>LNAP01011132.1_pt1 | contig 11322 bp, 11 predicted proteins | sample 602601 | NCBI WGS metagenome assembly LNAP01 (sample SAMN02440304, study PRJNA202911) | soil metagenome | biome: Subtropical and temperate rainforests or woodlands; isolation source: soil samples (1 kg each in a 20% v/v slurry with milli Q water) were... ...
GCGGACGCTTACGCGCTTTACGCAGACCGACTTTCTTACGTTCAACTTCGCGGGCGTCACGAGTGACGAAACCAGCTTTGCGCAGGGCAGGACGCAGGCTTTCATCATAGTCCATCAGCGCACGAGTGATACCGTGACGGATTGCGCCAGCCTGGCCGCTTACACCACCACCCAGAACGGTGACGTAGATGTCGAACTTTTCGACAGTCTCAGTCAGCTCCAGCGGCTGGCGAACTACCATGCGGGCAGTTTCACGGCCGAAGAAGTTTTCCAGGGTGCGATTGTTGATGGAGATCTTACCAGTACCTGCACGCAGGAAAACGCGAGCGGTTGCAGTCTTGCGACGGCCAGTGCCGTAATTTTGAGTCGCCGACATAATGAACTATTCCGTTAAATCTTCAGTTCTTGGGGCTGCTGAGCAGTGTGTGGGTGAACAGCACCCTTGTACACTTTCAGCTTACGGTACATGTCGCGACCCAACGGGTTCTTCGGCAGCATGCCTTTAACCGCGGTCTCGATCACACGCTCAGGCGCCTTGGCAATCAGCTTTTCGAAGTTGATCGACTTGATGCCACCCGGGAAACCGGAGTGAGAGTAATACATTTTGTCAGTGGTCTTAGCACCGGTTACACGTACTTGCTCAGCATTGATAACAACGATGTAGTCACCGGTATCAACGTGAGGAGTGTATTCGGCTTTGTGCTTGCCACGCAGACGACTAGCGATTTCTGTGGCCAGACGACCCAGAGTCTGACCTGCAGCGTCGACGACAAACCAGTCGCGCTGAACAGTTTCCGGTTTAGCAGTAAAAGTTTTCATTCTTTAATAGCCTCAGGGGCCGCCCTGAAAATAAGACGGCGGATCTTACTGAATAGTGCGCGCTTTGACAAGCAAAGGCAGCCAGAGACGGACGCTATCGGGGGCTCGGGTCATCACGTCCGTACGGCGAGTTCAAGCAGGCTTGGCATCCCCTGCTCAAAACAGCTGCGGAATTATGCCGATTGCAGGAAAAATATCAACCTGATTTGATGTGTCTTTTGCACGAGGAGAAATTCATGCAGTTTCGTAAGCTCGGACGCACCGATCTCGACGTCAGCGCAATCTGCCTGGGCACCATGACTTGGGGCGAGCAGAACACGCAGGAACAGGCCTTCGAGCAGATCGATATGGCACGCACTGCTGGCGTGAACTTTATCGACACGGCGGAAATGTACCCGGTACCACCGCGCGCCGAAACCTACAGCCGCACCGAACAAATCATCGGCAACTACTTCAAGGCGCGTGGCAATCGCGGCGACTGGATTCTCGCCAGCAAGATCGCCGGCCCCGGCAACGGTATCGACTACATCCGCGATGGCCAGCTGAAACACAACCGCGCGCATATTGTTGCCGCCGTAGATGCCAGCCTAAAACGCCTGCAAACCGATTACATCGACCTCTACCAACTGCATTGGCCGGAGCGCAGCACCAACTTTTTTGGCCAACTTGGCTACCAACATAAAGAACAGCACTTCACGCCAATCGCCGAAATTCTTCAGGCATTGGATGAACAAGTGAAAGCCGGCAAGATTCGCCACGTCGGTCTGTCCAACGAAACACCATGGGGCACCATGAAGTTTCTACAGCTGTCCGAGCAGCTCGCCCTGCCCCGCCCGGCCTCCATTCAAAACCCCTACAACCTACTGAACCGCACCTTTGAGGTCGGTTTGGCAGAGGTAGCTTTGCGCGAACAATGCGGCCTGCTGGCTTACTCGCCGATGGCGTTCGGTATGCTCTCAGGCAAGTACGAAAACGGTGCCCGCCCAGCCGATGCCCGTATCAGTCTGTTTAGCCGTTTCACCCGCTACACCAATCCGCAGGCGGAGGCGGCCTGCTCGCGTTACGTCGCACTGGCGCGTGACAACGGCCTGGACCCAGCACAAATGGCACTGGCGTTTGTTACCGCTCAGCCTTTCGTGACCAGCAATATTATCGGCGCGACCAGCCTTGAACAGCTGAAAAGCAACCTCGCCAGCGCCGATCTGACCCTCAGCGCTGAGCTGTACGCGCAGATCGACAGCATTCACAAGGCACAGCCGAACCCGGCGCCGTAGCCAGCCGAAAAACAAAAAGCCCGGCATCAATGCCGGGCTTTTTTATTCAACAGCCCATCACAGCGACCGCGAAATAATTTCCTTCATGATTTCGTTGGTCCCGGCATAAATCCGTTGCACCCGCGCATCTGCCCAGGCACGCGCCACCGGGTACTCCCACATATAGCCGTAGCCGCCGTGCAACTGCACGCACTCATCCAGCACCTTGCATTGCAGATCGGTCGTCCAGTATTTGCACATGGCCGCTGTCGGCACATCCAGCTTGCCTTCGAGGTGCTGCTCCAGGCAGCGGTCGACAAATACACGCCCTACCTGCACCTCCGTGGCGATCTCAGCCAGCTTAAAGCGAGTGTTCTGAAAGTCGCTGATAGATTTGCCAAACGCTTTACGCTCGCGGGTGTAATCCAGCGTCCATTTAAGCGCCGCTTCCGCATTGGCCAGCGCGCCCAGCGCAACAGTCAAACGCTCTTGTGGCAGCTCCTGCATCAAGTAGGCGAAGCCCATACCGGCCTGACCCAGCAAGTTTTCCTTAGGCACCCGCACATCCTGGAAAAACAGCTCTGAAGTGTCCTGCGCCTTCATGCCGACTTTCTCCAGGCGCTTGCCTTTGGCAAAGCCTGGCGTGCCCGCCTCGACCAGAAACAGACTGGTGCCTTTTGCGCCAGCTTTGGGATCGGTCTTAGCAACGACTATCACCAGGTCAGCGAGAAAGCCGTTGGTGATAAAGGTCTTCGAGCCATTGATTACATACTCATCGCCATCCAGCACCGCGGTGGTTTTTACCCCTTGCAGGTCGGAACCGGCGCCCGGCTCAGTCATGGCGATGGCCGTGACCATCTCGCCCGACACCAATTTGGGCAGGTACTTGAGTTTCAGCGCTTCAGAGCCGTAATGCAGGATGTAAGGCGCGACGATATCGGAGTGCAGCGAGAAACCAATGCCGCTTAGCCCGAGACGGCTAATCTCTTCGATCACCACCGTGCTGTAGAGAAAGTCCGCGGCCATGCCGCCGTATTCTTCCGGCAGGTGCGAGCAGAGCATGCCAGCCTCACCCGCCTTGTTCCACAGGGCGCGGTCGATGTGCCCGTCCTTTTCCCACTGTGCGTGGTAAGGCACGGCTTCCTGCTCGAGGAACTTGCGCACGCTGTCGCGAAACAGCTCGTGGTCTGAGCTGAACAGGGTTCTTGGAATCATTGTTTTACCCACTGGATACGCCTACGCCGGGATTGGCAAGGGCTCGACTGTAGGACAGTCAAACCTTCCGACGCACTGGACACATGCGACAAAAAATAAGACGATCCAGCCAGCCACTGACCACTATCCCCTAATAAGAACAATCATCCATGCCAACTGCTCAGTCCAGCGCTCTTAAACGCGTCGCCATTCTGGCCATCGAGGGCGTGTTCGCCTCCACCCTCATGCAAGCCAAAGACTTTTTCCATATGGCCAGCCTGCGCTACGGCAGGCAGCTGGGCCTGGGCCTGACGCCCGCTTTCGACATTCATCTGGTCAGCCCCGACGGCCAGCCCGTGCCCAGCTTTAGCGATGTGGTGTTACCGGTAACTGGCGGCCTGGAGCCCGCGGACATCATCATCCTCCCCGCCTACTGGGGCGACTTTGACGTCCTCTGCCAACGCTATCCGCAAATCTTCACCTGGCTGCGCAAACAGCACGCCGCTGGCAGCGTGATCTGCGGCGAAGCCATGGGCGTGTTCTGGATCGCCCAAGCCGGCTTGCTGGATGGCAAAGAAGCCACCACCTATTGGCGTTTTTTCCGCGAGTTCAGCGAACGCTTCCCCAAGGTGTTGCTAAATCAGGAAAAACACCTGGCCGACGCCGACAATCTCTACAGCGCCGGCGGCACCACCTCAGCGTGCGACCTCTATCTGTACCTGATCGAGCGCTTCTGCGGCGCCAGCGTGGCCCAAGCAGTAGCCCGCGACATCCTTTACGAGGTGCAGCGCAACTACACGCCTGGACGCATCGGCTTTGGCGGACAAAAGCTGCACCAGGACGTGACCATTTTGCAGATTCAGCAATGGCTGGAAGAAAACTTCGCCGAAAAATTCCGCTTTGAAGACGTTGCCCGCCAGCACGGCATGAGCATTCGCAACTTTATGCGGCGTTTTCAGACGGCCACTGGCGATAAACCGCTGCACTACCTACAACGGTTACGGATCGAAACAGCCAAAGGCCTGCTCAGCGCCACGCGCAAAAGCATCAAGACCATCAGCTACGAGGTGGGCTACGACGATGCCAGCTTCTTCGCCCGGTTGTTCCGTCAGCACACAGAATTGTCGCCCAACCAGTACCGACGTCAGTTCCAGCAGAAGGACAGCCATTCCTAGGATGGGGGTTGGTCGCCCTGCCCGGCGACCTATGATCGGCGTGTGAACCTCTAACAAAAACAGGTACTTGTCATGCGCCCTTTACTCCTTGCCCTGCTTACGCTGTGCAGCCTCGTGGCTGTGGGAAAGCCTTCCCCTACGACCAGAGCGGCTATGACTACTCCGGCGACAAGTTGCGCCAGGCCTGGCCGCAGTTGACCCGTGGCTTTGGTGACAACTACCCGTTCCCCGATGCGGAGTGGGTAATCAAGATGGCCACCACCTACCCGAAAGCACTGGAAATGACCGTGGCCAGCGGCACCGGCTTTACCGGCAAACCGGAAGAGGCCGAGATTTACGCGCAGAAACTGCAAAACGTTTGGCGTCTGATGTTTAAAGGCGACTTCGCCCAAGCGAAAAAAGAAGGCCTGGCCTTAGGCGTTGGCGGGCAGATTCCAGCGATGTTTGCCCAGGTGGTGTACGCCATGTTCCTAGTGCCTGACCAAGCGGAAAAACATCGCCTGCTGGAAGAAGTGATCGACTACACCGACAAGGCCGGCGAGCTGGTGCAAGCCGACACGGTTGCGCAATTTGGCCGCGTATATGCCAAGGCGCGCCTGGGTGAAGAACTGTCGGTGCCGGTGGTACTCAAGCGCGGCTACACCAGCCAGATTCCCAAAGAGCTCGACGCTCTGCTGGCCAAGCAACCCGACCAACCGTTCGCCCTTGCCCTCTATGGCGGCTATGAAGCCGGCGTAATTCGCAAGGTCGGCAAATTGGTGGGAAAAATGACCTACGGGGTCAGCTCGGACAAGATGGAAACCTACTTCGCCCACTCCTTTAAACAAGCCAATAACCTGCCCATCGGTCACTACGAATACGCTAATGCACTGGCCTATGTGTATGGCGATGACGAAGAAGCCAAGGCGGTGCAGCACTTGAAAGAAGCGGTGGCGCTTAAGCCGATCAATGCCATGGAAGCGCTGGAAGTGGCGCATGCCAAAGAGCTGCTCAAAGCGCATGAGCAGAAAGTGGCGCAGAACTGACTGCCATCCCCATAAAAAAGGCTGCCCGCAGGCAGCCTTTTTTACGCAGCAAACGCCTTACGGCTTGTGCGCCCGCGAGAGAAATTCGTGGGACTGCATTTCCAGCAAGCGGCTCAGCGTGCGCTGGAATTCGAAGTTCAAGCGGCCACCGGTATACAGGTCTTTGAGCTCAACAGCAGCCGAGATAATCAGCTTGACGTTACGGTCGTAGAACTCGTCCACCAGGTTGATAAACCGGCGCGCCAGGTCGTCTTCGTTAACGCCCATTTGCTCGACGTTGGAGATCAGGATGGCGTGGAAAATCTTGGCCAGTTCGATGTAATCGTTCTGGCTGCGCGGGCCGTCGCACAGTTCGCGGAAGTCGAACCAGGCCACGTCGTCGCACACTTTGCGCGCACGAATGCCGCGATTTTCAATCATCAGTACTTCGTCGACCTGAGCCTTTACGCACTCGGGCACCAGGCTGACAAAACTTTTGTTCAGGCTGGTTTCCGCGCCTTCGTTAAGCGGCCAGTAGTACAGCTCGGCCTGCTCCAGAGCACGCAAGCGGTAATCGACGCCGCTGTCGACGTTGACGATGGTGGTGTGCAGTTTGAGCAACTCGATGGCGGGCAAAAAGCGCGCGCGTTGCAGGCCGTCTTTGTACAGACCATCGGGCACGATGTTGGAGGTCGACACCAGGCTGACGCCGTTTTTAAACAGCTCCTCCAGCAAGGTCGCCAGAATCATCGCATCGGTAATGTCGGAGACGAAAAACTCGTCGAAGCAGATCACCCGCGTCTCGGCGGCATAGCGCTTGGCGATGGCCTGCAGCGGGTTCTTTTCGCCGCTCAGGGTGGTCAGGTCTTCATGCACGCGCTTCATAAAGCGGTGGAAGTGGGTGCGGGTCTTTTCCTTGAAGGGCAATGCTTCAAAGAAGGTGTCCACCAGGTAGGTTTTGCCGCGGCCTACGCCGCCCCAGAAGTACAAGCCTTTAACCGGGTCATGGTTCTTTTTGCCCAGCAGTTTGCCGAACAGGCCTGGCTTGTTATCGCCGGCGGCAATCAGATCGTCATAGAGGCGCTGCAGATGGCGCACCGCAGTTTCCTGCGCAGCGTCATGGAAGAAGTCGGGACGTTTGAGGTCCGCCTGGTATCGCTCGAGGGGCGTCATCGCGTGGTGCTCTCAACTATTTACTAGCTCGCGACCGGGCCAAGTGCATGGCATCGCGAGGCAGGTGATTGGCTGGTAACGAGTAAACAGTACCCAGGGTTGCGTCTTGCTACCGCCGTGGATAGCGCGCGAAGGCTCAAGAATGCCCCCAGACCGCAAAAACGGGGTCGTCACTTTAGCGGCGCCCCCGTTGCTTGGCAATCGGCCAGCACTGCCGGCCAGCGCCTGCCCTGATTAAAAGCCTTTACTCTGGCTGCGGTGCCAAGGCCTCGCGCAGCTGCTGAACAGCTTGCTCGCAGGCAGCGGCATCGCTGAACTCAGGGCTATTACCGACGGCTTCGTCGTCCAGCCATACGGCAAAGCCGTTGCCGTCAACACGCACATCCAAGGCATTACCGTCTTGCAGACGTTTACTGACCTGGCCAGCGGTTTTGCCATCAGCGAAGTTTTTCGACAGCAGCAATTGCTCGCCATCCGCGGCCAACAGGCGGAAGCGGAAGCTGCCGTCGTCTTCGCGGAAGCTGACGAAACGGGCGCGTTTTTTTGAGGCCCGCACAACTGTCGCCCCCTCCATATCGAATGGCTCAATGCCTTTTGGAGAAATGGTTTGAGCAGCTGGCTTGAAGCTTCGCAGGCCAACCGCTTCACGCAATTCGCCGAGGAATGGCGTAGCGATTTTGCGCGCCTTGGCGGCACCGGCGAGCAGAATGTCTTCCAGGTCGGCGGGGCGCTCGATCAGCGCGTTATAACGCTCGCGCGCTTCGCTAAGCTCGCTGTCCAACAACTCAAACAAACGCTGCTTGGCCTCGCCCCACGCCAGGCCACCGAGCAGATCAGCGCGGAATTCAGCTTGCTGCTCAGCGGTAGAGAAAGCTTGGTAGAGGGTAAACAGGTGCGAGTTATCCGGGTCTTTGGCTTCGCCGGGGGCGCGCGAGTCGGTGACGATGCTGGACACCGCGGCCTTCAATTGCTTGGCGCTGCCAAACAGGGGAATGGTGTTGTCGTAGCTCTTCGACATCTTGCGGCCATCCAGGCCCGGCAAGGTCGCCACGCTCTCTTCGATCAACGCTTGCGGCATGACGAAGAATTCTTTGCCCTTGCCGAACAAGTGGTTAAAGCGCTGGCCGATATCACGGGCCATTTCCACGTGTTGAATCTGGTCGCGCCCCACCGGCACCTTGTGCGCATTGAACATCAAGATGTCCGCAGCCATCAGCACGGGGTAGCTGAACAGGCCCATGGTGATGGCGTTGTCCGGATCTTCACCTTGCTCAACGTTTTTATCCACCGAGGCCTTGTAGGCGTGGGCGCGGTTAAGCAGGCCCTTGGCAGCCACGCAGGTGAGCAACCAGGTAAGTTCGGTGATTTCCGGAATATCGGACTGGCGATAGAAGGTAACGCGGTCGGTATCCAGACCGGAGGCCAGCCAAGTGGCGGCGATTTCCAAACGCGAGCGCTGAATGCGCAGCGGCTCATCGCATTTGATCAGGGCGTGGTAGTCGGCCAGAAAGTAGAACGAGTCGGCGTCGGGCGCACGGCTGGCGACGATGGCCGGACGGATAGCGCCGGCGTAGTTGCCCAGGTGCGGCGTGCCAGTAGTGGTGATGCCGGTCAGGATACGAGTGGTCATTGGCGTTCGCTTAATAAAGTCAGTTCGACAGGCGCGGCAGCAGCAGGTCTTTGAGCTCCGTGAGCTTGCCGTGAAAAAAGTGCCCGCATTCTGCCACTTTCAGCAGCTCGTGGGCACGCTCGAGGTCGGCCGACCAGGCGAATACTGTCTGCGGGGCGATGACTTCATCCTGCTCGGGCTGGATCACGGTGAGGGCGCCGCGCTGAGCGATCGGGTTCTGCTGGTTCAAACGGCTTACCGCCGGGGCCACCATAAACAGCCGCTCGATCTCTACGCCACGCGCCTCCAGGCGCCCGCTAAGGCTGGCCGCGACAAAACCGCCAAAGGAGAAACCAAACAGGTTTAGCGGCAGGTCCGGTTGCTCGGCCAACAGCCAATTGGCAACGGCTTCGGCATCATCCACTTCACCGCTGACCATCTCACTGACACCTGCGCTAGCGCCAACGCCGCGGTAGTTAAAGCGCAAGGTGGCGTAGCCTGCATCGCGCGCCGTGCGCTGAAGGGTGGAAACCACTTTATTCAGCATGGTGCCGCCTTGCACCGGGTTCGGGTGGCAAATCAGCGCCAGGCCACGGGCCTCGGGGAGGTCGAGATAGAGGGCTTCGAGTTGGCCGGTAGGCCCATCAATAAACAGGGAGACTTCGCGAGCTGACAACGGGGAACTCCGTGACCCGACAGTGGGTCGACACGTCTTGGATAAGATCTTGTGGATAGGGCGCCGCTCTGGCGACGCCCGTCCCCTTCAGGGCCGCGTCGCGCTATACAGCGCCGGTGTGAGCCGTTACCGTAATGCAAAGCCGTTTATAGAGGAAGGACTCGTGGAACAGACCCTATTGGCCTGGTTACTCCCGGCACTCGCCCTGCTCGCAGGCGTCACCATTGGTTTTCTGGTGGCCCGCCTGGTGCCCAGCGCCGCACCGAGCCGTACTCAACGGCAACTGGACGAAATCCAGGAGCGCTTCGATAGCTACCAAAGCGAAGTGGTCACCCACTTCAACACCACCGCCAGCCTGGTGAAAAAACTCACCCAGAGCTACCAAGAAGTGCAGGAGCATTTGTCCGAAGGTGCCAATCGTCTGGCCCTGGATGAATTGACCCGCCAGCGTTTGCTAGCCGCCTTGCATGATGAACAACCGGGCTCACGCGAGCGCCTGACCCCACCTAAAGGCGCCGAAGTGCCGCGCGACTACGCACCGAAAAGTGCCGATGCACCGGGAATGTTGGATGCCACATTTGGCTTGAAGAAGCCACCGGTGAGTGACACCTCGCCGCGTTAATCGCAGCCACTAAAAAGCCCCGCAGATGCGGGGCTTTTTAGTGGGCTTGGGATCAAGGCAACCCATTGCGAACCTGGGTCCCCGCCTTCGCGGGGATCCAGAATCTCGAGGCCTTAAACCGCCCCGCGACTGCGCAACAGATCCAACACCAGCTTCACGCCCTCTTCCACCGACACGCTCTGGGTGTCGACCACCAGGTCGGCATTCAGCGGAATGTCGTAGGGGAAGGACTCGCCCGGAATATTGTCGCCACCGGCCGCATACAGGCCTTGCGGGTCACGCTCGGCGCACACCTGCGGGGAAGCCTGCACATACACGGTGAGCAAACGCTGATTGCCGATCAGGGCCTTGGCCTGTTCACGGCCTTCAGCATCGGGTGCTACGAAGGCAGCCAGAGTGATCAAACCCGCTTCGTTGAACTGACGGGCAACGTGAGCCGCACGCCGCCAATTCTCGGTACGCCCGGCGCGATCTTGGGGCAGACCTTTGTTCAGGTCGTGGCGCAGGTTCTGGCCATCCAGCACGTAAACGGCACGGCCCATATCAAACAGCTTGCGCTCAACCGCATAGGCCAGGGTGCTCTTACCAGCGCCCGACAGACCGCTGAACAACACGGTAGCCGGCTGCTGGCCAAAGCGCGCCGCGCGCTCTTCGGTCGCCACGTGGGCCAACTTGCCATGCAGACCGCCACCTTGGCCGCCCACTGGCGCAGCGATGATCATGCCGGCGCCGACGGTGCCGTTGGTAAGGCGGTCAACAATGATAAATGAACCGGTGGTGCGGTTACGGTCGTAACCGTCCAGGGCAATCGAGGCGTCCAGGCTGACTTTAACCTTGGCAATCTCGTTCAGCTGCAGGCTGCTGGCTGCACCCTCTTCCAGGGTGTTCACATCCACCTTGTGGACGATGCTGGCAATCGAGCCCGGCACGTAGCTGGTGGCGCGTTTGATGTCGTACTTCTTGCCCGGCAGCATCGGCTCTTCGGCCATCCACACCAGCATGGCTTCAAAGCTGTCGGTCACCTGCGGCTGGCTGTCGGCATGCACCAACAAGTCACCACGGGATATGTCGATTTCGTCTTCCATGGTCAGGGTAATGGCCTGGCCTGGGCCGGCGCTTTCCAACTCACCTTCAAAGGTGACGATGGATTTCACCCGACTGCTTTTGCCCGACGGCAGCACCACGACGTCATCGCCTTTGTGCACGATGCCGCTGGCCAAGGTGCCGGCAAAACCACGGAAGTTCAGGTTCGGACGGTTGACGTACTGCACCGGGAAACGCATGTCGGTGAAGTTACGGTCGGCGGAAATTTCCACGGTTTCGAGGATTTCCATCAGCGTCTGGCCGGTGTACCACGGCGAACGATCGCTGTGGTTGACCACGTTGTCGCCTTTAAGGGCAGACATCGGCACGAAATGAATCGAGGTAGGCTTCAGCGAAACCTTGGACGCGAAGTCCAGGTAGTCGGCTTTGATAGCTTCAAACACGCCTTCGTCAAAGCCCTTCAAGTCCATCTTGTTGATGGCGACGACAATATGTTTGATGCCCAGCAAGGAGGCGATATAGCTGTGCCGGCGGGTCTGGGTCTGCACCCCGTAACGGGCGTCGACCAGAATAATGGCCAGGTCGCAGGTAGAAGCGCCGGTGGCCATATTGCGCGTGTACTGCTCATGGCCGGGGGTGTCGGCGATGATGAATTTGCGCTTGGCGGTGGAGAAATAACGGTACGCCACGTCGATGGTGATGCCCTGCTCGCGCTCGGCTTGCAGGCCGTCTACCAGCAGCGCCAAGTCGATG
>LNAP01011701.1_pt1 | contig 11320 bp, 7 predicted proteins | sample 602601 | NCBI WGS metagenome assembly LNAP01 (sample SAMN02440304, study PRJNA202911) | soil metagenome | biome: Subtropical and temperate rainforests or woodlands; isolation source: soil samples (1 kg each in a 20% v/v slurry with milli Q water) were... ...
CCGGCAGCTACATGGCCAGCAGCCAGGTGCGCAATGTGCTGTTCCAGCAAGCACGTCAAGCCAACCCGGCAGGTTGGAGCGGCCGAACCCCCAAAACCGGGATCGTAATCGACGCAATGGCGTTGAATACCGGGACAAGGCGGCCGTCGCCGCAGCGACCGAACACTCCAAAAGCCGCATGAATCAGGCGACAACTCCCTTGACATGCGCCGGTAGGGGCACGGCTCAGCCGGGGAACTTGGGGAACTTCTCGTCCGGATGGTTCTTCTTCCACTCGTGATAGGCAGCGGTGCCTTCCCAGGCGGAGAACGCGCGCGGCGGGCGTCCGCGGCCGCTCCAGGTCTCGCCGGTGTGCGGTAGCCAGTACTTGGGAGCCACTTGCTGGCGTGAGCCGGTGGCGGGCTTCCTGGCCTTGGCGCCGGCCACGACGTAACCGGCGATTTCCGCCTTCTGCCTGGCATTGAACTGTTCGGCGAAGTGCTTCAGCAGCGAGGTGATCTGCTCGAAGGCCTCGCTGGACTGCTGGCTGAGCAGCTCGACTTCCTGAGCCTCCAGCGCGCGCAGTTCTTCGGCCAGCTTGGCCTTGGCTTCGGCGATGGCGGCCAGGTTGGTGTTTTTCGACGTCATGGGGTTGGGATGCACCGGGATGGAATGTGGTCGCCATTCTCGGCGCTTGCGCCCACGCCGGCAATCAGGTCCCTGCAATCAAGCCCTGATCCGGCCGCGATGTGGCCTGCAGGCAACGCGGCCGGCCGTCCGACGACTTGCCGCCCGTGCCCGGCCGAGGTCTTCGGCCGGGCACGGGCCTTGATGCAAGCGCATCGCCCGGATGCGCAACGCGGCTTTCGGTCGCGCAACAGCAAAACAGGCGCCCTGCGGCGCCCGTTTCCTGCATCGCGGCAAGGCACCGCAGGTCGATCAGTAGCGGTAATGCTCCGGCTTGTACGGGCCGGCCACGTCCACGCCCAGGTAGTCGGCCTGCTCCCTGGTCAGGGTGGTGAGCTTGACCCCGATCTTCTCCAGATGCAGGCGCGCCACTTCCTCGTCCAGCCGCTTGGGCAGACGGTAGACGGCCTTTTCGTATACGTCGCGGTTCTGCCACAGGTCGATCTGCGCCAGGGTCTGGTTGGAGAAGCTGTTGGACATCACGAAGCTCGGGTGGCCGGTCGCGCAGCCCAGGTTGACCAGGCGGCCTTCGGCCAGCAGGAAGATCGCGTGGCCATCGGCGAACACGAACTTGTCCACCTGCGGCTTGATGTTGATGCGCTGTGCGCCGCAGGCATACAGCGCCTCGACCTGGATCTCGTTGTCGAAATGACCGATGTTGCAGACGATGGCCTGGTCCTTCATTGCCTGCATGTGCGCCAGGGTGATGATGTCCTTGTTGCCGGTGGTGGTGACGTAGATGTCGGCCTGGCCCAGGCTGTCCTCGACGGTGTTGACCTCGAAACCCTCCATCGCCGCCTGCAGCGCGCAGATCGGGTCGATCTCGGTGACGATCACGCGCGCGCCATAGGCGCGCAGCGAATGGGCCGAGCCCTTGCCCACGTCACCGTAGCCGCAGACCACGGCGACCTTGCCGGCCAGCATCACGTCCATCGCACGCTTGAGGCCATCGGCCAGCGACTCGCGGCAGCCGTAGAGGTTGTCGAACTTGGACTTGGTGACCGAGTCGTTGACGTTGATTGCCGGCACCAGCAGCTTGCCTGCTTCGGCAATCTGGTAGAGGCGATGGACGCCGGTGGTGGTCTCTTCGGAGACGCCCTTCCAGTCGGCGACCACCCGGGTCCAGTAACCCGGGCGCTCGACGGCCACGCGCTTGAGCAGGGCCTTGATCACCCCTTCCTCGTGCGAGGCGGCCGGCTCGTCGACCCAGCTGGAACCATTCTCCAGCTCGTAGCCCTTGTGGATCAGCAGGGTGACATCGCCGCCGTCGTCCACCACCAGCTGCGGGCCGGTCAGGGTGCCGTCGGCCAGGGTGAAGGTCAGCGCGTCCAGGGTGCAGTCCCAGTACTCCTCCAGGCTCTCGCCCTTCCAGGCGAACACCGGCGTGCCGGTGGCGGCGATCGCCGCGGCGGCGTGGTCCTGGGTGGAGAAGATGTTGCACGAGGCCCAGCGCACGTCGGCGCCGATGTCCTTGAGCGTCTCGATCAGCACCGCGGTCTGGATGGTCATGTGCAGCGAGCCGGTCACCCGCACGCCCTTCAGCGGCAGGCTGGTGGCGTGTTTGCGGCGGATGGACATCAGCCCGGGCATCTCGTGCTCGGCGATGTCGATTTCCTTGCGGCCCCAGTCGGCCAGGGAAATGTCGGCAACCTTGTAGTCGCCGTCGGTGGAAAGGCTCTTCAGTCGTGCGTTCATGCAGTGTGCTCCGGTCAAGGGCGGGCTCTGGAAGCTCGCGGTTGCCGGGCGCCGTTGTGCGGTGTCATCGCCAAGCCTGGCCCGGGTTGCGTGCATGGCACGAAGTCAGGTCGCAGCGCCCCTTGAGCGAGGCGCGCAGTATATCGCCCCCTCAGGGCGAGGGATGAATGCGCCGGTGGCACTTGCAGTAGGCTTGAAGTCCCCTTGTGACCAGGTCAGCGTGGCTCTCGCGATGAATTCATCTGCAACTGTGTCGGCATCCTCGCCGGTTTCCGAGTACGCCGCGCCCGATCTGCCGCTGCGCGACGACGTGCGCCGGCTGGGCGCGGTGGTCGGTGACATGTTGGCCGAGCAGGTCTCGCCCGAGTTCCTTGACCAGGTCGAGGCCATCCGCACCGCCGCCATCGCCCGTCGCCAGAAAGGCGAGAGCACCCAGGGCCTGGCCCAGACCCTGGCCGGCATGCCTGCCGGCGACGCACAGGCGCTGATCCGTGCCTTCAGCGCCTACTTCCAGGTGGTCAACATCGCCGAGCGCGTGCATCGCATCCGCCGCCGCCGCGATTACCAGCGCCAGGGCGATGCGCCGCAGCCCGAAGGCCTGCATGCCAGCCTGCTCAAGCTCAGGGCGCAGGGCGTGGACCTGGCCGAAGCCAGCGCCTGGCTGGAGCGGATCGACCTGGAGCCGGTGTTCACCGCGCATCCGACCGAGGCGGTACGCCGGGCGCTGCTGGAAAAGGAACAGCTGATGGTGGCCAGCCTGGTGGCCGGACTGGACAAGGTGCGCACGCCGGGCGAGGCGGCCACCGATGCGGCGCGCTTTCGCATGGCGCTGACCGCGGCCTGGCAGACCGCCGACTCCTCGCCGGTGCGGCCGACCGTGGACGACGAGCGCGAGCATGTCGGCTTCTACCTGACCGAAGTGCTGTACCGGGTCATTCCGGTGTTCTACGAATCACTGGAGCACGCCTTCACCGCAACCTACGGCAGCGCCCCGGAGCTGCCGCGCGTGTTGCGCTTCGGCACCTGGGTGGGCGGCGACATGGACGGCAACCCGAACGTGGATGCCGGCACCATTGCCGCGACCCTGCGCGCGCAGCGCCACGCGATCGTGCATCGCTATCAGGCCGAGCTGAAGGCGCTGGGCAGCCTGCTCAGCCAGTCCACGCAACTGGTGCAGGTCTCGCCCGAGGTGCTCCGGCGCGTGGACCAATACCGCGCGCTGCTGCCGGAGGCGGCCGCCCGCGCCCGTCCGCGCCACGCCGACATGCCTTACCGCCTGCTGTTGGACCTGATGCGTGCGCGCCTGCACGCCACCCTGGACGAGCAGGATCGCGGCTATGCCGGGCCCGAGGCCTTCGGCCAGGACGTGGCGCTGATCCTGCACAGCCTGGAAGCCAATCGCGGCGTGCATGCCGGCTGGTTCGCGGTGCGGCGGCTGGCCTGGCGGGTGCGCACCTTCGGCTTCCATCTGGCGCGGCTGGATGTGCGCCAGGAATCGGGCGTGCATGCGCGCGCGCTCGCCGCGGCATTGGGCGATGCCGGCTTCGAGGCACGCGATGCCAGCGCGCGCGCCGAGTTGCTGCAGCCCTATGCCGCGGGCGAACAGGTCCTGCCGGCCAGCACGGAGGAGGGCAATTCGCGCCTGGACGCGGTGTTCGCCGCGTTGAGCCAGGCGCGGCGCCTGCACGGTGCCGACGCGCTGGGCGCCTACATCATCTCGATGGCGCACAGCCGCGCCGACGTGTTGACCGTGCTCGCCCTGGCCCGTCGCGGCGGGCTGGTGGACGATCAGGGCCAGGTACCGCTGGATATCGCGCCCCTGTTTGAAACCGTGGAGGACCTGCGCCACGGCCCGGAAGTGCTGCGCGAGCTGGCCACCGATCCGGTCTACCGCAGGCACCTGGCCGCGCGCGGCGACACCCAGATGGTGATGCTGGGCTATTCGGACAGCGGCAAGGACGGCGGCACGACCGCCTCGCGCTGGGGCCTGCAGCGCGGCCAGGTGGAGCTGCTGGAAACAGCGCACGCGTTGGGCATCAGGCTGACCTTCTTCCATGGCCGCGGCGGCTCGATCAGCCGCGGCGGCGGCAAGACCACCCGGGCAGTGGATGCCTCCCCGCGCGGCAGCGTCGATGGCCGCCTGCGCGTGACCGAGCAGGGCGAAGTCATCCACCGCAAGTACGGCATCCGCGCGCTGGCGGTGCGTTCGCTGGAGCAGTCGCTGGGCGCGGTGCTGGTGTCCAGCATCCGCCCGCGTCCGCCCGAGCCGCGCGAGGCACAGTGGCGCAGGATCATGGGCACCGTGTCCAGGGCCAGCAATCGCGCCTACCGGGACTTCGTCGGCGCGCCCGGCTTCATGGACTACTTCCGCAGCGCCACCCCGATCGACGTGATCGAACGCATGACCCTGGGCTCGCGCCCCTCGCGCCGGCTGGGCCAGGACGCGGCAACCTGCGTGCGATCCCGTGGGTGTTCGCCTGGAGCCAGGCGCGCGCCACCATTCCCGGCTGGTACGGCGTGGGCAGCGGCCTGGCCGCGGCAGTGGCCGAGTTCGGCGAGGACGCGGTGCGCGAGATGGGCCGCGACTGGCCGTTCGTGCGCACCTTCCTGGACGACATCGCCATGGTGCTGGCCAAGGGCGACCTGGACATCGCCGCGCTGTTCTCGCAGCTGTCCGGCGAGCTGCACGCGCGGTTCTTTCCGCTGATCCAGGCCGAGCATGCGCTGACCCGGCAATGGCTGCTGCGCCTGAACGGCAGCGACACCCTGCTCCAGCACGACCAGCGCCTGGACCTGTCCATCCGCCTGCGCAACCCGTATGTGGACCCGATGAGCCTGCTGCAGGTGGACCTGCTGCGCCGCTGGCGCGCCGCCGGGCGCGAGGACGAAGGCCTGCTGCGCGCGCTGGTGGCCAGCGTCAACGGCGTTTCGCAAGGCGTGCAGAACACCGGTTGAACGCGCCCCCCGGCCAGTGCCGCGTGGCCCCTGGGAAGTGGCCGCTGGAAGCGACCGGTCGCGCTGGCAAAACGTGCACCCCCGGCGTTGCACGTCGCTGTCCGAACGCTGAATCCCGGCGCTGGTTGCCGGCTTGAAAATGCGCTGCGTGCGCCTATCTGTGCCGTCGCCAGTCCGGTGCGCCTGGCCGCGGCGGAAGGCTTCGCCGACCAGCACGGTCGCGCGGACCGGGTCGGCATTTACCGAAACCCTTCCGGAGATGACTGTCATGAGTGTGAGTCAGTTGATTCCTTGGAACCGCAACCGCGTCGTCGCCGCCCCGCAATCGGCCTTGCGCGAAACCCAGGACCCGTTCGTGTCGCTGCATCGCGAAATGAATCGTCTGTTCGATGATCTGTTGCGGCAGGCCGACCAGTTGCTGCCCAGCCGCGCCGCGGATAACGGCAACTTCGCTTCCGGCTGGCCGAGCGTTGAGGTGGTCGAAAAGGAGCGCGAGATCGTGATCAGCGCAGAACTTCCCGGCATGCAGGACAAGGATGTCGAAGTGACCTTCGAAAATGGCGAACTGATCCTGCGCGGGGAACGTCGTGGCGCGCACGAGGACAAGGAGCGCCGCTTCAGCGAACGCTGGTACGGCCGCTTCGAGCGCCGCATCCCGCTGGAGATGGAGGTGCAGGTCGACCAGGCGCGCGCCGAGTTCCGCGATGGCGTGCTGAGCGTGACCCTGCCCAAGAGCGAGAGCGCCATTGCCACGCCGGTGCGCATCCCGGTCGGCAAGGCCGCCTGAGGCCGCCTGAGACCACGCGGCGCTGGCCGCCACGTCGTTTGATCGCCGGCGCGGGGGACTTCCCCGCGCCGGTTTTGTTTGGCTGAGCCCAACGACGCCGGCCAGCGAAGGCCCTTGCTGGCACGTGGCCAGCCGAAGGCGCCATGACGCCTCTTCCGCGCCCGTGGCGCGCCGATTTCAGCTCAATTGAGGGTTGCCGGATCCGGACCGCGACGCTGACCGGCATCCAGCTCGGCGATGGCGGCCATGTCCTGGTGGCTGAGCTTGAAATCGAAGATGTCGATGTTCTCCCTGATCCGCGCCGGCGTGACCGACTTGGGGAACACCACCAGCCCCAGCTGGATGTGCCAGCGCAGGATCACCTGGGCGGCGGTCTTGCCGTGGCGCTTGCCGATGTCCTTCAGGACCGGGTGTTGCAGCAGCTCGCCGCCCTGGGCGATCGGGCTCCAGGACTCGGTCAGGATGCCGTGGGCCTGGTGGTAGTCGCGCAGGGCGCTCTGCTGCAGCAGCGGGTGCAATTCGATCTGGTTGACCGCGGGCATGACCCCGGTTTCGGCGACGATGTGCTCGATGTCCTCGATCCGGAAATTGGACACGCCGATCGACTTTGCCTTGCCCTGGTCGCGGGCCTGGATCAGCGCCTTCCAGCTGTCGATGAACCTGCCATTGGCCGGGCACGGCCAGTGGATCAGGTACAGGTCCACGTACTTCAGCCCCAGCCTGGACAGGCTGGCGTCCAGCGCCTTGAGCGCGCTGTCGTAGCCCTGGTCGGCGTTCCACAGCTTGGTGGTGATGAACAGGTCCTCGCGGGCGATGCCGGCCTGGGCGATGGCCTGGCCGACGCCTTCCTCGTTCTTGTAGATGGCGGCGGTGTCGATGTGCCGGTAGCCGGCGTCGAAGGCCGTGCGCACGGCCTGTGCGGTCTGCTCGGGCGGGGTCTGGAACACGCCCAGGCCGAACTGCGGGATGGTCCGGCCGTCGAGCATTTCCAGGAACGGGACGTTGGGCATGGAAGGCTCCGGGTGCGGTGGGTTGGGCCTTCCAGTCTAGCGGTGTGGATGTCGAAGTCCCGACAACACGCCACTGGCCGGTGGTCTTGCATGGCGCAAGGCAGGCATCATGGCCCGATGCCGTCATCGCCCGTGTCCGTTCCTGCCCGTCATGGGTCCGGCCTGCGCCGTGTCCTGACCTGGTGGCTGGTTGCGCCGCTGGCGCTGTGGGCATTGTTGGCCAGCCTGTACCTGGACCACGCGCCGGCCGCGCTGCGCGGGTCGCTGGCAGTGCTGTGGCTTGCGCTGGCCGTGGTGGTGCTGTGGCGTCGGGCCTGCCCGGATGGAAGGCGCTGGGCCTGGCTGGCACTGGCGGCGTGGCTGGTGTTCGTGGCTGGCTGGCTGCTGCAGCAGCCGCGGCAGGACCGGGACTGGGCCGATGACGTGGCCCGGCTGCTGCAGCCGCAGGTCAGCGGCACGCAGGTCGTGCTGCACAACGTGCGCAACTTCGACTGGCGCAGCGACCACGACTACAGCGCAAGGTGGGAAACCCGCCAGTACGAGCTGGACCAGCTGCGCGGGGTCGACCTGGCGATGTCCTACTGGATGGGTCCGGCGATCGCCCATACGCTGCTGTCCTTCGAGTTCGCCGATGGCCAGCGCGTGGTCCTGTCGCTGGAGATCCGCAAGGAGCGCGGCGAGTCGTTCTCCGCGCTGGGCGGCTTCTTCCGCCAGTTCGAGAAGGTGCTGGTGGCCGCCGACGAGCGCGACATCCTGCGCGTGCGGACCAATGTCCGCGGCGAGGACATGCAGCTGTACCGGTTGAACATGCCGCCTGAAGCGGCGCGCGCGCTGTTCCTGGCCTATCTCGATCAGGCCGACGCCCTGCGCGCCAGGCCCGCGTTCTACAACACGCTCACCAGCAACTGCACCACGGTGGTGTTCGAGCTGGCCAGGACCCTCGATCCCGGCCTGCCGCTGGACTGGCGCCTGCTGCTGTCCGGTTACTTCGACCGCTACGTCTACGCGCTGGGCGGCCTGGCCCCTGGCCTGGATCTGGCCACGTTGCGCGACCGCGGCAACGTGACCGCCCGGGCGCGCGCGAGCCGGGACCCGGACCGGTTTTCCGAACGCATTCGCCAGGGCGTGCCCGGCGCGCGGGCGCCATGAGCAGCTGGCGCAAGGCACTGGGCTGGCTGCGGCCGCTGGCCGGGGCGGCTGTGCTGCTGGGCCTGGCTTCGTGCGCCATGGTGCAGGTGGAGGCGCGCAAGCCGGGCGACTACGTCGGCCAGGTGCGTGGTGATGTGCTGAGCACCGGCGCGCTGAGCCAGGCCGGGCTGGAGACCCTGCGCGTGTCGGGCCTGGAGCCGGAGCAATGCCTGCGCGCACTGCAGGCCTGTGCCAGCCAGCTGGAAGCGGTCAGTGGGGTCAGTGCCGAACGGCGCATGGCCACCCTGGCGGAAATGTGGACCGGGCAGGCGTTGACGCACATGCCTGAGCGCGGGCAGGCACCGGACCAAGTGGCGCTGGATGCGTGGCTGCGCGCGGCGCGCTATGCCTACGCCTACCTGTTCTTTACCGAGCGCATGCCCGGCGAACGGGCCTTCGAGAACCGCCAGACCCAGGTGCGCGACTACTACAACTACGCGGCCGAACAGGTGGGCGCAGGCCTGTTCCAGCGTGGCGAGCTGGAAGGCGCGCCGGATGGCACCGCCGGCGCGGTGCAGATCGGCCAGTGGAGCGTGCGCACGGACATGCAGGACTTCCGCCTGCCCGGCGGCATCGCCAGGCCCGATGCGCTGGTGCCGGCGGGCATGCTGCGCTTCAGCGGGCTGCTCAGCATCTACCGTCGCGACGGCTTCGGCGCCGAACTGGTGGCACGGGTGCCGCCCGGACAGGTCGGCGACCCGAGCGCGACCGGCCAGGGCCCGCTGCGCCCACGCAGCCAGCAAACGCCCGCATACAATGAAATCCCGTACGCGCCGGCCACCGTCCTGCTGGATTTCCAGGGCCAGGACCTGGGCACGGTGCTGGCCTCCAGGCAAGTGGTCCTGCACCCCTACGATCCCTATCGTGTGGAACAGGTGTCCCTGAACGGGCAGCGCGTGCCGCTGGCCGGCAACTTCACCGCCGCCTATGGGCTGTGGCTGGCCCAGTCCGGGTTCGCCCGGCAGTCGCTGCGCTCGATGCTGGGCCGCGAGAACGGCATCGAGCGCCCGCACCTGTACCTGATGCAGCGCTACGACCCCGACCGGCGCATCGTGCTGATGCTGCACGGCCTGGGCAGCAGTCCCGAGGCATGGGTGAACGTGGCCAACGAGATCATGGGCGACCAGCTGCTGCGCCAGGAGTACCAGATCTGGCAGGTCTACTACCCCACCAACGTGCCCATCGCGATCAACCGCGCGCAGATCCAGGCGCTGGTGGAACAGACCCTGCAGCACTTCGATCCGCAGGCGACCGCGCGCGCCTCGCGCGAGATGACCCTGATCGGCCACAGCATGGGCGGGGTGATCGGCCGACTGCTGGTGAGTTCGTCGGGGGATGGGCTCTGGAACCGGTTCGTGGCCGGGCGCGAGCTGGATGCCGCAAGGCGCCAGCGGGTGCGCGAGCGGCTGAAGCCGCTGCTGAATTTTTCGCCACTGCCGCAGGTGGACCGGGCCATCTTCATCGCCGCACCCATGCGTGGCACGGCGCTGGCCGGGAGCCGGCTGGGTCGCTTCCTGGGCCGCCTGGTGCGGCTGCCGGTGACCATGCTGGCGCGGTTCGGTGATGTGCTCCAGGACCTGGCCGGGCACGACGGCGCCGCAGCTGGCAAGCCAGGCGTGCCCAATGCCATCGACAACCTGCGCGACACCGATCCGTTCATCCGCGCCACCGCCGAGCTGCCGGTCGCGCCCGGCGTGCGCTACCACACCATCATCGCGCGGCGGGACCCGCAGGTGCCGCTGGAGCAATCCGACGATGGCCTGGTGCCCTACCGCAGCGCCCACCTGGACGGGGCGGAATCGGAAAAGGTCATCACCTCCTGGCACAGCGTGCAGGAGACGCCGCAGGCGATCCTCGAGATCCGCCGCATCCTGCATGCACAGCTGGCCTCGGACCAGCCGCGCCCCTGAGCAAACGGCCCGGGGGCCGGGCGCCGATGCCATCAGCCGTCCAGCTCGCTCCAGCGGGCGTAGGCGGTTTCCAGCTGGGCGTTCAACGCGGCCAGGGCTTCGTTGGCCGCGACGATGGCGGCAGCATCGCGCTGGAAGAACGCCGGCTCGCTCATCGCGGCGGTGCGCGCGGCGATGTCCGCTTCCAGCTGCTCGATGCGACCCGGCAGCTGTTCCAGCTCGCGCTGGTCCTTGAAGCCGAGTTTCTTCTTCGGTGCGGCAGCTGCGGGCGCTGCGCTGGCCGCTGCGGCATTGGCCGCGAGCACCCGTTCCTGCGCGGTGCGGTCGGTGATCACCCCGGCGCTGTCAAAGCCGCTGCGCCCGCGTGGGCGCTGGCGCAGCCAGTCGTTGTAGCCGCCCACGTACTCGCCCACCCGTCCGCCGCCTTCCAGCACCAGGGTGCTGGTGACCACGTTGTCGATGAAGTCGCGGTCGTGGCTGACCAGCAGCAGGGTGCCGGTGTAGTCGGCCAGCAGTTCTTCGAGCAGCTCCAGGGTCTCCACGTCCAGGTCGTTGGTCGGTTCGTCCATCACCAGCAGGTTGGACGGCTGGGCGAACAGCTTGGCCAGCAGCAGGCGGTTGCGCTCGCCGCCGGACAGGCGGGTGATCGGCGCGCGCGCACGTTCGGGCGAGAACAGAAAATCCTGCAGGTAGCCGATGATGTGCTTGCGCGCGCCATTGATCTGGACGAAGTCGCTGCCCTGGGCGACGTTTTCCAGTGCGCTGCGGGTCTGGTCCAGCTGGCTGCGGTGCTGGTCGAAGTAGGCGATCTGCAGGTTGGTGCCGGTCTGGACACTGCCGGCATCCGGGGACAGTTCGCCCAGCAGGATCTTCAGCAGGGTGGACTTGCCCGAACCGTTGGGGCCGATGATGCCCACCCGGTCGCCGCGCATGATGTTGATCGACACATCGTCCAGCAGGGTGCGCCCGGCATAGGCCTGGGTGATGTGCTCGGCGCAGATGACCTTCCTGCCGGAGGATTGCGCGGCGGAGGTTTCCATGCGCACGTTGCCGGTCAGCTCGCGGCGGGCGGCGCGCTCGCGGCGCATGGCCTTGAGCGCGGTGACGCG
>LNAP01012221.1_pt1 | contig 11316 bp, 11 predicted proteins | sample 602601 | NCBI WGS metagenome assembly LNAP01 (sample SAMN02440304, study PRJNA202911) | soil metagenome | biome: Subtropical and temperate rainforests or woodlands; isolation source: soil samples (1 kg each in a 20% v/v slurry with milli Q water) were... ...
CGCCGCGCGCGGTGCGCCCTCACCGGCAGCAGCCACGCTGGACGCGGACGCGCAGAAGCGCTTCGAGGCCCTCAAGGCCTGGCGCGGCGAGGTCGCGCGCGAGCACAACCTGCCGGCCTACGTGATCTTCCACGACGCCACGCTCGCCGCCATCGCCGAGCGCGCGCCGGCCACGCTGGAAGACCTGCAGGGCATCAGCGGCATCGGCACCAAGAAGCTCGAGGCGTATGGGAGCGATGTGCTGCGGGTGTGCCGCTGACCGGCCGGCGGCCGCGCCTGCGTTCCAGGAGATCGACCCGATCGGACCACGTCCCCTTGCGGGCGCGTGCGGCTACTGAACGAAGCCCATGCCGCGCGACTCGCGGACCTCGGGCTTGATGCGGTGTTCGGCCTCGAGCTGGTCGAGAAACTCCGACGCGCTGAACTCGGCCGCGAGGATGTCGGTCTGGCGCTTCACCGCGGCGAAGTCGCCGGGGCACAGTTGCGGCAGGCGTTGCAGCCGCTGGCGCAGTTCGGAGGTCATGAGCGCCCCGTCGCCGGCCAGCGCTTCGGTCACGAACATGCGCTCGCGCTGCGCATCGGTCAGCGGCATGAACCTGATCTTGAAGGTGAAGCGCCGCAGCGCCGCCTGGTCGAGCCGCTCGAGCAGGTTGGTGGTGCAGACGAAGATGCCGCCGAAGCGCTCCATGCCCTGCAGCATCTCGTTGACTTCGGTGACCTCGTAGGTGCGCTGGGCGCCGCGCCGGTCCTGCAGGAAGCTGTCGGCCTCGTCGAGCAGGAGCACGGCCTTCTCGGCCTCGGCGTCCTTGAACATCGCGGCCATGTTCTGTTCGGTCTCGCCGACGTACTTGCTCATCAGGTCGCTGGCCTGCTTGACGATCAGCGGGCGGCCGATGGCCTTGGCGATGTGCTCGGCCAGTGCGGTCTTGCCGGTGCCGGGTGCGCCGTAGAAGCACAGCGTACCGTGGCCGCGAACGCGCAGCGCCTCGACGATGCGCGGGATCTCGAAACGGGTCTCGACGTTGAGCATGTCGAGGTCGTAGGTGGTCACCGCGCGGCGCGTGCCGTGCTGGCGATCGATGGTGCCGAGCGCCAGGTCGGCGTTCTTCAGCTGCCGCTCGATGAGCCCTTCGACCGAGGCGTCGTCCGTCTTCGCCAGTTGTGCGAAGCGCACCGCGGTGCGGATCTGCGCCGGCGTCAGGCCCTTGCGTTCGGCCAGCTTGGCGGTGAAGGCGTCGGACACGCTCACGCCTTCGAGCGTCTTGCGCACCAGCTGCTCGCGCGCGCCGGGCGGTGGCGACTTGAGTTCGAGGTGGTAGGCGAAGCGGCGGCGGAAGGCCGGATCGATCTGCTCGATGCGGTTGGTGACCCACAGCGTGGGTACCGCGTTCGACTCGAGGATCTGGTTGACCCAGGCCTTGCCGCTCACGCTGCCGCTGGCGGGCGCCGGCATCTGCTCGGCGCGCGACATGAACTGCGCGGCCTCGGTGCTGATGGGCGGGAACACGTCCTCGACCTCGTCGAACAGCAGCGCGGCCTGGGCGCTGCCCTTGAGGAAGACCTGCGCGATCTGCAGCGAGCGGTAGCGGTCGCGGCCCGAGAGCGAATTGCCGTCGCGGTCGGCGTACTCGACCTCGAACAGGTCGAGCCCCGCAGCCTGAGCCACCACCTTGGCCAGCTCGGTCTTGCCGGTGCCGGGCGGGCCGTAGAGCAGCACGTTGACGCCGGGCTCCTTGCGCTGCACGGCGGCACGTAGCAGCGTGACCAGCATCTGCGTGTCGTCCGCGGCGAAGGAGAAATCATCGACCGTGAGCGCGCTCTTGGCCGATGGCCGCGTGAAGACCGCCATCAGCTCGCTGTGGTCGCGGTACTCGCGCATCAGCACCGGCGGCAGCTTCTCGCTGACCTTCATCAGGTCGGCCAGGTCGGTGATGTTGTGTTCGGAGATGAGGTTTTCGACCAGGCCGATGCGCTCGAGCCGCGAGCCGGCGCGCAAGGCTTCGCCCACGTCGCTCGCGCTGACGCCGGCCACCTCGGCGATGGCGGCATAGGCCTCGGGCGCGTTGTTGACCTTGAACTCGACCAGCAGCGAGCGCAGGTCGCGCTGGTAGCGCGCCAGCGTGCCGTAGAGCAGCAGCGCGCGCTCGGCCTTGTTGAGCTGCAGCAGGCCGGCGAGCGCCTCGATATTCTTCTCGACCAGCGTCGACTGCTTGCGCAGCGCATGCGTGAGCCAATCGCGCGTGACCGACAGCACCGACAGCAGGTCCTTCGGCTGGTCCTTGACGTACTCGTCGAGGTAGAAGAAGAGCGTGCCTTCTTCGTACGGGCCGCGCCACACGCCGTGGCGCTCCAGCAGCGTGCGGCCGTCGAAGTGCTCGACACCCTTCCACACGTCGTTGCCGGCGCAACGGCGGCCCAGGAACTCGCGCAGGCGCTGCAGCACCGGCATGGGCCACACGAGATGGCGGCCGGTGAGCGACAGCAGGCCGTTCAGGTCGCGCCGCACATTGAAGCGCGGGCCCTGCTTGGCGGCGAGCGTGAGCACGAAGTGCGAGCACATGAGCTCGAGCACCGGCGCTTCCTTGAGCCCGGGCGACGGCAACGCCTGCCCGCGCAAGGGAGCAACCACCGCATCGACGCCGGCACGCTTGACCATTCGACAACCTCTGGCTAAGAGAAATCTCAGCGCGACCATAACGCAGAGTTTTGTGTTGGGGAAGACAGCGCATCGGTAAATCTCCCGATGTTGCAAATCCCTCCACAATGCCAGCCATGATCGGAATCCAGGACATCGAGCGCGCCGCGGCGCGCCTCCAGGGCCAACTGCTGGCGACACCCTGCGTCGAGTCGCGCACGCTCTCGGACATCGTGGGCGCCCAGGTCTTCCTCAAGTTCGAGAACCTGCAGTTCACCGCCTCGTTCAAGGAACGCGGCGCCTGCAACAAGCTGGTCGACCTGAGCGAGGGCGGCGTGCACGGGGTGGTGGCCATGTCCGCCGGCAACCACGCCCAGGGCGTGGCGTACCACGCGCAGCGGCTGGGCATGAAGGCGACCATCGTGATGCCGCGCTTCACGCCGGGCGTGAAGATCGAGCGCACCCGCAGCTTCGGCGCCGAGGTGGTGCTGCACGGCGACACCCTGGACGCGGCTCGTGCCCATGCCTTCGAGCTGGCCGAACGCGATGGCCTGGCCTTCGTGCACCCCTACGACGACGAAGCCATCATGGCCGGCCAGGGCACCGTCGCGCTGGAGATGCTCGATGCGGTGCCCGACCTCGACATGCTGGTGGTGTCGGTCGGCGGCGGCGGGCTGATCGCCGGCATGGCGATCGCGGCGCGCGCGCGCAAGCCGGACATCGAGATCATCGGCGTGCAGACCACGCGCTTTCCGGCGATGGTGAATGCGGTGCAGGGCACGCACCATGTGCAGGGCACCAGCACCATCGCCGAAGGCATCGCGGTCGGCACACCGGGCGTGCTGACGCGGGAAATCATCGAAAAGCATGTCGACGACCTGTTGCTGGTCGACGAAGGCGATATCGAGCAGGCCGTGCTGATGCTGCTGGAGATCGAGAAGACGCTGGTCGAGGGCGCGGGCGCGGCCGGCCTGGCGGCGCTGATCCGGCATCCGGCGCGCTTCCAGGGCAAGAAGGTCGGGCTGGTGCTGTCGGGCGGGAACATCGACCCGCTGCTATTGGCCGCCATCATCGAGCGCGGCATGGTGCGGGCGGGCCGGCTCGCGCGGTTGCGCGTGAGTGCGCGCGACGTGCCCGGCATGCTGGCCCGCATCACCACCACCGTGGCCGAAGCGGGCGCCAACATCGACGAAGTGCACCACCAGCGCGCCTTCACCATGCTGGCCGCGCAGAACGTGGAGATCGAACTGGTGCTGCAGACGCGCGGGCGCGAGCATCTCGCCGCCGTGCTCGCCGCCTTACGGCAGGCGGGGTTCGAGGCGCAGGAGCAGCAGGCGCATTGACCCTGGCTCCGGGAAGGCCCTTGGACGGCGACAAGGTCGGTTGGCTAAAATGGAGGCAATCCGCGGTTTGAATACAAAGGAATTACTCATGTCCCACCCCACGCCTGTAGAGCCCGGCCACGATGCGCTGGTCGAGAAAGATGCGGTCGAGTCGGTCGTGCACCTGATGCCGATCGTGCTGCCGCTGGTGGGGGGCGTGCTGATGCTGCTCCTAGCCTCCATCGCCATCTACATGGCTTGAAGGTGCGGTTGGACCTGCTGCGCGGCTCGATCTCGCACCTGCGGTCCTCGCCGTACAACAGTACGGCTGCGGTTCTCGGCGCAAGCTCGAACCGCTCGCGACGGTCCCACCACACCTTCAGCAGCGCAGGCTGAGCGCCCGCCTGCGGCGCATCGCTTCCATCGACGCGGCCCAAGAGCCGCACAGAGCGAAAACGTTTTTTCAAACGGCCCTCCCGCCGCCACCGAGCCCCGCTCGAAAAGACGATTTTTCAACTCCTGGAGACTTTCGATGAACGCACCCGTGATGAAGGGCTTGCCCATTCAGGCGCCGAGCTATGTCAAGAACGCCAAGCTGATCGCCTGGGTGGCCGAGATGGCCGCCCTGTGCAAGCCCGACAGCGTCTACTGGTGCGACGGCAGCACCGAAGAGTACGACCGCCTCTGCCAGCAACTGGTCGACGCCGGCACCTTCAAGAAGCTGAACCCGGCCAAGCGGCCCCATTCCTTCCTCGCGAACTCCGACCCGGTGGACGTGGCGCGGGTCGAAGACCGCACCTACATCTGCTCGGCCAGGAAGGAAGACGCTGGCCCGACCAACAACTGGATGGAACCGGCCGAGATGCGTGCGACCTTGCAGCCGCTCTTCGACGGCTGCATGAAGGGCCGCACGATGTACGTGGTGCCCTTCTCGATGGGTCCGCTGGGCTCGCCGATCGCGCATGTCGGCATCGAGCTGTCCGACAGCGCGTATGTCGCGGTCAACATGAAGATCATGACCCGCATGGGCCAGGCCGTGTACGAGGTGCTGGGCACCGACGGCGAGTTCGTGCCCTGCGTCCACACCGTCGGCGCGCCGCTCGAAGCCGGCCAGAAGGATGTGAGCTGGCCCTGCAACACGACCAAGTACATCGTCCACTACCCGGAAACCCGCGAGATCTGGAGCTACGGCTCGGGCTACGGCGGCAACGCGCTGCTGGGCAAGAAGTGCTTCGCGCTGCGCATCGCCTCGACCATGGGGCGTGACGAGGGCTGGCTGGCCGAGCACATGCTGATCCTGGGCGTGACCAACCCCGAAGGCAAGAAATACCACGTGGCCGCGGCCTTCCCGAGCGCCTGCGGCAAGACCAACTTCTCGATGCTGGTCCCGCCGGCCGGCTTCGAGGGCTGGAAGGTCACGACCATCGGCGACGACATCGCCTGGATCAAACCGCAGGCCGACGGCTCGCTGCGCGCCATCAATCCGGAAGCGGGCTACTTCGGCGTCGCGCCCGGCACCAACTACACGACCAACCCGAACTGCATGCGCAGCCTGGACAAGGACGTGATCTTCACCAACGTCGCGCTGACCGACGACGGCGACGTGTGGTGGGAAGGCATGGAGCAGGACGTGGAAGGCAAGGCGCTGCCGGCCCACCTGATCGACTGGCAGGGCAAGGACTGGACGCCGGCCATCGCCCGAGAAACCGGCGTGGACGGCAAGCTCAAGCCTGCCGCGCATCCGAACGCCCGCTTCACCGTCGCAGCGACCAACAACCCGGCGCTCGACGAGGCGTGGGACGACCCGAAGGGCGTGAAGATCGACGCCTTCATCTTCGGCGGCCGCCGCTCGACCACGGTGCCGCTGGTGACCGAGGCGCGCAACTGGACCGAAGGCGTCTACATGGCCGCCACGATGGGCTCGGAAACCACGGCCGCCGCCACCGGCCAGGCCGGCGTGGTACGCCGCGACCCGTTCGCCATGCTGCCCTTCATGGGCTACAACATGAGCGACTACTTCCAGCACTGGCTCGACCTGGGCAAGAAGCTGGAAGCCTCGGGCGCCGCGCTGCCCAAGATCTACACGACCAACTGGTTCCGCAAGGGCGCCGACGGCAAGTTCGTCTGGCCAGGCTACGGCGAGAACATGCGCGTGCTCAAGTGGATGATCGACCGCATCGAGGGCCGGGGCGGCGAAGGCGTCGCCCACGTCACCGGCGTGAGCCCGCGCTACGAGGACCTCAACTGGACCGGGCTGGACTTCAGCGCCGAGCAGTTCGACACCGTCACCAGCATCGACAAGGCCGCCTGGCAGGCCGAACTGAAGCTGCACACGGCGCTGTTCGAGCAGTTGGCACACCACCTGCCGAAGGAGTTGCCGGAAACCAAGGCGGCCATCGCCCAGCGTCTCGCGGCCTGAACGCGTTCGCGCCCCCATGACCCATGAAAAAGCCGCCCGAGGGCGGCTTTTTCTCTGTGCGATCAGCGCAGGGCTCAGTAGTACTTGCCGAGGTTCACGCGGCGCATGGCCTCGTACAGCGTCGGCACCTTCACGTCGGCCGAACGCTGGGCCATCATGGCGCGGGCCAGTTGGGCCGGCACGGCAGCCGGGGCGCCGGTCACGGTTTCGTGGCGCGTCACGGCGGCCTGGATGTCGTTCATGATGCGCTGGTCGTACTTGGCGTAGGCCAGGAAGCGTGCATCGGCCTGCGCAGCGTGGCGGCGGCGGGTGTAGGCAGCCCAGCCGGCGGTGGCGCGGACAGCCAGGGCGCGGGCGGTGTCGGCGAAGAATGCGAGGGCGACGAAGGCGACGCCCCACATCACCAGCCAGGCAGCCAGCAGACCGCCTTCGTTCAGGCTGGACACCAGCTTGTCGGCGACGACGAGCATGGCCGAAACGATGGCCGCAAGCAGCAGGGCTGCGAGGCCGCGCGAACCGTTGTAGCGGCCCGTGGAGCGGAGATGGTCAAACGCGGCTTCGGCGCGGGCAACGCCCGGGTGAGCCGCCGGTTGTTCAACGTGGACAAAGCTGGTCATGAGAAATCCCTCCAGGGGGGTGAATGGCCGAAGCCGATGGCATGAATATTAGGGGTTACCCTAGTGTTTTGCTAATTTATCTTTCTGATGTTTATCATTCACCACAATGATGAATGTCAATTTCCGCACGCTGGATCTCAACCTGCTGCGCGTTTTCGACGAGGTCATGGCCGAGCGCAACCTGACACGCGCCGCCCGCAACCTGTCGTTGACCCAGCCGGCGGTCAGCAATGCGCTGCGGCGGCTGCGCGAGGTGCTGGGCGACGAATTGGTGCGCCGCTCCGGCGCCGGCGTGGAGCCCACCCCCCGCGCGCTCGCCCTGTGGCCGACGGTGCGCGACGCCCTGCAGCAGTTGCAGCACACCCTGGCGCCCAGCGAATTCGACGCCGCCGTGGCCGACACCACCTTCGTGCTGGCGATGGCCGACGCCACGGCGGCCGAACTGATCCCCGGCCTCGTCCAGATCATGCAGGCCGAGGCGCCGGCGATCTCGGTGCGCGTCGTGCCGTTGACCACGCGCGACCCGCGCCAGCTGCTCGAGAGCGAGGAAGCCGACATGGCCATCGGGTACTTCCCGGCCGTGATCGCCGGGCTGACGGCGCGCGGCCAGTCGGGTGTGGCGGTGCCCTTCGAGGCGCAGCGGCTGTATGTGGGTCAATACGTGTGCGTGATGCGGCGCGGCCATCCGCTGGCGGACAAGCCGCTGACGCTCGACGACTACTGCGCCGCGCGCCACCTGCTGGTGAGCTTCTCGGGGCGGCCCTACGGCTTCATCGACCAGACGCTGGCCGCCCTCGGGCGGGAGCGCCGCATCGCGGTCACGGTGTTCACGGCCGGCCGCGTGGTGGCGAACTCGGACCTGCTCACGGTGCTGCCGCGGCACTTCGTGCGGGTGACCGGCATCGACGAGCAGCTGGTGCTGCGCGATCTGCCGTTCGACCAGCCGCTGGTCCATGTGGACGCGGTCTGGCATCGGCGGGCGCAGCACGGGCATGCGCACGAATGGCTGCGCGCAGCGTTGGTCCGTTCGGCGGCGGCGGCCTTCGCGCGCTCGCTGCTGGGGCAGCCCGCCCCGGAGACGGCGGTGCCGCCGTGATCGATCGGGCTGGCGCGCTTCAGCGCACCACGCGCAGCCAGGCACTGGCTGCCACGCGCAGGTCCTGCGCGTCATGGGCGTCGTGGCCGGCACGCAGATCGGCGCTCTCCATCAGGAGCGACGCGGGGCTGGCGGGGGCTTCGTCGGCGGTGGTGCGGAAGAAACTGGCGATGTGGGCGAACAGACTGGTCATGGTGTGTGCGCGGCCTGATCCCGCGCTGGTGTTTGGACTGAACCGTAGATTAAGGGTTATCCCTAGGTTCCTTCATGCGCCTTGCACATAACGGCATTCGCCTAGACTGAGCGCAATGAAGCTTCAGCTGCTTTCCGACCTGCACCTGGAGTCGCACCCTCGCCTGCGCATCGCGCCCGCGCCCGGCGCCGATCTGCTGGTGCTGGCCGGCGACCTCGGCTCCTACCAGAACGGCTCGCGGCTGGAAGACACGGATTTCGGCCTCGGCCGCTTCTCCCCGCGCCAGGGCTGGTCGACGCCGGTGTTCTACGTGCCCGGCAACCACGAGTACGACGCGACCGATTTCGACGACACCCACGCGCGGCTGCACAAACTCTGCGACGAACTCGGCATCGTCTGGCTGGAACGCGAAACGGTGGTGCACGAGGGCGTGCGCTTCATCGGCACCACGCTCTGGGCCGATTTCGACGCACTGGTCGCGCCGACCGACGACCTGGGCGAGCGGCTCAAGAAGCGCGGCAAGGCCATGCGTGCCGCCGACTTCTACTTGGAGAAAGCGGCCACAACGCGCCGCGGACATCCTTTCATGGCGGCGCAAATGCGAGAGCATGCACTCACTTGCGAAGTCTGGCTGGCCGAAGCGCTCGCCCAGCCCTTCGACGGCACGACCGTCGCGATCACGCACTTCGCCCCCACGCTGGCCAGCGCCGACCCGCGCTACGGACTGCGCCCGGGCACCGCCGGCTTCTGCAACAGCCTCGACCACCTGCTCCCCCAGGCCGACCTGTGGCTGCACGGCCACCTGCACTGCGCCTTCGACTACGTGAAGGACGGCTGCCGGATCGTCGCCAACCCGCTCGGCTACGCGGCCAAGGGCGAGCAGGACGGCTTCCGTCCCGACCTGCTGATCGAGGTGGCCTGATGCTCAACGGCCTGTGGCTCGGCTTCTTCCTCGTCGCGGCGGTCGCCGGGCTGGCCCGTTGGCTGGTCGGCGGCGACCCGACGGTGTTCGCCGCCATGGTCGAGAGCCTCTTCGCCATGGCCAGGCTGGCCGTCGAGGTGATGGTGCTGCTCTTCGGCACGCTGACGCTGTGGCTCGGCCTGCTGCGCATCGCCGAAGCCGCCGGTCTGGTCGCCTGGCTGGCGCGGCTGCTCGGCCCGCTGTTTCGCCGGCTGATGCCCGGGGTGCCGACCGGCCACCCGGCGCTCGGCCTCATCACCATGAACTTCGCCGCCAACGCGCTGGGGCTGGACAACGCCGCCACCCCCATCGGCCTGAAAGCGATGCGCGAGCTGCAGACGCTCAATCCGCACCCGAGCGCCGCGAGCAACGCGCAGATCCTGTTCCTGGTGCTCAACGCCTCGTCGCTCACGCTGCTGCCGGTGACGATCTTCATGTACCGCGCGCAGCAGGGCGCGGCCGACCCGACGCGGGTGTTCCTGCCGATCCTGCTGGCGACCAGCGCCTCGACGGTGGTCGGCCTGCTGTCGGTGGCGCTGGTGCAGCGCCTGAAGCTGTGGGACCCGGTCGTGCTCGCCTACCTGCTGCCCGGCGCGCTGCTGCTCGGCGGCTTCATGGCGCTGCTGGCGACGCTCTCGGCCGCGGCGTTGGCCGCCCTGTCGTCGCTGCTGGGGAACCTCGTGCTCTTCGGCCTGGTGATCGCCTTCCTGGTGATCGGCGCGCTGCGGCGCGTGCCGGTCTACGAGCGCTTCATCGACGGCGCCAAGGAAGGCTTCGACGTGGCGAAGAACCTGCTGCCGTATCTGGTGGCGATGCTCTGTGCCATCGGCGTGCTGCGCGCGTCCGGTGCGCTCGACCTCGCGCTCGACGGCATCCGCTGGGTCGTGATGCAGACCGGCTGGGACACGCGCTTCGTCGACGCCCTGCCCACTGCGCTGGTCAAGCCCTTCTCGGGCAGTGCGGCCCGCGCGATGCTGATCGAGACCATGAAGAGCCAGGGCGTCGACAGCTTCCCCGCGCTGGTCGCAGCCACCATCCAGGGCAGCACCGAAACCACCTTCTATGTGCTCGCGGTGTACTTCGGCGCGGTCGGCATCCAGCGTGCGCGGCATGCGGTGGCCTGCGCGCTGGCGGCCGAGTTCGCCGGCGTGGTCGCAGCCATCGCGGTTTGCTACTGGTTCTTCGGCTAAGGCGGCACTTCCGGGGATGCACCATTTGCATCGCAAAAGCGATACAGTGACGGAATGAAAACTGCCACCATTCCGTCCCTACGGGTCGAGCCCGAATTTCGTGACGAGGTCGAACGGGTTCTTGGCCCGAACGAATCGTTGTCGCAATTTGTCGAAGCGTCCCTTCGGGCGTCCGTGCAGCAACGCAAAAACCAGGCCGAATTTGTGGCGCGCGGCAAACGCTCACTCGCCAACGCCCAAAAGACCGGCGTCTACTTCGATGCCGCAGCAGTCATGCAGGGTTTGCGGGACAAGCTGGCATCTGCCAAGGCGCGGGCCGCGGCGGACGGCCAGTGAGCTATGCCGTCCGCTTTTCGCAGGAAGCGCGCGACGACCTGAACCGCCTGTACGACTTCGTTCTGGAGCGCGAGTTGACGCGCCAAGGCGATCTGGGCATTGCGGAACGCGCGCTGCAAGCCATTGAAACTGCGTTGGTCGCGCTGAGCTTCTCCCCGTTCACGTGTCGCAAGGCCACCGACGATCCCTTCCTGCGCGAACTGGTGATCCCGTTTGGCGGGAGCGGTTACGTCGCGTTGTTCGAGATCGAAAGCAGCGATGCCGTCGTGGTCATCGCCGTTCGCCATCAGCGCGAGGACGACTATCACTGAAGCGCAGGAACCTGCACGACCACGGCCGGCCCGCTGATCAGCCAGAATGGCCCTCTGCTTTCTTCCACCTTTTCCCGTGACCGTTCCCGTCCAGGCGCAGCCGCCTTCCTTCTCGGCCGACGAATTCCGGCAGGCACTCGGCATGTTCGCCACCGGCGTGACCATCGTCACCGCCCGCGCGGCCGACGGCTCGCTGGTCGGGCTCACGGCCAACTCGTTCAACTCGGTGTCGCTGA
>LNAP01005434.1_pt1 | contig 11313 bp, 9 predicted proteins | sample 602601 | NCBI WGS metagenome assembly LNAP01 (sample SAMN02440304, study PRJNA202911) | soil metagenome | biome: Subtropical and temperate rainforests or woodlands; isolation source: soil samples (1 kg each in a 20% v/v slurry with milli Q water) were... ...
AGGAGGCGTTGCGCTTGCTCGGGATCGGCAGCGAGCCGGCCAGGCGCCAACGAGGCCTCCGCCAGCACCTTGAGATCGTCGGCCGAGATCGGCGGGGCCCCCCCGGGGGGGGGGGGGGCGCCCCGCCGGTCGCGGCCTGGGTGAGCCCGCCGATGCGGCGGAAGATGTCGCCGCTGAGTTCCTCGAGTTCGCTGGTAAAGCCCATGATGTTGACCAGAGGCGAGCGCAGATCGTGGCTGACGATATAGGCAAAGCGCTGGATCTCGTTGTTGGCTTCGCGCAAGTCAGCCGTGCGCTCGTCGACGATGGCCTCCAGATTGAGATTGGCGTCGCGCAGCCGCGTCTCGGCCTCGTCGCGGGCCTGCGCAGAACGTCGTACCAGCCAGGTCGAAATCAGCGCCAGCAGCACGACCAGGGCGGAGCCGATGGCCGTCATCGACGCAGCGAACGTCTGGCTACGGTCGGCGTTCGTCGAGCGAAGGCGGAACAGCCGCTCCTCTTCCTGGATCATTGCGCCCGCGGCGCGGCGGATTGCGGACGTGGTGTCCACAGCGGCGGCCTCGCGGACAAGCGCCGTAGCCCGGTCGGGCTGTCCCTGCCGAATGAAGTCCATTTCCTGTGCGAATTGGCCGAGACGGGTATCGATGGCCGTGTGCAGCTGCTCCATGCTGTCACGTTGCACCGGATTGTCGCTGGTCAGGCGCGTGACCCGGTCGAGGACAGGAGGGATGGCCGCGACGGCCTTCTCGTGGTCGGTCTTGAAAGTCTCCCCCTGCGTCAGCAGAAAGCCGCGGGCGCCGCTTTCGGCCCGGCGGATTTCAAGCAGCAGAGTGTTGAGCTGGTTCTCCACCTCGATGGTGTGAATGACCCGCTTGTTGTCGTCTCTCGCCTTGTTGACGAGATAGACCGAGCCGGCGCTGATCCCGGTCAACACCAAAAGCCCCGCTGTCACCAGCAGGACATGCCACAACGCGCGCCGCCGCTGCGCCTCAGCCGTCACGACGGTCTCGCCTCGTTACGCTCGTGGAGTTCAACACGCCCCCTTGGAACCGTCCCAACGATCGAGAACGCGATTCAGGCCACCGAGTTCCATGGGCAGCTGAAGTTATTTCGCGACGGGGTCAGCCTTGCCGGCGAGGTACTGCTCCAGCCAGTGGATGTGGTAGTCGCCGTTGATGATGTCGTCTTCGCGAACCAGGTCGCGGAACAGCGGCAGCGTCGTCTCGATGCCCTCGACCACCATCTCGTCCAGCGCCCTGCGCAGCCGCATCAGGCATTCGGCGCGGGTCTTGCCGTGCACGATCAGCTTGCCGACCAGGGAGTCGTAATAGGGCGGGATAGTGTAGCCCTGATAGACCGCGGAATCGATGCGGACACCGAGCCCGCCCGGCGGGTGGTATTGCGTGATGCGGCCCGGCGAAGGCCGGAAGGTCTGCGGGTTCTCGGCGTTGATGCGGCACTCGATCGCGTGGCCGATGATCTGGATCTCGTTCTGCTTCGCCGGCAGATCGCCGCCGGCGGCGATGCGGATCTGCTCCAGCACGAGGTCGATGTCGGTGATGCTCTCGGTGACGGGATGCTCGACCTGGATGCGGGTGTTCATTTCAATGAAGTAGAACTCGCCGTCCTCATAGAGGAACTCGATGGTGCCGACGCCGAGATATTTCATCTCGCGCATCGCCTTGGCGCAGGTCTCGCCGATCTTGGCGCGCGCCGCCGCGGCCAGCACGGGCGAGGGGCCTTCCTCCCAGACCTTCTGGTGACGGCGCTGCAGGGAGCAATCGCGCTCGCCGAGATGGATCGCGCCGCCGCGGCCGTCGCCGAGGATCTGGATTTCGATGTGGCGCGGCTTCTGGAGATATTTCTCGAGATAGACGGATGCATCGCCAAAGGCGGATTTGGCCTCGTTGGCCGCCGTCGACAATGCCACCTGAAGGTCGGCCTCGCTCTGCGCGACCTTCATGCCGCGCCCGCCGCCGCCGGCTGCCGCCTTCACCAGCACGGGAAAGCCGATCTTCCTTGCGATCGCCATCGCGTCGTCGTCGGGGCCGACCGCGCCGTCGGAGCCGGGCACCACGGGGATGCCGAGCTTCCTGGCGGTCTTCTTGGCCTCGATCTTGTCGCCCATCAGGCGGATATGCTCGGCCTTGGGGCCGATGAAATGCAGATTGTGCTCGCCGAGGATTTCGGCGAAGCGCGCGTTCTCGGACAGGAATCCGTAGCCGGGATGCACGGCATCCGCGCCGGTGATCTCGCAGGCCGCGAGCAGCGCGGGCACGTTGAGATAGCTGTCCTTGGACGGCGGAGGGCCGATGCACACGCTTTCGTCCGACAGGCGCACATGCATGGCGTCGGCGTCGGCGGTCGAATGCACGGCGACGGTCGCGATCCCGAGCTCCTTGCAGGCGCGCAGGATGCGAAGGGCGATCTCGCCGCGATTGGCTATGAGGATCTTGTCGAACATTTTGCCTCAGGGGGCGAATGGGGAATAGCGAATGGCGAATGGGGCGGAGCAGCTATTCGCTACTCGCTATTCGCCACTCCCTCACTCAATAATAACGAGCGGCTCGCCGTACTCGACCGGCTGGCCGTCCTCGACCAGGATCTGCGTCACCGTGCCGGCGCGCGGCGAGGGGATCTGGTTCATCGTCTTCATGGCTTCGATGATGAGCAGTGTCTGGCCGACCGAGACCTTGCTGCCGACCTCGATGAACGGTTTCGCGCCGGGCTCCGGCGCCCAATAGGCGGTGCCGACCATCGGGGATGTCACGGCGCCCGGATGCTTCGACAGGTCGGGCGCGGTAGCCGCAGGTGCGGCGGCTGTGGCGATCGCCACGGGCGCTGCGTGCGCCATCGGCGCCGGCATCGTCGCGGCGACGCTGATGTTGCGGGCGACGCGCAGGCGCAGGCCGGCGCGTTCGATCTCGATCTCGGTGAGGCTGGTCTCGTCGAGCAGGAGTGCGAGTTCGCGGACGAGCGCGGAATCCTCGCTGGAAAATTTTGCGGCTGCTTTGTCGTCTGGCTGGCGCGCCATGTTCTTTATCCGAATGTTCTGTGTGAGGAGGGAGCGTCAGGCTTTGGGCTTGATGCCGAGCTTGGCGGCAAGGCCCTGAATGGCGAGGCGGTAGCCCTCGATTCCGAAGCCGCAGAGCGAGGCGAACGCCGCGCGTGCGGTGTAGGAGTGGTGGCGGAAACTCTCGCGGGCATGGATATTGGTCACGTGCACTTCGACGGTCGGAATCTGCACCGCGAGCAGCGCGTCGTGCAGCGCGATCGAGGTGTGCGAATAGCCGCCGGCGTTGATGATGATACCCTTCATTTTGCGGGCATGCGCCTCGTGGATGAAGTCGATCAGCTCGCCCTCGCGGTTGGACTGCCGGCAGTCGGCCTTGAGGCCGAACGCCGCGGCCGTCTCCCGGCACAGCGTCTCGACGTCGGCCAGCGTGGCATGGCCGTACTTCTCGGGCTCGCGCGTCCCCAGCATGTTGAGGTTCGGCCCGTTGAGAACGAGGATCGTGTCGGTTGCAGGTTCAGCCATTCAAATCCCGGCGGAGGTGCTTCGGCGTGGCGGGGTTATAGGTAACAAAGCGCGTCAGGGGAAGCCTTGAAGGGCCTCCCGGGGGCCTTCAGGCACCTCATCCAGGGTGCAAAAACCTGTGCGGAAGCTACGGAAATTGCTTGTTAACCAGTTCGAAGGATGGCTGCCGGGCGGGGAGGCTCCCCCCATATGCCAAAAGCCCCTGCCGATCTCTCGGCAAGGGCTCATGGGAGCGTCAGCCCAAAGGCTTAGCCTTCGATGATGTAGACGATCTCGCGCGTCTGCGGACGAACGATGATGTACTGGCCGCGGACGTAGATCACGTCATAGCCGCGCCACTCCGGATAGATTTCGACGATCCGGGGCGGGAGCGGGTGGAAGCGAACGGACGCCGGGATCGCGGCACCCACCGAGATGTTGAAGTTGACGTTGGTGGTCTCTTCAATCTTGGTCGACTTGATCGCGGTGGAAATTTCGGTCCGCTTCTCGGGCGGCGGAGCGGAAGCGGTCGCCGAGGCGGTGCCGGTCGTGGTCTGGGACTTGGTGTCGGCAGCCTTGCTGTCCGCGCCCTTGGTCTGGGCGTTCATGTTGCCGCTCTTGGTGTCGGTCTCCGTGCTCTTGGACTTGTCCATCTGGGACTTGTCCATCGTGCTCTTCGACTTGTCCTGCGCACCCTGGGCGTGCTCGCCCTTCGTCGCGCCGGCCTTCTCGTCAGCCGCGTTCTTGTTCATCGGGCCGGACTTTTCCATCCCGCCGGACTTCTCCATGGCGCCGGATTTCTCCATTGCGCCAGACGACTTCTCCTCGGCCGCTCCGCCGGGCTTCATGGCGCCGCCAGTCTGGCCGACGGTGCCCTTCTCGGGAGCAGCTTCCTTGCCCATGGCGCCACGTTCAGCCGCGCCGCCCGAAGGCTGCGAATGCTGCGTCGGCTGCGCACCGGCGCCGCCGCCGCTGTCGCGGTTCATGGTGCCCTGTGCGTTCGCCAGACCGGTGCCGGCGACCAGCGCGAGCGCGGCAACCGAGATCATAAAGCGGTTCGACATTGAATTCTCCTCACGTGTTTATTTGCGTCATTGCCCGCGCCAACAACGAAAGGAGGTATCAGGAGTTCCGGAACATCTGCGGTTCCGCGGTATTTGTTTCTTGAACGCCAGATGAATGCGCGCGCCAGATTTCGGCGCAATGAAAAGGCCGGCTTTTCAGCCGGCCTTGCGTGAGGGTCGATGTCGCGAATGCGATCGGCAGGTCGCCTTGTTAGCAAGTCGCCTTGCCGCAGCGGGCGACGCCGATCTTTTCCTTGAGGCCCTCGAGGCCGACGGCGCCGATCACGATCTGCTTGCCGATCACGTAGCTCGGCGTGCCGTTCATGCCCATCGCTTCGGCGAGCTTGAAATTCTCCTCGATGGTGGCGCGCACCTCGGGGCTACCGAGGTCCTTCTCGATCTTCGCGGTGTCGAGGCCGGCCTCCTTGGCCGCCTGGATCGCGCGCGCCTTGTCGGCGGCACCGCGGCCGCCGAGCAGCTTCTGGTGGAAGTCGAGATATTTCTTGCCGGAGGGATCCTGCATGCGGACGGCGACGGCGACCTGCGCGGCTTCGACCGAGCCCTGGCTCAACACCGGAAACTCCTTGAGCACGACCTTCAGCTTGGGATCGCCCTTCATGAGGTTGAGCATGTCGTCCATCGCGCGCTTGCAGTAGCCGCAATTGTAATCGAAGAACTCGACGAAGGTGACGTCGCCGTCCTTGTTGCCGAGCACGACCTGGTGCGTCGAGTTGAAGATCGCGTCGGCGTTCTGCGCGATGCTGGCCTCGTGCTTCTGCGTCTCGGCCACGGCCTGGCGTTTGGTGAGCTCGGCCATCGCTTCCTCGAGCACCTCGGGATGGGTGACGAGGTAGTTCTTGACGATCGCCTCGATGTCGTTGCGCTGGGTATCGGAGAAGCTGTCGGCCGACGCGGGCACGGTCGCACCGAACATGGCGAGCGCAAACAGCGCGGGAGCAAGCAGGCGCAGCGAAGGCATAGGCAAATCCTCTTATCCAAAGCAGGTTTCGGAAAACGTCCCGGCGGACTTAGGCTTGGGTCGTGACGTCGTGGTGTCAGGCGTCGTTCGGGTCGAGCTAGTTTCGGGACGGCTTGGCCGCCACGATGTCGTCGGCCTTGACCCATCCGGGCGTGCCGACGGCGAAACGGGTCTTTGCGCGCGTGGCGAGCTCGCGGGCGGTCTTGTTGTCGCCGCGCAAGTAAGCGGCCTGCGCGGACGCCAGATCGGCCTCGGCATAGTCGCCCTTGCGGCCATAGGCCATCGCGAGCTGGGTATAGCCGAGCACGGCCTCGGGCTCCCGTGCCACCGCGGCGCGGAGAATCCGAACGGCGTCGTCCGTGTAGGCCTTATTATCGGTTCCAACCAGAGCCTGCCCAAGTAACATCTCGATGAGGGGCGAATTGTTCGACAATTGCACCGCCTTGCGCAGGGCAGGGATCGCCTCGGCAGGCTTGCCGCTCTCCAGCAGGGCCTGGCCGCGCACCTCGTAGAAGTACGGGTTGTTGGGCTGGACCTGGATCAGCGCGTCGATCTGGGCGAGCGCGCTGCGCAGATCGCCGTGCAGATAGGTGCTGATGGCACGGGCATAGCGCGCCGGCATGCTGTCGTTGGTCTGCGGATAGCGGCGATACACCGTCTCCGGCCGTTCCATGAAGGCCGAGATCTTGGCGCGCACCATGTCGTGGCGCAGCTGCAGCGCCGGGTCGTCCTTCTTGTCCCAATAGGGGCTCGAACTGGCGAACTCCTGAAGCGAGGCGACGCGCTCGGCGGGCATCGGGTGCGACTGCAGATAGGGATCGGCGCCGCGCGCGGCGAACAGGCTCTCGCTGGTGAAGCGCTTGAAGGTCTCGTACATGCCCTTCGGCGACTGCTGGGTCGCGGTCAGGAATTTGACGCCGGCGCGGTCGGCGTTCTCCTCCTGCTGGCGCTGGTAGGACAGCAGCGTCCGGCGGATCATCTCCTGAGGTCCCGCGATCGCAGCGGCGCCGGCATTGGCAAGCCCGTTGTTGCCCGCGCTGCTGCCACGTGTGGTGCCAGCGACCATCGCGCCGGCGCCGAGCAGCATCGCGATGATCATCTGGGTCTGGGCGGTGGCGAGTTGTTCGCGCAGCTTGGACAGATGACCGCCGGCCAGATGCCCGGTCTCGTGCGCGAGCACGCCGATGATCTGGTTCGGCGTCTCCGACTGCAGGATCGCGCCGTAATTGACGAAGATGCGGCGGCCATCGGCGACAAACGCGTTGAACGAGCCCTCGTTGACGATCACCATCTGGATGTTCTGCTTCTCCAGGCCGGCGGCGCGCAGGATCGGTCGGGTATATTCGCGCAGCAGCTGCTCGGTTTCGGTGTCGCGCAGGACCGGTGGCCCCTTGCCCTGCGCCTGCGCCGCCGGCATCGGCAAGAGCGCGATCGCCGCCGCGGTGACGAGGGCGGTGAGGGCGTTGGCCTTCTTGCGCAAAGCGATCTGGAGCAACATCAGGCGGTCTGGGTCAAACGGTCTTGAAAAGCGGTTTGGTGATTGGTTTTGGCGATTGGCGGCAGACCGGATACGCGATATGCCCTTCCAAGCCGTATCCCTTATGAGCCGTACAATGCGGCCAGTCTGGGGCGCAAGCGCCCCGTTTCCCGGACCGGAACGACCGGTTCGCCAGCGAAATAGCAGAATTCGATGCACGATGCGACATTGAGGAACCGGTTGGGGCAGTGGCTCGAGCCCTCCCGCCGCAGCGACGTCCCCCCGTTTATGGTGATGGACGTGATGGCCGCGGCAGCCCGAATCGAGGCGGCCGGAGGCCATGTCATTCACATGGAGGTCGGCCAGCCCGCGACGGGTGCTCCGAAGACCGCGATTGCGGCCGCCCATGCGGCGCTCGAGTCGGGGCGGATCGATTATACCTCTGCGCTCGGCATCCCCAGCCTGCGCGCGCGCATCGCGCGGCACTATCGCGATGCCTATGGCTGCGATGTCAGCCCCGAGCGTATCGTGGTGACCACAGGCTCGTCCGGCGGGTTCGTCCTCGCCTTCCTGTCGATGTTCGAGCCCGGCGATCGCGTCGCCGTGACGGTGCCGGGTTATCCGCCTTACCGTCATATCCTGACCGCGCTCGGCTGCGAGCCGGTGCTGATCGAGACCACCAACGAGACGCGCCACGCGCTGACCGGCGAGGCGCTGCTGGCGGCCCATCGGAAAGCGCCACTGAAGGGCGTGCTGGTCGGAAGCCCGGCCAACCCGACGGGCACGATGATGTCCCGCGAGGCGCTCGCCGGCCTGATCGCGGCGTCAGAGGACGCCGGCATTCGCTTCATCTCCGACGAGATCTATCACGGGCTCGACTACGCGTTTCCGGCGGTGACGGCGGCCTCGCTGTCCGAGCACGCACTCGTGATCAACTCGTTCTCGAAGTATTTCTGCATGACGGGCTGGCGCGTCGGCTGGATGGTCGTGCCTGACGTGCTGGTGCGGCCGATTGAACGGCTCCAGCAGAACCTGTCGATCTCGGTACCGTCGCTGTCGCAGATCGCGGCCGAAGCCGCCTTCGACGGTGCGGCCGAGATGGAGGAGATCAAGCACGGCTATCAGGAAAACCGGCGGATTCTGATCGAGGGACTGCCCAAGGCGGGCCTCAGCAAGTTCCTGCCTGCAGACGGCGCTTTCTATCTCTATGCCGACGTCTCCGACTTCACCTCGGACAGTTTCGAGTTCGCCAAGCAGATGCTGGAGCAGGCCCATGTTGCGGCAACGCCAGGGCTCGATTTCGACCCCATCCATGGCCGCTCGTTCATAAGACTGTCCTATGCACGCTCGGCTGATGAGATGCGGGAGGCGGTTGACCGGATCGCCCACTGGCTTAAATAGCCGCCAGTTTCGATAGCCTTCTGGAGTGCATCTTGTCTGACCGTTCCGTGCCCACCGCCGCCGTACATTCTTCTCTCGCCGCCTTGATGTGGCCGACCCGTCCGGGCGAAACCGTAGGCGCCTTGCGCGCCGTGGTGCTGATCGCGCTCGGCACCGCCTTAATGACGCTGTCGGCCAAGGTGAACCTGCCGCTGCCTTATGTGCCCATGACATTGCAGACGCTGGTGGTGCTGATGATCGGCGCCGCCTATGGCTGGCGCCTCGGCAGCGCGACCATGATCGCCTACCTCGGCGAGGGCGCGATGGGGCTGCCGGTGTTCGCCGGCCCGGTCGGTGGAATTGCACCGCTGGTCGGCCCGACCGCCGGCTACCTGTTCGGCTTCATCGGCGCAGCCTTCGTCACCGGCTGGCTCGCCGAGCGCGGCTGGGATCGCAGCGTCGTGCGGTTGTTTGCGGCGATGGCCGTCGGCCACGTCGTCATTCTGGCCGCGGGTTTCGGCTGGCTGGCCTTTGGTCTCGGTCTTGGCGTTGCCAAGGCCTGGCAGGTCGGCTTGCTGCCGTTCATCGCCGGCTCGCTGGTCAAGAACGCGCTTGGCGCGACGCTGATGCCGGCGGCGCGCCGGATCGTCGATCGCCGGTAAGGCGACGATTCCGACCAGTTCCAATTGACAGGGCCGGCCAAGTTGATCTTGGCTGGCCTCTGAGTTTGAGGGGGGGAGTGAGACGATGACGACGACAACGATGACGGCGGGAACGCCGGTTGTGCCAAGCGCGGCCAAGCCGTGGTACAAAGTCCTCTATGTCCAGGTGCTGATCGCCATCGTGCTCGGCGCCATCGTCGGCTGGCTCTGGCCCTCGGTCGCCACCAACGAGTGGATCAAGGCGCTCGGCGACGGCTTCATCAAGCTGATCAAGATGGTGATCGCCCCGATCATCTTCTGCACCGTGGTCTCGGGCATCGCCCACATCCAGGACGCCAAGAAGGTTGGACGCATCGGCGTCAAGGCACTGGTCTATTTCGAGGTCGTCTCGACATTCGCCCTGATGATCGGACTCATCATCGGCAATCTGGTGAAGCCTGGCGCAGGCTTCGGCAATGCGGCGGCCAACGAGGCGGCGGTCGCAAATTACGCCAAGCAGGCCGCCGGTCAGAAGTCTGTCGACTTCGTGCTGCACATCATTCCGGACACCGTGGTCGGCGCCTTCGCGCAGGGCGAGATCCTGCAGGTGCTGCTGTTCTCGGTGCTGTTCGGCTTCGCGATCATGAGCCTCGGCGAGCGTGGCCACACGATCCGCAGCTTCATCGACGACGCCGCGCATGCGGTGTTCGGCGTCATCTCCATCGTGATGCGTGCGGCGCCGATCGGCGCATTCGGCGCGATGGCTTACACGATCGGCAAGTTCGGCACCGGCGCGATCCTCAACCTGATCGGATTGATCGCCACGTTCTACGTCACCGCCGCGCTGTTCGTCTTCGTCGTGCTCGGCACCATCGCGCGCTTGGCGGGATTCTCGATCTTCCGGTTCCTGGCCTACATCAAGGACGAGCTCCTGATCGTGCTCGGCACCTCGTCGTCGGAAAGCGCGCTGCCGTCCCTGATGGAAAAGCTCGAACGGCTCGGCTGCTCCAAGTCGGTGGTTGGCCTCGTGGTGCCCACGGGTTATTCGTTCAATCTCGACGGCACCAACATCTACATGACGCTGGCGACGCTCTTCATCGCGCAGGCGCTCGGCTACGATCTCTCCTTCAGCCAGCAGCTCACCATCCTGGTCGTGGCGATGCTGACCTCGAAGGGCGCCTCCGGCATCACCGGCGCCGGCTTCATCACGCTGGCCGCGACGCTGGCGGTGGTTGATCCGCGCCTCGTGCCGGGCATGGCGATCGTGCTCGGCATCGACAAGTTCATGAGCGAGTGCCGCGCGCTGACCAATCTCTGCGGCAACGGCGTGGCCTGCGTGATCGTTGCCTGGTGGGAGGGTGAGCTCGATCGCGACAAGCTCAACGCCAACCTCTCCAGGCAGATCGATCCGACGGACATGGAAACCGCGATCACGACGGACTGATCGGCATCTGACGGGGTAACGCGCCGTCAGACCTTGAAGTAACAGGGCTGGTCGAGATCCTCGATCAGCCCTTTTTCTTTGGGCTCCCAGCCGAGCAGGGCGCGTGTCTTTGCGCTCGAGGTCGGAACGTCGATGGATGCGAACCGCGCGAACCAGCCGAAATGCGCCTCGGCTTCATCAGCGGATTTCGAGACCACGGGCACCCCGAGCCGCCGGCCGATCACTTCTGCGATCGCCTTGAACGGCACGCCTTCCTCGGCGATCGCATGATAGTGCTTCGCGGTGGCGCCTTGCTCCAGCGCGAGGCGGTAGACGCGCGCGGCATCGATGCGATGCGCGGCCGGCCAGCGGTTGCCGCCATCGCCGATATAGGCGGCCACGCCTTTCTCGCGCGCGAGATTGATGAGGATCGGAACGAAGCCGTGATCGCCCTCGCCATGCGTGGACGGTGGAAGCCGAACTGCAGCGGCGCGTACGCCGGCGAGCGACAGCGCCGCCGATTCCGACACGCGCGGGAAATGTTTCGCGGCCTCGTCTTCCTCGGTCGCGAGCCGTCCGGGCGCGAGCAGGGCGACGCCTGAGGTGACGATGAGCGGCCGTTCGGAGCCCCTCAGCTCCTCGCCGAGCGCCAGGATGGCGCGACGGTCCAGCTCGCAATTGTCGAGGAATTTCGAGAAGTCATGATTGAAGCCGAGGTGCAGGACACCATCGGACGCGGCCGCGCCGCTGCGCAACGAGGCGTGGTCCTCCAGGGAGCCGCGATGGACCTCGGCGCCCATGGCCGTGAGCGTCGCGGCGCCGGCGTCCGAGC
>LNAP01005437.1_pt1 | contig 11308 bp, 14 predicted proteins | sample 602601 | NCBI WGS metagenome assembly LNAP01 (sample SAMN02440304, study PRJNA202911) | soil metagenome | biome: Subtropical and temperate rainforests or woodlands; isolation source: soil samples (1 kg each in a 20% v/v slurry with milli Q water) were... ...
GGTTTTTGCAGCCCATGGCGAGGGTTTTGATGCCCTTGTCGGTGACCAGCAAGCAGCGCGCGATGTTGATGGAGGTCAAATCATGACAATTTCGGCCCACCGCGCAGACCGATTTGCTGGTAATTTTGGTGCACCCGCTGAGGTTCAACAGACGCAGGCGGGGGCTGGCAGCCATCATCACCGCCACCGAGGCGTCGGTAAGATCAACGCAATTGTACAAATTAAGAAACGTCAAGCGCTTGCAGCCCTCGGCGATTGCGAACAGCCCACGGTCCGCGACGGGGCATTCACTGAGGTCGAGTGTTTGCAATTTGCGCAACGAATGGGAGCCCAGACCCACCACGCCACCAATCCAGAGCAACGGCTCGGTCGTGTAGTGCGAGCACCGACTGACGTATAGATCGACTAACGATTTGTGTAGCAGATTTACGATGGCTTGGGTGCATGCGGTGTCCAGAGTGGAACAGTCATTTAGTTTTAAAGTGGCCAGGTTGGTCGTTCGCACAAATATTACTTCCAAATGAGGGGGCCTGATATGCGCCCCAGACAAGTCTATCTCAATTAACTTCTCACCACAAGCAACCGAGATACACCGCAAAACGTTGTTGGAAATAGAAAGCCAATTTCGGAGTTGAAGGACACGGAGTGAGTTATACCTCGTAAAAAAGTCCAATTGGTCCTCTTCTGACAGTGTTTCTATTACGTCGGTACCATCCAGTGGACCAGAAACAGTTGCGTGGGCCTCAAGAGCTTCTCTCACCGCATTCCGTGGTGGGGCCAGTACTTGTGTGAGAGCACTTCCTTTTTCAAGTTCGCGTTGCTTTAAGTTCTTGTAAGTTATTTCTCCCCAGTTGGTTGGTTTGGTGAGCTCCCGCTCGTACCGAGCCAACTCCATCCCCGGGACGATAGCTCTGACATGGTTTGACATGCGTGCTTCTCGCTTGGCCAAGCTCTTCTCTCGAACTGCTGAGCATTCGAATGCTTCATTTTTGTAACTGTAAGTGCTTAGATTACGGTCATGCTCAAAACAGAACACTGTAGTGGATTGTGTAACGGCACTTTTGAATCCTTCTATTTTGTGGGTTTTAAATAATTATTGTTGTTGCACAGATGGGCTTAAAGCAAATCAATTGAATTGACCAAGGGGTAGAAGGTCGATTTCAAAAAGAAACGCAAGTTGATCATAAATCTACATGTCTCTCATCTTCCGAGCTTGATTGGACGAACAGCTTACTATTCGTATCTCTTGCTGCAACCTGTAACAAATGATATCGACTGAAGATGCAAATTTGGAGAAGTTTGGTCGACATGTTCCTCGAATACTTGGAAATCAAATCATCACGCAGCTCATCGCACAATATTTGTCCAGCGAGCATTCACCCCTAATAGACCCTGAGTTTGAAAACACATGCCCACCGTCGATTGAACGTTTTCATGGAGCGCTTCTCTTTGTGGATATTTCGGGCTTCACAGTGTTGTCACAGAGATTGCCCGTCGACGCGCTGCGGCTTCACATCAATGCATACTTCAAAAAGATCCTGGACATTATCTTCAAGTATGGTGGAGATGTGGTGAAGTTCGCAGGCGACGCGCTTTTCATTATCTGGCAGACACCAGTGTCTTCTTTGGGTCAGTGCGATAACTATTTTCAATGTTCTTTTCCGTATCTTTTCTAACCCGAATACCATTTTTGATGTATTTCAGATGCTCCTAACTTCCATGAGGCTGCGAAGCTCTCCGTACAGCGTGCCGTGTCGTGCGGACTGGAGATCAACGTAGAATGCAGCAACTATAAGATCGACCTGGCGCCCAAGAACAAACAAGCGTCGCAGCTCACCTCTGCTTTGCTGGAAAAGAAAATACAATCCCAGAATCCCCCGCCAAAGCTAGCCAGCGTGAACAGCGGTGGCAGCGACTCCACGGCAGCCTCACTGAGCACACCAGGAACCCAGCAGACTAACCGGACCCGACAGCACACACATGGCAGTGTGAGTCCTCTGGTCTCTCCGCCCAACGAATTGTCCGAATCACCCTCCGAAAGCAGCGCATCCTCGCCACAGGGCACGCAGCGAACCAGTGCACCATTCACACCGATCACTCCTGCGACGCCCAGTGTCAGCACGCCAGTGGCCAGCGCGCCGACTCCGATCGCGAACAATGTCGAGACGGACACGATCACTTATCTCAACGTGCATTCTGGCGTCGGCGTGGGCGTTATGGCGGGTATCGACGTCGGTGCGCAGAACAGATGGGAATATCTCTTATTGGGCCAGCCGTTGAGCGATGTTGCCGTGGCGGAAAGCATGGCCGCAAAAGGAGAACTCGTGATCAGCCCAGAAGCCCATGCCCTTCTCTGCGGTACCACTTTCACTTCTGCAAACGCAAATTCTTCGAGTTTTTACGCACCCCCGGAAGCAAAAACGAACACAAACAGTGTCCCCAAGCCGAGCCCGAAACGGTGTAATTGCATTGCCTGCGAGGGGAATGCCTATTTTATGAAGGTGGATCCGCATATTCCCTGGGTGGCCCCGGTGAACACAGAAACTCCCGAAGAACTGGCAGAATACGAATTGTACTTTTATTCGGAGATTATGGACAGAACCACAGTGGCGTATAGAGAAATTATGGGACAAATTGACGAACTCGGCTATCACAAGGTAAATATAAGAACAAATGCAAATATTGTTAATTTGGTCAAAAGCTTTTATACTGACATTTTTTTTATTTCATCTTGATTTCATCTTGTTTTCTTTTCATTTTCTGTTTACACATAGTTCAAGCTGAGCCCGCCGAACGGCAACGGCAACTTGAATACCATCTCCGGCAGTGGCAGTGGCAGTAATGGTGGTATGTTGGGCAGTGCCTCTACTAACACACTCGCTACCTATAGCATGCTCTCTCCGCGCCAGTCCCTCAGCCTGATGTCTCATTTGTCCCCTCGAAGTGATCTACGGGGAAGTTTGGACAACAGCAGCCACAGCACGGGTCCTAACAGCTCCGCCAACAGTGTTACCAACAGTGTGCGCTCGGAGCGCTCCCCGATGCCATTGCATGTGTTCTCTTCCCCGAGCAAGTCTGCTTCTGTTTCCACGGCCGCCCTGGGTGTCGCAGAGCGGTTGTCATTATCCAGTCCAACTGCTGCCGCTGCGGCTCCTGCACCACTGCCTGAAGAAGTGCAGATTATCTCGAGTGTACCTTCGATGGATTTCACACTAAGTGCCAGCAGCGAAGGGTCCCGCAGCTTTAACAATCTACGCGAACACATCGTATCTCATATTACCACCATTGACGAGGAAAGCAGCCAGCACAGCGGCGTGGTGAACACCCACACACTCAGCAGTATCGACATGACTGGTATGCAACTCAATGGGGCGAGCGCGCACAATCTAAGCACAAATGTAAACTCTAACAGCAGCTCCTATAGTCTGCACGAAGGGCCACACAACCAAATCATACCTACCAAGTGTAGCGCAGAAGTAACGGAAATGTTATTTGGGCATTATTTAAGCTGGGTGCAGCAGTGCTTATTGGACGATTTCGCGATGCATGTGCACGAAGCCGATCGAACGGATTTTGAATTCAAAGGTACAGTATTCTATTTTGTTTTGCTTTATATTGTTTTGTTTATTTACCTGGGTCGTCCAACTGATCTACACCTTTGCAACTCTCACTCTCTTTTTTGTCTTCCTTTACCACCAACCTAACCATATTTTGCTCTTCCCCTCTTCCGTACTTCAGGCCAATCGAGGAAAGGTGCACTCGAAAAATTCGCCACCTCTCAGCCAGGCACTCCTCACTTCCTCAACGGAACTCACAACACCAATACCACAAATAACACAAATACCACAAATAGCACCAGCACCGGTGCCACCACCACGGGCAGCAACTTTAGCACTTTCAGTAACAATCATTTGCAAACCAGCACCTCTACTATGAGTCTCGCCAACATGAATATCAGCAGCAGCAACCTGGCGACCGGCACGCCGCCCCGACGCAGCAGTCTGTTTAAATCCTTTGCGGCCAGCAATGCCAGCGCGCGAGAAAACACGAGTTTTGTATCCCGCATGAGGACCATGGGCACCCCTAGGTGAGTGCGTAAAAAGTGTTATTTTTTGTGTTGTCTGTTTTCGATAGCTTCTGCCTTTTGAAATGACTGTTGAATCGTATCAATAAAATGTGTTTTGCCTAGCTTGATTCATTTTTACCCCATTTAGTATATTATTAACCATTTCCTTGCACATTTTCTTCTTTCTTCGTTCTTTTTCTTCTCAGCAGGCAGTCCCTGAAAGAACAAAACAAAAGCAAAAACCGTCGCATCCGGCAACAGGACACCTCCCTTACCGCTGAGTTACGCAATGTTATCGTCTTGTTTATCTCCGTCAAGCTCGACTCGGAGCAACTGCTCATGAGCCGCAATGATGTCGCCGACCCGCGCAGTAACGGCAGTGTGAAACTAAATTCCACCAGCACTACTTCCATGAGCGAAAAATGCAGTGAAAAAGCCCGATCCCATTGTTATGTACACAGTGGGGACAGGATTCACGGCCGCATAAAGAGCTTTTGCTTTTTGAGTCGTACAGAAGAAGAATTTAATGATGATCAGCGCATTATGAACAGGTACGACAATTTGTGTAGAAAAAGTTGTATGCCCCAAACCCTGATATAATGCATTGATGATGTGTTCAGTATCAATGCATTATTTTATTGTTTTTTTGGTTTCAATTGTATTCTTGTTGGAGATGCTGCAGGGTACACATTAAATACCAAACTACCCTTGATTCATTTAACTACCACGATATCATTTGATTCAATGAATTTTTATTACTTTTTTGCCACTTATTTACACAGTTTTCAGGACTGCATGGAGATCATGACCAAAAATTTCAAAAAGCATGGCGGACAGCTGCGTCAGTTCATTGTGGACGACAAAGGTACAAAAGAGATGTTTTTTATTCTGTGCTGTACAAATAAGATTTGCGCTGTGCTCATACTTAGAGTAGAATGTCTCCGCCTTTATTTTTTTCTGTGAGTTTTCTATCAGTTCAAAACATTTACCACAATCCTTTTCTCACATTTGTATCATCATCTTTCTTCCTTACAACAAATACAGGCACGGTGTGTATTGGTACTTTTGGTTTGCGTGGCTCGGTCACCAATGACAATGCAGCCGCGGCCATCGATGCCGCCGGGGCGATCATCTTTCAGCTGCATAAAATAGGCATCAAAGCGTCTATTGGTGAGTATGTGTTTCGTTTACCGTTTACTTTTGTGTGTTGTTTGTGTGATTCTGTGTTTTGTGTGTTTTTTTGTGATGTACGTACGCACTGCACAAACGGTACATTAGCTACCAACTGTACATTGGCTGCGACATTTATTTTTTTAGAAACCCCAATGTGTTTGTTGGGATTTGATGAGCAGCTAACATATTGCATTGTTACTCTTGCATTATTTTTTTCATCGCATATGCCATTCCTCACATTCTAATACTAACTATTCCCTCTACTACATCATCCCCATCTCAATCTAACACAGGAATCACCTCTGGCAAGGCCTACTGTGGTTTGGTGGGTTCCCCCTTAAGGCATGAATACGCAGTGATGGGTCCTTCCACCAACCTCAGTGCCAGACTGATGGGCAAAGCCAAACCAGGTATGTGTTGAATACATGGATTTTTGTAGTAAAATTGCATGGAAACTTCGTGCCTGATGGCGATGATCAAATCTGGCAACAAAATTACTGCATTACACTATATTTTCTTTCAGTCTAACCCTGTGTACTCTTCCATCTTTCTTCTCCAGGCGAAGTAATGTGTGACGGTGACACCCGATCACGTGACCGTACCCACACTTTCCAAAAGTTAGGAGAAATCCAAGCCAAAGGGTATGCCGTGCCGGTCCCTACTTTCAAGCCCAACCTCTATGCCCGCAGTGCTCACCAGAGTACCAACACGGCTGCGGCCCTGTCCGCGCAGGGTCTGACCCGGGCAGAAACTCACTCGGGCAAAGGAAACACGATGTTTTTCGATGGTAACTCCCATCTGGCCTTTAGCAGTAGCAATCTGCGCTTTGTACCAGGTTCGTTGGCTGATCTTGCCAGCAACAGTGGGTCTGGCCGAGGGGATATATTAGGTGGGCTCACGCCAATGAACCGCAACAAGGCGCGTTTGCGCAAGAAAATCAACTCCTTGCACCTGGATCCTCAAAAGCTGCCGCTCGAAGGCCGTGTGGAAGAAATCGACAGTGTGTTTAGCTTTTTGTGTCCTGGGTTTGTCGCTCAATATGGTCCCTTGAGCAAATTCAACATCGAAAGAAAGGCCTTCAGCGCGGCGTCCAGCACCAATAAAATCCCCACTTTCAGTGTCACTTCACCGCCCTTGTCGAGTTTTGGGGGCTTTCCTCAGATGGCCTTGCACTTTGACACCACCGCCAAGACGAAAGCCTCTATTATCCAAGGACCCACGGGCATCGGAAAATCCAGTTTTATCAAGCTGTTCTGCGAGAAAGTGCGCAATTTGTACAAAGTGGACCGCTCTGTGAACATGTTCTTGTTTCATAATAGCACCAACGGCAACAACACGCAGCCATTCAATGTCTGGAAGGGCATCATTCGACAGTTGTTATTGAGTTTCAATCAATTGGCGTATCCCATGGGGGGAAGCAGGGCCAATCTGCCTCGTACAGGTTCCGTGCACGCCCAGCAGCAAGATGCAACCGAGGTGAGTGTTTGTTTTTTGAACTGTATATTTGTTTACTTTTGACTGTGGACAAGATTGATTTTTTGCACAGCGAGAAAGCTTTTGTGTTATGTGTATCATCTTTGGACCACATTTGTGCTGTATTTTTGGTTGTGCATCGTGCACTTCATTCGATAACTTATTCTGTGCACCGTGTTTTATCTTTTCTTTTTAACAATCTACGTAAACTAGGTGGCCTCCACGGGGAAGGTGGAAATGCTACGAGGTCTGGACTATGCTACTTCTTTATTAGGAGATGAATACAAAGATTTAAAGCCGTTAATGACCGCCATTCAGTTTGTGCACGGACAGCAGCCCAACGAGGTATTTAGTGTGATTTTTATTATGTATGTGTGTGAACGCGCGTTTGTTTATGAGCATTTTATATTTATTGTACTGGCGTTTGAAAGTTCTTGTTTGCGTTTTTAAATTCGCTCTCTCTCTTACGAATGCATAAAATTGATCAATTTTTTTGTTTAACTTCTTCCACATTACTCTCAGGCCACGGCGAAGTTGAGTGGTGTGAGTAAATTATTGCGCATTACGGAGTATTTGAGTGCGTTAATTCAACAATTCACCATCACCACGGGCAAGATCCTCTTCATCGCCATGTAAGGAAATGCAACCTTATGCCGTGTATTTTTTAATCGTTCTATTTTTGCATTTTATGGTGCTATTTGATAATGGATACGAGCACTATGATCGATTTGTACAACCGGATTTGTGTCAACCCTTTCCAAATACGAACAAGCGTGGTTGTAACTGTCATCAACACATAACGACTCACCATTTATCCTCTCTCTTTTATTTATATATTCTTTCCATTCTATTCATAGTGAGGACATGGAAACAATGGACTCTGCCTCCTGGCAATTACTCAAGCATCTCTGGGAACACAACACCGGCGTGGTCATCTGCGCCAGCCACGCTAGTAACGTCACCACTAAGAAAGGGGTTGATTTGAACCTCTTTAGAGACCTCGACCGCATCTATCTACTCGATTTAAAGCCACTGGGCCTGGCCGCCACCAAGATTATCGCCACGCGTATTTTTGAGTCGAACGATGTGTTTGATGTCGAGGATGCCGTGTACGAGAAATTGTATACCATGTCGGGGGGAAATGCGCTGTTTTTGTACGAGCTCGCCAAGGCTATGCTCGAGTGGTACCACAACTCCTTAGACGATGGGCTGGCCAGTGAAATGAACAGCAACAACAACAGCATTAACAATAATGCTAACAGCAACAATCCTAACACACTCAATGGCCCGACCACCATCACCATCAGCCCGCCCAAGAAAATGTCTTTTTCCGACGCCATTCAAGACTTCCGCACGACCCGTATCGAAGAAGTGATTTGTTACCGATTTGACCAATTCGACACGGCCGCGCAGTTGTTGCTAAAACTGGCGAGCGTGGCGTGCGCAAACAGCGAGGTGTTTACGCTCCGGTTGTTGTCACATATGATTCAAGACGACACGGGCAGTGCCGGAGGAGTGTTTGCCTGTCTGAAGAGTGTCAACAGTATGGACAACTTGGAAAACACGGCTTTTTCCGTCACCAACGGCATTGTGGAGGAGGAATTGGGTTTTGAAGCCGACGTGGACAATAAACAAGTGGACACTTCGGCGGAGTGGGAATTACGCAGCGATTCTGTTCTGGTGACCACCTTGTCGGGTCTGTTGCATAACAATGAGTTCATCCGTGTGGTGAAGAAAAGAGATGCCACGATTGTACAGAGTGTACGCGCAGTACGACACCAATTGCAAGACTTGAGTGAAGGCAGTAACCAGAGTCTGTTGGATGGGGAGGGAGATGAGGAGGAAGAGGGAGAGGAGGTATGTGCTGACTGTGTTTTTATGCACTTTTTGTGTGTTTGATAGCGTTAAATGTACTGTATATAAGAATGCGCTGATGCGCGAGCGACCATGTGCATCGCACACAGAATTGGTCTCTGTATTTCAATATTCTTAATATCTCTTTCTTTCCCTGCATTTACAGAACGACGATGACGTGGTGGGTGAACTGTCTCCTATGAACATTTCCCCTCTGAAGACACTCTCCAAACTCAAGATCAACCCCGTCACCTTCGCCCCATCTTTGTCCGGCATCAAGCCCGTTGATAGTGCAGAATCGCTTTCGAAACAATTCTTTGACTTCAAAATCCGCCTGGAACAGTCAACCATCTACGATCTCATGTTGGACGATCAAAAACAAGCGTTGCACGAGCGCGTCGCCACGTACCTCGAACTGCAATCCTTGCAGCGGCCCAACGGAACTATTTCCTCAACGGAACTCTACGAGGAAGGTTTCCACTGGGAAAGAGCCACGGGCTGGAGCAGTGCCATGAGTTGTTATTACCGCAGTGCAATGATTCACGATGAGTTAGGGGCCTTCCAGGAGAGCTTTCTACACCTCACTGCTGGTAAGACCGAGTTTTAATTTGCTTTACTACATTTGAAGTGAATGCGTGATTGCTGTCAATCAAAGTTGATGGGACCCAGTGGTCTTAGAATGCTGGTTGTACGACTCGGTGTCTCGCTGCATGTTTTGTATAGATTGTTTTCCACACTAACTTGTCTCCTTTTCTTTTTTGCATTTTTTTCGCAGCTTACCGCATGTTCAACGCCATGCGCCAGGAGGCAGGTGTGACGGAAGATTTTCAGTTTGTGGCTGCGTCTTTTCAGGCCATTTTCAGCCACTCCGAGCACCACTCTAGTAACAGCAACACCGGCACGGCACAGACTCTGAAGAAGTCGGATATTATTCGTATCTTTGACGGAGATTCATCCTTGCTGGAACTAGGATTGAATGTGTTGTTGAGGCTGGCACAGAGCTCCTTCAGTCTGAGGTAAGTGCTTTGTCTTTTTTTTGGCGAAGTTGTTACATTTGAAGTGCTATTCTATATTTTTGCACATGTTAACGTATGGATATCTAGCTATGTCAGGTTGAATCATATCCTTTCTCTTCTGACACCTTTTTAATGTTTACTCTCGTTTTACAATCTACAGTGACAATCCAGAGGTGACCTCGAAACTCTACGAAGACGCACTGCAGTTGATCATGCTCACCTGGGACTGGAAGGATGCCCTTGCGCTCAACAGCAACTTTGGCGCTTCCTTAGGCCTCGCCGAGGGCACTTTAGATGACACCACGACTACCAATAACACGAATAACTCCGCCAATACACCGAACACCAGTCATTCTAGTACTACCCCGTTATCCCCCCACCGCTTAAAGCGGGTCAAGACCATGTCCTCCGACATCGATGCCACCAGTTTTGGTCTCAAAGATCCAACGATTGTGTTTCCCATTTTGGCTGGAATTGCCGCATTGTATCGCAATAACAAGCTCCAAGACGACAAGAGTAGAAACAAAGAGTCCACTTTGTACGATCTTTCTCTTGTCCTAGCCCGCACCTCACCGGCTTATCTGCCTCATTTGATTTGCGCCATGTGTCTGCAGCGCACCTTGTTGTTTGAATTGGGCAGAGTGAAAGAGAGTCTCACCATGGCCGAAGGAATTGCAAGTATGTACAATGAAGCTGAACACGCCAGTGTGATCATTAAAGCCTACGGGGACAACCGCGTGCCTTACACGATCATGATGCACGTGCAGTTGCTGCGGATCGTGGGCTTCTTCAACAAGAGTTTTAGCACGATGAACCACGTTCTCGCGACCTTGCCGGAGATGACCCACTTGCACAGTGTGGGTATGACGGTTTACCCGGCCATCTCGGTGATGATGCTTGAGGGCTCGCAGCGATATGCACTGAAAGTGTTTCGAAACTACCTCGCTTTGGAGAAAGAGCGCGGGGGTTATAATTTCTTCAAAGAATCTAATCCGTTGTTCCTGGAAGCCCTGGAGACAGCCGTCTGCTACGAGCAGTTCACTGTGCAGAAAGATTTGTCTTTTTACCTCGCTCATTGTGACTGCGTGACCGCTCAAGCCATCGAGGCAAAAATACTCAACAAAGAATATCTCCCGGAAGATGGCAACACTCGAAGTATGCTGTACGATACTCTGTCGAGTTTCGGCACGTCCATTGAGCACTGCTGTGGGTTTATGTTGCTTTTACGCGCACGCATGACCAGCAAGCGAATCGAAATGCGGCCCGCCGAGCGCAGCGCGCTGGTGTTAAAGTACCTCACCGTCGCCTTGGAATATGAGAATTTCCATATCAGCACATGTATGGAGCCCGAGCAGCGCAGTGTCCTGCCGACCTCGCCGTCTGCTAAAGTTAAGATGGTGCCGATGGATCGATTGGCCTTCGCGCACTTCGGCTCGCTGGTCACCAAGGCTTGCATTTTGATCATGCTTGCTTATTTTGAACACGAAGGCACCGGACTGAGCCCCATTAATGCCCAAAATAATGCACATAACTCACCCACACACGCGGTGGTACCCGACAGAGCCGAGTGCATCGCGCAGGCGAGTGCTTGTCTCCAGCAGTGCGAAGAGATCGGCACCCGATTGGGCTACCACTTCATCACCCTGCACGCAGGAGTGTATCTGGAGATTCTCGGCCTCGACACGCGCCGTGGCAAGCAGCTGCAAGTGCAGGCATTGGACGCAAT
>LNAP01005440.1_pt1 | contig 11307 bp, 13 predicted proteins | sample 602601 | NCBI WGS metagenome assembly LNAP01 (sample SAMN02440304, study PRJNA202911) | soil metagenome | biome: Subtropical and temperate rainforests or woodlands; isolation source: soil samples (1 kg each in a 20% v/v slurry with milli Q water) were... ...
AGAAAAAGAAAGGTGGTAAAGTACGTTTTAGAGGTGGGTGCTTACCTCGAGGGCATCAGTCTCCATCATCTTCTGCTGGGCCACCAACTCAGCCAACTAAAATCAAACATAGCAGAAAATAAAGTTAGAAAATACTGTAAATAAAATGCGCTATTTTTGGAAAGTAATTAGAGCATATAGGGGAGCCATAACTCACCTTCGTCTCTGCCTTCTGCAGGTCTGCCTCGGCCTTGCCACGAGCGATGCTCGCCTTCTCCACATTCTTGTTGGCATTGTTGTACTCCACACTCTTCGTGCTGAGGTTGCTGCTGAAACTGTCCAGCTGCGCCGTGATGCTGTCAATCTTGGACTGAATCTTGGTTAGCTTGGGACCACCCACCGACAAAATCTGGCGCTGCAACGAGGCGACTTCAGTCTGCATCGTGCGGAAGTTAGGGCTCACCACGCCAATCTGCGCTTCAATTTCGTTCAACCGCGCACTGTGCACGGCGACTTGCTCCTGCTCGGCGGGGGACAAGGCGCACTCGGATGCGATTTCATGGATCCGGGCAAGAATCTCACTCTCCTGTTCGCCGTACCGGGACAATTGCAGCTTGTACTTCTCAATGTCCGTGGAGTTGGTAGCGTACTGCTTGGTGAAACCGGCGAGTTCGCGCTCTGCCGCGGCCTTGTTCGCACGCACAGTGCTGAGCTGTCCCTGCAATACAGCCACGGCCGCTTCGAGCTGCTGGACATGCTCAAGGCCCACAAGAAGGCCATCCGGCGGGCCACCGTCAACACCTTTGGCTACATCGCCAAGGCCATCGGTCCGCAGGATGTGCTGCACACTTTGCTCAACAACCTGAAGGTACAGGAGCGACAGATGCGCGTCTGCACGACCGTCGCCATCGCCATTGTGGCTGAGACCTGTTCGCCTTTCACGGTACTGCCCGCCCTTATGAACGAGTACCGGATTCCGGACTTGAACGTCCAGAACGGTGTGTTGAAGGCCTTGAGCTTCATGTTTGAATACATTGGTGAAATGGGCAAGGACTATATCTACGCCATCGCGCCTTTGCTGCAAGACTCGTTGATGGACAGAGACATGGTGCATCGCCAGACAGCGTGTACCACGGTGAAGCACATTGCTCTCGGCACCGTCGGTTTGGGGTGCGAGGACGCGCTGCTTCATCTGCTGAACTTTGTGTGGCCGAACCTGTTCGAAGAGAGCGCGCACGTGATCAACGCCTGCATGGAGGCTGTGGAAGCCATGATCGTGGCCCTCGGTCCCGCGAAGCTGTTCCAGTACGTGATGCAGGGACTCTTCCATCCCGCTAGAAAAGTTAGAGAAGTGTACTGGAAGATCTACAACTCCATGTACATCTACGGTCAGGACGCTCTGACTCCTGCCTACCCGCGCCTGGAAGACGACGGTGTGAACAATTACCGGAGAACTCATCTTGAACTTTTCATTTAAGCGATGTAACCGCGTGTATATGATATAAAATTTTGAACTGCGTGTTGCTCCTAATTTGAAGAAGTTTCGTGGTTTCTCAAAAAGATAACGTTCGAAAATTATGTTGTTGAATGTGAATTATATTTCAAAAAGCCAGAAAATTCAGCTGGTGAGACTCTATGTTCAAATTTCAAACAAAGTAGCACTATTCGTCATCACTGTCAGCAATGCGCTGCTGCTTGCGCCCCTTGTTATTGTCTGTGTCGACATTCATGTCCACGTCACGGTCTTGGTCCTCGTCGGACGAGTCGGCGGCAGCAGTGCTTGATCTTTTTAGCCTTTTGCGCGACGGAGCCGCAGAGGAGACCTTCGCCGTGTCTGCAGGTGGTGCTTCATCGTCGCTATCTCCGAAGAGATCATCAGCGGGTGCCGCGGCAGGAGCAGCACCACGGGCACGCAAGGTACGAGCAGGTGCCACCTCTTCGTCTTCATCAGAGCTGCCAAAGCCTATGTCCTTCAAGCTGCTGCTGTTGTTGTTGCCGCTCTTCCCGCTGAGCATGGCCATCAGCGCCTCATCTTCCTCGTCACCTTCGTCGCTGTCATTGTCGCCCTCACCCGCCACCTGCCGACCTTCACCTTTCTGCGCGCGACCTCTCTTCTTGGTTCCGCTCTTACCTGCACCTGCCTCCTTGTCCTTATCCTTTCCGCCCTTCGTCCTGCCACTAGCTGGCTCGGACACAGAGACCACCCACTTTTCACGCAGTTCTTGCAGTTTCTTCTCCTTCTGCTCGGCCAACAACTGCTTCTGCAGCTTCTCTTCGGCCAGGGCGCGCGCCTCGCTGTCTTTCTGTTCGGTCCTGGTCTGCAGCAGCGCCAGATGGCTTTCGTCGCGGCGGCGCTTCTCCTGCTCTTCCGCGCTCTCCTTCGCTCTCGCAACAGCTAGCAGTTGCTCAAGCTGTTGTAACTTGATCTGCGACACAAAATATTAATGAGCAGAAGAGAGAATGTATTGAGAATGGAGAGGGATGGCAACAAAGTGTTACACACACGAAGGTCAATACTTACAGAGCATGCGTCATAATTCGTGCGGGCCAACTTGCGATCGTATGACTTGATGGCGGGGTTCTGGTGCTGAATCACAGCGAGGTGCTTGAAGACCTTCTTGGACAGCGAAGCAAACATTTTGGCGTCCTCGATCGAGGCGGTGGTGCTCGCTCCTCGGCTGACCGCCTTCGTGCTCTGGTTGTGACCAATGAAGGCCGCATTGTACCAAAACCGCAAGTTGGCCGGGTTGAGATGAATGGCACGGAAAATAGAGCGCGAAGCTTCTTCAAAGCGACCAGTCTTCAACTGCACGAAGGCGACGCACTCGTTGAGGTGGGCGGGCTTATCCGACAAAGAGCGACCGGTGCGGGAAAAGTTCTTAATGGTGGCCTGATACAACCGCTCTGCATCCACGCTGCGGTTCTGAAGCATATACACGTGCGCCAGATTCGTACAGATGTCTTCCGACATGGACACATTGGCCTCGCGTGCCTGCAATCGAGGAGTTTAGTGTTCTTTTTAGTTCATGTATGTTAAAAATCACGATGTCCAGCTTTTCATTTTAGTACCTTTGAGAATGTTTCTCTGGCCACGTCCAGCTCTTTCTTTCTAGCACATACCATGCCAAGTCCGTTCGCGGCATAAGCATTGTTGTGGTTCTCATTCAGAACATGAAAGAAGAACTTGTAACTCTCCTTCAGCTGCGACTCGTTCTTGGAGCCGGCCGAGTGCTCGAAATAGAAGTTGCCCAACGAAAGCATCGCGCGGGAGTCGTGGCGGTTCTGAAGGGAAAAGAGGGAACGAATGAATGTGAAGTTAATTTCGCAGAAGAATTGCGTGAATATAGACACGCGTAAATACCTCACTGCATATCTTGTCGAAGCAGCGCTTGGCGTCGTCGAGGTTGGCGCTGCGGCTGTAGAGGTCGCCCAGACAGAGGGTGGCCTCCGGCTCGTCTTCGTTCACACTCAGCGCGCGCGATAGCCACACCGCAGCTTCCTCGAACTTACCCGCGTCGCAGCACATCATACTCAGACGCAGATAGCCTGCAGAAACACATTGATGTAATTTTATTTCGTGATAAATAAGTGCAATAATCGAGAAATGCGAGATAAATAATTGACTCACATTCCATGAAGCTGGGATGTCTCTTGAGAAGCTCGACGTAAATCTCGCTGGCGGCTTTCGTGTGTCCCTCGTCTTCCAACAGGCGTGCAAAGTTGTAGCAGTAGGTGATGGACTCGTCCACGAAGTTGTTCAGAGACACCTTGGTGCGGAGGTCGTACTCCTGAGAGGTCGCCACAAGGCCGCGCTGCTCGGCGCGTGCCAGAGCGGCATCTCGATCTCGATCCTTCACCGCATGGCGTTCGCGCTCCGCCATCAGCTCAGCAGCTTTGTGCAGGCGCTGCTCAGCCTCGATCATCTGCCGGGTGGTGAAGCGATCCTCGCCGCGTCCATCCTTGCCGAGCTCAACGAGATCGGGCGCCCCTCGCATCGCGCCCATCACCTCGTTGAACTGGTCGATCCGGTCGCTGTGGCGGTGCGCGAACCGCGCCATGTCGCGCCGGGTGAAGGCCGATTGCTGTTGCGTGATGGCATCCAATGCCAGTGACGGATCGGCGATGATGCGCGCGCCATTGCCGCGCGCGATCTCGCGATGCAGCTCCGCCCGATCGGCAACCTCGATCCCCTCTCCTTCGATCCGCTGGGCGGGCGCACCGATCTGGCTCTGCGGCTCCAGCGCGATGCCCTGCGCCTGCAGGCTGCGATGATCGATGCGCGCGTCGATGTCGAGTTCGGCGAGGCGCTCATTGGCGAGCTTCGCCCAGCGTTCGCGCCAGCGCTCCACCATCTCGGTACGGTTCCAGTCGCGGACCTTCGGGCCGAAACCGTCCGCGTCCACCGACCTCAGGGTCAGCATGACATGGGCGTGGGGCTTGGCCATGCCGTCCTCGCCCATATCCCAATGCACATTGAGATCGGCGATCATTCCGAGATCGACGAACTCGGATTGGACGAAGTCACGGGCGAGTGCGATGCCTTGCGCCTGGCTCATCTCGCGAGGCAGGGCGAACTCGACCTCGCGGGCGAGCTGCGCGTCCTTGCGCACCTCGAAGGCTTCGACATTGTTCCATAGCCGTTCGCGGTCGCGCCACGCGTCCGGCGCACCGTCCGGCAGCAGCACCTCAGAATGCACAACGCCGGTCTTGGATGAGAAGTCGTGGTCGCGCTCGATCCGGTCGTCGCGCAGCTTTGAGGCCGAGCGATAGGCCGCGGACGCCACCGCACTGGAGCCAGCCTTGCGGCCAATGACCTTGACGTGAAGATGATAGATCGCCATCGCGATCCATCATGAGCACAGCACTGCGCACGTCGGAACGACGTATAAGCGCGCCCTCCCTCGAAAAAATCTCGGGAGCGATGAGGCCATCCCAGTCTGTCCCGGCAACATTACAGCCATGGCGAACACCCTCAACTATCATCCGTCCATCGATTGCTGATGGAGACGATCATGCGCAAACCACGGGACTTTGATGCCGAGCTGAAGGCGCTTGAAGACAAGGCGCGAGAGCTCAAGACCCGCAAGGTGCAGCAGCTCGGCGATCTGGTGATCGCCACCGGCGCAGACGCGCTCACGGCGCAGGAACTCGCAGGCGCTCTGCTTGTGCTGGCCGAGACCAAAGACGCCGGACGGAAGGAGGCATGGGCGCGACGGGGCGCGGCGTTCTTTCAAGGACGGTTACGCCGATCTGCAGCGGCACATGATGGCGACGCAATCAACGCTCCGGCGCAACCGGGCAGCACGCAACCGCCATCAGGCGGCACGGGCCCGGCATGACATGCGCGACTGGCAGCTAGAGCGCCGCAGGCGCACGCGGCATCTGATCGAACTCGGCGGGCTCGTCATCAAGTCGGGCCTCGTCGAGCTGACAGGCGACGACCGCGCCGTCATCTATGGCGCGCTGCTCTGGGCAGCTGACAAGCTCCAACGTGCGCGGGGTGACTACGCGCTCGGCCTCTGGGGCGAAAAGGTCAGAGACACCTTTGGAGAAGAACGCGGCCCACGAAAGTCGGCGGGCGTTGCAGACTCTGGATCGGATCAGACATGAAGCTGGGCAGTTGCAGCCCCACCGTTCTGAAGCTGGAAGCACTCCAAGCAGTCTGCGCAGTGTGAGGTCGCGGCGTCGTATACTTCTCGCCAACGCGTTTCACTACCGCTGCGATCGCTCAGTCTGGTAGGCGGCTTCTCCCCGGCGTTCGCAAACTGATCCTTGCGGGAAGGGCGACGGCTTAGCCAACGATTATCGCTTCACGGCCAACCAAGCGAAGTCGTCGACTTGACTGGGTGGGGACGCATCAACGGACTTCCTTACAAACGAGCATTACAGGGTCAATGCCAGATCTTGTGTCGAAATAGCAGCCGCGTCGATCCGGCGCCCTGCCCGGCGCAGAACACCGAAATCAAGGCATGAAACGTTCTGCAACATCTGGAACGACGCTGGTAGAGGAGGCCTCATCAACGCAATTGAACCCTGGAGTTATTGCTGCATAGCAATATCGGCAATCCACAGATCAATTCGGGACGGTATAGAAATACTTTCAAATTAATTGTATCCTATTTGAAAGGGGAATTGCATGTGGCGTGATAACGAGAGCGATCAGGATTTCCTGAATTTTACGGAAGTGGCCGATCAAATAGCAACTCTGGCAACAAGCCCCGATTTGTTACCAGTTTCCATTGGCGTTTTTGGCACCTGGGGTACCGGAAAATCGACCGTCTTGAAGCTGGTCGAGAATAAGCTGATTACGATTGAGCCTCGGCCTATCATCATCAAATTCGATGCATGGCTGTATCAAGGTTATGACGACGCCAAAGCTGCCCTAATGGAGGTAGTGGCCGAACGTCTCTTGAAAGAGGCAAAAAACGACGAGACCTTACTGACGAAGGCCCGAAATTTTGCGTCCAGAATCAATTATTTTCGCGCGCTTGGCATGGCTGCCGATGTTGGGGTGGGCATGGCATTGGGAGTGCCACCCGGACTTCTTACCCGGGCGGGCAGCGCTATAGGGGCGATCGTATCCGGCCAGGCCGATGTTGATACCGCCGAAGGTCTTAAAGAGGACGGTAAGCAGGTTGCCGAGGCATGGTCAAAACTGATTAAGCCTGGAGAAGCTCGGACACCTCCGAAGGAAATTGCGGCCTTCCGCAAGGAATTCGGCGAGATTCTCGTCGATCTGGGGCGTCCGCTCACCCTTTTCATCGACAATCTTGACCGCTGCCTACCCGATGTCGCCATCGGGACGCTCGAAGCGATAAGACTGTTCCTCTTTATTGAAGGCACCGCATTCGTCATCGCCGCAGATGAGGACATGATACGCCATTCGGTAGCTAAGCATTTCAGCGACCCCAACGCGCGTCACGTTCATGACTATCTTGACAAGGTCATCCAGGTTCCCATGCGCGTTCCTCAAGTCGGCATTGAGGACGTGCGTGCTTACATGTACTCCCTATTTGTCGGAAAATTTGCAAAAGACAAATTGCCAGATGTCCAGCAGCGACTGCTGAAAAGCCTGCAAGATAGCTGGCAAGGAGCGACCTTTTCCCGGGAGGATGTCGACGACATTGCGGGTAAACCGCCGGGTCTCCTTGATGCGTTGGCCGTTTGCGATCGGCTAGCACCTATCTTAGCGACAGCACCGACCATTGGTGGCAATCCTCGAATAGTTAAACGCCTACTGAACGCCATTACGCTTCGTCAGACGCTCGCTATTTCTCGAAATATGAACGTCGATTTGGCCACGCTCGCGAAGCTTGCCGTTTTCGAACGCAGCACCGATGGCGAAGCGTCACAGAAACTGTATCGCCTCGTGATGGAAGAAAAGCACGCGGACGTGCTTTTGATGCCCACAAGTAAGCTCAAGGCAGCGCGGCCTGAAATTCCTGTTGAATGGAAAAAATTCGAACTTTTCGTCGATCAATGGCGAGAGATGGAACCCCATTTTGAGAATATCGCAGCGCTGCGCCCCGCTGCGTTTCTAAGTCGCGATGTGATGGCTCCTGCGATCTCCCGTACCGGACTCAGCAAGGCCGCTCAGGCCGCAGTCGAGAGCTTGCTTGACGTCAATAGCGTCAACTCGCCGGCTGCAAACAAGATTGTTGCTGATCTCTCTGCCGGCGACCAGAAGGCTGTTATTGGCGCTATGGTCGAGTATCTTCGTGAAGAAGATTGGACAAAGGGAATGAAAGGCGTGCATGGAGCTGTTATTTTAGCCAACGCGAACGCCGAATGCGCCACCGATTTAAAAGCTTTTACGAGCACTCTCCAGCCAAAAACGATGAATAAGGGAATTAAGACACTTCTTATTAGCACTGGGTACCTGGCGAAGGGCGAATAAACGTGGGAACATCTCAGTCGAAGCCAGCAGCTCGGGGAGGCTCCCCACTCGTCCCAGCGTGGGCCAATCAAGATCCTCCGCCACCACCGGTTCAACCGCCGGTACACGCTCCGGCTCAGCCAGTGCCGCAGCCGCTACCGCAGGACGTACTTGAGCCACGCCGTCTTTCGGGCGTGCGGCGATCTCTCAAGGAGTTTTACAAAACTGGCGATCGCAAGTTCGCCCGCAGAGCTCTGGGACATTTTGCACGTGGGTCAATGGGCGGCGGCTCCGCAGCACCTGCGAGATTGGCGAGAGCTGCGCGCGTCGGAGGAGCTGCGCTCGCAGCGGTCGCAGGAGCAGCAGCCGGGACCGCTCCGACAGCGGGCAGCCTTGATCTCAGAACGCTTATTGGGAGGCCCATCAGCGATGCGATTGCTGCGATCGTCGATGCCTTTTGTCCTCCTGGCATTCTAGATGAGGATGCCATTCGTGCCGCAATGAATGAAGCACTGGCGGAAGCCTTTTCCGGGTTGGATACGTTTGATCCGGCAAATATCGACCCGCTGGCGACGGTTGTGGCGATACGATGCTTCGTTGCCGAGTTGGTGTTCAATGCGGTCATGTCCGAGCAGGGACAGTCGGCGGCTGACGTCACGCCCCAGCAAGCAGTGGCGCATGAGAATGACATTCGCGACATCGTGAGAGTCCTCACAGATTTGCGGGCTACGCCGATTCTTCAGGCCGCCAATGGGGCAATGACCGCTCCGCAGATCGAGGCCCTCGTCGCCGACATTGCCAGGGTCGTTTATGAGGATATCGCGTCATGGTAGCGACGAGGATAGTAGCCACACCCGACGTGGCGCGAGCGAAAGCAGCTCACCGTGGCTCCAATTTAGGGGTAGCGCTATTTAACCAGGGAACGTCAACCCTTCCAGGCCTAGGCTGGAATCTTCGTGACCAGGTTGCACGTGATTTACCAACCGCACCGTCGGCCTTGGCATGGGACTTCCTTTCGATCGCGCTTGCTGTGTTCGCAGCCGACCGATTTGTCCTGCGGAGCGAGACTGATGATGGTTGGACGCGCGTCATGGCACTCGATGTCGCGGTGCAAGATCCCGCAAAATGGCAACCCCACGGCGACCGTCTCGCGTCGGCGCTCCGGTTCCTCACCGGCGATATTTGGACGCTCTCGTTCTCCGCTGGAGGCCAGAAGCCACCTAATTTTCCGGCCCGTCTGAACGATAGGGATACCGTCTGCCTTTTTTCCGGAGGGTTGGACAGCTTGTTAGGCGCCTTGCATTTGCAGCATCAGGGCAAGCGCCCCCTCCTTGTCAGCCAAGGGTCCACGAAGGAAATTGGGCCTCAGGACAATCTTGCACGCAAGATTAGATTAAACGGATTTCGATTTGACGGTCGCGTAAATGAGCACTGGCGCGTTCCCTATGAAGGGTCGACGCGCGCGCGGTCGATCATTTTCTTCGCCTACGGAGCCCTTGCGGCATCCGCGATAGGCAAGAATGAGGTCATCGTGCCGGAGAACGGCCTGATCGCCATTAATCCTCCACTGACACCTCGACGACTTGGCTCACTGAGCACGCGCACGACGCACCCTCATTTTCTTTCGGAATTGGGGGCCGTGCTCACCAACGTTGGGTTGAACATGACCTTTACGAATATCTTTGAGGGTAAAAGCAAGGGCGAAATGCTCGCCGAATGCGTCCATCCCGACGCTGCTAACCTAGCCGCCATTTCATATTCTTGCGGAAAGGGGAAACGAAGGAATGGCCAATGCGGAAGATGCGTTCCGTGCTTGATCAGGCGCGCCTCCTTCAACGCCGCGGGGCTTGCCGACGCAACCAACTATTTTGATGATATTGAGTGGTCGGCAAAATATGACGACGTTATCGCCGCCAGAATCGCTGTCGCACGAAAAGCTGGCCAAACGCCTGTTGAATTTGATAGGTGGTTGGCGATGTCAGGTCCGCTACCTTCTGACCCTGCCCGACGCGCTGCAATCTCGCATGCCGTTGAAAAGGGCCTGGAGGAAGTAGGTAGTTACCTTGCCGGAGTTCGATGGCGATAATCGATTTACATTGCCATCTCGACCTTTATCCCAACCCTCAAAAGGTCGCTCAGGGTGTAGCCTCGCGGGGCATGTACGTCTTGTCGGTAACCACCACACCCAGCGCTTTTTTGGGGACGTCTGGCCTGCTGCCGGTTCTGTGGACGGTCAGTTAAGCTAATCCGACCTTGTTTTCGAACTCGGCCGGGCTGAGATAGCCGATGGTCGAGTGCCTGCGGATCGTGTTGTAGAACCTCTCGATGTAATCGAACACATCGGCCCTGGCCGCGTCGCGCGTCCGGTAGATTTTGCCCCTGATGCGTTCGGTTTTCAGGGATGAGAAGAAGCTCTCCATGGCGGCGTTGTCCCACACATTGCCGGACCGGCTCATCGAGCAGGTGACCCCGTTCTCGGCCAGCAGCTCCTGGAAGTGCTGGCTTGTGTATTGGCTGCCCTGATCCGAATGATGCAGCAGCGCGTCCGGCTTGCCGCGGCGCCAGATCGCCATGACGAGCGCGTCGGTGACGAGTGCCGCCGTCATCTCGGCCTTCATCGACCAGCCGACGACACGCCGCGAGAACAAGTCGATCACGGCGGCCACATAGAGCCAGCCTTCTGCGGTCCAGACATAGGTGAAGTCTGCGATCCAACGCTGGTTCGGCCGCGTCGCGGTGAACTGACGATCGAGGAGGTTCGATGCGATGACTGAAGCCTGCCGCGCGCCCTCGTCCTTCGGCAGACCACGACGCCTGGGACGCGCCCACAGGGCCTGCGAACGCATCAGGCGCTCGATCTTGTGCAAGCCGCAGGAGATGCCGTCAGCCAGGACATCGCGCCAGACGCGGCGAGCGCCATAGGTTCGGTCGCTGGCCTTGAAGCTCGCATAGACCTTGGCGCCAACCACCTCGTCGTCCACGGAGCGCTGGCTCGGCGAGCGCGTCAGCCAGGCATGGAACCCGGAGCGGGAGACATCCAGCGCTTCGCAAAGCCATGCCACCGGCCAGATGCTCCGGTGCCTCGCGATGAAAGCGAACCTCATAGCGCTTCCCTCGCGAAGTAGGCTGCGGCCTTTTTTAGGATGTCGCGCTCCGCCTTGAGCTTGGCCACCTCACGCCGCAGCCGTTCGATCTCGAGCTGCTCGGGCTTCATCTGACCCTGCCCGGGAAAGGCTTGCCCTGGATCGGCGGCAAACTCCTTCACCCATTTGCGCAGCACGTTCTCATGGACCTCCAGATCCCGAGACGCCTGCGCCACGCTCACCCCGCGTTCCCTGATCAGGCGAACCGCCTCGATCTTGAACTCACGCCCAAATCGTCTTCGCTGCATAGGCCACCTCCGGCTTCATGAAACACCCAATCTCGGTGTCCACGAAACCGGCAGCAGGCCA
>LNAP01005441.1_pt1 | contig 11306 bp, 13 predicted proteins | sample 602601 | NCBI WGS metagenome assembly LNAP01 (sample SAMN02440304, study PRJNA202911) | soil metagenome | biome: Subtropical and temperate rainforests or woodlands; isolation source: soil samples (1 kg each in a 20% v/v slurry with milli Q water) were... ...
AAAGAAGCCAACTGCCAGCCAAATTTCTATGAAAACATCCCGGATGCAACTACACAATGCGGTCCTTATTTCGTCCCACCGCCAAGTCAACGGAAAGCCCCTGCGTTAATCCGGGAGAGAAGGCAAAATAACCGACCTGAAGATTTACTGCAAGGTGGAAACGAACGTCTGTGGGCAGCAAACAAAGAAAACCACGACACAATCGGCATGGTCACCATCGATGCATCGGGCTCCATGGCCTGTGGCACCAGCACCAATGGCGCAAACCACAAAGTGGCCGGCCGGGTAGGTGACTCGCCGATCACTGGTGCGGGCTGCTATGTCAACTCCAAAGTCGGTGGATGCGCGGCGACCGGTGATGGCGATGTCATGATGCGCTTTTTGCCTTCGTTTTACGCCGTGACGCAGATGGAAAACAGTGCTTTTTCTACCCCAGTGTCTCCACAGGTCGCCGCCGTCCGGGCAATCCAGCGGATTGTGGATGTGTTTCCGACTTTTTCGGGTGCGGTGGTGTGTGTAAACAAGGAAGGTTTGCATGGGGCCGCAGCGAACAACATGAGTTTTGCGTACAGCTATGCGTCGAGCACGTCAAATGGCGTTCAAGTTGTAACAGTGGCATAAGTATTTCCACAATGTTGAGACACACAGTTGTGCTGAAGGGTAGTTTCTAGATTTAAATTGTATTGTATGTGTAAATTCTTCCCACTAAAAAAGCGTTTGAATTGGGCTGGATTATTTTCAAAAAGACAACCGCAAACAATGCTTGCAGTACAACCAACGCAGAGCAATAAAACAACTTTTTTGATAAAAACCCTCCAATGACCAGAGCATTCTGCCTTTATTCCAAAAATACTGAGGGAAAAAATGCGCACACATTCAACACACAACGATGTGCACTAAAACAATAAAACAACAAAACACACAACAGTTTTGCTTTTTTAATCAATCAGCTCGATCACTCCGACGCCTTGAGGCTTGTAAGGATAGTTTTTGCCACTGAAAGTGTTCTCACGCACCTGAATGAGACAACAGAGAAACGAAAGGAAAAGTAAAAAGTGAATAGTGAAAAAGAACAAACGACAGTCGAGTCACACTTTCCAGGTTTTTGAATACAAGCTAGGAAAGCGAAATCATAAAGAACGTACAGGAAAAAATATAGAAAATCAATTTACCTCGACACCCAGCTTGATCAGAATGCTCTGAATGCGTTCCACATCCTGAAATTGAAGAAAATGACAGTATAATTGCAAGATCAACGATAAATATGCATCTAGAGTTCAGCAAAATTGCAGACGAACACCAAAAATGAAACTTTGGAATATAAACAAAACGAGAGAATGCAAAACATAGATATTGTACCGAAGGATGGCCGTGAATGCATCCGGCCGAGTCAGGCATCGCCATGGTGGGATTCCAGTTCACCTGTTTGAATTGTTTTAGTGTGTGAAAAAGTAAGAATTAACAGTTAATGCACGCCAAGAATAGGTATGCACAGAAGAAAGATAACGAGATCTTAAGTCTGCCCTGACAAACATGATAAAAGACACAATCAAAGTGTATCAAGAAACAACAATGTTTACCTCAGAGGTGGTCCAGTTGCCAGTGTGCACCAAAATACCGTCACGGATGTTGGGCAGCACTGTGAATAAATAATGGAAGGAAAGTACGTCAAAGGTGTCACATATAAGGAACAAAGAATGAACAAAATGATCTGACTCAAGAACAGCAAGAAAAAAGGAACCATCTTCAGAAAAGCCAACATAAAGATAGTTCTTGGACAGCAAACAAAAACACAACACTACATAGCCCACACATTAACCAAAAAAGCACCACTTAAAACACCAAACTTACATAGTAGTGCGTTGCCCTCGAGTCCGCGTACGATTCTGTTCACAGGCCAGGGTCCGTACACAGCAGGATTGGGTTCCGGAGAGTTCAGATCGATCTCCACCAAACCAGTCACAGTGTTGCCTGGGTTTAAAAGTAGGAATAAAAATATGCGTTTAACATGGAGAGAGCAGAATGTATGTCTAAGTTATAGGACAGTAGTGGCTGAAACTGCACTGAACCAACAACTTCTTTCCAGAGTAAAAAATAATATAAGAACAGAAAGTATGTGTAGATATACTCAATGGGTACCACTGGAGTAGAACTGGGTGAGACCGATGTCGTTGTTTCCATAATCAGGCCAAGGGGTGTCAGTGCCATCAGCACGGTGGCCGTGAGTGCGGGCCTTGAACTTCAACAACACATTGTTGTCCTTGTCAAACAGCGTAGCGTAGGTCTCGATGCTGCGGTTGGTGTGCACGGGAATGTGGAATTTGTACAAATAACCCATGCTGGCTGCCGTGAAACCGGAATCAGTATAACCGTCATCGGAGTGAAGGTCCAGAAGCAACTGGGCAGAGACGCTGTCCAAAGTGCCGGTACTGGGTAAGTTGTGCGCCTCCTGGAAAGCAGAAGTAGCAGCGGCACTGTCCTTGGCATAGTTGCCGGAAGCCACAAAGGACTTGGAGACGGCAGTGTCTCTTTGCAACAAAGTCTGAGCGATCAAGACATCGTTTCCGGTCATCACCGGACTGGTCACGTACAGCTCGCGGGTAAACGGCAAGGGCATGCCGGCCTGAGCCATGCCCCAGAATGCCAAAGCAAGAAAAGAAATAAAACGAGCGAACATATTTGTTTCTTTTATGTGCTGGTGCAGATGTTGACGAGTGTTGAAGCGCTGAGTTTCGCATATTTTTTGCATAAAAACCTTAAAATAGGCAAATACCAAAGGGTCACATTCTATTTTGTTCCTTTGTTTTAGTGTCATAAAAGGTAAAACACAACAACACTATAGAAAAGCCCAGCTCAAAATATTTTCAACAATATTGCGAAGAAGATTTTTCTCACCACTCCGTGCAGCGCAAATCACATGCCAAAAACTTACAAAATTGTATACATAAATTGTAAATCTACTATAACTAACAGCTTTTTTGTCGCTAATATGTTTACATAATAACACAACCAGGGCCACACTGTGCCATATCAACCACACCTTCTTCTCCCTCTGCACTGCCTTTGGACTTTTTGTTCTTTTTGCTCTTTTTGCCGCTGGTGCCATCGGTACCGTTGGTGTTATTGTTGTTAAAGATGGAGTGCGTTACCTTCTTGAGCTCGGGCACGTACGTGCCGCGCAGCCTGTAGTGAAAGGAAGCAGAAGTATACAATAATATATAATAGTTATAGAAGGGAGACATACAAGATTGATGCTGAAAGATGGGAGTGAGACTGCAGAGTGACGACACCTCCACAAATCTGAAAAAAGAAAAAAGGCTCGTACAGAATAACATACTACTGCAAAAACTTACATGGCGAGAATGGCGGCGTCACGAGGGTTCTGTAACGGCTGCAGGCCCACACCTTGTGCTAAGGTAGCAGTATTCACGGCACTCAAGAAGTTGATTACGCGGTCCTGCAATAGATTACATGAGGGAAAAGTATTCCAAATTAGAGTAAAAAAAATGATATGAATTGGACTGATAAAATTTATTACCCGTGAACATAATCATCAATTATACGCACACACATGAAATTATTACGATAATGAAGTAATGTACCTTGGCCGCGAAGGGCAGGAGATGGAAGGATTGCATCAGAGCCCCGAACCATTGATTCAACATCACCGCTCTGTATATTTGGAACAAAAATAGCAATATCAAAAAATAGAACATTGACGGTGTAAAGGAAATGAACAGAGGTCATTATAAAATAACAACAAGTGGATGAAATGCAAAAACAAACATCGACTTTGTTCTTAATATTTGCACACAAACACAACAACACAAAAGTTACCGTTGGTTCAGCTGCGGATCGTTGAGCTTTAGTCCTAGACTTTGTCGCTGGTAAGTGCGGGGAAAGCGGGCATCAATCAACACTACAGGATCATTGGGGTTCCTAACAAAACAAAAAGAAGCAGAAGATAGATGTCAGATAAGGGTAAAGAAAAAAAAAGTGTGTTTGTGGTTGTTGTGCTAACAATGAAACGTAACGAACAACAGCACATGTTATGTACATGGACACAATATGTCCCAAAAACACAATTGAATATTGCGCGTGTGAAACAGAGTTAAAAACACAGCATAAAATGGATATGTCAAACATACAGTGTACTTACTTGGCTAGCATAGCATCGACTTCACTCTTCCGGTCCAGACTGAACACTCTATAGGCCTCCAACTCACTCTTCAATCCTCTGTGCATTACACGTTGTAAGGTTAGACAACAAAGATTAGATATATGGATGAAATAAAAACGAGGTGATGAAACACGGACGCAATTAGTTGGGATAGTTTCATAAGAATAAAAATAAAAGTCTCTAACAAATTCAAATTGTTGTACAACGTCCACATTCTGTATTAGAAAATAACTAACCTATAAGCATCGAAAGCGAAAGCGAGCCGCACCGGACCTGCCTCCACATATTTGTTAAACACAACCTCATCTAGAATAGAAAAGAAGAAAGAAAGCACACAACAATGGTATTAACGACAAGAAGTGCATATAGCTGTAAAACAATTTGTTGGGCACAGACATTAGAAGCACAGACCAACAGGATATATTGCAACAGAAAGATTAGATACATTCATAAGAAACACACATAAAAAATACAGTTTGAATGTACCTATCATGCGCTTTTCTCCCTCAGGTAGGATGGTTTCCTCCAGAGGCAATATACGCATTAAAATCTGTTCGTAGAAAAAAAGAATATTAAGTAAAGAACATTGATACTAATAAGGTGGAATAACGGAAGTGACGTCTTTCACACAGACCACAACACTGTCCATGCAAGAAAAAAACAAAGCTGAAGAATAAAAAAGCAATTATAAAACAAAACTCACAGCAGATATAGAAAGGAAACAACAGTGTTACCTCATAGGAAGGGTGGCTGGGCTTCTCTCCTACTTTCTTAGCCACCGGCTTGCCTCTGTATAGCAAAAAAACACAATTAAACACAATAAAAACTTCATTAAACAATGAACAATGAATATGAAGTGCTCATATTGTAAAAGAATCGCGCAAACTTCAGTGTAAAAGGGCATGCACAAAAGCGTTGAAAGCCTTCGAAAAAGTAACAAATTCAACATTAAAAGTACCTGATGACACAGAATCCTAGGTACTGTCCAACTAACACTTCAGATGAGATAGCATCCAGCCCAGCATCTACAACAGATGAAAAGAAGAAAAGAAAATGGGAAGTAAATGAAGACTACAAACAAGAGTACTTTTAAAATGAAGAACTTGCTGCAATAGATCAGAGCAGAGGATGCAAAAATACACACAGGAAACACAAAATAAATAACAAATTATACATACCTGTCATCACGTCGTTGCCGCTGAACACACTCACATTATCACTATCAATCTTATTACGCATCGCCGGCTGACTACTGCCTAAAGCACTTCTATTGTCAAAACTATTATTATCTGTCATAACCACTGCTGTATTGTTATTATTACTACCAAAGGGGGTATTCTGGGTAGCACCGTTAGTACTAACGCTATTATTAGCAGTATTACTAGCATTAGTAGTATTATTAGGATTTGTAGTAGAGTTCACCGAGGCTGGACGGGGCAGGCTCTCTGCTGTGCTGCTGCGCTTAAAGAACGACACAAGGGTCTTTTTAGGGCTATGCGGAGACTTGGGGCTGCTACTGCCATTAGCGAGCTTGGGCGGCACGTATTGGTTGCGTAGACTGTGGGATTTGATTTTTATAGGAGATGGGGACAGAAATTAAAAGAATTCGTGAGAATCATATGAATACAAGGGCACAATAAGACAGTGCGGATGCATGTTTTTGACTCACACTATATTTTTCCATACATAATACTTTGACATGAGTGGTACATAGGAACATAGCAACAACTTATGCATACCACGTATCGAATAAAAAGCAATAAGAGTAACGTACATGTTATGGATGATCGTGTACTGCGGCGTAGTTGCAGCCTGATCGCTGTACACACTCGGCATACCCAAAAAATCCGTCATCAGTTCCTGTATTGTAGTAGTTTTTAAAAAAGAACAATATGAGCGAATATATTGACACAATGATAAAGTTGTTGATGCTCCAGATCTCGGAACGACAGCAAATCATAAAAATAACATATCGGAACAACACAAACAATTAATTATACCTTGCCATCTCGGGGCAACACATTGAAATTCTTGAGTAGAATGCCCATCCAATTGTTCATCATGGCAGCTCTACGGTAAACAAAATCACTTCTTTATATTCACAAACGCGTTTATATAAATGGTAGCAGCGATATATTCAGTGACTCCAAACAATTATACTCATGTATATCACCAAATACAACAATAATCAAACAAGCAAAAAAAACATCAGATAGCATTAATCCTACCTCTGCTCCACCTGGGCTTCAGTGAGAGACACGCCCAGGGCGGATTTCTTCAAAGTGGGAGGAAAAGGCGCATCGATCACAATCACCTTGTAGCCGTTCTGACGCGCTACACTGGAGTCTATTGTTGGATAAAATGAAAAGGAAAAATATTGTTAGCTGAGGGAAAAGTATATAGATGTGTAGAAAAGATCGTTGTTAAGCGGTTTTAGTTATCGGTCTAGCATTCAACCAATGACAACTACGTATAAAAAGTAACACCTTACAAAATGTAGCAAAAACAAATAAAATTACAGTTTTTACACATACCGGTAGGGTTGTCGCTGCTATAGACGTGCACTCGTTCGAGATCGTTTCTCAATTCTCGGTAGGAATCAAACGCCAGCACCACCTTTAACTGCGTGTTGGTGACCTGTTACATTGTATAATAATTAAAGTATGAATGAATAAAGTTGGCGCTGTATAAATTGCTTATAGTATTGAATAATTGTGAGGATAAGCAACTCGAGAAAAGACGAAAACACAAAAGAAGAAAGCAACTTCTAAACACTGTATGATGTGTTACCTGATCGGCGTAGGCAACTGGATCAATTTCCGCTTTTCCCTGTCCTTGATTGTACACCACTTCCGGCAGGGGCAGGAGCCGCATGAAAGTCTATGAATAGCATGAAATTTTAATGATAAAGCATGAGAATAGAGTGAAAATTAGACAAAACATTTTGTGGGGCCCATGTGCATTGTCATATATATATATTAACATTTTTTCAGTCAGGCAGTTCACATTTTAAAAACAACATATACAGGAACAAAGAATACTGTCTCTTTTTGTGTACCTCATAGCTATGATGCAATTTGCTATCGTCTTTCTTTCGCACCAGCTGCGAACCCTTTCTGACCGTTACACCCAAAAAGCCGCCTACAACGGTTTCACGCGCAAAACTTTTCACGTCGTTCTCGGTGGACGGGAGCAGGCCTAATATACAACAATGCACGCATTGTTTTATTAGATAAAGAAAATTGTATATGTAAGACATAATTTATAAGAGGAGGATGGAAATTAAAATGTTGACCACCCAATAAGTAAATTTTACGAAACAAAATAACAGCTGATAAGAAGATGAAGATATGACAAATCAAAAACACTTTCACAACTAAAGTGTACCTGGGTTGTTGGTGTCATACACAGACGTATCAATCGCTGTATTGTTCCCTTTGCCCTGCAATTGGTTGTTATTATCCGACAACGCCTCAGAGGTCAGTCGAATTGGAGAGTTGTTGCCCGTAGAAGATACCAGGCTGTTGGGAATACTATATTAGGAAGAGGGGATAAAAATAGACAATAAGGGAAAAATGAATTATAAAATGGAAAGAAGTGAATATTAAATTGAAAAAGGTGAATGAAAACATCCAGACACCCCTTTCCCCTGATCGAAAAAATGACAAACCATAAAAGTTCAACAAAAAGTACCTGTTAGTACTGCTGTTCGCAAACGTAGCGGGAACTCCGGTACGTGTGTTGGAGATAATCCCTTCTGTGAGTAGATTCTCTTTCTTACGGCGCAACCTGGGAAAGTGTAGCAGACAAAATGGGGTGAACAAAAAGTGCAAATACATAAACAGGGAATTGGTCAGCTATGCACTGTTCTAATTCATATAATTTCAACACATTGCTTACAATGCTAGAATGAGCTCCTTGTTCTGCTCCAACTCAGCATCGTTATCATTGAGAGACAAAAACTCGGAAATGAGCAGCTGTAAAAGCGTAATGGGGCAATAAGAATCTACTGGAGGTAGTAAAAAAGAACCGGAAAGATACATACCTGGGCTTTGGTGGGGAATGCGTGATAATTGGCAAAGATAGCACCCATCCATTTGTTCAACATGTAACATCTAAGAAAAGATAGAAATAGGAAGAGAAAAGTAAGTGTGAGTGCGTTATTTTGTGAGCTGTGGCTTTGTGGGAAAGATCGTCTGGAATTGTTACCTATGTTGCAGTTGCTGCTCGGTCAGAGTGAAACCAATGTACGACTTGGGATATTTGAGTGGGAAGGTGGCATCAATACTGATTGGCAAGCCCTCGCCGACTCCAAGTTCTTTTAAACCATCGCACAAATCCTTGTATTGATCGTAAAATTTGACCACGTAATGAGGTGACGTCTGCTGACCACCGTTCTTAATACGAATGGATGTCTGTAAAGAGAAATTTAAACGAATTCAGTGAAATTTACTTAGTGATATACACGAAAAGTTTCAGGACAAAGTACGCGCAATGCAATTGCAACAACAGCGGCCAACCTCGTATGTCGGATGGAGCTTCCGCTCGTAGTTTTTCTTCGGCATCTCATCGCCTCTTGTCACAAGAATGAGCGGCTCAAACTCAGAAAGAGATGTACCATTTCTCGTGCTGGCTATTTCACTCGACATCCAAATTCAGTTCAGAACAGAAAGAAGACAAATTTGGATTGCGACTGAATATTTCTCAATGTTGAACAGCTGTCCTTGGGTCCTTATGGAAGCTGAAGTGGGATAAAAATCGTTCCTTGTGTAAGGATAGTGGTTTTAAATGGTAATTCGAACAGGAAAGGGTTATTTATAACAAATCCTCGTAACGATTAGTTCACACACCGGACCACTTTCACCAGATCCACTGAAAGCTTCGTTATAACCGAACGATATCACAATAAAATGATCAAATTCTAAATACACCGTGGGTTTATGTATCTACCGAATCGTCCCGTGGACAGCCGTGCTTCATCAAATAATCAATACACTCCTGTGCGTCAAAATATCCTGCCAACCGCAGCGCTTGTGCATCCCAGGGGCAACCTTGTTCGTGCAAATATTGCAAACAGGATAGTTTGTTGTGTTGCGCAGCTGCTGCAGTGACACTTTTGTCCCACATACAACCATTGCAATGGGCATATTGCAAACAATCTACATGCCCACCGCACGCTGCTTCATGCGCGATGAAGACGTCCCCCCACGCACTATCATGGTTTCGAAGGCATTGTAAAGCTTTAAGATGTCCATTGCGGGCGGCAAACGCGGCCGTGTTTTTGAACGAAACGCCATGGGCGATGAGACATTCAATTATTGCCACGTTGCCGCACTGAGCGGCTTTGCGTGAAGCTAGCGCTGGTACCATTGGACAGTCCATTGTAAACGCATATTCAATACACTCAACACTGCCACCAATAATTATATCGTAGAAATCATCAAGTTCCCAAGTGTAAATAGAATGAGAGTGTTGGACGCATGCAACTGCGTGCTTTAAGCATTCGAGGTTGCCGCTCCGACAAGCATAGTGCAGGGCCAGTCGCACCAGCGGCATAAATGGAGTGCACATATATTGAAAGCAAGCCACTTGGTGGTGTTTGGCGGCACACTCGCATATCTTTATTCGCACTGATAGGTTGTCACTGTTGGGTGGAAATAGATATTCTAAGCATTGTAGTTGTCCGTGTTCCGCCGCTGCTAGACACAGTTTATCCTTTGATACATCGGGATAACGTTGCAGATACTCAATGAGTATATTAAGATGGCCGTGTGCCGCTGCTGCTGCAAGTACATCTTGAGCAAAGATGAAATCTGCCTCATCGATCGAATTCAATGCAGTCAGATTCCCTGTAGAAGCGGCTATTACGGCAGATTCTTTGTCATACATAAGCCCTTGTCCAAGCAAAAACTCGACAATTACCATGTTACTCAGGTTTAAAGCAACATTTAGTGCTTTTTCTCGAGGTGCTGACATAACCGTATGAACGTCTTTCAGATATGGCAACTCTTGCCAGTATTCCATGAGTATCGTGTCATACGAGTCGACGGGATTCATCCAAACCCACTCTAAAACATCTGAAGGGCATATTTCTACGCCCCAAAAGCGTAGTGTTGATAGTAGACAATCCAGGTCAGTTTGATTTTCGATGTGCGAATTGGCTTTGAAGTGATGCGAAAGGATTGTGAAGCTTTCATCCGCTTCATCACTCAAGCTTCGGTAGAACTCGCTGTTCTGGAGATAGGTAGGTATGTCGATTTTTGAAAGTGTGACACTTGCTGACATCAAAAATAGTTACTTTCCTTCCAGCGAGACTGCTGGGAGAACTGGTGATGAAGTCACAGAAGTTTTGTTTGCGGGCTGTGCAAGATTTGGTACTGAACACTATGGTTTTGTAATAATGCACTATTTTGCGACATGTGAATCAATTGTGAGTATACATGTAAAGATTACATGGGATCATAGATTCACCTCCTCTAGCCTCGCTCTCAACTGTATATGTCTCTCTTCCAAGTGACTTAGAAAAATTCAGTATTTGTCACCTGCAACTCCGCGCTTTATTACACAAAGGCATCGCGAAAAGAAAGGAATTATGTACACGCACACGCTTATCATACGCAAATATATAAAATTAAAGGACTAAATAAACTGCCGTAAATCAATGCGATCGATCAATCTTGATTTCACTCTTATAGACCGTGGACACAGGTATCATGATTTCACACTTCTCCGTCGTGCTATACAGCCGCACATATTGCATATCAATACTCAATACTTTCCCTTTCATACCATGTATGGTCACCATGTCACCCCGCTCAAAAGGACGCGTAAAAAGAAGAAACAACCCCGCATATGTGTCAGCTAAAAAGCCCTGCGCACTGAAACCAACCGTGAGACCTCCGATCCCGAGCAACGAAAGAACAGGTTTCGTGTCAAATCCAAACGAACCCAAAGCACTAAGCAATAGATAAACCCACGCTATCGTAGACAGAATGCGACTGGAAACGTGCAGCACATCGGCATCCGTGACAACGGTAGACAATGCCCTTTTCACAATTGGATACAGAATATCGAATCGAAACAAGCCGCTAGAAGCTGGGGTTTGACCACCATTTCCACTCTCAGT
>LNAP01005442.1_pt1 | contig 11306 bp, 11 predicted proteins | sample 602601 | NCBI WGS metagenome assembly LNAP01 (sample SAMN02440304, study PRJNA202911) | soil metagenome | biome: Subtropical and temperate rainforests or woodlands; isolation source: soil samples (1 kg each in a 20% v/v slurry with milli Q water) were... ...
CGGCCCCGGCATTCTCGACTGACCCGAACCGAAGCCGCTCCGACATTTATGTCCGAGCGGCTTTCTTTTTAGCCTTGGTGCGTTTGCTACCTAAGACCGGAATTTTCAGCATCGAGACCCACAGCCCGACCAGCGGCAGGTTGATGATCAGCAGCATGAGATTGCCGGTCCACATGCTGGCGATCAGGCCCCACACCAGTTCGGGCTGTTCGGTCATCACCTGCGGGCCGGGCTGGATGCCCTGCATCATCAGCGCGCCGATCATCAGCGCCATCAGCGCGTTGGCCGGGATGCCGAGCGTCAGAAGCGGGATGAAGCTGGTCTGCGCGCCGGCATTGTTGGCCGCCTCCGGCCCGGCGACGCCCTCAATGGCGCCCTTGCCGAAGCGCGAGGGGTCCTTGGCGAGCTTCTTCTCCAGCGCATAGGCGGTGAAAGGCGGCAGCGCCGCCCCGCCACCCGGCAGGACACCCAGTGCGGAACCGATGAAGGTGCCGCGCACCATGGCCGGGAACGCCGCCTTCATGTCGGCGCGCGTGGGAATGAGGTCGCGCAGTTTCTGGCTCACCACCTGTCGCACGCTCGGGCGCTCCAGATTGGCGATGATCTCGCCCAGCCCGAACATGCCCATCGCGACGGGCACGAAATCCAGCCCGTCCGACAAAGCGGGGATGCCGAACGTCATGCGCGACGCGCCGGAATTGACGTCGATGCCGACAATGCCGAGCAGCAGGCCGAGGAACACCATGGCGAGCGACTTCGACACCGAGCCGTGCGCGAGGATGACGGCGGCGAACAGGCCGAGCACCAGCAGGCTGAAATATTCGACGGCGGTGAATTTCAGCGCCAGCGCGGCGAGCGGCAGGCTCAGCACGGCGATGACGACGGTGGCGACGGTGCCGGCGAAGAAGGACGAGATCGCCGCAATGGCGAGCGCCGGGCCGGCGCGGCCCTGCTTGGCCATCTCATGGCCGTCGATGCAGGTGACGACCGAGGAGGTCTCGCCCGGCACGTTGACGAGGATCGCCGTGGTCGAGCCACCATATTGCGCACCATAGAAGATGCCGGCGAGCATGATCATCGCTGAGGCCGGCTCCAGCCCGAAGGTGAAGGGCAGCAGCAGCGCGATGGTCGGGATCGGCCCGATGCCCGGCAGCACGCCGATGGCGGTGCCGATGACAACGCCGATCAGGCAGTACAGCAGATTGTCGAACTGCATCGCGGTCTGCAGGCCGAGCAGGAGGTTGTCGAACAATTCCATGACGCGCCCCTACAAGGGCCAGATCGGCACGGGCAGGGCCAGCACCTTCACGAACAGAAGGATGGCCGCCGCCGTCATGGCCAGACCGAACACGATGACTTCAAAGAACCGGCTCTCGCGGCTGCCGATGGCGGCGATGACGACGGTGGCGAGCGAGGCGGCGGCAAGGCCGAAATTCTCCACAAGAAAGGCAAACAGCCCGACCGAGATGGAGACCGCCAGAAGCGGGCGCAGTTGAACGCGCTCGATCCCGACATAGGAGCTGACCAGCCCGCGCCCCGCGAAGAACCCGCCGAAGCCGAGCAGCGCCAGCGCAATGACACGTGGCATGTAGCCCGGCCCCATATTGGCGGCGGTGCCCCCGGCAAGCTTCCAGGTCGCGGCGAAGGTGCCCGCCGCGACGAAGATCAGGAAGCCGCCGAACAGCAGATCCGGCCAGTTGATCCGACGATCTGTCACGTCGTCGGCTCAGTTGGTCTTGATATCGGCCGCGCGGACGATGCCGCCCCAGGTCTCGATGTTGGTCGAGAGCCAGGTCTTGACCGCGTCCGGCGTGCCCGGGCGCACCGTGCCGCCCTGCTCGGCGATCTTGGTCTGGATGTCCGGCATGGCGAGGATCTTCTGCAGCTCGGCATTCAGCCGCGCCACGACCGCCGGCGGGGTCGCGCCCGTGGTCAGCAGGCCCTGCCAGGTGCCCGCGTCATCCAGCGGCAGCTTGGCTTCCTTGAAGGTCTCGACGTCGGGAAGCGCCGTCAGGCGGTTGTCGCCGGTGACCGCGATGCCGACCAGCTGCTTGTTGGTGACAAACGGCAGCGTTGCGGTGGCGCCGTTGATGATGACGGTGCTTTCCCCGGACACCACGGCGCGTGAGGCGGCGGCACCGCCCTTATACGGCACGTTCTTCCAGTCGATGCCCAGATGCTTGGCGAGCGCGACGGCCGTGATGTGATTGAGCGCGCCGACGCCGGAATTGGCAACCGCGAGCTTGCCCGGATTGGCCTTGGCATAGGCGACCAGCTCGGAGACGTTCTTCGCCGGCACCGAGGGATTAACCGCCAGCACATAAGGCCCGAACATCACCATGCCGACCGGGGCGAGGTCCTTCTGGACATTGTAGGTCAGGTCCGGGAACAGGCTCGGCGCGATGGCGAGCGAGCCGATGTCCATCAGCAGCAGGGTATGCCCGTCGGGGCGGGCCTTGGCTACGGCATCGGCGCCGATATTGCCGGCCGCGCCCGGCTTGTTCTCGACCACCACCGGCTGGCCGATGGCCTCGGACAGTTTCGGGCTGATCAGGCGGGCGAGAATGTCGGACGTGCCGCCGGGGGCGAACGGGACGACGATCTTCACCGCCCGGTCGAATTCCTGGCTGCTCGCGCCGCTTGACGCGAACGCGCTGCAAAGGGCGACAGCCGCAATGGCGGCTTTGAGAATGCGAATGCTCATGAGCGTTCCTCCAAGAACGACGATGGGATTGGCGCTTTGCGCTTATTGATCGTGAGAACGCATGGCGCCGCGTTCCAGAGGGGATGTTATTGGACTGTCGATGTCAGAATGAGTTAGTTTGAGCATCGATCAATACTATTTATGGATCGATGATCGAGACCCATGTTCGAGCTTGGCCACCTCAGATGCTTCGTCGCGGTCGCTGAAGAATTGCACTTCGGCCGCGCCGCCGCGCGCCTCAATCTCACCCAGCCTCCGCTCAGCCGACAGATACAGCTGCTGGAGCACGCGCTCGAAGTGCGGCTGCTGGACCGCACCAGCCGCTCGGTGAGCCTCACACGCGCCGGGCACAATTTCCTGCCCGAGGCCCGCCGCCTGCTGCGCCTGGCGGAAGGCGCGGCATTGGCCGCCCGGCGCACCGCCAGCGGCGAGGCCGGTTCGATCACGCTCGGCTTCACGGCGGCCTCCGGCTACGATTTTCTGCCGCGTCTCATCACCGATTTCCGGGCCCTGGCGCCGGATATCGATCTGGTACTGAAGGAAATGGTCTCGGCTGACCAGCTGGAAGCGCTCACCTCAAGCCGCATCGATGTCGGGCTGGTGCGCCCACCCTTCAACCGCCGGGAATTCTTCTCGCTCTGCGTCGTGCGCGAGCCGCTGCTGCTCGCGGTTCCGACCGGGCATCCGTTCGCTTCCGAGGCGACGGTGAGCGTCGGCGATCTCGACCGCCAGCCCTTCGTTACCTATTCGCCCTATGAGGCGCGCTATTTCTACGACCTGCTGGCGACCATCTTCGCCGAAGCCGGCGTCTCGCCACACTATGTCCAGCACATCAGCCAGATCCACTCGATCCTCGGCCTGGTGAAGGCCGGGATCGGTCTGGCCCTCGTCCCGAAGGCAGCCTCGACGCTGCATTTCGAGGGCGTCGTCCTGCGGTCGATCGAGATGCGCTCCAGCCACATCGTCGAGCTTTACGCCGCCTGGCGCCGCTCCAACACCAATCCGGCGCTCATGACGTTCGAGACCAGCCTGCGGGCTGACGGCCACGCCAGATGACATGAGCGCTGTCTAGCGGCAGAACTGCCATCACCCCGTAAGGCGGAGAAGAGGCAACTCCTCCCGGGCCTTTAGGGTCTCTTCTTCGCAACGCCTATGGATGCATAGCCCATCTTGTCGTCACACCTCCGGCGCTGCCGCCTTGATCGAGGCGCGTAACCTGTTGAAGACCAGAGGAAGGATCAGCGCGGCCGCCGCCAGCGCCCACAGTATGATGCTGGCGGGCGTCGAGAACAGGATGCGGAAGTCACCGTCCGAGAGCGACAGCGCGCGGCGGAAATTGTCTTCCAGCAGCCGGGCGAGCACGAAGGACAGCATAATCGGGATCAGCGGCACGCCGACCTTGCGCAGGCCATAGCCAAGGATGCCGAAAGCCGTGGCGACGAACAGTTCGAACGGCGAATTCGACACCGCATAGACGCCAGCGAAGGAAAGCCCCAGCACGCCGGGATAGAGGATGTAGGAGGGTACAAGCAGCAGCCGCGCGAACAGCCCGACCAGCGGCAGGTTCAACACCAGCAGCATGATATTGCCGATATACATCGAGGCGATGAGACCCCACGCGACTTCGGGCCGCTGGGTGAAAAGCAGCGGGCCGGGTGTGATGGAGTACATCATCAGCGCCCCGAGCAGGACGGCCGTCGTGCCGGAGCCGGGAATGCCCAGCGCCAGCATCGGCACCATGGAGCCTGTCTGCGCGGCATTGTCGGCGGTTTCCGGCGCGGCGAGGCCGCGCATGTCGCCCTTGCCGAAGGTGCCGCGATCGGAGAGCCGCTTCTCGGCCGTGTATGCCATGGCCGACGCGAGCGCCGCGCCGGTGCCGGGCAGAATGCCGAGGAAAAAGCCGAGCCCTGTCGACCGAAGCATCGCCGGGATGCAGAACAGCACTTCCTTCACCGACAGGTGCGGACCGTTGCCCATGCTCGCCATCGCGCCGCCGGCCATGCCTTCGACCAGCACCAGCATTTCGGCGACGGCGAACAGGCCGATGGTCAGGCTGGTGAAGTCGATGCCGCCGACCAGCTCGATGGAATCGAAGGTGAAGCGTTCGACGCCGCTGCCACCATCGATACCGATCATCGCGAACAGAAGGCCGAGTGCCAGCGCGGCCCAGGTCTTGGCGGGACGCCCTTCGCCCATCGTGCATAGCAGCGCGAAGGCCAGCACCATCAGCGCCACATAGTCGGAAGGGCTGAAGGACAACGCCAGCCGCGCCAGCGGCACGGCGAGGAAGGTCATCAGGATGACGGCCCCGGTGCCGCCGACGAAACTGCCGATACCGCTGATCGCCAGCGCCGCCGCGCCGCGCCCGGCCTTGGCCAACGGGTAGCCGTCCAGCGTGGTCATCACCAGGCCGGGGTCGCCGGGGATGTTCAAGAGGATGGAGGCGATGCGCCCGCCATAGCCGCTGCCGTAATAGATGCCGGCGAGCAGGATCAGCGCGGTTTCCGGCGGCAGCTTCAGCGCGAAGCACAATGGCAGCAGCAGTGCCACTGCATTGATCGGTCCGATGCCCGGCAGCGCGCCGATGGCGGTTCCCAGTGCAACGCCGGCAAACGCCATGGTGAGATTGATCGGCGTTATCGCGACCTGAAAGCCGAGGAGGAGTGAAGAGAGCGCGTCCATTCAGATCCCCAGCGGACCGCGCGGCAGCGGCAGGTCGAGCACATAGTCAATCAGGACGAAGAAGACGCCGGCGGTGATGATCGAGGAGATCAGTCCCGGCAGCGGGCGCGCGTCGAAGGCGAGCGCGGCCGCGAAGCACAGCAGCGCCGTCGCCGGCACGAAGCCGAGCGGGCGAAGCAGCAGGGGATAGGCGAGCGAGGCCACGATCAGCACGATCACCCGCGGCCAGCGGCCGAACTCCAGCTCGACTTCGCCGGGGCGCAGCAGCAGGGCGATGCCGCTGATGCCCAGTATGGCCGCGACGATGGTCGGGAAGGCGCTCGGGCCGACCGGATCGGCCGCGAACGGCACGATCAGCGTCTGTGCGTGCCACGCCGCGCCGGCGGCGATCAGCACGAACAGAACGCCAAGTATTCGATCAATCGTCACAACGCGCCCTCACAAGCGACAACGGGATGGCGTTCTCGCCTATTTGGCGATGAGGCCGACTTCGCGGGCGAGCGAGCGGAAGTCATCCGTGCGCTTGATGGCAAACGCCTGGAACTCGGGGCCGACGAGGTTGAACTCGAACAGGCCCTGCTCGGTGCGCGCCTTGGCCCATTCCGGGCTGGCGTTGAGCTTGGTCAGCGCGCCGACCCAGAAGGCATAGGCGTCATCCGGAATCTTCGGCGGAGCGTAGAAGCCGCGCACGATCGGCCACAGCACGTCGAAGCCCTGCTCCTTTGCCGTCGGCACATCAGCATAGGCACCGGGCAGGCGCTTGTCGGAGAAGGTGGCGAGCAGGCGGATTTCGCCGGCTTCCAACTGGCCGCGCACTTCCGAGGCGTCGCCCGGGAAGGCAGCGATATGCCCGCCGAGCAGCGCCGCCATGGCTTCGCCACCGCCCTCGAAGGAGAGGTAGCGCATCTTGCGCGGGTCCGCGCCGGCCGCGCGCGCCACAAGTGCCGCCTTCATCCAATCCTGGCTGCCGACGGTGCCGCCGGCGCCGACCGGCACGCTGCTCGGGTCCTTCTTGATCGCCTCGACGAGGTCCGTCAGCGTTTTGAAGGGGCTGTCCTTGCGCACGGCGAGCACGCCATAGTCGGCGCCGACCGCGCCGAGCCAGCGCACGTCGTTCTCGGTGAAGCGTCCGAACTTGCCCTGTGCAAGATTCACCCACGAACCCGTCGACACCGCGACGATCACATTGGGATCGGCCGGTCGCTGGGCCTGGATGTTATTATAGGCGACGGCGCCGATGCCGCCAGGCATGTTGGTGGTGCGGATGGTGGGGCCGACGATCTTGAGCTCGTTCAGCATGCGACTGGTGAGGCGGCAGGTCAGGTCGAAGCCACCGCCCGGCGCTGCCGGGGCGACGCATTCGGGATTCTGCGGCTCGAACGGCGCGGAAGAAGCAGGGGCGGTCAGCAGCAACGCGGCGCAAAAGCCCATCGCGCTCATGCCGGCAAGGCGGAGAATCCTCATTGGCGTCATTCCCTATTTGGTGGTTTGGTTCTTATAGTTGTCGACACTATAAGCGGCGGTCGATTGATGAGGCAAGCGTTAGAGCTATGAAAATCACCGAATATAGCGATAATGCCGCCTTGTTACCGCGTGCAATGAGGAATGTGTCGACATGTTGAAGGATATTGATGTGGAGGCCGAGGCGGACGGCACCGCCTCAAGCGGTCTGGCGACGCGGCTTTATGACGACCTCACACGCTCCATTCTGTCCGGCGATCTCGCCCCCGGTGCCAAGCTGAGCGAGCCGGTTCTGGCGCGCAGTTTCGGCGCCAGCCGGGCTCCGGTGCGCGAGGCGATCCGCCGGCTTCAGGAGCGGGGGCTTGTCACCTACGTCGTCAACCAGGGCGCGCGCGTCTCGCAGCCCTCGGCCGCCGAGTTCCTTGCCTTGCTCGACGTGCGTGAGGCGATGGAGGGTATGGCTGCCCGCCTTGCCGCCGCGCATATGGCGGATTCCGAGGTGGCCGCGCTGGACGAACTGGTTGCCGGCCATCGTGGTGAGATCGAGCGCAACCCGCTCGGTGCCTATCTCCAGAACGATCCCGAGACCGACTTCCACATGCGCATCGCGCGCGGCAGCGGCAATCCGATCCTGTCCGAACTGCTGTGCGACCAGTTCTACCCGCGCCTGCGGCTGTGCCGGCGCTTGCACAGCACGGTGCAGGGACGCGGCCGCGAGGCGTGGAAAGAGCATCTGCGCATTACCGAAGCGATCAGCCAGCACGACGGTGAACTCGCCGAGATCTTGATGCGCCGCCATATCCGCGCCGCCCGCGCTGCGTTACAGACGGCGCTCGCCGGCTCAAGCTAGGCCCGCTGCGGAATGCCGGCCGGGATGATGGTCTTGACGATCGAGGCATCCAGCGCCTCGTAATCGGCAAGGCCGATAAGGTCGTAGAGCTCGGCGCGGGTCTGCATCGCCTCGATCCGGTTGTGCGTGCCGCCATCGCGATGGATCGCGGCATAGAGATCGGCCTGAGCCTTGTTGGCGACGCGCAGCGAGGACACCGGCCAGATCACCATGCGATAGCCCATCGCCTCGAATTCAGAGGCGGTGAAGAACGGCGTGCGGCCGAACTCGGTCATATTGGCCAGCAACGGCACACCGGGCATGCGCGCGGCAAAGGCCCGGAACATCTCGGCCGTGGTCAGCGCCTCGGGGAAAATCGCGTCGGCACCGGCTTCCAGATAGAGCTTGGCGCGCGCCACTGCGCCGTCCAGCCCTTCGCTTGCCGCCGCATCGGTGCGGGCGATGACGTAGAGGTGACGCCGGGCCTTTACGGCGGCGGCCACCTTGGCGGCCATGTCATGGGCGTCCGCGAGTTTCTTGTCGTTGAGGTGGCCGCACTTCTTCGGCAGAAGCTGGTCCTCGATATGCACCGCGCCCGCACCGGCGTCTTCGAACGTGCGCACCATGTGCATCACGTTCAGCGCCTCGCCATAACCCGTGTCGCCGTCGACCAGAAGCGGGAGTCCGCTCGCTCGCGCAATCTGCCGGATGAAGAAGGCGACCTCGTCGACGGTGATGATGCCGAGATCCGGCAGCCCCATGGAAGCGGTCATCGCCGCGCCCGAGAGATAGAGCGCCTTGAACCCTGCCGCCCTGGCCTGGAGCGAGGCCATGCCGTTATGGGCGCCCGGCAAGGGAAGGATGCCGCCGGCCTCGACCAGCGCACGGAACCGTTCGCCGGCCGGCTGCGACGGCAGATAGGAACTCTCCAGATAGGGCATTCCCATCTCCTGGGTTGGCAGGCGGTTCGATTGTGTCGACAGACCTACATCAATGATCATTTAATCGCAATCTTGAGGGCAAAATATCAAACATATGTCGACATATCATTCCGCAACTGGCGCGAGGTGGTGGGCCACTCCCAAGTCTCTGGATTTGCTCGGTCGATGGACTTTGGGGCGGTGCGCGTACGGCGCTGAGCTCCGACACCGCGTGAAGAAGCCGACCCCAAATTGCGCCCTGGAACGTCGGGGCTCATGTAGGTGAAGGCACGACCGCCTCGTCCGCGGAGGTGCTTTGGAATCTCTTGATGTGTCTGATCAAAGAGGGACGACGCTCAGGCTTGGCGAAGCCGAGGAGAAGCGTGCAGGAGCCAATGTGGAAGGCGGGGTCGAGATCCCCATCGCGTAGCTCTCCAGCGATCCAGAATGAAACACAGCCGCGAAAGTCAAAGGCAAGCTGTTCCGCGAGCACGGCTTGCCCAACCTCCTTCATGTCCGCGGCTATGCCCGCAAAGCTCCCAAGCGCCAGCGACCAAAGCTCTCGCGATGTTTGCCGTACCGAACTCGGAACAGGGGTGGACACTCCAAGCGACCCGACCACCGCCTTATGCACTTCCGGTTTTTCCAATAGGAGCGCAACGCTGATGCTCCCCATCGCCAGCACTCGATCAATGGCATCGCCATCGGGTGCCTCGTGACGAAAGCGCGCCGCCATCCGTTCGATAAGACGGAACGATAGCGCCTGCATGATCGCGTTCTTGCTGCCGAAGTGATTGAACGGCGTCGCGAATCCGACACCGGCTTCCGCTGCCAGCTCCCGCATCGAGAAGTCCGCCGTGGCGCTCTTCTGAAGTAGCCGCTCGGCGGCGTCGAGCACGATGTCACGGGCGAGTTGCCGGTTTCTTTCCCTCAATGGCTGTCGCACCGGGTCTGTCATGATCCATTCCTCCCTCTCCACGCCGACGGCTCACTTGAAAAATATATCATGATATAAATATAATATCTAGATATCGGATGATTGGACCGTCGGTCGATCACAAGAGGAGCAGTTATGAACAACGTCAGAACCTTTCTCATCACAGGCGTCAGTTCAGGGTTCGGCAAAGCCTTTGCCGAGGCAGCCTTGGTGGCGGGGCATCGCGTAATCGGCACGGTCCGCAATGCGGATGCCGCGTCGGCATTCGCGGCGCTCGCGCCCGGTCGTGCGCATGCAATGCCGCTCGATGTGACAGACTTCGACGCCATTCCCTTGGCTGTCGCCGAGGCGGAACGCGATGCCGGCCCGATCGATGTCCTCGTCAACAATGCCGGCTACGGTCACGAAGGCATATTGGAGGAATCGTCGCTGGATGACCTGCGCCGGCAGTTTGACCCCAACGTGTTTGGCGCGGTCGCGATGATCAAGGCAGTACTGCCCGGCATGCGGGTGCGACGTTCCGGCCACATTATCAACGTCACGTCCATGGGCGGCTTCATCACCATGCCTGGCATCGCTTATTACTGTGGCAGTAAATTCGCTCTCGAAGGCATCTCGGAGGCTCTTGGCCAGGAGGTGAAACCGCTCGGTATCCACGTGACGGCGCTGGCGCCGGGCCAATTCCGAACGGACTGGGCCGGACGCTCTATGATCCGTTCCGAGCGCAACATTGCCGACTATGACGCGGTGATGATTCCGATCCGTACCGCGCGACAGGAGAAAAGCGGCAGCCAGCCCGGCGATCCGGCCAAGGCGGCACAGGCACTACTCAAGCTGGTGGCGGCTGAAAATCCGCCCGTTCGGCTCTATCTTGGCGCTGACGCCCTCAGGCTCGTCGAGGACAAAATCGAGGCAATGAAGGCCGAGATTGTAGCTTGGGAGGAGGTTTCACGCTCTACCGACTTCGCATCATGAGCCAATCAACGGCACAGTCGTCTTGCAGGAGCAGGCTGGATTCGAACGAGGGTGCGCGAAACTGATTGGCCCCGCGATAGCCCATCCAACCTCGGTCTCATCCGAGCAGGCTTCAGATTCGCTCATGAGAGTGTATCGGTGTCAGTTGAGACCTGCCCGGGGATGAGGGGCGGAAGAGTGTGCGCAGCAACAACTGCCGCCTGCTTTGGTAATGTTCCTAGACGTGCCCCCGACAGGCTCATGCAGCCGCCGCGAAAAAGGGCCCCTTGCGGGGCCCTTTGTTTTGGTACGTCAAGGTCGGCCTCGATCAGTCGAAGCGACCCGCCGCATGGGCCAGCAGGGTATAGACCTTGCCGGTGTCCGAGGTGAGGTAGGTCTTGGTCATGGCCTGCCCGCGATCGTCGCGCGAGACCTGATCCAAGAGCCGCTCGAACTCCACGATGTAGCGATCCACGGTGTCGCGGAATTCAAGGTCGCGGCGGTACTTGCGGCGGATTTCCTCGAACGTCTGCTGACCCTGCATGGTGTAGAGCCGGCGGGTGAAGACGTTCCGCTCGCCCTTCTTGTAGCGCTCCCACAGATCGACGGCGGCCTCATGATCGATCATGCGGGCGATGTCGACCGACAGCGAGTCGAGCGATTCGATGGTGTGGTGCACCGGGCGGTCGGGCTGGCCGCCACGGTTTTCCTGACGCGCGCGGGGCGAGGCGGGAGCGGCATTGTCCGCATCGGCGCGGGCGAGCAGTTCCGAGAGCCAGCCACCTTGGCCTTCGCTCGGCGCGGTGTTGCGCGGCGCCG
>LNAP01005443.1_pt1 | contig 11306 bp, 9 predicted proteins | sample 602601 | NCBI WGS metagenome assembly LNAP01 (sample SAMN02440304, study PRJNA202911) | soil metagenome | biome: Subtropical and temperate rainforests or woodlands; isolation source: soil samples (1 kg each in a 20% v/v slurry with milli Q water) were... ...
AAGCAAATTGGAACGGTGAATACGCTCGTACGATTCGGCAATAACGGCGCGCACTCCAAGCAGGACCGTACCTTTGGCCGCCCAATCGCGCGAAGAACCCGACCCATATTCTTTACCGGCCAGAATGACCAGCGGCGTGCCTTGCGCGATATAGGCGCGCGATGCCTCGAAAATGCTGGTAACCGGCCCATCGTCGCGGGTAAAGTCACGGGTAAAACCGCCCTCCGTCCCTGGCGCTAGTTGGTTGCGCAGCCGGACATTGGCAAATGTGCCGCGTATCATGACTTCGTGATTGCCGCGACGCGACCCATACGAATTAAAATCGGCGGGCTCAACACCATGGCTTACCAGGTAAGCCGCCGCAGGAGACGTTTTGGCAATGGAACCGGCCGGGCTAATGTGATCGGTTGTGACCGAATCGCCCAGCAAGGCAAGGACCCGCGCCCCGAAAATATCGGACACAGGTTCGGGTTCGCGAGGCATGTTCTCAAAGTAAGGCGGTTGACGCACGTAGGTAGATGCGGCGTCCCATTCGAAGATTTGGCCTGTAGGCGTGGGCAAAGCACGCCAGCGCTCGTCACCGGCAAATACATCGGCATATCCGCTTTGGTACATTTCGGAAGCAATAGACGCCTCGACCACCGCCTGCACCTCGGCTGCCGTTGGCCAGATATCTTTAAGATAAACATCTTGACCGTCTTTACCCTTGCCCAGCGGATCGCTGAACAAATCAACATCCATCGTACCCGCCAAAGCATAAGCCACGACCAATGGCGGCGACATCAAATAGTTCATTTTGACTTCGGCGTGGATGCGACCTTCGAAGTTTCGATTACCCGAGAGCACTGATACCACCGACAAATCGTGCTCATTCACTGCATGGCTGACCTCGGGGATTAATGGTCCCGAGTTGCCAATGCATGTAGTACAGCCATAGCCTACAAGATTAAAACCCAAAGCTTCCAGATATTGGGTAAGGCCGGCGCGCTCGTAGTAATCAGTCACTACCCTGGACCCCGGCGCAAGACTGGTCTTGACCCATGGCTTGCGACTCAAGCCTTTTTCCACGGCGTTTTTTGCCAACAAGCCGGCCGCCATCATGACGGTAGGGTTAGACGTATTGGTGCAGGACGTGATAGCGGCAATGGCCACCGACCCATGGTCGATCTTGCTTTGCATACCGTCAATCGTGACAGACACAGCATCGCGCTGACGGCCGCCGTCGACCGGCGCGCGGGCAACGTAATCCGTCGGCTTCGCCGTACCGCTGTCGGAATCACGATAGGCCGCTGGCGGATCAGAGGCCGGAAAGGTCTCGTCCACGGCCTTATCGTACCCCTGAGGCTTCTGCTCTGGTTCCCCGACATAAGTTGCGAGCGCCCCGCGAAATGCCTGCTTGGCCTCGGCAAGCGAAATACGATCTTGCGGACGCTTAGGGCCCGCGATAGAGGGCACCACCGAGGACAAGTCCAGTTCAAGCCGCTCGGAATAACGCGGCTCGGCGTCAGGATCGTGCCACAGCCCCTGCACCCTGGCATAAGCTTCGACCAAAGCAATTTGCTGCTCCGAGCGGCCAGTGAGCCGCATGTAGCGCAAAGTTTCATCGTCGATCGGGAAAATAGAAATGGTTGAACCGTATTCGGGACTCATGTTGCCGATGGTCGCGCGGTTGGCCAAAGGCACTGCAGCTACTCCCGGACCATAGAACTCAACGAATTTCCCAACCACATGATGCTTGCGAAGCATCTCGGTAATCGTAAGAACAAGGTCGGTGGCGGTTGTGCCCTCTGGCAACTGGCCGGTAAGTTTAAAGCCTACAACACGCGGAATCAGCATCGAAATAGGCTGTCCCAGCATGGCGGCTTCGGCCTCGATACCGCCCACCCCCCACGCCACGACACCTAAGCCATTGACCATGGGAGTATGGGAATCTGTGCCCACGCAAGTATCGGGATAGGCGGACACGGTACCGCCGTCGTCCTGCGTGAAAACTACCCGTGACAAGTGTTCAAGATTGACCTGGTGCACGATTCCCGTTCCCGGCGGCACGACCTTGAAATCTTTAAAGGCATCTTGCCCCCAACGCAAAAACTGATAACGTTCAAGATTGCGCTGATATTCGATTTCGACGTTGCGCTCGAACGCGTTTTTCTGACCAAACACATCGACAATAACGGAGTGATCAATAACCAGCTCGACCGGCGCCAATGGATTGATTCGTGCCGGATCACCCCCTAGCGCCTGCATGGCCTCGCGCATTGCGGCCAGATCCACAACCGCCGGCACGCCGGTAAAGTCCTGCAAAACAACCCGTGCGGGCGTAAAAGCAATTTCGCGATCGGGATTGGCGTCGGGGTTCCATCCGGCAAGCGCGCGGATATCGTCAGCCGTAACATCACTGCCGTCTTCGGTGCGAAGCAGGTTCTCGAGCAGAATTTTAAGACTGTAAGGAAGCGTTGCTACATCGAGCCCCTGGCCTTTCACCGCATCAAGCCGATGAATTTGATAAGACTGACTCCCTACCTCGAGCATACCTCGGGCACCAAAACTGTTGATGTTCTTCATCACGCGATCTCCTGTAAATGCGGGCCGCAACTCCCAAATAGTGCTGAACCATCTTACATCGTTATCGGCGCCGGGTCAGGTCATGCTTATCGTCCCAGGTGCTGCTCCGGGCCCCAAGGCAGCACCCCCTGCAGCACGGCTAATACTGCATGCGCAAACCCAACATTACTCGCCGGCCGGGCAACGGCGCGACGGCCGATATAAACGAAGCATGGTTAAACGCTTGCCGATCCAATAAGTTGGTAATACGTAAATACATTGTATAGTCTGAATCGCCAGCTACCCCATCGTAAGCTACTGCGGCGTTCAGCATGTTGTAGCCCGGTGTTTCGCTTTCATAGTCCGCTAAACGATCTTGCGTAAACACACGATAGGCTTCGATATTGCCCGACCAATTATGCCATTGTGTCTTTACGCGCACGCCCCCCCGGGCGCCTGGCATCCGGGGCAGATTGCCAGCATCGCCTTCCAGCTTGCCACGTACCATATCGCCGAAAACCCCTACTGTTAAAGCCCGATTGAAACGATAGCTCGCCTCTGCCTCGACCCCGGTGAATTGAGCGTTTTGCTGTTTGTATTCAATCAGACGGAACTCTTCGTGCCGATCTAACGTGCCAGCGTAAATATAATTTTTTACCCGGTTGTGGAACACGCTTACAGAAAATCGTGCATCGCCGACATGCTTGCGCAGTGTCAAATCAATATTCTGCGACGTTTCCGGCTTAAGGTCGGTATTACCCAGTTCGTAGGTGTTTGTTGCCAGGTGGACTCCGTCCGCATATAGCTCTTGAGCCGTTGGCAAGCGCTGTGAACGCGACAACGACAACGCCAGCGAATACATAGGAGCGAAATCCCAGACTGCCGAACCTGACATCGATGTGCCATTAAAACGCGACTCAGACTGTCTGCTTTTTGCCGTGACAGATTGCCAATCCTGCCTTGCGCCCAGCTCGAATCGCCAACTATCCAGCCGATACTCCTCCAGTAAAAACAGGCCTGCATTTTTTGTCAGTGTTTTGGGCAAAAAACTTTCTTCGCCCAGAGCGCTGAAGTTACTATGCGAACCCTGCATACCTAAAACTCCGCGCCAGCCCGCAACGGGTTCGTGCTCGAACTCCAGGCGGGCATCGTAGCCACGATTCTTGAATGTGGTTGCCACCGATGAACCTTCAATTTCATCGTGTTTGTAATTGCTTAATCCGCCCCGCAACCGGATTTTCTTTATACCGGCAAACGGCTCTCGATACTCACCGCGCAAATCAATACGTTCAGTCTTAAGCCGCACATAAGGCGTGGCGTCATCAGGCGATTCATGATCGTGGCCATGCTCGCCCTCGTGTCCGGCAGCAGCTTGATCGTGGCCCCCGCAATGCAAATGACTCCCATGCGGATGGCACCCCTCATACTCGTGACTATGGCCGGGCAAGCATCGGCTCGCTGGTGATTACATTGTCGGGGGGAACTCCCGAAGCATCCATCAGCTCGGACCCATCGGACAGTATCTTGATCCGCGGCGCGCTTTGCCCGCGTATGACGGGGCGGCTGGCTCCCCCTCCGAACGTATCGGCATGGACGCCGGACATTCCATTCAAGGTGTCTCCGAGCGTTGCTTCGCGTCGAAAAATTAACGCTGCTCCATCCAGGGTATCAAGCGGCGCCGCCACAGCGTCGCGCTCTAACTTCAACGGATTAGCCGATACGGTAACAGCTTCGAGCAATTGCAACGGCGGCTCGTCCGGCCCCGACAGCATCAGGGGCTGAGCACCCAAAGCAGGACTAAAAATCACCGCCAACAGCGTAGCCAGCGGGCGAAACTCTAACAACATTCTCTTTCCTTTGACGAATCGATTTGAATAAAATTGTTATGTTATAACATAACAATTAAACGTCAGAAAAAGAAAAAACCAAGCCTGCAATAGCCATGCCGTGAAGCACTTTGCCAACACAATCAAGAACGCCGACTTCGCTGCCAGTCGGCGTTCTGTTTACCGCAGTATTTCCCTGGTCGCTCGTACCAGGATTTTGCTTACAGCCAAATACAGATCACAAGTCCGTGTCGCCCGCTTTTGTCGTAAGTTGGTGTTTGTCCAAAACCTCTGGAACAGGAGCCGGCCCGCCGCCGCCCACCGCTTCCAGAAAGGTGTCGATTACGCGTTTTCGCGAATCGCGGCGCAAGATGGCATACACGTCGGCCTGGCCGACTGCCCGGGCCAGATGACATACCGCGACCACACCTTCAAACCGGACGCAGACCGAAGCCGGAACCAGCGCAACCCCCAGGCCTGCGGCGACAAGGTTTAATTGCGCGGGAATCTCCGCCACCGACTGTGCTTCACGCGGAACGAACCCGGCTTGCATGCAGGCATCGTACATCCGCTGCGCATAGGCCGACGTGCCTCGCCTCAGCAAAACAAAAGCCTCGGATGCCAGCGCTTCAAGGGGCAGTTTCCGGCGGCCGGCAAAGCGATGTGCGACTGGCAACGCCACAACTACCGGATCTTTCCAAAGAGGTACGCTACGCAAAATCTCGTCGCTAACGACTACTCTGGAAATACTTAGATCAATACGGCGTTCGCGCAAAGCTTCAATCTGGTCCGCCGGATACATTTCATGCAGCACGACCGCCACGTCGGGAACCAAGCTGGCGTAACGAGCAATAACACCCGGCAACGGCCCCATAAAATGCGAGCCCGACAGCCCCACCTCTATCCGTCCGGCCAAACCGCGGTCTACGGCCAGCACACGTTCTGAAGCGTCCCGAAGGCGTTGCTGGACCGCACGCACATCGTGCAAAAAGGTATGGCCCGCTTCAGTCAGCACAACCCGGCGGCTGGTGCGATCAAACAATTGGACCCCAAGCTCGCGCTCCAGTTGCGCAATTTGCAGACTAAGCGGCGGCTGAGAAATGTGAAGACGTGTTGCGGCGCGCGTGAAATTGAGTTCTTCGGCGAGCACAACAAAGTAACGTAATTGGCGCAGTTCCATGGCAGATCTATTTGCTAAACATATCAATCTAGATAAATACGATATTGGAATATATCAAATTGCGCAGATAGAATCCTAATGAAATAACGTTCAAGACGTAAAAATACAGCTATTTATTATCGCAGCCCTAATGACCGCACTCTCATTTACCGCAACTGTGTGAACGATCATTTCCTAGCTTCTTTCTTTTATCAGCCGGTCCGCATGCCATCCATAATGAATGGCATCCGAACGGCCTAGCTCATTACTACGGAGTCCAGCCATGTCCACTGCCACACCCCGAACCTATCGTGTCGGTCAAATCGTTCCCAGCTCGAACACCACCATGGAAACCGAAATACCGGCCATGCTGCGCCTGCGTGAAACGATTTTGCCCGAACGCTTCACCTATCACTCCAGCCGTATGCGCATGAAGAAAGTCACTGCGGAAGAATTGGCGTTGATGGATAAAGAATCCGACCGCTGCGCTCTGGAGCTATCGGACGCCCGCATGGATGTAATGGGTTATGCCTGCCTTGTAGCCATTATGAGTCAGGGCAAGGGCTATCACAGAGTCTCTGAAGAACGCTTGCACGCCGCAACAGTATCCAACGGCGCAGGCGCTCCCATCGTTTCAAGCGCTGGCGCGCTCGTAGAGGGATTGCACGCCATCGGGGCACGCAAAGTTGCCGTCTTGACCCCCTATATGAAGCCTCTGACCCGCATGGTCGTGGACTACATTGAAAATGAAGGCATAGAGGTACTGGACAGTTTGTCACTGGAAATCGCCGACAACCTGGCCGTTGGCGCACAAGACGCGCTGGCGCCGGCCGAGCACGTACGACGTCTGAATACCAGCGGCGTTGACGCGGTGGTATTGTCGGCCTGCGTGCAAATGCCGTCCCTGGCTTCGGTGCAGCTTGTGGAAGACAGGCTTGGCATCCCGGTGGTAACCGCGGCGGTCGCCACTGCTCACCGCATGCTGAAAGTTCTGAACCTGGAAACGCGCGTCCCGCAGGCCGGCACATTATTGTCAGGACGCTATTAACCATATCGTGACAGCCCGCCCTTGATGAAAGATTTTCGGCCAGGTCCAGGCGCCCTTCCGGATTTATCTTAATCGCCAGGCGCGGGCCAAAAACGACTCTTGAAACTGTGGAGCGTGCTGAAACCCGGGGGTAAGTCGCCGGGTCAGCACCGCCAACGGACCGGCCTGGCATATCCCCCCAGACAGTTCCACAGCTTGCGTCAAACTCAGCGATGACAAGGCCCTGCGACATAATTAGAAAGATATCGCATCAATGGCTACAATGATCTGTGTACTGAGCAATTAGGCTCTTCTACCAAATAGGCATATGCCAACATGAGCGAGACTACGATTCCCCTGACCAGGGCCGGCCGGAATGACGAACTAAAAATGAACGATGTCGTGGTGACCGATGAGGAGTTTGATCCGATCAATCAAGGACTGTGGTCAAGGCCCGGTTTCCTGGTACGTCGGCTCCATCAGGTTCATTACTCCATATTTTTTGAGGAATGCAAAGAAGAAAACATCACCCCCGTTCAATACGGAATATTAACGGTGCTATCGCGCAGCCCATGGCTGGACCAAACTGCGATTGGATTTGAACTTGGCCTTGACCGCACGACGTCGGCCGACGTCATTAAACGTTTAGAGGAAAAAGGACTGCTTGAACGTCGTATCAACCGGCGTGATCGCCGATCGAGGCAGGCGGCAGTAACATCCGAGGGTTTGCGCGTAATGAGACTGCTGCAAAATGGAATGGCGCAAGCACAGAAGCGCCTCTTGCAACCCCTTTCGCCGCAAAATCAGAAAATATTCCTGAAACTGTTGTCGGAACTGGTCGAGGCAAATAACCAGTACGGCCGGGCAAAGCTAACAGCCATATAAGTAAGATATGATATCTGAAAAGCCTTCAACGCCACGCTCAGACCTTGTTTAACAATTTCATAAATTCCCTGCCGTAGTGAATATGATTTTAGGGTGTGGCACTAAGCCGCCTGTGCATCCAGTTTAATGGGAACCCTAGCAACATGACCGACACGACAAAACACAAAGCCAAAGTGGAACAGGCTGCGGAACTATCAACAGATGGTGACCCCTTCGATCCAATCAGCGGCGGCTTGTGGTCGCGCCCCGGTTTTTTGATACGGCGGCTCAACCAGATTCATTACGCCTTGTTTTTCGAGGAATGCAAGGGAGAAAACATTACCCCCGTCCAGTATGGAATCCTGACGGTAATATCAAACAACCCATGGCTGGATCAAACAGCCATCGGCCATGAACTAGGGCTGGACCGCACAACCGCTGCCGATGTACTTAAACGCCTGGAAGAAAAGGGATTGCTTGAACGCCGTATAAACCCGCAAGACCGCCGCTCCAGGCAGGCTGCCATTACACCGGCAGGTTTACGAGTAAAAAAACTCTTGCAAGACGGTATGGCGCAGTCTCAAAAACGCCTTCTTCAACCCTTGTCGCCAAGTAATCAAAAGCTGTTCATGTCCCTGCTGTTAGAACTGGTTGAAGCTAATAACCAGTACGGGCGAACGGTACTGCGCGCCATGTAGTCATAGCGCGCATATCTGCTGGCCATAGCGCCCCCCTCTGCTGGCGCGGGACTTCAACGCTTCAAAAGTGCCATATCGTCGCGCTTAAGGAGAAGAATGATCGCGGCAATAGCGGTTCGTTCGTTGGCTCCATCTGCAGGAAAACGCCTTCCGCCCATGGCATTCCGGACATTGTCAGCACACCCACATAATCTCCTTTAAAACCAATGAAATCAACCATCTTCCCTTAGAGCCGGTGGTGTCTGCATAACTCTAAGGCTTGCATAAGGGCTTGCATTAACCTAAAATAATCAGCATACTGACAATTAATTTAGGCCTGTTTTTAAATCAGAACAAATTGAATCGATGTCTTGAGGAGAGAAGAAGTGACGAGAATACGCAAAATAGCTTTTGAAGAACACTTTACAGCGACCGGGTTCGGCGACTATTCGAAAGCTTTTGTTCAACATATTGATCCCGCTGTTGCGGCAGACTTGTCGCAACGCCTGGCGGACTTTGACAACTTTCGCATACAAGAAATGGACAAGGCGGGTGTCGACTACGTCATTCTTTCTCAAACAGGTCCTGGCGTACAGGTTGAAACGAATGCGGCCCTGGCTCTTACCCGCGCCAAGGAAAACAATGACTTCCTGGCTGCTCAAGTGGCGCGTAATCCCCGCCGGTTCGGTGGCTTTGCGACATTGGCGATGCATGACCCAAAGATCGCCGCGGACGAACTCGAGCGCGCGGTCAGGCAACTGGGTTTCAAAGGTGCAATGGTTAACGGGCACACTAATGGCGTTTACTACGACGATCCTGCTTACGATGTCTTCTGGGAAAGACTTCAGGCATTGGACGTGCCCTTTTATTTGCATCCTTTTGATTCGTACAAAATGCCGCACGTTTTCTCGGGCCATCCTGAAATAGCCGGTGCTACGTGGGGCTGGGGCGTTGAAACCGCTAGTCACGCCCTTAGGTTGTTATTTTCCGGCGTCTTCGATCGTTTCCCCGGAGTTAAGTTGATTCTGGGCCATATGGGCGAAGGCTTGCCATTCCAGCGCTGGCGCCTTGACAGCCGCTTCGCCGTTTACTCGCATGGCGTCAAACTGCAACGCGCCCCGTCTGAATACATCGGCACGAATATAGTCATTACTACTTCGGGCGTTTGCTCTTCGGCCACGTTAATGGGCGCCATTGCCGAGCTTGGGCCCGAGGCGGTGATGTTTTCAATCGATTACCCCTACGAGTCCACGGCTACGGCAGCCGACTTTATTGAGCAGGCCCCCATGGATGAAAGCGTGCGCGCCCAGGTATGCCACGGCAACGCTGAACGCTTGTTCAAGCTTTTACCGCCCGACGCTAAAAAGGAAGGCGGCGTTAAAAACAATGATCCGGCGCTACAGGCAACTACCCTGGGCGCTTAACCCCCCCGGAAGGACGCGCACTTAATCTTTAAATCAAGAAATCGGGAATGAACAGATGAGTACTTTTCTTTATGGCGCCAACGTCAACGCCAATGGCATTCGGCAGCATTATCTTCGGTATGGCGGTTCCGATGGTGTTCGGGCTGATCGCGACGCAGTAATTATTCTGCCAGGCATTACTAGCCCCGCCATTACCTGGGGCTTCGTGGGCGAGCGCTTCGGCCGCCATTTTGATACCTATGTGCTTGATATCCGAGGGCGCGGCCTGTCGGAAGCATCTGAAAAACTTGACTACAGCCTGGATGCCCAGGTCGCCGACGTCATCGCATTTGCACAAGCCCTTGGCTTGACGCGCTACAGCATTGTGGGCCATTCGATGGGCGGACGTATCGGAATACGTGCCGCACGTACCAAGCCAGCAGGCTTGACCCGCCTTGTCATGGTTGATCCGCCGGTTTCAGGGCCCGGACGCCGCGCCTACCCTTCCAAGCTGCCATGGTATGTCGACTCCATGGCACTTGCCCGCGAAGGTTGCGACCTGGACGCAATGCGCCAGTTCTGCCCTTCCTGGACCGAAGAGCAATTGCTTCTGCGCGCCGAATGGCTGCATACCTGCGACGAGCGTGCAATTATCACAAGCTTTGAAGCGTTCCATACTGATGACGTGCACGTTGACCTGCCCCATGTAGCCGTGCCTGCGCTTTTGATGGTGGCTGAGCGCGGCGATGTTGTCGGCGACGAAGACATCGCCGAAATCAAGACCTTGCTTTCCGATGTCGCGCTGGCGCGCGTTGCCGATGCAGGCCACATGATTCCCTGGGATAACGAAGAAGGCTTCTATCGTGCTTTTGGCGACTTTCTTGGCGCCCCCCTGACTGCCTCGGCCTGAAGCTATAACTCTTTTAGGTAAATACTATGCCTGTTAGCGATTATCAAATGATCCAGGCCTGGCAACAGGTCTTAAAACTTTCCAAACTAGAGGCCGGGCAAACCGTCACTGTGCTTACAAGCTCTGCCACTCACCCGCAAACGCTCTCTGCCGCACTGATAGCGACTCAATCCATGGGCGCGATTGTAAACCGGCTTGATTTACCGCCCGTAAATGCCGAAAAGGCATTAAGCCGCGATTCACTCGCGTATCTGGGCACAACACCTTTAACGGGTAACCGTGCGGCTATTGCCGCACTCAAGGCAAGCGACCTGGTTCTGGATTTAATGACACTGCTATTCTCTCCTGAACAACATGAAATTTTAAAGACCGGCACTAAAATATTACTTGCCGTGGAACCGCCCGAAGTCCTGGTACGCACCGTGCCGACCGAAGCAGACCGTACCCGCGTAAAAGCCGCGACGGAAAGAATGAGCCGGGCTAAAGAGATGACTGTCGTTTCCGATGCTGGTACGGACCTTCGCTGCCCGCTTGGCGAGTTCCCCGCCATCAGCGAATATGGCTTCGTGGACGAGCCCGGCCGTTGGGATCACTGGCCTAGTGGTTTTGCCTTGACGTGGCCCAATGAAAAAGGAGCGAATGGCCGTATTGTGGTTGACGCAGGCGATATTTTGCTGCCGCAAAAATCATACACGACAAGCCGGATCGAACTAACAGTGGAAAACGGCTACGCAACCAAAATCGAAGGCGGGGTGGACGCCGAATTATTGCGCGATTATATGGAGTCATTCAATGATCCGGAAGGCTATGCCATCTCTCATATAGGCTGGGGCCTGCAGCCGCGCTGCCGCTGGTCCACCTTGGGCCTCTATGACCGCGAACAAACGATAGGCATG
>LNAP01008714.1_pt1 | contig 11304 bp, 10 predicted proteins | sample 602601 | NCBI WGS metagenome assembly LNAP01 (sample SAMN02440304, study PRJNA202911) | soil metagenome | biome: Subtropical and temperate rainforests or woodlands; isolation source: soil samples (1 kg each in a 20% v/v slurry with milli Q water) were... ...
TCGTGAATAGGTTGACATATGGTTGCGCTCTTTCCTGTGGGATAAAAACGGAGTGTAAAAATGCTGCTGTTACGGTATAGCGACAGCAAGATGAAGGTTTGCGGGTGTCGCTGGTAGTTGTCGTTTGAGGGGATAGGGGCTCCCGGCACGTCGAGCTTACGTGGGTCGTGTGTGCCGGGGTTAGTTGGATCTGAAGGGATGCCCTCAGCCTAACAGCCGCATTTTACCGAGCAATGACAGTGCTGAGAATATTCGATTGCAATAGCAGTAAAACCAACTCATGTTTGCCCAAGATGCCCTTACGCAGGCACTTCATCGGCCGGGTTAGCTTGCCCGGATTTGCCGGGACGATCCAGCTTGTTGAGCGAGGTGACGCGAACTTCTGTGATCGAACTCGGTTTTGCGCTTCTTGACATCGGAATCCGATAGCGACACAATATCAGAGGCGAACAAATGGCGAAAATTTATGAGAGCGTTGGCACAAACCCGTCCTCTTTCTCTTTTACCAACAATAGGTTACAAGTCTTCTGACCTTCGGCAAGGATTGGCCTCCCTGCCACGCGGGGCCATCTCGGAGATTCTGAGCGACTCTTCCGCAGGACGAACGGCTTTGGCTCAATCCATGCTAGCTGCCGCCACTGTTGGGGGAGAAGTCGTGGCTGTTGTGGACTGTGACGACGCATTCGATCCGGCTTCCGCTCAGAACGCAGGCGCGGATTTAGGAAAGCTGCTGTGGGTGCAGTGTGGGCATCGGCTGGAGCACGCTTTGCGAGCAACAGACATGATCGTGCATAGCGGGGGATTTGGGCTGATCGTTTTGGACTTGTGCGATGTTCCGTATTCGGCCCTCAACCGGGTACCGATTTCTTATTGGCACCGTTTCCGCCGTGCGGTGGAACATACGCCGTCGATTCTGCTCGTCCTTGCCCGCCAATCGGTAGCGCGATCCTGCGCGGCGCGGCAGTTCTCGCTCCAGCAACAATCGATTCAATGGCGCGGCACGCCTCCTTTTCAAATCATGCAGTCTCTTACGACGGATGCTGTTTCCCGCAAACCGATGGGGTTGCGTCCGGTGAGATTGGAAGTGCTCGCGGAGGTTTAGCGTGTACGCGTGTTTGTCTGGGACCTCACCCCGGCTGGTTGAACTGGCGCGGCAGTTTTCGCCCCTGGTCGAGCCCATGGGAACCGAAGCTGTCGTATTCTCGATCGCCGGATTGGAGCGGCTGATCGGAGACGCGCACCAGATTGCAAGCGAGATTTCGCGGCAAGGGGCGCAACTGGGAGTGATCGCAAATCTGGCGATTGCAGGCAATCCTTCGGCTGCGGCACTGGCCGCGCGTAACATCGTCGGGGTGACCATTATTCCTTTGGGGCAGGAAGCCGAGGCATTGGCGGCGCGCATGCAGTTCCTGCACGACGAAGCGCCAGGTCTTGAGCAACCGGAACTGCTCGGTGAAGAGGTCGATGTCGCCCTCGCCACTGCACCGGTTCGCAACGAACAGAAGCTGGGCCGTAACGAACTGTGCTACTGCGGTTCGGGCAAGAAATTCAAGCATTGCCACGGGCAGATCCAGTAAACCCGTTTCATACGCTGAAATACCCGCGCCGCGACCGGCATCAGCCGTCGCGGCGTTTTGCCATTTACACCACCGTTCTTCCTGAGAGCGGTGCTGACATCATTTATTAAGGAGCGCATTCATGGCTGTTGGTCTTGGTCCTTTGCCAACGTTGCACCCGGTTGCCGGTTTTGAACTCGGTATCGATCAAGCGCCCGGGGCGCAAGGATGTTGTGGTCATGCGCTGCGCCGAAGGCTCCACGGTCGCGGGCGTGTTCACCCTGAACGCCTTTTGCGCCGCTCCGGTGATTCTGGCCAAGCAACGAGTGCAAGGCCCGGTACGTTACCTGCTGACCAACACCGGCAATGCCAACGCCGGCACGGGCGAACCTGGCCTGGCCGCCGCCGAGCGCACCTGCGCGAAACTGGCTGAATTGACCGGCGTTGACGCCAGCCTGGTGCTGCCGTATTCCACCGGTGTGATCGGTGAGCCGCTGCCGGTCGAGAAAATCGAAGGTGCGCTGCAAGCCGCCCTTGACGACCTGTCAGTGAATAACTGGGAAGCCGCCGCCACCGGCATCATGACCACCGACACCTTGCCCAAAGGTGCCAGCCGCCAGTTCCAGCATGACGGCGTGACTATTACCGTTACCGGCATCAGCAAAGGCGCGGGCATGATCCGTCCGAACATGGCGACCATGCTCGGCTACATCGCCACCGACGCCAAAGTTTCCCGCGACGTGTTGCAGAATCTGCTGCTGGACGGTGCCAACAAGTCGTTCAACCGCATCACCATCGACGGCGACACCTCGACCAACGACTGCTGCATGCTGATCGCCACCGGTCAGGCCGCGCTGCCGGAAATCACCCGCGCCGAAGGCGAGTTGTTTGCCAAGCTGAAACAAGCCGTGTTCGAAGTGTGCATGGACGTGGCCCAGGCCATCGTGCGTGACGGCGAAGGCGCGACCAAATTTGTGACCGTTGAAGTCAATGGCGGCGGCAATCATCAGGAATGCCTGGACGTCGGTTACACCGTGGCGCACTCGCCGCTGATCAAGACCGCGCTGTTCGCGTCCGACCCGAACTGGGGCCGCATCCTTGCTGCCGTTGGCCGTGCCGGCGTGCCGAACCTGGACGTCAGCAAGATCGACGTGTTCCTCGGCGAAGTCTGCATCGCCAGCCGTGGCGCCCGCGCCGCGACCTACACCGAAGCCCAGGGCGCGGCGGTGATGCAGCAGGAAGAAATCACCATCCGTATCGAACTGGGTCGCGGCGATTGCAGCGAAACCATCTGGACCACCGACCTGTCCCACGAATACGTGAAGATCAACGCCGAATACCGCACATAAGATAGATCGCTTTCGCGGGCACGTCGGATCGCCCGCGAAGACGGCCGACCAGACACTGCAAATGCTGGCCCGCTTCCCTTCTCAAAAGGTCCCGAACATGAGCCTCCACCTGATCATCGGCGACAAACTGCTTTCCTCCTGGTCCCTGCGCGGCGCACTGGCCCTTGACCTCACTGGCGCCCCGTACACCGAAGAACTGATCAAGCTGGGCCAGCCGGACACCCGCGAACGCCTGCTCAAGCATTCGCCGACCGGCAAAGTCCCGCTGCTGAAATCCGTGCACGGCACCATCGCCGATTCTCTGGCGATTGCCGAATACCTGGCCGAGCAATTCCCCGACGCTGGCCTCTGGCCCAAAGACACCGCCGCCCGTGCCCAGGCCCGTTCGGCCTGTGCGCAGATGCACGCCGGGTTCTTTGCCATGCGCGGCAACATGCCGTTCGACCTGAGCCGCGACGCACCGCTATCGCCGACGCCTCCTGAGGTTCAGGCAGACATCGAGCGCATGCTGGCGTTGTGGGCTGAATGCCGTGCGGTCGCCACTGAAACCGGTCCGTTCCTGTTCGGTGGCGCGACCCTCGCCGATGCCTTCTTCGCCCCGATTGCCGTGCGCCTGCGCACCTATCAGGTGAAATTGCCGGCGGTGGACGAAGCCTACGTTGAAACCGTCTATCAATGGCCGTCGTTCAAGGCCTGGCAGAAGGCTGGCCTGGAGGAGATTGGGCAGTGAAACGAGTACACGTAGCCGCCGCCGTTATCCGCGACAGCAGCGGCAAGATCCTTATCGCACGCCGTGCCGACACCCAGCACCAGGGCGGCTTGTGGGAATTCCCCGGGGGCAAGGTCGAGGATGACGAATCCGTCGAAAGCGCATTGGCTCGCGAACTCCAGGAAGAGTTGGGCATTGTGGTCAGCGCCGCGCGACCGTTGATCAAAGTCCGCCACGATTACCCGGACAAGCAAGTGTTGCTGGACGTTTGGGAAGTTTCGTCCTTTACCGGCGAGCCCCATGGCGCCGAAGGCCAGCCTTTGGAATGGGTGGGCCAGCGTGATCTGCTGAGCTATGAGTTCCCGGCAGCCAACCAGCCGATCGTGGCGGCTGCACGTTTGCCTGCGCAGTATTTGATTACGCCTGAAGACCTGGAAACCCCGGCCTTGCTGCGTGGAATCCAGAAAGCCATCGCTGGCGGCATCAAGCTGATCCAGCTGCGGGCACCCAACGGCTACGATCCGAAATACCGCGATCTGGCGGTGGATGCGGCGGGGCTGTGTGCGGGCAAGGCGCAGTTGATGATCAAGGGCCCGTTCGAGTGGCTGGGCGACTTCCCGTCCGCCGGCTGGCACATCACGTCAGCGCAGTTGCGCAAATATGCAGCGGCGGGTCGACCGTTACCGGCGTCGCGCTGGTTGGCGGCGTCTTGCCACAACGCTGAAGAGCTGGCGCTGGCCGAGCAGATGGGCGTGGATTTTGTGACCTTGTCACCGGTGCAGCCGACCCAGACTCATCCGGATGCGCTGCCGTTGGGCTGGGAGCAGGTGGCGGCGTTGATCGACGGTTTCAGCAAACCGGTGTTCTTGCTCGGTGGTGTTGGCCCGGCGGAACAGCAAAAGGCTTGGGAGGCGGGGGCGCAGGGAGTGGCGGGGATTCGGGCGTTCTGGCCTGATTCTGTGATGTAGCCACCGGCCTCATCGCGAGCAGGCTCGCTCCCACCTTTGATCGCATTCCTTCTGGAGGAACTCGGTCAACTGTGGGAGCGAGCCTGCTCGCGATAGCGTCCTCGAATACGCCAATTATTCCTGAGGTTTAGCAGCCGCCTGCCAAAGAATCTCGGCAACCCCCTGCCGCTTGGCAATCACCCTCGCCACCACAAACAACACATCCGACAGCCGATTGATGTACGCCAAGCCAACCCCGGCCAACGGTTCAATCGCATTCAACTGCTGACACCGCCGCTCCGCGCTGCGCGCCAGGCTTCTGCACACATGGGCCTGGGCAATCAGCGCTGAACCTCCCGGCAGAATGAAGTTCTCCAGCGGCCCCAACTCCTCATTCCACAGATCGATCGCCGTTTCCAACCGTTCGATTTCCGCTGCATTCAACGCCTGATACTCCGGCATCGCCAACTCGCCGCCGAGGTCGAACAACCGATGCTGGCAAGGCGCCAAAACCTCAATCACCTCGTTCAAACCCGGATTCGCAGCACTTTCTGCGGCCAATCCGGCCAGCAGCACGCCCACTTGGCTGTTCAGCGTATCGACTTCGCCAATGGCCTCGATCCGCGGGTGGTCCTTGGGCACGCGGCGACCATCGCCGAGTCCGGTTTCGCCTTTGTCGCCGGTGCGGGTGTAAATCTTCGACAAGCGAAAGCCCATGGGTTACCTCGATAGCTGATTGAGTTCTTGAGAGATGACGGGGGAGCCCGCCAGCGGCAGACGCAAAGTGAAACAGGTGCCTTGGCCCGGCGTCGATTGCACCTCCATCTGCCCCTTGTGGTTATTGGTGATGATGAAATACGAGACCGACAAGCCAAGGCCTGTGCCCTGACCGATTTCCTTGGTGGTGAAGAACGGCTCGAAGGTGCGTTTGCGCACGTTCTCGCTCATGCCGATGCCGTTGTCCTCGACCTGGATTTCGGCCCACGGCGGATTCAGCCGGGTGCGCAGAATGATTCGCCCGGGTTCACTGTCGTCTTCACGTTGGTGAATGGCCTGGGCGGCGTTTTTCAACAAATTGAGCAGCACTTGTTCCAGTTCGTTGGCCGTGCCGGGCACCGGGCCCAGCGCAGGGTCGAACTGACGGATGATCGCCTGGCCCTTGAAGTCGAAACCGATGGCCAGGTCGAAGTCGTTACCGGCGATTTCCACCGCCTGATCGATCAGCGCCGGCAGGTCGCACGGGGCCATTTGCCGGGTGCTGCGGCGACTGAAGCTGAGCATGTGCGTGACAATCTTCGCCGCCCGGGCGCCAGCCTGTTGAATGCCATCAAGCAACTGCGGTACTTCGCGCAATTGCAGGTATTTGTTGACCGTGTCCAGGGAAATGCCGGCTAGCTCAGCCTGTTCGAGGTTCTTCGGCAAGTCAGGTGACAGGCGTCGCCGAATGTTCTGTACGTTGTGCAGGATCGCGCCCAACGGATTGTTGATCTCGTGGGCCATGCCCGCGGCGAGGCCACCGACCGAGAGCATTTTTTCTGACTGCACCATCATCTCTTCCAGCGACAGACGCTGGGTGATGTCATCGATCCGGATCACCACGCCGCGCCCGGCGCCGCCCATCAGCGGGTAGAAGGTCAGGGCGTAATGCTTGGGTTCATCGTCCTTGAACCAGGTCACGCGCTCGATCTTCGCCACGGTGTGCTGCTCGACGGTTTGCTTGAGCTGCGGCAGAAATGGCTTCAAGGGTTCGAAGGCGAGGAAGATCGGCTGGTTCAAGGCTTCGTCCAGACGCGTGCCGGACAGCGCACTGGCTTCCTGATTCCACTGGGTCACGTAGAGCTGCTCATCAAGGGCGATCAGCGCCGACGGCATGGAGTCGATGATGCTGTTGAGGTAGTTCTGGAAACCGGTAAGTTTTTTCTCGATCTTGCTGCGCACCTGGACTTCGAGTTCCAGCTTGCGATTGGTGTGGCGGGTTTCTTCGGCCAGGCCTTGCGCCTGATCGTAAGCCGCCTGGGAATCGTCCCGGGCCCGTTTGAGCTGCTGCTCCCGGGCTTCGATCCGCGAGAGCATGGTGTTGAAGGCCTCGGCGAGGCTGCCGATTTCGTCGTGGTTGCCACGGGAGGCGCGCAGGGCGTAGTTTTCTTCGCGGGTCACTTGCCGGGACAGCTCTTCGAGCTGATGGATCGGCCGGGTAATCAGGCGCTTGATCTGCCGGGCAATCACCAGCCACAACAGTACACTGAAGATCAGAATGCCGAGACTGGCGGTCAGGGTCCCGGTGTAGAACGCCATTGGCAGTTCACTGCTGGCCACCAACAACAGGTGGCCCGGCGCGGTGCCAGGGCGGGGCAGGGTGATGATCTGATTGCTGCGAAACTCGGTGGCCTGCCAGGCTTCGATATGCCGATAGCGTTCTGGCAGTTGCAGCTTCTCGCCATGTTGCAATTGCGCCAATCGCTCACCCTTGCCGTCATACAGGGCCGCCGCCCGCAGCGGTGAATAGCTATTGAGTTCGTTGAGCAGGCGTTCCGCGCTTTGCGGCGACTTCAAGGCGTCGGCCACCAGGCTCGGGTTGGACACCAGTCGGCCGATGGTCTGCAAGGCCTGGGGCGCCATGCTTTCCTGGGAGATGTAATACGCGGCGCTGATAAAGGTCAGGTTGGCGACCAGCAGGATGGTGATCAACAGCACGAGCAGGGCGGCCAGCAGTTTCTGGCCGACCGGAAGGTTTTCGAGACGCTGGCGCAATGGCATCAGGTTCATCGCTGAAAAGGAACAAGTGGCCAGCGTAGCCGCTGCTCAGTCGCTGGGCAATCCAAGGCTTTGAAGATGGGCAATCAGCCGCTGCTGTAATTGATTGAGGTGGGGCAGGTTCAACTGGTGCCGCGAGGCCACTTTGCAGACATAGCCCAGCAGATAGCTGATTTCGGTTCGGCGCTGGCTTGCGACGTCCTGGTGCATCGAGGAGTAATTGGCCGCGGTGGCATGGATCACCCGTTCGACTTCCTGTTGCAGGTCCTCGGCGGCTGCCGGCTGACCGCAGCGTTCCAGCAAGTCGGTCAGTTCGACGCAAAGGGTGGCGACTTCGCAATGGTGTTCCTGCAAGCCGCCGTTGCGGCAATCGTGCAGCACGGTCAGCGGATTGATCGCACAGTTGAGCGCCAGTTTGCGCCACAGCCTCGTGAGAATGTCGGTGCTCCATTCGTGAGGAATACCGGCGGCAGTCAAGTCGTCCAGCCAGATCGGCGCGACCGGATGACCGGCATCCCCCAGCCAGGTGTAGCCGTGACCGGCGAACACCACACGCCAGTCGCCATCGCGAAACGCGCCTTCGGTGCTTGAGGCGCATACACAACGCGCTTGGGGAGCCTGCGCGGCGACGGCGTCCTGGCTGCCGAGGCCGTTCTGCAACAGGATCAGTTCGGCATCAGGCGCCAGGCGCGGCGCCAGTTGCGCCACGGCCTTTTCGGCATCGTAGGCTTTGCACGCCACCAGCAGACGGTGGATCGGCTCGTTGCCGTGGGGTGTTTCACCGGGGATGTCATAGGTGCTGGCTTCGCCGTGTTCCACCAGCGTCAGCCCTCCGGCCGCCTGATAAGCCTGCAAGCGTTGCTCATCGCGCAGGATCAACCGGACCGGCACCCCGGCCCGCGCCAGGCGGGTGGCCCACAAGGTGCCGAGGCTGCCGGCGCCCAATACATGCCAGGTGGTGGACATCAGCTTTTTGCTCGGTTTGGCACAGGCATGTGAGGCTCGCAGTATCGGTTGGAAAAGACCCGTTATAATGAGCCCGATTTTAACCGCAAGCCAAGCGCGCGCCATCGCTATCGAGCGCGCCTTTTATTGGAGAGATTACATGCCGTCGTTCGACGTGGTATCCGAACTGGACAAACACGAAGTCACCAACGCGGTCGAGAACGCCGTCAAGGAACTCGATCGCCGTTATGACCTGAAAGGCAAGGGCACCTTTGAATTCAAGGAAAAGGACCTGACCGTCAACCTGACCGCCGAGGCTGACTTCCAGCTCGAGGCGATGATCGAGATCCTCAAGCTGGCCCTGGTCAAGCGCAAGATCGACGTGCAGTGCCTTGAAGTCAAGGATGCCTACGCGTCGGGCAAGCTGATGAAACAGGAAGCCGTCCTCAAGGAGGGCATCGACAAAGAGCTGGCGAAGAAAATCGTCGCTCACGTCAAGGACGCCAAGCTCAAGGTTCAGGCCGCCATTCAGGGCGAGCAAGTGCGCATCACCGGTAAGAAACGTGATGATTTGCAGGAGGCGATTGCAGCTCTGCGCGCCAAGACTTTCGATATGCCGCTGCAGTTCAACAACTTCCGCGACTGACCTAGCAATGCGGGAACCCTGTGGGAGCGAGCCTGCTCGCGAAAGCGGTGGGTCATTCATTGGTGATGTCGACTGATCTGCCCTCTTCGCGAGCAGGTCGGATCGCCGCACCGTCGCTCCCACCCGGATTGTGCTTAACCCAGGAGAAAGTAGATGGATTTGAATACCGAAGTGGACAACCTGGTCAAGGCATCCCAAGCCTGGATCCCGATGATCATGGAGTACGGCAGCCGCGTGCTGCTGGCAGTCATCACGCTGGCAGTCGGATGGTGGTTGATCAGCAAGGTGGCGCAAAAACTTGGCGGCCTGCTGGCGTTGCGTAATGCCGACCTCGCGCTGCAAGGTTTCATCAGCAGTCTGGCGAACATTATTCTCAAGGTTTTGCTGGTAGTCAGCGTGGCATCAATGATCGGCGTGGAAACCACTTCGTTCGTGGCGGCCATTGGTGCGGCGGGTCTGGCCATCGGTCTGGCCTTGCAGGGCAGCCTGGCAAACTTTGCCGGCGGCGTGCTGATTCTGTTGTTCCGTCCATTCCGCATCGGTGACTGGATCGAAGCCCAAGGCGTTGCCGGTACGGTCGACAGTATCCAGATTTTCCACACCGTACTGCGCACTGGCGATAACAAGACCATCATTGTGCCTAACGGCAACTTGTCGAACGGTATCATTACCAATACAAATCGTCAGCCAACCCGCAAAGTTGTATTTGATGTGGGCGTGGACTACGAAGCGGACTTGCAGAAGGCCCGTGAAGTGTTGCTGGATTTGGCCAAAGATGAACGCATCCTGGCAGAACCTGCACCACAAGCCGTTATTTCGACCCTGGGAGACAGTTCGATTACTGTTTCGCTGCGTGTTTGGGTGAAGACCGCGGATTACTGGGATGTGATGTTCATGTTCAATGAACAGTCCCGTGATCGTTTGAAAGCGGCGGGTATCGATATTCCGTTTCCACAGCGGGTTATTCGTGTGGTTCAGGACGTTGTCACTTGGAGGTTGTCAGTATTGTACTGTTAGGTTGCTATCGAACTGGCAACAATCAAAAGACGGTATGGAAACCAGGCACAAAAAAACGCTCACCTGATTCAGGTGAGCGTTTTTTTTGTTGCCGTGCTGTGTAGCTGTCGAATTAGCGCTGAATTACAAGATGCTCAGCGGATATTCAATGATCAGACGGGTGTCAACTTTGTCGCTATCGTATGCGGAGTTTGCACGATAGACCGCGTTACGTACGCGGAAAGACAGGTCCTTGGCTGGGCCGCTTTGCAGAACATACTTGGTCTCGAAGTCCCATTCGTGTTCTTTGGACTCAGTGTCACCGGTGGTGATGTTGTCGCCACGGATGTAACGAGTCATGAAGCTCAAGCCAGGAACGCCGTAGCTCTTCATGTTCAGGTCATAGCGAGCCTGCCAGGAGCGCTCGTCTTGACCGTTGAAGTCGGAGTATTGAACGGAGTTGGAGAGGAAGATAGTACCGCCGCCGTCAACGCCATAAACATAACCGGTGTCACCGGTCGAACGCTGGTGAGCCAAGGTGAATTTATGTGCGCCAAGGCTATAGGCCGCTGCGAGGGACCAGATGCGGTTGTCAACGTCACCGCTCAGCTCTTGACCCTGGCTCTTGGAGCGATAGCCGTTGAAGTCGAAGTTCAGGGACTGATCTTCGTTGATCGGCAGGGTGTAGTTGGCGTTGATGTATTGCTTCTTGAAATGGTCGTCAACATCGGAAGCAGCTACGCCGGCAACAAAATTGTCGGTGAACTGGTAGGTTGCACCGGCAATATCTGCGGCTTTCAGACCAAGGCTATCGCGCCCCATTTGGTTCTGCGCCCGCATCGCGGTGAAATGACCAGCACTCAATTCAAGGCCTTTGATTTCTTTGCTGGTGATCAAAGTACCGGTAGCAACTTCTGGCAGCAAACGGCTGTCGTCAGTAGAGAAGACAGGGCTGGCAACGTATTGGTTACCGTATTTCAGAACAGTGTCGGACAAGCGGAATTTAACTGCGCCGCCAGCGTTGGATTGGGTGTCTTCTGGCGTGCCATCACTGTCCTTGCCGAACATGCCGTTACCGGTGCGGCCTGGACCGCTGTCCAGTTTGATCATGCCATTGGCCAAGGCGTCTAAACCGAAACCAACAGTACCTTGGGTAAAGCCCGACTCATAAACAGCTTGGACGCCCAGGCCGGTTTCTTCGCGGTAGCCTGTGATACGTTGTTTATTTGCGGTGCTTTGGTTGTTGGAGGCACCGTTCTTGAAATCGCGGTTCATGTACAGCATGCGACTTTTGACATTCAGGCTCTGATCTTCAAAAAAGCCCTTGGATTCCTCTTGAGAAGACGCCATTGCGAACTGCGAGGTACTAGCCGAAACAGCCAGTGCGATCATGCTCCACTTC
>LNAP01008467.1_pt1 | contig 11303 bp, 12 predicted proteins | sample 602601 | NCBI WGS metagenome assembly LNAP01 (sample SAMN02440304, study PRJNA202911) | soil metagenome | biome: Subtropical and temperate rainforests or woodlands; isolation source: soil samples (1 kg each in a 20% v/v slurry with milli Q water) were... ...
ATTGTTCGCTTGGACCAGCACCTGTTCCAGGCGAAAGGCCCGGTACCGGTGAACACCAGCCCGCCGAACGCCACCTATTGGTCGGATATCGGCACCATCCTGGAAACTGCAAACGCCTTGACGTCGCAGGTTCAGATCATCGAAACCAAGATCGTAGAGCTCGACGGCAAGGTGGTGGCCACCGCTTCATCCATTGAGGCGCTGCGTTCAGCCGCTCGCGACGATGACGGCGCTGGTGACCTGGCGGGCGTGATCAAAGGCTGGCAGTCAACCGCTGATCTGGCTCTAGAGAAGCGCACCAGGGCAACAGAAAACGAGTCGATGGCGCAGCAGTTGCTGACGATGAACGCGCAAGTTGGGGCGAACAAGTCAGGGCTGACCGTTCTGGAACAGGTGGTGGCGACCAACAGGGAGACGGCAGCCACTCAAATCAACCAGCTCAAAAGTGATCTGGCGCTGACCGACGAGAAGGTGGCCGGTAATGCCGTGGCTATCACTGGCCTCGACACAAAGGTTACTGAGGTTGATGGCAAGGTCACCTCTCTGGCTGCCAGCAATGAATCGCTGCGGGCGGCGGTGCGCGGTGATGACGGTGCCGCTGATTTGGCCGGTGTCGTGAAGTCTTGGGAGGCAACAGCCAGCTTCTCGGCAGAAAAGCGCGTTCAGGCAACGGCCAATGAAGCGCTGGCCAAGACGACAGAAACCCTGCAGTCGAGCATCGGCCAGACCAACGCATCGGTTCGGCAGGTTAGCCAGACGGTAGTCAATCTCGACGGCAAGGTGTCTGCCCAGACGACGATCAAGGCTCAGACCATTGCCAATGGCAAGAAGGTTATGGCCGGCCTGGCTCTGGGTAGTGATGGGGAAACGTCGGAGATTGTGGCATTCGCTCAGCGCTTCGCCATTGTCGATGAGGTCAGCGAGCAGTTGATCCTGCCGTTTGTGGTTTCCGGGGGGCAGGTGTTTATCAATTCTGCCGTAATTCAGACAGGCATGATTACCAACGCCATGATCGGTAACTACATCCAGTCGAACAACTACGTGGCCGGCGTTTCTGGTTGGAGGTTGTCTTTTGATGGGACATTTGAAATGAACGGAAATATTGCAGGGCTCGGAACAATGAGGCTTACGAATACATTCCTGAAGTTTATTTACTCCAACGGTGTCGTCGGCATCGACCTGAGTCTTTGACATGGTGGGACTAGTAATAAGGGACAAAGACACGGGCCTCGTCAAGGTTGATATGACCAGTTTCATCAGCCAGGAGACAGGCAGCGTTGAGACTGGCGGGCAGAATGGATCTATTCAGATCCCGGCTGCGCCGCCAGGTCGGCACTTGTTCTTTTCCGTTTGCCCGCTCGTTGATTTGCAGGTGGAGAAAGGGAAGAGGCCCGGCGTCACCCTTGATGGAACCACCCTGTCTTGGGCTTATTCCTACAACACGTCGGGCTGGGGGTTCTTCTCGGCGAACTGCCGTATCTCCTATGGGTACTATTAATATGTCGGGCCTTGTCGCTAGGTTGAATGACTCCAGTCTGCTGTATGACACTAAAAATATAAGCTATGGCTTGGTTAAGTCCGGGTATTTAACCTATGTTGAGAACTGGAGGCAGTTGATGTTGCGCGGTATAAACGTCAACCCAGATCTTGGTAGTAGCTGGATTGATCGGGGATGGCCAGGGATAGATCAATACGGGTTTACTCTTGAGAATCCTAGGTCCCCTATCGTTTTCTTGGTTGGTAGAGGTATAGTTACAGGCGTTAAAAAAACGGGGAACAGTACGCAATATTTGTTTGCTAGCTCTTCCGAAAATACAAAATATTACTGTTTCGACCTGATGGGGGATGACGAGGTTTCTGGGCCGGGCTTAAAAACACGCGACCCATCCGGCGGCGTAACTTTCAATTCAAGACAGGCGCCCCTAAATGTGGTGACAGCAATAGTTGCACCGCTTCCTGGAGCGCCTGATATAACGTCAGGCGGTAGGCCGGCAACAGCATATGTTGGCGGGCACAACCAAAGGATAAGCTACGAAGATCAAAATGGCGCCGCCAACATCCACTCTGTTGTTGATGTGTCCTTAGATAATGGCTTTGAATATGCTGCTTTCTTACCCTGGAGCAGAAGCTGTGGGTGTGTTGATACTACTTATAGTGGTTATAATAGTAGTAATATCTATGGGGTGGTGGAGGGGGCATATGGCCGAGCTGGCGGAATATCATTTTATTTTGGCGCAGTAGGTAGAACAACTCAAGATCAGTGGTATGGCAGAGAGGTGGGGGTAAACTATTACTTACTCCCAGTTGACCCGCGACCTACCGCCCTAGTGGTAAAAACTTCCGGCTTGCCATTCCCATTTAATTGATTGTTTCGAACTTTAACGACCCGCCTTGAGCGGGTATTTTTTTGCCTGGAGATTATTATGGGTTGGTACAAAGAGGGGAAGGTGAACGTTGTCGCTGGCCAAACCAACGTCACCGGCGTGGGTACGAACTTCGCCGCGAACACGCTTACTGGGGATGCGTTCATCGGCCCAGATGGTCAGTGGTACGAGGTCATCAACGCCCCGAGCCCGACCACGCTTTCGATCAGTCCTGCTTACCGCAGTGCCACGGTATCGAACGCAAATTATGCGCTGATGCCGGTGCAGGGCTATCAGCGCGACCTGGCGATTGCTGCGTCAAACATGCTTCAGCAGTGGGGCTCTACGCTGGCAGGTCTTGGTACGGTCTCGACCGAGAACGTCGTCCCGGTAACCAAGGGGGGGACCGGCGGCAATACTGCGGCGCTGGCCCGATCGGGCCTGGGACTTAAGACTGGCGCAGTGGCCGATGTTGAGGGCATTGCTACTGCAGGTGCAATTATTGAAAGAGGCTCAAATACATATGGCACCTATGTAAAGTTTGCGGGTGGGCTTTTGATCGTTTTTGGCATGCAACGGTCCCCAACAATTCCCGCGAATAGTTTCGCCATGACAACGACATTGACTTATGCGCATCAATTTCTTGAGGGCACTGTTCCGTCAGTATCGGGCGTTGCTTGCGGTCTTGCAGGGGGCGACCACTACGGTATGTACGACATGAACCCCTACTCTGCCAATAAGCACATCAGCGGCACCGTGGCAATCCGTAACGGTGTGACTGCCCAGTTTTTTGATGTTCGATACATGGCCATAGGGGTGTGGAAGTAATGATCATAAATCTATATGGGGTACGCAACGACCTCTCGCTGGAACTGGAAAAGCGGGGAGACACGTTGGTCGTCAACGGCGAGCCGTTTGATTTTTCCCGGATTGGAGAGGGTGACACGCTCCCCGCCGACGCGATCAGCAGCGAATTTTTTACCCGGGAAGTCACAAGGATCGGTGGAGAGTTGATCTTTCACATCAACCTCCCGAATCCAGTGAATTACAGCCCAGAGCAAGCTTTCCCGAGCCCTGTTTCAATCAAGGCAAACGGGGTGGTCAACCTTCCAAAGCCACTGGCTCCAATTGCAACGCTCGAGGTGAGTCAAGATGAGTAACATTGATTGGGAAAGGCTGGTTACTAAGGCGATGTCCGACGCGGCGCTTGCTGCCGAACAGGCCGCGATTCAGGTTGCGACCGAGGAGCAATGGCAGCGGGCTGAAATGGAAAGTATCGCAGGGCAGTTGCTTGCACTTGAAGACGGCGATCCAATTGCGCTCCCCGGCACTGACCGGGCGTGGCGCGACTACCGTATCCAGGTGCGCGCCTGGAAGGAGGGGGCCGCCGGATACCCCGACCAAACCCTCAGGCCTGTTCGGCCCATCTGATAAATCTACGGACACCAGCACCCGCCATCGAGCGGGTTTATTTTTGCCTGGAGAAAAGTTATGACCACTTCCGATAAAGACCGGGACATCCTGGCGCGGACGTTGTACGGCGAGGCCCGTGGCGAGGGGCAGGCCGGCCAGATCGCCGTGGCCTGGACCATCCGCAACCGCGTGTTCGACGGCAAGGCCAAGTCCTGGTGGGGTGAGGGCTACGCCGGCGTGTGCCTGAAGCCATGGCAGTTCAGCTGCTGGAACCAGAACGACCCGAACTACGCCTACCTCAGCGGTGCGAAGCCGATCCCGGCCGCGCAGCTCGCCCAGGCCCAGCGTGCTGCTGACCAGGTGATGGCCGGCGCGGTACCGGATCCAACCGGCGGCGCCACACACTACTACGCAACCACGATGCCAAAGGCCCCGGCCTGGGCGGCGAAGGCCAAGCAAACGCTGCGCCTCGGGCACCACGTCTTCTTCAAGGATGTGCCGTGATGACGCCCGTACAGAAGCTGGCCGGGCTGGTGGTGCTGATCCTGGCGCTGATGGCCAGCGCCGCCGGCGTTACCTGGCAGCTGCAGGACTGGCGCATGGGCAAGAAGCTCGCCGAACAGGTCAACCTGCACCAGATGGACCTGGCGGAGATCACCAATGCCGCCGCCGACCAAGCCCGCGACGAGACCGATAAGCGCCTGTCCCTGGAGAAGCAACTCGCCGGCCAGGACCAACAACACACCAGGGAATTATCCGATGCCCAACGCAACCAGGCTGTTCTGCGCGATCGCCTTGCCACTTCTGATGTCAGGCTGTCAGTCCTTCTCGACGCCGCGGATTCAGCCGGTGGCTGCAACGTGCCTGCTGCCCCCGGCACCGTCGGCGTGGTTCATGCAGCCCGTCGAGCCCAACTTGACCCAGCGCATGCTCAACGAATTCTCGCCATCACCGGTGACGGGGACCAAGGATTGATCGCGCTGCGGGCGTGCCAGGCTTATGTCAGGGCAATCTCTCACTGATCATCTGATCAGTCAGGTGTCATAAGCACTGCCAAGGTCAATTTGATAAATTTTTCATTGTTGCCGATTGTTTCCAACGCTCCGCGCACATTTTCGGCCACATCAGTAGAGCCGCGCTGCTCTACCCAGTTCGAGATCTCCATGATGGAGGCTTCGAGGGCCAACTGATTTTCGTGGAGCTTGGAAAGCAGGGAAGGGATCAGGTCTGAGTTCAGCATCGGTGCTCCTCTGGTGGAGTGAACAGCTTAGCAATTGACGCTTGGGAGACCGCTCGAAAGTCATACTTGGTGGTGTCAACTTCGGATGCGATGACAGCCCGCCACCAGTTGCTTCAATCCATCCATGTTATGGATTTTGACGTCACGTCTTGTCACTTCTACTAGGCCATGCTCCCGTAAGTTAGCGATGCCGCGGCATACAGTTTCCAAGCGCAGTCCCAGAAAGGAACCAATTTCGTCGCGACGCATTTTTAAGACAAACTCTCTGGATGAATATCCACGCAAATTTAATCGTTGCGACATGTTCAGCAGAAAAGCCGCCAGGCGTTCATCGGCGTTCATGTTGCCCAGCATCATCAGCATGTCGTGATCCTGAACGATTTGTCGACTGAGTCTCTTATTGAGATTGTGCTGAAGTGATGGAAGCTCTCGAGCAAGTCTCTCCAGTTGAGAGAAGGGTATAGGACAGACTTCGCTATCCTCCAATGCTAGCGCGTTGCAAGCATGCTGGTCTGTGCTGATGGCGTCCAAACCAAGTGTTTCGCCGGGCATCTGGAAGCCGGTGACCTGCTCACGTCCATCGATCGAAAGCACGCTGGTCTTAAAGGAACCAACACGTACCGCATACAGCGAGCGCAACTGATCGCCTGCGTGGTATAGGGCTGCACCTTTTTTGACCTTGAAGCGCTGGACGATAAGCCTGTCCAATAGCTTGGCATCTTCAGCTGACAAGCCAAGCGGCAAGCAAAGTCCTAGTACCGTGCATTGGGCGCATGACACGGTAAGGCGAGTAGCAGGATGCAACTGGTTGACTGACATATTAAGCCGCCTTCCGGTGGGGCAAAATTCGCCAAATGTAATTAGAGCTGCGCGAGCGATTGCACCTGAATTATGTATTCAGTTATTGCTATTTGCTAGAGGTTGTGGGTGTAAAGTTATCGACGTTTGAAAGTTCTCCGCTTGGCTTATAGTTTTTTGATATATAAGAGCGTTGGCATATTTGGAAAAGAAATAGCACGCCGCTTGGTTTTGATCAGGCCATTAAAATCCTCATGAGTAATATAAAACTCATGTGACGAGGTTGTGCAAGTTGATAGGGTTTGTACAACTTGCTCGGAGGTTTTCGCATGGTATCGATCTAGATTGCACGTATCAGCTCTACAGGGAGCGCATTTAGCATTTTGCTTATGGTGTCTACGATCTGGAGCCGCTTTTAGTTGAGTGCATTCATGCGATATGACTGATTGGCTTTTTGACCATTTAGTGGGTTGTGTTCGGTCGGCAGGACGCCGGGGGAGGGGATGGGGCTCGTACCAATTTTTGTACCACTGACCGCGTTTCGCTATCGAATGGCAGGTATCCCAAAGTAGGCAAGAGCCCGTATTTGCTGGGGTTTGCTACTTTGGAAAACCAAGGAATACCCAAAATTAATATTAGGAGTATGGATCAGAAAACGATAGAGAGCCTTTAAATAAAGGCTGTAAGACGATGATTGGTTAGGCTTGTAGCCCATCGCGGGCAAAAAAAGGCCCGCTATGAGGGCGGGTCTAATGGGGATTTTCAAAGGAGTAGAGGTAAGTTGCGCCCGATCCTGTCGATGGCGGGTGAAAAGGATGTCGAAGAAACGCGAAACCGGGTGCTGCGCCTGGGTGAACGAGCCGGATGTTCGGGTGCGTGTTCTATTGGGCAAACCCGTCAGCGTCGGCAGTTCAAGGCGGCTACCTGCATTTTGCCAGCGTCCCCCACATTGACGATGCTCAGGCTGTCAGCGCCAGCCTCGGCGGCTTTATTGAATGCGGTGTTCAGAGCGTCGCCGTTGGATGAGCCCTGCACCGTGAAGGCTTTGACGACGTGGCAAGCGTGGGCGGATGAGGCCGTGACGAGGTTGACCTGTTTGCCCGCTTCAGTCAGTTGGGTGGTGCAAGCGGGGATCAATACCGCGATGAGGATCAGCAGAGGGGCGGCATGTAGGTTGCGCATGGCGAAAGCACTCCTGGGGTTCCTGCGGCATCTGGCGGGTGCCGAAGATGTCAGCCGCGGATGCACGATAGCAGAGCGTGAGGTTCATCAGAAACCAAAAGCCCTGCGACAAGGCAGGGCTCTTTTCAGCGCGGCTGTCGATCAGCCGTGCAGGGTTTCCGCTGCATACAGCGTGTTTTCCAGCAGGCAGGCACGGGTCATCGGGCCAACGCCACCCGGTACCGGGGTGATCCAGCCGGCACGGGGCAGGGCGGTTTCGTACACCACGTCGCCGACCAGCTTGCCGTCTGCCTGACGGTTGATGCCGACGTCGATGACGATCGCGCCTTCCTTGATCCACTCACCTTTGACCAGGCCCGGCTTGCCGGCAGCCACTACCACCAGGTCGGCGCGGCCGACGTGACCGGCGAGGTCCTTGGTGAAGCGGTGGGTCACGGTCACGGTGCAGCCGGCGAGCAGCAGTTCCATGGCCATCGGGCGCCCGACGATATTGGAGGCGCCGACGATCACGGCGTCGAGGCCGTAAAGGTTGACGCCGGTGCTTTCCAGCAGGGTCATGATGCCTTTGGGCGTGCATGGGCGCAGCAGCGGGATGCGCTGGGCCAGGCGGCCGACGTTATACGGGTGGAAGCCGTCGACGTCTTTGTCCGGGCGGATGCGTTCGAGCAACTGGGAGGCGTCCAGATGCGCGGGCAATGGCAGTTGCACCAGGATGCCGTCGATGTTCGGGTCATCGTTGAGGCCGTCGATCAGATCGGTAAGGGCCTGCTGGGTGGTCTCGGAAGGCAGGTCGTAGGCCTTGGAAATAAAGCCGACCTCTTCACAGTCCTTACGCTTGTGCGAGACATAAACCTGAGACGCAGGATCGCTGCCGACCAGGATCACCGCGAGGCCAGGCGTGCGCAGGCCTTGCTGGCTACGCTCGGTGACGCGTTTGGCGATCTGCTGGCGCAGGCTGGCGGCGATTGATTTGCCGTCGATAAGTTGTGCAGTCATTACGCGTGATTAACCATCGAGAGGGGGAAGAAAAGTGCGCGCATTCTCGCATGCCAAGACGTGGGGGCAAAGGCGCTTGGTCTGCAAATTGGCCTAACCCCTTAAATAAAATGAATTTTTTTCAAAAAAGATTTGACGGCTTTCCGGCGCGTCTATACTATTCGTCGCACTTGTCGGGCACAGCCTAGCACTGGTTAAGAAGGTCTAGCAGGATTGTTGTTCTGCAAGGCTGGAAGCACTTAGTTTGTAATCCTCCAAGAGTACAGATTAATCAGGCGCCCGTAGCTCAGCTGGATAGAGCATCCGCCTTCTAAGCGGATGGTCGCAGGTTCGAGTCCTGCCGGGTGCGCCATTAGGCAGCTTTGGCACAAGTGGGCGTAGCTCAGTTGGTAGAGCACGGGATTGTGACTCCCGTTGTCGAGGGTTCGATCCCCTTCGTCCACCCCATATTTTGAAAAGGCGCCAGATTAATCATCTGGCGCCTTTGCTTTAAGAGCTTCAAGCGCGGATGTGGTGGAATTGGTAGACACACTGGATTTAGGTTCCAGCGCCGCGAGGCGTAAGAGTTCGAGTCTCTTCATCCGCACCAATTAAAGCTTTGCCCGGCCGGAAGGCGGGGTCAGGCTCGACAAAGAAGTGGTTTGGTTTCTTTGTTAACGCAATATGGTGGGCGTAGCTCAGTTGGTAGAGCACGGGATTGTGACTCCCGTTGTCGAGGGTTCGATCCCCTTCGTCCACCCCATATTCGAAAGGCGCCAGATTTAACAGTCTGGCGCCTTTTTTGTTTTAGTGGTTCGAGTATTCCGCGGCTGCAGGTTCTGGGTCGCAAGGCAGGGCGTTTCGTCGTATTTATGTGTCTCGATGATGCCGCGCTGCCTGCCGGTCCTGTTCGCAGGGGCGGCCGTCAGGGAGATGATTGGCGACTTCTTCTATATATAGAAGGGTCGGCGCAGAGCCCTGGCGCGATTGGCTGTATTTGTCACCGGGGCGAGGCGCAACAGTGTCTTCGTACCGATAAATTGCCTGCTGTTTTTTTACCCGTTTCCAGTAGGGTGACTTCTTGAGTTTGACCCACTAGAATGCATGCCCTTGATTCTGGGGTCGGAAACGGCCGGCTAACGTCTGTGCAACGAGGAATATCCATTGAAAATACTACTGCTCTCGAGCGCCGCCTGAGCATCACCGTGCCGGCAGAGCGCATCGAGACTGCGGTCAACAAGCGTCTGCAGCAGACTGCCCAAAAGGCCAAGATCGCTGGCTTCCGTCCAGGCAAAGTGCCAATGAGCGAAATCAAGCGCCGTTTTGGTGCTGATGCGCGTCAGGAAGCGGTAGGCGACGTGATCCAGGCGTCGTTCTACGAAGCGGTTGTCGAGCAAAAGCTGAACCCGGCTGGTTCGCCTTCGATCGAGCCTAAGTCCCTGGAAGCGGGCAAGGACCTGGAATACGTTGCTGTATTCGAAGTGTTCCCAGAGTTCGAAGTTGCCGGCTTCGACGGTATCGCGATCGAGCGCCTGAGCGCCGAAGTGGCTGATGCCGACCTGGACAACATGCTGGAAATCCTGCGCAAGCAGAACACCCGTTTCGAAGTGGCCGAACGTGCTGCCCAGAACGAAGACCAGCTGAACATCGATTTCGTGGGCAAGGTTGACGGCGAAGCATTCGCTGGCGGCTCCGCCAAGGGTACTCAGCTGGTGCTGGGTTCCAACCGCATGATCCCGGGTTTCGAAGACGGCCTGGTTGGCGCAAAAGCGGGCGAAGAACGCGTTCTGAACCTGACTTTCCCGGCTGACTACCAGAACCTGGACCTGGCCGGCAAAGCCGCCGAGTTCACCGTGACGGTCAACAGCGTGTCCGAGCCTAAGCTGCCAGAGCTGAACGAAGAGTTCTTCGCTCAATTCGGCATCAAGGAAACCGGCATCGACGGCTTCCGCACCGAAGTTCGCAAGAACATGCAGCGCGAGCTGCGTCAGGCCATCAAGTCCAAGGTCAAGAACCAGGTCATGGACGGTCTGCTGACCGCCAACCCGATCGAAGTGCCTAAGGCTTTGCTGTCCAACGAAGTGGATCGCCTGCGCGTACAAGCCGTTCAGCAGTTTGGTGGCAACATCAAACCTGACCAACTGCCGGCCGAGCTGTTCGAAGAGCAAGCCAAGCGCCGCGTCGTGCTGGGCCTGATCGTGGCTGAAGTGGTCAAGCAGTTCGACCTCAAGCCTGACGAAGACCGCGTTCGTGAAATGATCCAGGAAATGGCTTCGGCCTACCAGGAGCCTGAGCAGGTTGTGGCTTGGTACTACAAGAACGACCAGCAGCTGAACGAAGTACGTTCGGTTGTGCTGGAAGAACAAGTTGTGGATACTGTTCTGCAGAAGGCTAAGGTGACCGATAAAGCGGTCTCTTACGAAGAAGCAGTCAAGCCGGCGGAAGCAGCACAAGCCGACTGATTGTCCAACTCGTTTGAAATACAACCATAAGCCAGCCTCGCGCTGGCTTATGCGTTTTCAAGACATGACTATTTGGGAGTAACTGCAGAGCATGTTCCGTAATTCCTATATTCAGCAGAACTCTGATATCCAGGCCGCAGGCGGCCTGGTCCCGATGGTTGTCGAGCAGTCCGCTCGTGGCGAACGCGCCTACGACATCTACTCGCGCCTGCTCAAGGAGCGAGTGATCTTTTTGGTGGGGCCGGTAGAGGACTACATGGCCAACCTGATTTGTGCGCAACTGCTGTTCCTTGAAGCGGAAAACCCGGACAAGGACATCCATCTTTACATTAACTCGCCGGGCGGTTCGGTGACCGCGGGCATGTCGATCTACGACACCATGCAGTTCATCAAGCCAAACGTGTCGACCACCTGCATCGGCCAAGCCTGCAGCATGGGCGCTTTCCTGCTGACCGCAGGTGCCGAAGGCAAGCGTTACTGCCTGCCGAACTCGCGCGTGATGATTCACCAGCCACTGGGCGGTTTCCAGGGCCAGGCATCGGACATCGAAATCCATGCCAAGGAAATCCTCTTTATTCGTGAGCGTCTTAACACGCTGATGGCCAAGCACAGCGGGCACACCTTGGAAGAAATCGAGCGTGATACCAACCGTGACAATTTCATGAGCGCCGAAGCCGCGCGTGATTACGGGTTGATCGACGCAGTGATTGACAAGCGCCCCGCTTAATATAAGCAGCTCAAAATAGGCCAGGTCGGCAAGTCCGATCACCTGCGGGCTTGAAAAAGCCCGCATAAGCCTTCATCTTGTGTTGCAAGCCTATCGGATTTGGATCGAACGAATGACTGACACCCGCAACGGCGAGGACAACG
>LNAP01005447.1_pt1 | contig 11301 bp, 11 predicted proteins | sample 602601 | NCBI WGS metagenome assembly LNAP01 (sample SAMN02440304, study PRJNA202911) | soil metagenome | biome: Subtropical and temperate rainforests or woodlands; isolation source: soil samples (1 kg each in a 20% v/v slurry with milli Q water) were... ...
CAGAAGCTGAAGAAAATTATTATCGGCAACTGCCTGAAAAGGTCGCTGTCGAGGTCTAACTTAAACCAACCAGCCTCCACGGAACCCGGGGCGGTTCAGATATTTGGACGTGCCACTGTCGTGCTAAGTTTTCTAGCATGAGACCTGGTTGTGCTAGCGCCGAAGAAGTTTGGCTTAGCCAACGGCTCGAAGACCTGTTGCTTAGGAGCAGTAATGCGATGTGGGGCAATCAGGTAAGTCGTCGCCTTTTATTTGCTCTCAGTCTGGATGTGTTGCTGCGAGTGGTACGTGCCTTGGGAATTTCGGCGGGTAGGCATGAGCCTGATCTAGTACCCGGAAGACTGACACGCATACTCAAAACGGCAGAAGCTCAGCAGGTTGTGCAACGGGCATTTTCACGCATGGACGCTATTTTGGAACAGGGTACACGAGAGCGCTATACAACGGCGTTGCATTTTAATGAGCTACGAACTCTGCGGGACGAAGCTGCTGGCTACGAAGAGAAAGCGTTGCAGCATGTTTTTAATATGGTGGCTGTTATTGACGCCCAGTACGCCTTCTTAAGTGCGGAACCAGCGCAGCTGTGCCTGTTTTGAAGGAGCCATAGCATGCCTCCAACTGCGATTTCCTTAGCTGTCGTTCCTACACCCATCCTGGATGAATCTCCTGCGTCATGGCTGATGCGTTTATGCCAACTTCACGAAATCTGGCCATTGAAACTTTTTAATATCCTTAGAATGGGGAAAATGAACGACTTTGATCGCCAATTGGAAATCAAGCATTTATCAGTGCTGACGCATGGGGCAGGCGTTAGAATGGAGAGGCTGGTTTGTTTGGCAAGTAAGTTTCAAAATGTCCGTGCCGAGAAGCTTTGTATGGCTTTTCTATTAGGGCCAGATCAACAGGCCGCGCACTATAGGTTTTGCCCAGAATGCCTTGCTGCCGACGAGATACCGTACTGGCGGTTTACATGGCGCATGTCGTATTACAAGTTTTGCCCGATGCATCGATCTGAGTTGCATGGCCGTTGTAATAACTGTAATCAGCGTGTCGCTCCTATCGCAAGGATGAGTGCGGCTTTCGGAAGTAGCAACCCTTTCGTCTGCTTTTGCCATGCGTGTGGAAACGATTTACGCCAATGTGACCAGAAAAATGTTGGGGATCTTGAGGCGCTTGAACATGCGTTGGATTTGCAGCGCATTATTACCGCAGCGGTCATCCGAGGTCACTATGCTGTAAAAGGTGTCGAAGGGCCGTTTCCCCTAAGTACCTTACCGAGAACGTTATCTTTGGGTGGATACCCATACAAAGAAAAAGAAATGGACTTACCCATCCCTGCCAATGAAAGTTGGAAATTGGGAAGGGTGAACCCTTTAATGATAAGGGCGCTGAGGCAACTCCTATTAAAGAAGTCCGATGAAGCTGCAAGAGATTCAGCGACTAGCTATTAGGGGATGTTCTCCGTTGCAGGATTGCTCCGCAGCCAGCGCCCTGTGCTGTTTCAACGGTGCGTTGATTGGTCATCGCCGCCGCTCCTTCGATAGGTCACAGACCTCCCGTAGACCTACTCCCGTGGTCGCGTACGATAACCGTTGTCAATGGTGATTTTCGGGCAAGCCTGCTCTTTTTTGAAATACATATAAGCTGAGCCAGCGGCAAGACCGAGAAATAGTATGAGCAGCGGAACTAGTACCAGAATCATTTCGCTCTCACGCGGTAGTCATTAACTATCACAATAGCAGGAACCTTCGGGGTTAGGCTCGTTTCGTTATGTGGGTTAAATCTTTTCTGGGCTGACTCACTGCTGAAGTAAAGCGAGAAAATACCAAAAGCAATCAGAACTGAACCAATTATTATGATAAATAAAGTAGCGCTCATCCCGCTCACCTCCACTGATCACGATCGCTCATAATGAGTCGGCCAGACTTTTATAGACAGTTCATAGCCTCAGAAAAGTATTGCCGTTCGTAGTTTACCGGCGAAAGGTTCGCGGCATGACCATGCCGACGAATCGGGTTGTAGAACATTTCGATGTAGTCAAAGATATCTCGGCGTGCCAAGTCTCGGGTTTTATAGATTTTGCGTTTAATGCGTTCGCGCTTGAGCAGTTGAAAAAAGCTTTCTGCCACCGCATTGTCGTGACAGTTGCCTCGACGGCTCATACTCGGTTGTAAATTATGGGTAGCCAGAAACGCTGCCCATTCGTAGCTCGTAAATTGGCTCCCCTGGTCGGAATGCACCATGACGCTTTGCTTGGGCTTGCGCCGCCACACTGCCGCCAGCAAGGCTTGCAAAACCAAGTCTTTACTCATGCGCGAATCCATCGACCAACCCACGACTTGGCGAGAGAACAAGTCGACAACAACCGCCAAATAAAGCCAACCTTCGTATGTGCGGATATATGTGATGTCGGTTACCCACGCCATGTTTGGTTTCTCGACATCGAACTGACGGTCAAGGATATTGGCTGCCACGTTATGCGGGGCGCCACCATAAAAACCGGGTCGACGACGGTACCCGACCTGAGCACGCCAGCCGCGACTGCGCATCAAACGCGCAACGCGATGACGACTACAGGATTCGCCCAAGGCGCGTAAATCATGATGGACCTTGCGGTATCCATACACGCGTCCGCTCTCCAGCCAGGAAGGCTTCACCAAGGCCAACAACCGCTGGTCTTCATGATAGCGCTGACTATGAGCGTTACGCCTTCAGGCGTAATAACCGCTGGGGTGAATTTCCAGAACCTCACAAAGCCGGCGCACAGGATATTGAGTCGAATATTGCTGGATAAACGCGTACTTTAGCCGGACTCCTTGGCAAAGTACGCGGCGGCCTTTTTTAAGATGTCTCGCTCTTCTGTGAGTCGTTTCACCTCGGACCGCAAACGCCGCAACTCGACGGCTTCGCTCGATTCTTGCTGGCGCTGTTCGGCAGGCTTGCCGTACCGCTTCACCCATGCATACAAGCTGTGGGTCGACACTCCCAGACGCTTGGCCACATCGGCCACTGGCCGTTGGTGTTCGGTGATTTGCTTTACCGCTTCGAGTTTGAATTCTTCCGTAAATCGGGCCGTGCTCATAATCATCTCCTCAGTGAGTATTATGAGGCTAAAAAGTGTCTAGCAAACCCTGGCCGACTCAGGGATTAATTTTGACGTTCACGTCAGTTGGCGTCGTGAGCGGCTATCATGGGCCACCGGTGTAAAGCTCATCGCACCACTGGAGGTGCGAAACGAGACAGAGCTCAAAGCGGTCGCCGATCTCGCCAGACGGTTGCTTCTGGGTCAAACCTCGCTGGATCGTGAGCTTCCGGACTATTCCTACGGTCGGGGCCAATGGCTTGCAGACTATTCATTTATCAAAAAAGCATAGTGCAGACGTGTTAGAGCCGGTCCGGGGACGTTCTACGGGTAGGCGTACGTATCAGAGGCGGCTTTTCCGAGTGGGACACAGCCTCATGGCCGCAATTTTACAGGGTCGCTAAGACATATATTGTGAGCGTCCGGCGCCACATCGGCGATCTTGTCGAACTCGGTACCCAACTTACTCCCTCACTGATGGGGGTCTGCAGGTCGCCTGCGGTCGCGCAGCGACTCCTTGTGCGTATTGGAACCCGCTATTTACATCGCCGAGCGATCGCCTCAAAGTGTCGGTGTCACACGCTCCGCCTCTGCGTTCCCGATCATCCCGACCATCGGGCTCATGCTGGGATCGATCGGAGATCCCACCGGCCGAAACGGAAGAGCGTTACTATCGGTAACTTGCAGCACCGCCTGCGGAACCTGTTTTGCTTAACCAAACAGCCTCCGCGATTTCCGGTTCGACTCAGGATAGGGATAATGAAGAACACAGCACAGTTTCAAGTGAACTCCCGGCTTGCAAAATTGTTGAGTCAGGAGTACTCGTCTACTGAGAAAGCACTTAAGGAACTGGTGGACAACGCATGGGACGCCGATGCCGATAGTGTGAGCATCACGTTACCGACTCCCATGAGCGATGAGCCTATTCTGATTCTGGACAGTGGTACGGGAATGACGGGCCTGGAAGTTCGTAATCACTATCTGGCTATAGCAGCAGATCGCAGGCAGCGAAGTGGAGAGCGCACTGCTGGTAAGCAGCGCTTGGTAAAAGGCCGGAAGGGAGTTGGTAAGTTTTCGGGTCTCATGGCAGCATCTGTCATGAATCTTGAGACTTATGCCCAAGGTATTTGTACAAGTTTTATGTTGGGGCTACAGGAACTTTCTACGGTAGAGGGCATTACGCAGCTTCCGATCGATCTGAAGGTCGAGCAGTGTGACCCAGCCACTCGCGGTACTCGAATTACTCTAAGTGGATTGCATCAACACCTCACCTTCCCTGATCCTCGAAAACTCCGGCAAATCTTGTTGGAAGAATATGGTCGCGAGGCAGATTTTGTCATCATTGTTAATGATAAGCCCCTTGGCGTAGACGATGTTGATGGCCTATTTAAAGAGAAGGATTTTAAGGTGCCCGATGTGGGTGATGTACGGGTACGCTTTGCTATTTCCGAGAAGAAGTCTATATCTCGCCAACCGGGTATTGTGATTCGTGTTGACGGTAAGGTGGTCGGCAAGCCTTCATTCTTTGGGCTGGACGAGCAGGAGGATTTCCCGCCAAAGCTTTTGAAACGTCTCTACGGTGAGATTGATGCCGATGGCCTACGAGATCATGTTACAGCAGGCTGGGATAGCTTAATCGAGAATAGCGAACTGCTTAGGCGCGTTACCGAAATGGTGAGGCCTGTTGTTTTGGCTGCTTTTAAGGAAAAACATGGCAATGAAATACAGTTGGCTCATGCTCGGCTAAGACGAGACATTAAAGATCGACTGGTTAAGTTGCCTGAGAATCGTCGGGAATTTGCTGAGAGCGCAATTAAGAAAGTTCTTGATCGTTTTTATCAAGAGCCAACAGAAAAGATTGAACCATTCATTTATGTGCTATTTGAAGCCATAGAGCGATCCGATTACGGTGCGGTTGTTTTGCACCTGGCTAAGGCAAAAAATAAAGATGTCGCAGCTTTAGCGGAGGCTCTTGAAGAGTTTGGCCTTGCCGACATGGCTTACCTTGTTGAGCAGGCTAAGGCTCGGCAAGGTTTTCTAGATCAACTTGAAGCCCTGGCGCGAGATCAGAAGACGCTTGAAGCACAAATGCACAAGGCAATCGAGAGGAGCTTATGGATCTTCGGCCCGGAATACACCCTGTTTAGTTCGAACCGGACACTTCATCGCCAAGTTGAGGATTTTCTTGGCAAGAAGTTCACTGGAGCGCGAGCTAGTCATCGCCCAGACCTCTTGCTCAATGAAAATCTGAAGGGTGAATGTCTGCTAATTGAGTTCAAGCGTCCATCGCATCCGTTGAATCGCGACGATTACACCCAAGCCATAGATTATCGACATGATCTTTCGAAGCTGGTTCATAAATCCATAAAGGTTTTGGTGATAGGTGGGAAGATTTCACCGGATTATCCAACGACAAATCGCGAGCCAGAGGTGGGCGCGATGACTTTCAATGATGTAATTGCAACTGCTCGGCGCCAAATAGAATGGCAACTCAGATCTATAACGTAACGGCGTTAAGTTCTCCGACTTTTCAGCGGTCGTCGCGGGGTAAATTTTATCTAGGGGACTAACCGAAAGCGGAGGGCTTAGGCAAGGCTGCTCATACGTTCTTAAGTGGGTTATGAGTATCGGAATTTGGCCACGGCATCGACTATAAACCCTCCTTACGTGGTTTGTAATCCCTAACGCGGGCATAACTAAAGTGCTGCAACATATGAATGTAAAGAAATGCTTTAAGGCGTTTGTACGGCTGATCACTTCGCATAAAATTGGGGCAGCCGTCACACTCCTTGCCACTTTGCTTGCAAGCGGCTTTACGATTTGGGACCGCTTTTCAAGTACGGAGCATATCGAACCGAGCGCGGCTAGTATACGAGTCGGCAAGATAGTGGCGAATGGAAACAACAGTCCGGTGAGCATCTCCATTGCTAGCCATGCAGACCCTAAAGCAATTGCGGTAGCGGTGTTGGAGGGAATGAAGGCCGACCTGCTTCGTGATGAAGAACAGATATTCGCTAGGATTGGAGCTTACATAGATAAGGGAGACATACAGTCGGCACTAATCGATGCCGCTGATGCGGAGAGGCACTTTACTGCTAATCAACAGAATCTCGCGCGACTTTATTACATTGAGAGCCAATTGCTTTTACTGGCAAACGATCCAACGGTCGCTACAGATCGCTCTTTACTCGCTACGACTATGGTGCCCAAAAACTGTACCTATCGTTCAATCAACGCTTTTCTATTGGTTTCGCAAGGCCGGTGGGCTGAAGCATACAACGCGGTTCGTACCGGCGTCCCGACAGTGGATGATTGTATAGAAAATGGTGCTATGACAGATGCGGCTATGATTCGCTTCGTCAGGGTGAACGTTGCCGCGAACGACCGCAATGAAGCCCTTGCCAAGAAGGAGATGTCAGAGCTTAACCATATTTTGGTAAACATCTCGAGGCAACCCTCAAGTGGCAACGCTTATTACGCAGTTGTGCTGAACTGTATGTTTTCGCGTATTGGATTCAGTTGGTGGCCCGATGAAGCGAAGAAAAACTGGCCGAACGCTGAGGTGCGATGTGTTGAGTCGGGACGCGCGCAAGAGAAAGCTGCCAACGGTGCATCTGTATTTGCTTCGTTTATTGGCACAAATTGGGATCCCATCGCTCATGACACGGATCGGTGGGATCGTGTAGCCCGTCTCTCGGAACAGATAGATCAGTGGTCGACTACACCGTCAATCCCTATGATGGGTATTGATGATTATCAGCGCCAAATACTGATAGGTGCGTTGTATTTGGAACGTGGGTTCGCCCGGTTGTGGACAAAACATGACCCAAACGGCGCTAAAAATGATTACACGATTGCCTATAGGCTGTTACAGCCGTCCGGTGCCGTGACTCGACCGGAGGCAATGGTCTCGTTTGCGAATCTTGCATTTAAGATTAGACACCTGGAACAATTATCGAATGCGCCTGTAATTGATGACTCAACCACTGCGTTTAGTGAGTGGTTAGTTAGTGTGGCGACTTCGGACTTTGAAGGACTTACACCTAACAACTGCGAGGCATTAAGCAGCGTAGCGGGGCTAGCATATGAGCTAAAAAGCACGCAAATTGAAATCCTCGACAGGAAACTAGATTCGTGCAGAAGAGTGTTCGTGCACGGCACCGTTTCCGATCTTGTCTTTCGGTCCTACCTTTTCGAACGGCGAGCCCATTATTTTCAGTCTATTGGGGACGTAGCCAAGTTGCGTCAAGCGGTAGATGCTGCAATTGAAGCCCGAACGCAAATGGAAGGTTTTCCATTCCAGGAATATCACTCTTCTGCGCTTGCGAGCGATCTTTTAGGACGTGCATACATAAATGCCGAGTCTCATGACATTAGTTCTGCAATTCATGATACTGAACGTGCGATTGACGCTGCCACGCGTGCACACGATAACCGTCTTCTGGTAAAGAGCTTGATGTTAAACGGCTTTTTAGAGGCACTATCCAGTGGAAACGGCACGCTAGGACAGCAGCGCGTAAATCGCGCTAAACAATTGAGCAAAGCGGCTTATGAAGACCCTTCAAACAAACTCTATAGTTGCGGCGATCTTTACCTATATGGTGAGACCTTCCAGTTCGATGTTCGTCTGAGCATAATGCGAGAAGATTGGCAGAAAGCGGCAGATAAAGCAGCTAGTTTTCAGAAGACGCTGACTGATGGAATGGTCGCTTGTGGCGATTTAAGTTTTGATAACAGCTCATCAAAGTCGGCGTCCATGAATAACGCATTACTTTCCCAGCTCATGGACGTAGGCCTAACCTTACCGATTATGAAGGTTCTCATAAACGACGAGTCCGAGGCGCGGGGTCGCTTTGATGATTTGTTGATGCAAACAAAGGAGTATCTACCGACCGAAAGGGCTCTCGGGTTGCTTGCTCCTATTACGTATCAAATGAAAATCACCCTAAATAAGGATGCTGAATTTTTACGAGCAAGAAAGTAGTGGCATATTGGACCGACGGTGGTTGATATGAACAGCGTTAGCTATTGACGGAGTTATCAGTTCAATTTCTGATAATTCCCGAAGCCGCCTGGTCGGTGCTGCGCCAAAGTTATATGCGGTAGCTGTTAGATGCGGAAAGGAAAAGGCGAATGATCGGAAAATTCCAAACTAAATGACGCGAAGTACGGAAAATTCCAAACTGAATGACCAACGAGTTCCATACTCGATGGAGGGTTTTCTGTAAGCTATTGATTTTTATAGAGGCTATGTTCCAAACTCAATGACAATCGACATCCGTCACTCAGTTTGGAACTCTCAAAAACACGTAAAGGTAATGCTGATGCCTCCCATGGCCATTTTTTTGCCTTTAGGTGAGTATTCCAAAGCCGGAAATTTTGGCTTTTTTGACGATATTTATGAACCCTAGTCAATTGAAATCTATCCGAAGGCCCGGTGACTCAAGCCGACCCGCTTCTGCCCTTCAACACAGCATGATCGCAAGGGCCGTTGTCGACGTAATTCAGCCATCGCATCCATCAATGCTATCGATGGACTCTTGGCCATTCTAGACATCCATCTAACTTTGGAACGTGCTCATAGCGAATGGTTGGTCGCAATAAAAGCAAATGCGCGATGCTGGGGGGCTGCAGAAAATCGCTTGTCAAGTTTGAAAAGTCGACTCCGCAGCGTCACGACTGGGTCAGGTTCTGTATTCGCACGTCTTTGACACTAAGGAAGAGGCCTGAGCCTTGTCTTGACTCGCGGCACTCCTACGGACTCAACGTAGATGCGGGTCACATTCTTGCATCATCCCTGCAGGTAGCTCTTAGCCAAAGACAATAAGCGTTGGCGCGGTGGAAGCATTACAATCAATAACGTTTTGCAATACACCATTGACAGCTGAAGCTACTAGTCGGCACCGGTCAGCCTTTGACGTGGGCATGGCTTTCAGCGAGCTCTGAGCAATATCGATGACACCGACACATTCCATCGTAAGCGATCCACGAAGCACATCCTTGTGGGGTTTTGAAGACGAGCGCAATCTTCAGTCTGTTCAATTATGGAGCAGACGGAAATGTCAAAAAGGGTGCAGTATTGGTCGGGTCACTTGGAAGCAATTGCCGCCGAAGGCATCACGACCATGGCGTACGCCAAGCGTGAAGGATTATCGAGCAGTGCGTTGTACTACTGGCGCAAGCATCTTAAGGACGGCGCGGCAAAGGCCGCGTTAACGGCATCGCCCGTGGCGGTACGACCCACTGGGCAGTTTGTGCCGGTGCAGATTAGCGACGTGAACCAGGCGGTGCGTTGTTCATTAACGGTGGCACCGGGCGTGCGCCTAGAGCTCGCGCAGTTGCCGGACCCCGGGTGGTTGGCCGCGTTGGGTGCGGCGGTGTCGCGGCAGGTGCGCTGATGCATCCGGGCAGTCGCCTCGGGGCGGTGTATTTGTGCCGCGCGCCGGTGGACTTTAGAAAGCAGATCGATGGCTTGGCGAGTCTTGTGGAGCAGGAGCTTCAGATGAGCCCGTTTGGCGATGCGCTCTTCGTCTTTGTGAACCGCCAGCACAACAAGATCAAGGCGCTCTATTGGCATCGCAACGGATTCTGCTTGTGGCAAAAGCGGTTGGAAAAACAGCGCTTCGCCTGGCCCGAATCGGACGCTGGCGCGCGCACCCACAGCCTGACATTGCAGGAGCTGGAGTGGCTCTTGGAAGGCTTCGATTTATGGGCAAATAAACCGCATAAAACCCTGAATTATCAGGCCGTCTCATAGGAGAATCGGGTAAAATACGGGCATGCCGTTTCACGCCCAAAAGCCCTTCCGCGAATTGTTAAAGCCAGGCCATTCTGTGCCAGCTTCGGTCGCCGCTCCGCCAACAACGCAGCGTGAGTGGGAGGCGCTGCTGCATGCCGAACGCGTGCGCGTCCAGACCGAAACACACGCCTCTATCCAGGCCGATATTGCTCGCCAGGTTGAGGCTGAGGTGGCCCACCGGGTCGAGGCCGAAGTAGTCCGGCGGGTGACGGCTGAAGTCGATCGCCGGGTCGCTATTGAAGTGGCTGTGCAAGTGCAAAAGTTGCTCGAGGAAATACGGCTGGCTCGCCACAAGATGTTTGCGGCCAGCAGTGAAGCGCACCTGGGTCAGGGTTCGTTATTTAACGAAGTCGAGGCGTTCGCTGATGTCGGTGCCGATGGGGCCGATGGCGATCAGGACGAGGGCGATGCTCTGCCTAGTACGACATCGCGTCCGGCCGCTCGTGGCAAACGCCGCCCCTTGCCCCCTGAACTGCCTCGCGTGGAGATCGTCCTGGATGTGCCGCAATCCCAGCGCCTATGCGCCTGCGGCCAACACATGGTCAAGATTGGCGAACAAGTCAGCGAACAGCTGAACATCATCCCGATGCGCATCGAGGTGCTGCGCACGGTACGCCCGCGCTATGCCTGTCCGGGCGGCGATACGGCACCGGTGATTGCGCCTGTGGCGCCCACCGCGCTGCCACGCAGCAACTTTAGCGCCGGCTTCCTGGCCATGCTGCTGACGGTGAAATACGTCGATGGCTTGCCGCTCAATCGCTTTACCCGCGTGCTCGAGCGCAGCGGCGTGGATATCCCGCGCCAGAGCCTGGCCCGCTCGGTCATCAACGTGTCCAAGGTGCTGCAACCCTTGCATAACCTGGCGCGCGACGCCTTGCTGGACTCGGCCGTCATCCATATGGATGAAACCACCGTTCAGGTGCTCAAGGAACCCGATAAAGCGCCCACTTCGCAAAGCTACATGTGGGTACAACGCGGCGGACCACCTGGCAAGCCCGTGATCCTGTACGACTATGACCCGAGCCGCTCGGGGCAGGTGCCGCTGCGCCTGCTTGAAGGCTGGGAAGGGTATCTGATGACCGACGGCTACGAAGGTTATAACGCACTGGTGCGCACCGGTGGGATCGAGCATCTGATTTGCGCCGCCCATGCCCGACGTAAATTCGTCGAGGCCAAACGGGCCCAGACCAAAGGGAAACGGGGCCGTGCCGATCAGGCCATTGACTACTTTGCTCGCCTGTACCGTATCGAGCGCGAATTCAAAGACGCCACCGACGAGCAACGTTTGCACGCGCGCCAAGCGCGCAGCCTGCCGGTGCTGGCCGCGTTGCGCGAATGGCTGGATGCGGCCTTGCCGGTAGTGGCCCCCAAAACAAAACTGGGCGAAGCGCTGGCGTACCTGAATAAATACTGGTCGCGC
>LNAP01005448.1_pt1 | contig 11301 bp, 10 predicted proteins | sample 602601 | NCBI WGS metagenome assembly LNAP01 (sample SAMN02440304, study PRJNA202911) | soil metagenome | biome: Subtropical and temperate rainforests or woodlands; isolation source: soil samples (1 kg each in a 20% v/v slurry with milli Q water) were... ...
AATCATCGCTATCAGACGCCGTACTACATCGTTGATCGCTTGTTCGGCGCGGTGGAGCTGCGGTTGGGCGGCGAGGGCGCGCAGGTGGTGCGCATCAGCCGCAATGACGTGAAGGCCGCGCGAGGTGGCTTATGACGCACGACGACGTGGCCGGTGCGGGCGTTGATCCGGTGTCGCTCAAGGTCGCGCCTGAGTCGGTCGCATTGCGCGCTGCGCCGCAGCCCGTCACGCGTTTGAACCGGCGCACGCTGGCTTTGCTGGTGGGGTCGGGCGCGGCCGTGGTGCTGGGCGCGACTATTTGGTCCTTGCAGCCGCGCGAGCGCCGGGCGACGGACTCGGCCGAACTGTATAACGTGGATCGTATCTCGCGCGCCGAAGGGCTGGCGTCGTTGCCAAGCGATTACAGCCAGATGCCGGTGACGCCCGAGCCTGCGCCCGTGCTGGGGGATCCATTGCCGGGAGATTTGGGGCGACCGGTGCTGCGCGCCGAACGCGAGGCGGGCTTGCATCCGCACGGCGGGCCCGATGCCGCCGAGGCCGAGCGTCTGGCGCGATTAAAGGAAGCCGAGGACGCCGCGCGTTCGCCCTTGTTCTATAAAGCCAGTGGCCGAGGTGCGGCGCCGGCCGTTACGGGAGGATCGACCACGAACGGATTTGATCCGTCCCTGTTGGCGGGGGCTGAGCCTGCGGCTGGCGTGGATCCGATGCAGATGCAGAATCAGCAAGCCAATAAACAGGCCTTTGCGCAAGGCGGCGCCTCCGCCACGCAAAGTGCGCACAGCCTGCAGGCGCCGCGCGCGCCCTACACGCTCATGGCCGGCACCGTGATTTCAGCCGCCTTGGTGACCGGCATCAAGTCCGATCTGCCCGGCGACATCATCGCCACCGTGACCGAACCGGTGTTTGACAGCGCCACGGGCCAGCATGTGTTGATCCCGCAAGGCGCGCGGCTCATGGGCCGCTACAACAGTCAGGTGGCCTATGGCCAAAGCCGGGTGCAGGCCGTCTGGGATCGGATCATCCTGCCCGACACGTCCTCGGTCTCGCTCGATAACCTGGCGGCTATCGATCCAGCCGGTTTTGCTGGGCTGGAAGATGACGTGGACTGGCATTGGGATCGCGTGCTGGCGGGTGCGGTACTCACCACTTTGCTGGGCGTGGGTGCGGAGCTAGCCGCGCCCGATCAATCTGGCAGTGATGGGCGCGTGGTCATCGCCACGCGCGACAGCGTCCAGGACAGCGTGAACCAAGTCGGCCAGGAAATGACGCGGCGAAACATGAACATTCAGCCGACGCTGACGATCCGCCAGGGCATGCCGGTGCGGGTGGTCGTCGCGCGCGATGTCACCTTGCGGCCTTACCGGCCGCTCTTTATTAATCGATGAGGACGATATGGCGACTAAGCTCAAGCTCGGGCCGCTGCCCAAGACAGTCACCCTCAAGGTGACCGTGCCAATGCCGCAGGCGCTGATGGACGAGTTGGAGCGCTATGCGGCTACCCACAGCCAGATGTATGGTGAAAAGGTCGATGCCGCCGCGTTGATCCCGCACATGCTGGCCCGGTTCATGGCCACGGACCGGGGGTTTAGGCAGCGGGGGCTATCATGATGACCTTCGGTGCCACGGTCGAATGTCAGGATAGTATCGAGGAGCTGACAGAGTGATTGATCTTCGTTTGGACAACGGTTACAATGTGAGCAACACGGCCCATCCCTCTGCGTTGAAAGACGTACGGGTGGGTTTTCTTTTGTGGATTGCCGATGCCCGCGTTTAAAAAGCCCTATCTGACCTTTGAGCAGCAGTTGGCCTTGCTAAAGGGACGGGGCTTGGTCGTTACCGACGATGTCGCAGCATTATCCTGCTTACAGCGGATCGGCTATTACCGGCTCAGTGCTTATTGGTATCCCTTACGCCGGACCAAGCTTGCCAAATGTGAAAAGACCGGAAAAATTCTTGTCCAGCGATTGGATGCGTTTCAGCCGGATAGCAGTTTCGAGCAAGTCTTATCACTCTACGTCTTTGACAAACGACTGCGCCTGTTGGTGCTCGACGCCGTTGAGCGCATCGAAGTGGCGCTGCGGGTGGACATCTCGTATCTGCTAGGAGCTAAAGATCCGTTTGCGCACACCCATTCGCAATGGCTACATGGGAACTTCACCAAGAAGGTCATTCCCGCTACGGGGCGCACTCGCTATCAGAACTGGCTCGACCGATACCAAGCGGTCGTGGCCCGTTCCCAAGAGGACTTCGTCAGGCATTACCAACAGAAGTACGGTCAGCCTTTCCCCATTTGGGTGGCAGTCGAACTCTGGGAGTTCGGCATGCTGTCTACGTTCTACCAGGGTATGAATGTTAGTGATGCGACCGATATCGCGGCAAAGTATGGCCTTCCTGGTTGGCAACTGATGCAAAGCTGGTTGCGCTCGATCAACTTCGTGCGTAATGTCGCTGCCCACCATAGTCGGCTTTGGAACAAGAATCTTGTCGATCAACCAAAACTGCCCACTCATGGGCAGGTTCATGGCTTTGATGCCTTGGTGGGGCAGCCCGCTGTCGCTTCGCGCTTGTTCGTCGTCTTGTGCATCCTCCTGCACTTTATGCAAAAAGTAAGCCCCAATTCATCCTGGCCGCATCGCTTGCGACAACACCTAGAGACGTTCCCCGCCGTACCCCATTTGTCGCTTTCGGACATAGGGTTTCCCGCTGACTGGCAGAGCCAGCCGCTGTGGCAGGTGTAGCCAGTCGTCTGAAGACGGCTGTTGATGTTGGCATCGTTCAGCGGCGTTGATCCCGCACACGCTGGCGCGGTTCATGGCGAGAGACCGTGTGCTAGGAATGCGTGTCACTGGCCGGTCGTTTGGCGGATTGCTTAATTGTTAGACAATGTACTTTGGTGCCATGCGCCTTGCGGCTTGTGGGGGTCTATGACCGGTCAACAAAACGACTTATGCACAGAAAATGTGGATAACTGGACACATGGCCAAACAGGTGAGAGAGCGTGGCGGCGCAAGCGAATAGGGACGCTACGTATTGCGAGCAGGTGTTGTTAGGTGCTCAGTACAGGTTGATACCTGGCATTATGAATTTTTTGTGATAACCGTCGGATTTAGGACAGGGGAACCGTCTTTAAAGATGAAGATGCCCTGAAATCGAAAAGTCGAGAATGTGCCGGTGCGATCAAATTTCAATCACAGCTTGCGAGTAACGCTGAACCTTCAACGAATTTTTCTGTGCCTTTTTATGATGGTGCTGAGCGGCTTGGCATTCGCCGGGGATAATATTCGTCAATTTTCGTCCGAGTTGCTGCTGTTCGAAAGCAAACAGGTTGTGCAGTCTGAGCCTTTTAGGTATTCCGACCCCGAGCACGGTCCGGCGTTGCGCAAACTGCTGGATGTGAACCGCGCCGTTACGGTCGTCAATGAGCTGCTCGAACCCATCATCGAAGGCGAGTTTGGGCTTGATACGTTGAATCAGCTTGATGCCTTCAAGCAATTCGTACCTCTGGCAAAGCGCTACAAGAATGCGTTCTCCAGTCGTCCAGCGGATTTCGAGGCAGAGTACCTGGATGCTTTGACGGTGATGGTCGTGTTTTTGAACGCGCAGCGGCGCTTCATTCAGCACAGCGCTGAGCAGATAACCAAAATGCCTGTCGATACACTGACCGAAGAAGAAAAAGCGTTTATGCCGCTGATAAGGGGGATTCTGGACGTGGTGGAGGCGGGGGTAAAGCTCATGGAGCGAGAGCTATTCAAGCAAGCCGTATCCGGTCCCTTCAGTTCGCTCGGTCACGCGCGCGTATACATCTTGGCCCAGCACCTCAAGTCGGGCTCGATCAGCGCTCCGCCTGTTCTCCAGCCCATGGTCAAACCGTGACATGGATAGGCGTTCGATATTCAGCGGCATTGCTCTAGTGTCCAAGCGTTGGCCCGGAATGGCGGCGGTCGTATTTGCAGCCTTGGCTTCGACCGTTCAGGCTGCCGGTTCCGGGGTGCGGGTTGATCAGAGCGGCAAAGGCGCGGTGTGGTGCGCGTGGGGCTTGTACGAAAATATCCACCTGATCGGCGAACGGTGCTTCGCCGAAGAGGACGAGCCGCTTCAGGGCGAACTGCGGCCTGCTTTGCAAAGAATCGACTGTTTTATCATCGTGAACAGTGCCACGCCGATCACGCAGGCGCAGCTGAACGAACGACGCAGTGCGATGAACAAAGCGGCCGATCAGGCTGAAGCCGCAGATCCATCCAAAGCCTTCTGCAGAAAAGCGGACGTGGTCAAAGCGTATCAATTGGCGCGCGAACAAGGTGTCCAGGACCTACGTGCGCAGGAGGACGATCTGCTGTCCGTTCCTAGGGAACCGCTTTTCAGTCCGTGCATGTAGCGATATGAAAGACGACGCCATCTGGCGCTTGCGGTTGACGTGTATGGTGTTGGCCGCAACGCTGGCAACCATAGGCTTGTGGCATCTGGCTCGATACGGTCAGCAGAGCGCTGCAATGGACGTGATCGTGTTGACGTTGACGCTATCGGGCTTGCTGGCCGGTCTCTTGTGCCTGGAAGCAAGAAAAATTCTTGCCATACGGCTTGCGAGCAGGATCCAGCCGCTACCCGTCGCACCCGCTCATCTTTGCCTGACCGTGCCGAATTATCTGTGGATGCTGACAGGTGTCGGCGGTATGGCCGGCGCCTGGTTTTTTGCGGGCCTGGCAATACGGCTTGCCCTCTCCCCCGAAACTAATGCTGTCGATTGGGCGATGTCTTCGCTATCCGGCCTTATGGCGATGGCCATTCTGTATTTTTTGGGTCGCAAGATGTTCGGGATTGTAGGGTCGCCGCCAACCCAATTGATGCTGGACGACCAAGGCATCACTTTGCGGGAAAGAGGCAAGCAATATCGGATTCATTGGTGTTGCATCACCGATATGCGACGCACTTATTTCGGTTCTCGTTGGTACAACCGGACCTGGATACTGGCACTGACAGTCAACGAACCCATTGATGGGCTGCCGCGTGGCTTTAAGCTGGGATTCATGCGCAATTTCTGCGGGGATGCTGGCGCCAATGTTGCATTGCCGCTGCATCGTCACTTTCTGGTGTCTGACCGGGTGCTGGAGCAAGCCCTGCGCAGCCGCTGGCAGCTTATGCGCGACCGGCCCCGAACTTCTGCACTTTTTTCCACGCTTGCGAAAAGCAACTCTCCAGTATGACTCTTAAACAACGGCTTTGGCGTTTTGTGCTGATCTTGAACCTGGTCAACGTGCTATACGCGTCATGAAATTGTCTACCCCTGTAATCTTAGGAACATTTCTTGGAATATTCTCGTGGGTAGTTCTTAGCCTCGCTGATTTTAATGCTGACTATTTTCTTTGGTCCAATGGCGGCGGAGATACCACGTGGCTAGAGTTTGTGATGGCGAACAATGCCCTGCTATGGGAAAACTTTGCGCCGCTCGGGTTACTTATATTTTTAATGCCTGTCGTTTCGTTAATCATGCTGTCCAATGCCAAAAAGGCAGCATGGTTCGTATTAGGGATTAGTTTTTTATTGTTTTTAACGGACGTATATCAATTTTTTTCGTTTGATGGCGGTGATCGAACAGGTTGCGAGGGGTGTTTCGCTGTCGCATTGCTACATCTGGCATTCGGAGTAATTTCATTCGGGTTTGCTTGCGTCTATCTGTGCATTATGTTTTTGATTCGGGCCAGCTCATCGCGCAACGGGGACGGTTAAGACCGTGCCGATCAGCGATAGCATCCCTTTTGTTGCTTTGTTCGGCAGTCATCCAGGGTTCGCGTATACACCTATTCAAATGTTACAGCAGGTTTTTTATCAGATACCTTTTTTGTGTAAAAAGCTGTTTGACTGATATTCGTCCGTATTTGGGAGGCTGGCGGGTGCGTTCGGTTCGATATTTTTGCATACACAAGGTAACATTGCGCGTATTACCGGTCGGGCACCGCTAGTGGATGAGGACAGTGTGAATACCCCTCGTAGCGGCAAGCGGGGAACGACTATCTTGCGATAAGCACTACGATTTGGTGGCCATGCATCTTTCGAATCTCAGACTTTGGAACTTCAGGACGTTCGGCAGTAACGAGGCAATGGCCCGGGATACGATGCCGCATCTTGATCTGGCGTTTAATCCCGACCTGAATGTCCTTATTGGCGAAAACGATTCCGGAAAAACGGCAATCATCGATGCGATCCGTTTGGTGTTGAAAACGCATAGCTATGACTGGGCTCGGATCGATGAGGACGATTTCCACCAAGGTCAGAACCGACTTCGCGTTGAGCTTGTGCTTTCGGGTTTCGTGCTGGAAGAGGGTAAAAATTTCACCGAGTTCATGTCCTGGAAACCAGTCGGAGATACCGTTGAGCCATTCCTTCGACTCATTCTCGACGTGAAAAAAAATCCAATCAATGGCCAGATCCTTCCTTATGAGGTGCGCGCGGGTGCCGATGCCGACGGAAAGCCGCTTAGCCCCGAAGCACGTGAGTATTTGAAGGTCACTTACCTTAAGCCGCTGCGTGATGCCAAGGAAGAGCTTGTCGCGCGAAGGAATTCTCGCTTGTCTCAGATTTTAGTAGGACATGAGGCGTTTAAAAATAAGGGAGCCGATCATGTGTTGATGGGCCTGTTGTCTCAGTTCAATGGATCCATTGAGGGTTACTTCGACGGCAAAGATCATGCTGGAGAGGATATCCCTGACCAGTTGGGAAAGGCCCTAAAGGATGAAATTGACACTTACATCGGTGCGTTGTATGCGCCGGGCAAGAAGACAGGCTTGGCCGTCACGGAGCGTGGACAACTTAAAAGCCTGTTAGAAAAACTGGAACTGTCTATTTACGGGGAGATCAGGCCTGGTCTTGGAACGCTGAATCGGCTGTTCATGGCATCAGAGCTATTGCACTTGAATAAGAGCAACTGGACCGGAGTACGGCTGGGACTGATCGAGGAGCTGGAGGCCCACCTACATCCGCAAGCACAGATGCAGGCCATTGAGATGCTTCAAAAGCAGACGGACGTGCAGCTCGTGCTCACAACACATAGTCCCAACATTGGTTCCAAGCTCGAACTCAAAAACCTCATCATTTGTGGCGCAGACACGGCATTTCCAATGGGCCCAGAACACACAGAGCTTGAGGAGGACGATTACGTTTTTCTGCAACGTTTCCTTGATGTGACAAAGGCTAATCTGTTCTTCTCCAAAGGGGTTATTCTGGTCGAAGGATGGTCTGAAGAACTATTGATGTCTGAGCTTGCCATGCTGATGGGTTACGACTTGACTACAAGAGGTGTGGCGGTTGTCAACGTAAATAGCCTGGCTTTTATCCGCTACGCCAATATATTTAAGCGTAAGGAAGAGCCGTATTTTTCTAAGCCGGTCGCCATTATCACGGACGTGGACATCGCACCCGATGAGGAGGACGGTCCAGAGCCGGGGGACAAACTGGTGCTTTCCAACGCACTCGCCGACAAGGCAGAAAAATACGATGGACAGTGCGTAAAGTCCTTTATTGCACCTCAGTGGACGCTTGAGTACTGCCTGTCCCAGTCTATAGCCTTTAAGGATAAATTTGCGGAAATTGCGAAAGCGGTACACAGCAAAACGGACTGGGCGAACTTTGACGCAACGCTGGCAGACAAGTTGAAACGTCGCGCGCTTGCCAAGACTGAAATTGCTGCACGTTTAGCGCAGGCTATTGCCCGAGGGGAAATCGATAAATCAAAAGTGGCCGACGACGTGCATATTGATTACCTGATTAAAGCCATTAAGTATGCCTGCGGCCATTAGTGTTTCCGATGACGATATCGCTTTCGCGGAGCGTATTCTTTTACCCGCCGGGGCGATATTCGATCACGAACGCAGGTGCTTTATCAAGGACATGAGGAAGCTGGATCTACAAGCCGTTCCTGGCAGTGGAAAAACCACGGCGCTGCTTGCAAAGCTTTTGATTCTGGATCGTTATCTGCCGTTCAAGGATGGTTCCGGGATTTTGGTTATATCGCATACCAACGCGGCAATTGACGAGATAAAGGGCAAGATTGGCGTACATTGCGTCAATCTTTTTCGTTTCCCGAGCTTTGTTGGCACGATACAAGCATTTGTGGACGAGTTCCTAGCTGTGCCGTTTTACACGAACAAGTATGGGGTGGCGCCCATACGGATTGATGATGATATTTACGACCAACGATTTGCGGCGCCTCCCTCGTTTGGGGTTAAAGGCTTTTGCCGGCAAGAGACCAATAATGCGCTTAGGTTTCTTAGGGCCAACACAAAGAAAATCCGCTGGACTTTCGCCAATGATCAGTCGCTGTTGACAGAGGGGTATGGTGGTAAACGGATTGATTTTAAGAAACCACGGGGCAACACCAAGCCCCAAAACTATCAGGACTGGAGTGAAACAGAAAAGAGTCGTGTGTGCGAGTGGGTACGCAGGTTCAAACTATCAATTATGAAATCAGGGTGCCTGTGCTATGACGATGCGTATTTTTTGGCTCGTGTGGCGCTAGTACGGCTTGCACCGATTAAGACTTTGCTCCAAAGGCGGTTTGCCCACGTGTTCGTGGACGAAATGCAAGATATGGAACAGCACCAGTACGAATTATTAGAAGACCTTTTCTACGATAATGGAGGGAGCGCTGTTGCATACCAGAGGATCGGTGACAGAAATCAGTCTATATTCGACGGCAGGAACAGTGCCGCGAATAATTTTTGGACGGACCGTTCAACCGTCCTTGAGCTAAATGGTAGCTATCGCTTAAGTCCTGTTCTTGCCGCTGTGGTCAATGCGTTTGCGATCAACCCCACCCAGATTGAGGGAAGGCGGAAAAATCCAGACGGTTCAGATATTTCAGTTAAGCCCCGTCTCATTGTGTACTCGGATTCTACAAGGGGGCAGGTGATTTCGCAGTTCGCCTTGGCCATACGGCAACTGATTGATGAGGGCCTAATGCCTGTCAATCCGAGTAATCGGTATAAGGCTGTGGCGTGGGCGACCAAAGGAGAGCATGGCAAGATACGTCTTCCCGACTACTACCCGTCTTACGTTAAGGGTGAGTTGGAAAAGCGGATCGACCATCCTGACCTCGCTAGCTATCTTGTATCTCCTCATGGCGAGGACCGTTCGTTGGCGTCGGTTGAAAAGGCAATTGTTAGCGCATTGTTGCGGATACTGAGGCTCGAGAAAGTTCATGATTTTACGGGACGGCAATTTACTAAGCGAACAATGCATGACTTCCTTCGAGGTACAGATTTAAACTATTGGGGCATGTATCAATCGAACGTGTATGCGTGGTGTCTGGGCTTAGTGCGTGGCGACGCTGCTACTGTTTTGGTAGAAATCAGGAACCACTTGCCGACTTTTCTTTCAGTGTTCGACTGCCACGTTGGCAGTAGTCAAGATTTTGTCCATAGCTGCGAGAATGCTACTGGCAGTTGCGGTGTGGCTTCTGAGAAAAAAGCGCGCAACGTTCTGGTTTGTGAAGGCATAGAGGTGGAGGTCGCAACCGTGCATCGCGTTAAGGGTGAGACGCACACGGCGACTTTGTATATGGAGAGTTTCTATGAAAGAGGTGGAGGCGGAAATTACGAGTCGGAGCGGCTTGCTGAGCAATTCAACGGGCAGCCGATAAACGGTAAGATTCATGACCTCGTGCGGCAATCAGCCAAGATGGTGTATGTAGGGTTTTCTCGTCCTACCCATTTGCTGTGCTTTGCAGTGCATGATAGTCGTTTTACAAAAATCGAGGCGGGCATTAATCGCGGTATTTGGGACGTGGTGCACTTGTAGCTGTCATGCATTTTCGGAGGAATAGGTCAAGGCAATTTGCGGAAACCGATCGTGTTGCAACAAGAAAGACCTACACGTCCCACGCCTCTAACTTGCTTAGCTGAAGTTGATCAACAGGGTATTTACGAGGATGGTACTGATTAAGTCGCCTTATAAATGCCACTGTCTCGGATACGTTAATCGACTCGGCCTGAAGCTGACTTCTCAGGTTGGGCACGTCCAGTCTATTAAGCGCAGCAGACGCTAAAAGTGCGAGTAGTTCGAAAGCATCGCCTTGGGCGTCCCTCAGGTAGTCGGAAAATGTTGGAAGGTCATCTTGGCAGAAGACAGTCGGGTGTTTTGCGTGTTTTTCGTTGGATGACTGCGGTTCCCACATTAAACGTCGAATTGCCAAATGTTGAAAGGCTACACGCCATTTTTCACGGTTCAAGGTGTCGTCAATTTCACGCATTTCACGTACGGCCAAGGTCAACGATTTGTGAAGCGCTACTTGTGAACGGGCTAGGGGCGACGTGTTGTTTGTGCACTGCTCCGTTCTCTGGTCCCAAATGGCAAGGCCGATACAAAAAAGTAGCAGTAGCAACTCTGCCGCTTGAGAGCTAGAACGGTAGTTATCCTGCGATGTGTCCGAATTGCCAAATTCAACAATCTCGCGCAAGGCATGGGTTGAATGCCACATTTTGCACCATGTTTGAACGGGAGAGGTGGAGCGAACAATGGGGTAAGCCAATAAGTGTGCAGCCATTCCTGGCATTGCCTTATTAAAGATAACAAACAGGTTTGCATGTGCTAGTAACTGTCGTCCAACCTCCCCGTGCCAATCGTCAGAGTCAATTGCCCATTCATTCACAAACTCTGTAGTAGCTGGTGGATCGATATAACCGCTATGCGCATGGGAGGCAAGTACGCAGCGATAACACCATTGCTCCCAAACTGCTGCATCACAAGGGCTGTTTTGAATTACAGGTTGCCCTTTGAGCTTGCTGCCAATGGTCTCAATCAACGCGTTATCGACAAAAGCGGCAGATCGAACATCCTGGATGTCTTCTTCTGATCGACTTAACAGTAGTTGCCTCATTAGCCATGATGTCCAACGTGTAAACAGCGCCACTGCATCTTGTCGTCTGGATAAAATGGTCACCACGGCATCAACAAGACAAACAATTTCTTCTTTGGCCTTTTCAATATCCGCATCTAAAACATCGAAGCGAGGGAGGTTTTGTCCGGTTTGCAGCAGCTCACGGCGGGCATCGACCAGAAGTAAGGGTATTAACACGGAGTTATTCCACTGTCCGTCGTCTTCAAAAGCGACAGGAGCGGCAGAAGCATGTTGTTCCCAATGCTTAAATCGAGGGCTAAAAGGACCGCCCCCAGTAGTCAGCAACACTGAATTTACAAGGTAGGGGTTTTGAGTGTCGCGCGTCAACTATCTTGGCCGGTGCGCGTCAATTATCTTGGCCGGTTGACGCTGGGCAATTTACTGAGTTGATGCCATCCTTTTCAGGGATGCTT
>LNAP01005449.1_pt1 | contig 11298 bp, 10 predicted proteins | sample 602601 | NCBI WGS metagenome assembly LNAP01 (sample SAMN02440304, study PRJNA202911) | soil metagenome | biome: Subtropical and temperate rainforests or woodlands; isolation source: soil samples (1 kg each in a 20% v/v slurry with milli Q water) were... ...
GGAATGGAATGCTCAATCGTCGTCACCTCCTGCTCGGCGCGGCAGCGCTTCCCTTCGCCGGTGCTGCCCGCGCCAACAATTTCCCCAACGGCCCGTTCCGCATCATCGTGCCATTCGGCGCCGGGTCGGCGACCGACCAGGGCGCGCGCCATGTCGCCGAGGGGCTGAACCGCATCTTCGGTGTGCCCGCCGTGGTCGAGAACAAGCCGGGCGCCAACGGCGCCATCGCCGCCGAGGTCGCAGCCAAGGCCAGGCCGGACGGCCAGACCATCTTCGTCTGCTCGAACACCGCGGCGGCCTCGAACGTCGCCATGATGAGGTCCCTGCCCTACGACCCGATCAAGGATTTCGAGCCGGTGACGCTGATCGGCCGTGCCCCGGTGTTCCTGATCGTCAATCCCAAGGTCGAGGCGACGACGGCGCAGGAATTCGTGGCGCTGTGCCGCAAGCAGCCGGGCAAGATCAACTTCGGCTCGGGCAGCGCCTCGACGCGGATCTCGGGCGAGCTGCTGAAGGCCAAGGCCCAGATCGACATGGTGCACGTGCCCTACAAGAGCACGCCCGCGGCCCTGCAGGACACGATGGCCGGTCACGTCCAGATGTGCTTCGCCGATCCCGTGACCTCGCTGCCGCAGGTCAAGGCCGGCACGGTCCGCTGCCTGGGCGTCGGCAGCCGCGGCCGCTACAAGCTCACGCCCGACATCCCGACCCTGATCGAGCAGGGCATCCCCGATTTCGAGCTGATGACCTGGACCGGCGTGATGATGCCCGCAGGCGTGCCGCCCGCCGTCCTGACGACGCTGCGCGAGGCGATCGTGAAGGTCATCAGCGAGCCCGCCTATGTCGAGCGCCAGGCGCTAAGCGGCGCGGAGATCGCGCCCTGCACCCCCGAGGAGATGCGCCAGATCCAGCTGTCCGAGATCCAGCTCTATCGCGACATGATGAAGATCGCCGGCATCGAGCCGGAGTGATCGGAGACGAAAGGTCTCTCGCTGTGCTCGGGATGGCAGGGTGCGTCGACGCGAGACCTGCTGTCATCCCGAGCGCAGCGAGGGACCCTTACTGCGCGTCTCGACCCGCAGGTTGTTCTGCACGTGCTTGACGCCGCCGGTGTGCTCGGCCACGTCCTCGGCCCAGCGCTTGGCATCGCGGTCCTCGACCGTGCCTGACAGCGTCACCTCGCCGTCCTTGACCGTGACCTCGATGCCCGAAGCGTCGAGCCACGGATCGTCCATCAGCTCGTCGCACACCAGCTCGCGGATGCGCTCGTCGGAACGCACATAGCCCTTGGGTCCGACGCCGCGATGACGGCCCTCGCCGTACCATGCCGAGGGCTCGCTCCAGGCATGTTCCTCGTCGGCCTGCTGGCGCGGGATGCGGCGGTCGCGCTGGCGATCGGCATGCTCGCCCGGCATCGGCCGCTGGGCATAGGGCCGCTCGCGGTCGCTGGGGCGCTGGTAACGGCGCGACCGATAGGCGTGATCGGGATCGTAGTAGTCATGGCGGGCCATGGTCGTTCCTCCGGGTGCTCCGGAGGAACGGCCTGGTGCCGCCAGGGTTGCTAGCGCTGCGGGTCGGTGCGGTAGACCGCGAGTTCGGCACGCGTGTCGGCAATCGAGAACCAGCGATGTTGCTCGGCACGGAACTGCCGCCAGTTTGCCAGGATCTTCTTGAACTGCGCGTTGCTGGCGGCCTCCTCGTCGAGCACCGTCTCGAGCGCGCCGCGCAGCGCCTTGATGACGTCCTCCGGCAGCACAGAGAGCTGCGTGCCCGACGCCACCAGGCGGGCGATGGCCTGGGCGTTCTTGGCGTCGTAGGAGGCGAGCATCTCGGTCGCCGCATAGTTGCCGGCGTAGCGCAGGGCGGCCTGGTAACGCGGCGGCAGGCTGGCCCACGGTTGCTTGCCGACCATGATCACGTTGGTCGCCTCGAGCTCCATGACGCCCGGCGTGTAGTAGTACTTGGCGACCTTGTTGAAGCCGAGCTTCTCGTCGTCGTAGGGGCCGACCCATTCGCAGGCATCGATCGTGCCGCGCTCCATCGAAGGATAGATCTCGCCGCCGGCGATCTGCTGCGGCACGGCACCGAGCTTCTGCATGACCTTGCCGCCGAAGCCCGCGGTGCGCATCTTCAGGCCCTCGAAGTCCTTCGGGCTTTTGATCTCCTTGCGGAACCAACCGAACATCTGGCCGCCGGTCTGGCCGGCCGGGAAAGCGACGACGTTGAAGCTGTCATAGACCTCGTCCATCAGCTTGCGGCCGTCGCCGAACATCATCCAGGCATTGTGCTGGCGCGGCGTGAAGCCGAAGGGCAGCGAGCCGTCGAAGATGAAGCTCGGGTTCTTGCCGATGTAGTAGCCGGTATAGGTGTGGCCGCATTCGACGGTGCCGTTGGCCACCGCGTCGAGCACCTGCAGGGCGGGCACGATCTCGCCGGCAGCGAAGGTCTGGAGCTGGAACTTGCCATCGGTCAGCTCGCCGACGATGCGGGAGACGGTCTGCGCCGCGCCGAACAGCGTGTCGAGGCTCTTGGGAAAGCTCGTCGTGAAGCGCCACTTCACGTTCTCACTCGTTTGTTGGGCGAAGGCGGGCGATGCAGCGAGCGTGGCCAGGGCCGCGGCGGGAGCGAATTGTCGGCGGGTGATGGTCATGAGCGTGTCCTCTCTTTGTTGCCGGAAATACTAGGCTTGCAGCCATGGTATCGCTACCAAAAACGCCGGAATAGTTGCTCCCGCGAAACTGTCTCTAGCTCGCGCTCCAGCCACCGTCGATCGGGATGGCCGAACCGGTGATGTCGGCGCCGGCCGGTCCGCACAGCAAAGCGACGAGAGCCGCGACGCGATCTGGCGCCACGAATTTCCCCGAAGGCTGTCGCGTGGCGAGGAAGGCGCGCTCGGCCTCCTCGCGCGACTGGCCGGTCTTCGCCCTGTCCGCTTCCAGGCGCCCTTCGATGTTGGGCGTGGGGATCGTGCCGGGACAGATCGCGTTGCAGGTGATGTTGGTGCGCGCCGTCTCGAGCGCGATGGCGCGGGTGAAGCCGATCAGCGCGGTCTTGGTCGTGACGTAGTCGACGCGGTTCACCGTGGCGAACAGGCCGTAGACCGAGCCGACGTTGACGATACGGCCGAAGTCGCGCTCGCGCATGCCGGGCAGAGCCAAACGTACGGTATGAAAGGCGGACGACAGGTTAACCGCCAGCGCGCGGTCCCAGTCCTCGGGCTTGAACTCTTCGATCGGCGAGAAGTAGCGCACCACGGCGTTGTTGATCAGCACGTCCACGGTGCCGAACGTCTTGCGCGCCGTCGCCACCAGATCGGCGATCTGCCCGGCGTCGGCCACATCGGCGCCGTGATGGATGGCGCGCACGCCGTGCGCGCTCTCGAGCTTGCGGCGCCGACTCTCGATCTCGTCCTCCTCGCCGAAGCCGTTCATCACGATGTTACAGCCCTCGGCCGCCAGCCGCTCGGCCAGGGCATAGCCCAGCCCCTGGGTGGAACCCGTGATCAACGCACATCGGCCTTTCAGCATGTCTTCTCCTCAGGTGCTTTCGCGTTGGACGATCTCGAAGCCGACGTCGATCCTGACCTTTTGCGGCGAGGCCCCGCGCAGCCGGTTGACCAAGAGTTCGGCGCTGCGCCGGCCGATGTCCTGGCGCGGGATGCGCAGTGTCGTCACGGTCGGCACGGTGTGGCGCAAGAGGTCGAGGTCGTCGAAGCTGGCGATGGCGATGCGGCCGGGCACCGCCCAGCCACGGCGCTGGCATTCGAACAGCGCGCCGACGGCCAAAACGTCGCCGGCGAAGAAGCAGGCATCGATGTCGGGGTGGGTCTGCACCAGGCGGACCAGCGCGTCGGCGCCTTCGGCGAAGCCGCCGGGCGCCTCGAGCACCAGGCCGGGATCGGCCGGCAGGCCAAGCTCCTTCAACGCCGCGAAATAGCCGCGGCGGCGCTCGCGCGAGCGGTCGTTGTCGCGCAGCGGCAGGGTAACGAAGCCGATGCGCTTGTAGCCCAGCCGGCCGAGATGGCCGGTCATGGCGCGCGCGGCGTCGAAGTTGGAGTAGCTCACCGCCATGTCGAGCGGCTTGGCCGGCAGATTGCCGGTCTCGACCACCGGAATGTCGGTGCGGCCCAGAAGCTCGCGCAGGCGCTTGGAATGGGCGGTGTTGTGCAGCACCAGGCCGCAGACACGCTGCGCCAGCAGCGCCGACACCAACGCCTCCTCGTCCTCCAGGCGATGGCCGGAGTTGGCGATCATCAGATGCAGGCCGTTGGCGCGCGCCACGTCGGAGATGGCGTGGATCATGGCGGCGTAGAGCGAGTTGCGGATCGAGGGCACGACCAGCCCGATCACGTTGGAGCGCTTGGACGACAGGCTGCCGGCGATGCGATTGGGCAGGTAGCCGAACTGGCGCACCGCGGCGTCGACCTTGCGGCGCATCTTGTCGGACACGCTCGGCGGATCGCTGAGCGCGCGCGACACCGTCATCGGCGAGACGCCGGCATGGCGCGCGATGTCGCTCATGGTGATCTCGCCGCCGCCGTTGCGTCCCTTGCGGCCGTTGCGGCCGTTGCGGCCGTTGCGGCCGTTGGCCTTGCCGGCCATCCCTGCCCTCCCCTATAAGTTGGTAGCGATACCACAGAACAGGCGGAGGAACGACAATGGCTGATCTCCTGGGCTTCGTCGGCGTCGGGCGCATGGGCGGTCCCATGGCGAACCGGCTGCTCGATGCCGGCTATCGGCTGTGCGTCTACGACGTGTCGGACGAAGCGACCAGATCGCTGGTGGCGCGCGGTGCCGAACTGGCCGCCTCTCCTGCCGAGGTTGCCTCGATCGCCGACACGGTGTTCATGAGCCTGCCGACGCCGGATGTGGTGCGCGAGGTGGCGCTGGGCGGCAATGGCGGCCTGATCAACGGTTCCCGGGTGCGCACTGTGATCGACCTGTCGACGACCGGGCCCGGCGTGGCGACCGAAGTCGCAGGCAAGCTCGCCGAACGCAAGATCGCCTGGGTCGACTCGCCGGTGAGCGGTGGCGTGACCGGCGCCAAGGCTGGCACGCTCGCCGTCATGGTGTCCTGCCCTACTCCCGCCTATCAGCAACTCGAGCCGGTGCTGAAAGTGTTCGGCAAGCTCTTCCATGCCGGCGAGAAGCCGGGGCTGGCGCAGACTGCGAAGCTCGCCAACAACCTTTTGGCGGCGACGGCCATGGTGGCGACATCGGAAGTGATGGCGATGGGCGTCAAGGCCGGCCTGGACGCCAAGGTGCTCATCGACATCATCAACGCCTCGAGCGGCCGCAACAGCGCCAGCCAGGACAAGTTCCCGCGCGCCATCCTGCCCCGCACCTTCGACTTCGGCTTCGCCACCGGCCTTTCCTACAAGGACGTTCGGCTGTGCGTGGAGGAAGCCGAGGCGATGGGTGTGCCCATGGTGGTGGGCGGCGCCGTGCGCGAAATGCTGGCGGTGACCCGCGCGCGGTTCGGCGCGGGCTCCGACTTCACCTACATCGCCAAGGTCCTCGAGGAATGGGCCGGCGTCGAGATCAAGGGCTGACTGTCATCCCGAGAGCGAAGCCCGAGCGACCTTCAGGCCACACGAAAGGTCCCTCGCTGCGCTCGGGATGACAGCAAGGTCAAGGCGACTCGGCACCAAGGCACGTTCGACGACGATGATGTGGGCGTAACCGTGACCAATGCAGCGAGCGCTCGGCAAGCAGAACGGAGACGCGGACTCCTGCCGGTATCGGGCTCGCTCCTAGGACGCGCCGCTCGTCTGCAGGATCGGCGTGACATTGGCAGGCCGAGCTCTCTCGACGTCGCGGCCTGCAATCCATTGGCGCATTGGCGTTTCAACCCGTCTAAACACCACGACCGACACGAGGACAACGAATCCGAAATACAGCAGGAAGTGCAACCACGGCGTCAGGCTGAGGCCCGGTATCGCATCGACAAAATCGTCCCACCAAGGGCGCAGGGGAATGTGGAGGATGTAGATCGAGTAGCTTGCCTCGCCGAGCAGAATGAAGGCCGGCCTCGTAAACAGCGGGATGGTGCCGGCCGCGCCGGCGCCACCGAATATGACCAGCGCGAAGGCGGGCACGAGCACCGCATCGCTGAGCAGCCATGACGGCAACATGGAGGCGCCGGTGCCGCCGAAGATCAACACGAGCAGGATCACGCCGCTTCCAAGCATCGCCGCATGCAGCCTCGAGGACCGCGCCTGGCTGAACAAGTAGAGACGCGCCAACGCCATGCCGAAGACGAACAGAGGCAGGTGAAGGAGCGGAAAGATGGTCGGCATCAGCCAGTGATCTGGCGCGTATCCACGTGCAAACGCCATGAACTCGACCCGTTGGGTGCTCGTCAGAACGATCAGGGCGTAGCTGCCCGCGAACACCACCGCGACAGGCCAACGCGCAAGTGCACGCGCCAGCCACGGGAAGAGCGCATAGAACAGGCACTCCACCGACAACGACCACGCAGGAAAGTTCCAGAGCGTCACGTAGGCCGGCCACCACGACTGCAGGAACAGCAGAACCGATGCCAGTCCGACGGCAATTGACCAACCCGACGCCTTCGACTCCGCAACGACCTGAGCGATGATCGGCAAGGCGAGCAGAAGCGCCAGATAGTAGGCCGGGGCGATACGGGCAAATCTCAGCCGCCAAAACCTGGTCGCCTTCACGTTGCAAGCTGTACGCTCGCTGTCGCCCGTGTGGGCATACGCAAGAATGAACCCGGATAGGACGAAAAAGAAGATGACCGCCGCATAACCACCCGACACCAGCCCCCACAGAAAGCCTTCGGGAATGGCACCATTGGTCTTGGCCTGGACGACATGAAAGGCGACGACTTCCGCAGCCGCAAAGAAGCGCAGCGTCGTCAGAAGAGGAAGGGGTGGACGATTCCTTGTCGCGCCAGCGCCGATCGGATCTCGCTGCATTGATACGTTGCTCACCCGTTCCGGCGGCCGCGGATAATCTGTCCGCAGTCGGCGCCGGCCGCCATGATTCACGCAGGTGGCTGGAACATCAACGCATGCAACCGTATCAAATATGTCTGGCGATCACGCAGCGTACTTGCTGGCGCTGAGCGAGGCCCACAGCGCGTCGGGGCCGGCCTTGGCGTAGGCCGCGCCGATCTTGTCGCCCCAGAAGGTCTCGCTGCCGAAGTCCCGGCGCCATACCCAGAGCCTTCGCGTGTAGTGGTGCAGGATGTGCTCGTGGGTGAAGCCCATGGCGCCCATCGACTGGTGCGAGATGGCGGCGATGCGCTGGGCGAAGTCCGAGGCCTGGCTCTTGGCCGCGGCAATGGAGAAGCGGCCGCCGTCGGCCAGCCCGCCCTCGTCGGCGTCGCGTGCCGCGGCTTCGGCCGAGGCGATGGTGGCCGCGACATAGCTCGCAAGCTCGGCCAGCATGTGCTGGATGGCCTGGAAGGTCGAGATCGAACGGCCGAACTGCACGCGTTGCTTGGAATATTCGACGGCCGTGGCCAGCACCTTGTCGGCGGCACCGGCCATCTGCATGGCGCGCATCACCGCCGCCAGCTCGAAGGCACGATCGGCACTGACCGCCGAGGCGCCGCTGAACTCGGCCGCGGCGTTGTCGAACGTCACGGTGCCGTAGGGCTCGCCGGCATGACTCGGCTGGCTGTCGACCTTGGTGTTGGCTGCCGCGACGACTGCCAGCGTGTTGCCGACGACGGTGACGAAGCGATCGGCCACCGAGGCAAACGGCACGCGCTCGACCTTGCCGCTGAGCCTGCCGCCGTTCAGCGCCAGGTTGCCCAGAGCCAGTGTTGCAGGTCCGGGCCTGGGCTCGCTGCCCGCTGCGGCGGTCAGCAGATTGCCAAGTGCGGTCTCCGCGAGCGGCACGGGGACGGCGTGCGAGCCCGCAAGGCGCAGCAGCGCCAGCATGTCGGCCAGCGTGCCGCCCACCCCGTTCTTGTCCTCGGGCACGGCGATCAGCGGCAGCCCCATCTCCTCGATCTCCTTCCAGAGATCGGCGGGCCACACGCCCTTCTCCACCTCGTTGACCACGGCGCGGCCGCAGCGCTCGGTGAAGAAGCGGTCGGCGGTCTCGAGCAGCATGTCGCGGGTTTCGCGGTCCATGAAGAGTCTCCTTCAATATTCGCTCCCCTGCGCGGATGCCGCGCAGGGGAGGTGCCCGCGTCTTCGCGGGCGGAGGGGTCATGAGTCACAACAAGGATCAAATCGCGCTCATGACCCCTCCGTCGCCGTATGACGGCGACACCTCCCCTTCGCGGATTCCGCGAGGGGGAGGAAAACGAGGAGCGCAAAGCGCGCGATGACTTCATCGCAGGCCCAGCCCGCGCGCGACGATGCCGCGCAGAACCTGGGTCGTGCCGCCCTGGATGGTGTAGCTTGGGGCCATCATGGTGGCGTACTGCGCCACGTCGAGGAAATCGGCGAGGTCCTCCTCGGTCGTGGCGTCCGTCTCGGCAATGGCACGGGCGATCTCGGGCAGATCCTGCTGGTAGATCGTGCCGAGGTCCTTGACCAGCGCCGCCTCGATCGCCGGCGACTGGCCTCCCTGCATCATGCCGGCGACGGCGACCGACATCTGGCGCAGCGTCCACAGCCGGGCAATCAGGCGACCCAGGATCGACGACGCGCGTTTGGCCGGCTGACGGCCGAGCACGCGCACCAGCTCGCGCAGGATGTAGAAGTTCTGCATGAAGCGCTCGGGGCCGGAGCGCTCGAAGGCGAGCTCGCTCGTGACCTGCAGCCAGCCGTCGCCCTCGTTGCCTATGAGGCAGCTCTCGGGGATGAAGGCGTCGTTGAAGGTGACCTCGTTCCAGTCGTGGCGGCCGGCGAGATTGATGATGGGCCGGATGGTGACGCCCGGTGTCTTGAGATCGACCAGGATCTGGCTCAGCCCCTTGTGGCGATCGCCATGCTGGCCCGACGTGCGCACCAGCGCGATGCAGTAGTTGTTGCGATGCGCGCCCGAGGTCCAGACCTTGGTGCCGTTGACGCGGAAGCCACCCGGCACCGGCTCGGCGCGCGTGCGCACCGAGGCGAGGTCGGAGCCCGAATCGGGCTCGCTCATGCCGATCGAGAAGTAGCATTCACCGGCGGTGATCCTCGGCAGGATCGCCTGGCGCTGCTCCTCGCTGCCGAAGCGCAGCAACAGCGGCCCCGACTGGCGATCGGCCACCCAGTGCGCGCCGGCGGGCGCGCTGTTGCCCAGAAGCTCCTCGGTGATGACGTAGCGGTCGAGGAAGCTGCGCTCGCTGCCGCCGTACTGCCTGGGCCAGGTGATGCCGATCCAGCCCTTCTTGCCCAAGGCCTTGCTGAACTCCGGTGAGAAGGTGTTCCAGCTCGCGAAGCGGTCCTCCGTCTTCACCTTGGGCAGCGCCTCCTTGAGGAAGCTGCGGACCTCGCCACGCAGCGCCTCGGCCTCTGCCGGCAGATGGAACGGCGGGAATTCGAGCTTGGGAATGGACATCTTCATCTCGATGGTTGGATGCTTCCTCTCTGTCGGCTAATCCTAGGCCAAGCAACCGGGGAGTTTCGAGGGACGAATGCCACGACGGCCACCGCGCCTGCCGCCACTCCTGGCGGAATTCGACGACGAGGAACGCGAGGCCGTGCTGGCCGCCAACCGCGCTTTCTACCGCGCCTTCGCCGAGCGCGACGTCGCCGGCATGGACCAGATCTGGGCGCAAACCGGCGCCATGGTCTGCCTGCATCCCGGCCAGGCGCCGTTGCAGGGCCGCGCCGAGATCATGGCGAGCTGGCGCGGCATCCTGCGCCATCCCGAATCGCCCAAGGTGCGCTGCGTCGGCGAATGGGTGATCGGCCGGCCGGGCCTCGCCATCGTCGTCTGCCGCGAGATCCTGCCCGAGGGCCAGCTCATGGCGACCAATACCTTCGCCCGCCAGAGCGACGGCTGGCGGATGATCGGCCACCACTCCGGCCCGGTGCCGCCGATCGAGACGGGACAGACGACGGCGGCGACGGCATCAACCGCCTCGCCACGCGATCGCCGCAAGCTGCATTAGGGAAGGAACACGACCGAGGGCTCGACTTCGATCAGGAACTGCTCATCGGCGAGACCGGTGACGCCGATCCAGGTCGAGCATGGCGGATTGTCGCCGAACTTCGCCCGCAGCGCGGCGCTGATCGCCTTGCCCTCCCCCATGTAGCTTTGCTTGATGTAGAGGCTGAGCGCGCCCACCTGATCAAGCGAGGCGCCGACTGAGGCCAGCGCGGCTGCGAGATTATCGAGGCTCTTCTCGAGCTGGCGGCCGATATCGCCCGGTCCGTAGATCTTCTGATCGGCATCCCAGGCGACCTGACCCGACACGTACACGGCGCGGCCGAACGGCGTCGGCACGACAGTCACTTGCGCAAAGCCGTATTGCCGACTGTCGAACAGCCCGGCAGGAACAACCAGGGATCGACTTTTCATCTCGGCCTACCGTGGAACCGGGCCATCGACGCGCAGCATCGAGCGAAGCCGGTCGTAGGGAATCTCGACGGTGTATGGGCCGCCTTCGTACTGATTGAAGGAAAGCTCCAAGCGGTCCTCAAGGAAGACGTAGCGGTGCGGTTGCTTGAGGATCTCAGCCAGGTTGGGCGTGTTGATGTCGGCGCTGGCAATGCGCGTGACCTCCCTCAGCCAATTCGAAGTCGCCAGAAACACGCCTTCCGGGCCGACCGCCTTGCCACTGCGCAGGTCGACCAGCATGCCGCTCACGCCGACGATGCCATGCGCACCGCCTTCGTAGGCGTTGTAGCTGATCTTGACGGAGACGGCGTTGGGACCGGGTTTGTAGAGCGTGAAGGCCTGCTCGTAGCGCCAGGCAGGGCCGCCGTAGTTGCCGCCGTCATTGTCGGCATCCGGGCCGGGCACGACGCGGTCGGCTGCCTCGCTGGTCGTCGACACAAGCTGGCGGTTCACGGCGCTGAAGTCGACCGTGCCGGCGTCAAACTGCGGATAGCTTGCGTCGATGATGTAAGGGATGCCGCGCACCTTGCCGGTCTTCACGATCGCCTGTTCGCTGATGAAGGGATAGGCGCCCTCGCCCAGCCATTCGAGGTGCGCGGTGCGGTCACGGTCCCGCGACTCCAGGCATTCCTCCATCTCCGCCGAGTCGACGACGCAGGCAGCCGCCCGGTTGGCGAGCCAGCGGATCTGATCGGCCAGCAGATGATCCCTCGCCGCGCCGGTGAGCCTGCCGGCGAGCGCGGCGTAGGCCGCCGCCATCTTGCGGTCGGCGGCGGCAAGCTCGGCTTGCGAGTATCCGACCTCGTTGCCGGACAGCGTCAGGCCC
>LNAP01005398.1_pt1 | contig 11297 bp, 4 predicted proteins | sample 602601 | NCBI WGS metagenome assembly LNAP01 (sample SAMN02440304, study PRJNA202911) | soil metagenome | biome: Subtropical and temperate rainforests or woodlands; isolation source: soil samples (1 kg each in a 20% v/v slurry with milli Q water) were... ...
CTGCCTGGGCAACGGCGCACTGCCGGCCTGGGCGCAGCGGCAGCGGCAGCCTCAGCCACTGTGTCAGCGCGCTCGCTGTCAGACGTGTGGTTGCGGTTGCACACCCATCTATTGACACTGACAGGCGTTCGCACCGCACTCGGCCCGAACGCGCAGTCAATGCCACCCCACACCGCGCCGACAGCCTGCGCGCGGGCGCGCACCTCAGTTGCCGCCACTGACACAGTGACAGCGCGCGATCGGCCGACAACCATCCAGCACCATCATCGCCCGTCCGATCGAGACGGGTGCTCACTCTCGCGTTCCTGCCTGCATGCCACGTGTGCATCATGTGTGTACATGCACCAGTAGATCACGCGTCCCCGGCCCCTTCGCCGCGCGCCGACAGCGATCACCGCGGCAACGCAGTCCCCAGCCAGCCAGCGGCCTCTGACTGTCAGCGGGCGAACCATGGAGCGGCGGGCTGTCAAAAAGGTGACTGACATCGTGCGCGTGCGCACGCACATCGCGCGCCGCGCGCAGCCGCGGGCAGACGACGCCACACATGCGCCGCGAACCAACGCGCTCTCTGTGCTGCCTCTGTCTCGCCGCACTGTCACAGTCCACGAGCTCCTCCACGCCGGTGAAGGCCAGTGCAAAAATAACGCGGCAGCGCGCCGCGACCACGCCGACTGTTGCGCGTGGCACCGAGGTGCGCATCAACAGCAATGGGTACCGACAGCTTCGCGCCGCCGTCGCTGCGCAGACCGGGCCGGGCCGCCTCCAGCCGAACACGGCCGCCCCTGCCAGCCCGACACGCCTCACCCGATCTTTCCTTCCGCCCCCGCCCCCAGAGGACGGCTCGCCTGATTTCGACGCACACGCTGAATCCAGCTCGTGCTACTACGACCCCTCCGACGCCGGGACGGTGGTGATGTCGTACAGCGGAATTCGAACTCGGGCGGCGTCGACGGCGTCGATGGCCACGGCCGCGGGCGCCGTGCACCTGCAGCCCCACGCTCCACTCCCCGCCGACGACGTCGCAGAAGTGAGTGAGTTCGAAGAGTTCGACGCCATTGTACACGTGGCCAACGCTGCGGAAACTGACGTGGACGTCGACATGACTGCGGCGGCGGTGCCGACGGCGGCCGTGGTCGTTGCGGCGCCTCGCGTTCGTGCCGCCCCCAAGCGGAAGAGCGTCCAGCTTGCAGCACGTGCGCGTTCGCGGGAGTCGTCTCAAGAAGCCGACCGCAAGAAGAAACAGAAGAATGAGGTGAAGACGCACGTGGCGAAGGGCGGCGCCAATGCGCCTCTCGCCATCGTGAGCGCGGTGCAGGAACCATCCGACACGGGAGCCATCGAGCCCCATCGAGCGCGCCACCGCCTACCAGAAATTGCGTCGCCGACGGTGCGACTGCGACAGCGCGCAGGCAACACATCCATCCGCCCCCATCCGCCCGCCAGCAGTTCCGCTCTCTCTATCGGATAAGCCCATCCTGAATTTGTCAATCGGAGTTCAACTCATTTCACCATCGCTCGGGCATTTGCTCATCACAATGCAACACTCTTTTTTCTTCGACCACTCTAAGCCAGTATTGCAGTGATCATGAACTAAACTGAACTCACGTCGCAATTGAAGACCAGCACATACGTAGATCTTGATGTCGATCAGACCGGAGACCGCCTCTCCTCATCGCCCCTCCCCTCCCTCCCCCCTTCTAATCATCTAATTATAACAACAACGAGTCAGGTGCAGATCTAGGCTCACACACACTCAATTCAACGCAATTGCAATAAATAAAACAATTCATGATCATAAAAGAGAAGACGACTGGAGCAAGCAAAAAAGGGTGGGAGACACAGCTCACCGTGGCAATTGTTTGGGATGCGCGAGAGGAGAGAAGATCACGTTGAAGGTAGCGATGGCCGCTGGTCAAGCTGCGCAGGCGTCGCCTCCAGGACAGAGCGCGGGAGGTAGAGAGCAGGCTGACTAGAAGCAACCGGAAGACAAAAAAGTTGGAGCAGAGCGGGGCAGGCGGTGACAGCGTTCAGCGTCGCGACGAGGTCACCGGCTGCGGATTCCGAAGAGAGCCGTTGTCGAAGCACGGCAGCAGGTTGCTCGTGGAGCCCGCAGCAGCAGCGGTGGGATGAGGATGGTGGAGCGAGACAACGACGGGTGGAGGATGGCGGCGGTGGCGGCGGGCTGGGCTGTGGCTGATCCGACCCAGTTAGACAGTCGCATGCGTGAGTGCCGAAGAGGAGGTGCGCCGTGCGCGACGGCGGCAGCCATGCCACGCAGGCCGCCATCTCGCTGCAGTAACTGCAGTGGTGCACTGACAGACGGACGACGGCGACGGCGGCAGCATCGGACAGCTCAGACTGTGGCGCCCGAAGGGACCAACATTTCAGTGGCCGCCTCTTTCGGTTGTAATGCCTCCATGGTGCGCTGCATCAGTTCTGCAGAGAGGCGAAAGGATCCAGCGCCGGCGTGTGTCACTCCAGTCCCCATCGGCATGGAACAGAGGATGGAGCCGGCGGCGACATTTTCAAGAGGCTCACTCATCTGCCAGCCGTTGGCTGTGGCAGACTGTTGCAACATCGGTGCCCACTCCCAATCCTTGGCGCGCTCGAGAAGTTCACGGTTCCATTTCCTTTGCAGGCGAACAGGAATCTTGGCGGCAAGCACAGCCGAATCGGACGTCTGCTGTTTGGAGCTCTTTTTCCGGGCGCGTTGTGCTGGTGCCGACATGCGCTGCTTTTTTTTTTTCGTTCTGCTCACCTCTTCGTCGCTCTCCGCACCCGCATCGGGATCTCGGTTGTAGTCGCAATCGTCCTGCTGTTCACCGGCGCTCGAGTCACCAGCATCCTCTCGATAACGCACCTGACCCGACACCTTGCGCTTTGCGCGGCCGGATGCGACAGTGAGTGACGCAGCACTTGCTGCACCATCACGAGAACACGTCGCTGCTGCTGCTGCTGCTGCTGCGGAAGCGGCCGCAAGGTGGGGAGCTGCGCATGCGCCCTGCAGACTTGTGTCCGCGACTGCAGCTGGCACAGTTTCATCTTTGCGTGACTGCGAGCGGCGTTGGCGTTTGGCCGGTACCGCCGGAGTTGCCTCATCCATCGACTGAGGCGCGGGGGCACTTGAGCCAACTGACCGGAGCTCGTGTCTCCGTCCTGCCACTCCACGGCGCGCGGAGGCACTGGACGGTGGGCCAGGAGAAGGAGCGCGCGATGATGCGGCGGAATGAGGCGGTGCAGGCACACTGGGCGGCACATGCGGTGCTGGCGGGGGAGGAAGGGGGAGGGGGAGCGCGGCCCCGGCGTGACGAGGCCATTGTTCCTGCCGGTCGCAGGCCGCTGGTGTCTGAGAGAGTGGCGCGTATGCACACGTTGTGGCCGCCACAGCCGATGGCCCCGCACAGCAGGCCAGTCTGAGGTTGGAAAAAAGTGATGTCACGCACGTGCCCATTTGCGTCCAGATGGACGGCGGGTCGACCTCGGCGCCGCCATCCGTGAGCTGCGCAAATCCCAACGCAGATATCGATTCGTTCGATGTCGACAGCTGCGGCGAGATGGGTTGGACGGGGGGTGGGACTGGCGGCGGCGTGGGCGGAGGCGGCGGAGGGGACGGAGAGACAGGCGCCCGATGCTTAACGCCATTCGTGACTCTGTACATCCGATGATCCAGCTGATAGGGCAGCACGGGGCGCTCAAAGCCGTGGCGGCGACCCTCCGCGCTCATGTGCGGATAGTGAGGAGCAGACGGTGCGCCGGCGCTTTGCATCAGCGAGTGACCGTTGTAGAAGCAGTGCACACACATGCCGTTGATGGAGAGCCACAGAATTTCGACACCGCAACAGTGTCGATCTCCGTGCAGGGGCTCGTATCCGTCAGGTTTCGTGCCCGGCGGGAGAATTTCGCGCATGCAAAACCGTCGCTCGTCATCTTCGGCGCCATCGAAGAGACGCGTGTAGATGAGCACGCCTTCAGGCGTCGTGCATCGGGCCTGCGCAGTGGCGATGACAGTGTTGACTGCGTCGATCTGTTGGCTCCAGAACGGATGCTGCAGTGGCCAGTTTTTGACTTCCTTGAGCCACATGCCCGGGAAGACGGTGCGCGTGGCCAGGGAGCTGTTGAACGTGACCGCCGGGTAGCCGTCCCAGAACGACATGGCGGCGTCGCACGCGCTGGGGCTGGTGGACAAATTGATGGCGAGATTGAGCATCTGCGATCCGACACCGAGGACGGCATGCGCAGCGCCAAGACCCGACGGCGTGATAATTGTCTCACCGGGCAGCTGGAATACCACTCGCGGCACCGTGCCCGTGCTGAGCACCAGCTCCAGCAGCTCTGCATAGTGGAAGCCGTCAGTCGAAATCATGCCGTGGAAGCGCTCGAGCAGGCGAGGTCGGTCGTGCGGGGCGACGCGTGGCAGCAGGTCGCGTGGGCAGCAGCCGACCCACACCGACACACCGCGGCTGGACAGAGTGGAGTAATTGACGGCAGCGCTGTCCGCAATCTCGTCATGGAGAGCGGTGTCTGTTACGATGGTCTTGCCATAGATCTGCACCTTGCTGCTGCCAAATCCCGACAGCGGTGCAGGCCACACAGAGTTGAAGTTGAGTTGCGCATCAGCAGCAGGTGCGCCGTGGTCCGGTTGGTTGACCAGACGCACGAGCCTGGCCTGGGCCACAGCGGCCACCACGTCCTCCATCACCTCGACGGCCCGTGCGTGGTGATCATGGGCGGCGCTGGGCTCCTCCCCATCGATATCGAACGTCGTGAAGAACACACCTGTGCACGGCCTATGGTTGTCGATGGTAGAGGATGGTGGAAGGGCGCTGCAATTCTCAGGCGACCGCTCAATCCGCTGCACTTCGTCTACGACTCTTTGGGTCGTGATAGGGCGACCGAATTTGCTGACCCCCGTTTTCGCGTTGAGTGAAAAGCCAAGAAGGGATCCTGTGCGTTGAGCGGATTCACACAGCTGATGGATGTGTCCGACGCGTGAGTTCGCATGTACCGATCCCGACGGAGGGCTCAGCAACTGTGCGAGCGAAAGTCGGTCAGGCAGATCGGCGCCGATGGTGCCGACCGCGTGGTGCAGCAGCTGCAGCGACGGCGCATTCACTTGGTCGGACCCGATCGGGAAGACTGAGCGGGAGCCCAGCGCGTCGCGCTGAACGCGCTGGAACATATGGCACGTCGGGTCCGTCAGACGGGGCCGATACTCCGCAGTGTGGTTGAGCGAGTCGACGTGCCGGATGGTGGAGGCGCCCGACAGGATGAGTACGCGGAATAACAGATTCTGCTGCAGCGCCCACGTCGCAGCGTCCGGACAGTCGTCGTCGGGTACGACGCTGGTGTTGTACGACGCGGTGGCTTGAAGGATGGTGTCACGGCTGGCCCCCGGCCGGCTTGAGGCCGCCCGCGCATGGTGTGTACGTGCCGTCACCAGAATCTTGGCCGCCAGCGGACCATTGTCATGCATGGCGTTGCACTTCACAATGAGCTCGCGGGGGGAGTCGGGAGGAACGTCGTATGTGAAGGCCGCACGAACAGCCTCGCGGTACGAAATCGCAGACGGAAGGACGGCGTCCACGGCCGCTTGCAGCGGTGGTGATGAACGCGCCAGACCGACTGGCCGTCGTCGTGTTGATTTGGATCTGAGTCTCCCGGCGCGCTTGGCTGAAGCAGCAGGACGATGTGGTTGTGCATCTGCGTTGGCATGGATATCGGTGTCCTCATCGCCTGCCGCCTGATGGCGGCCTGCGCCTGGCACGCAGGCAGCTGCAGGTGGGCGGGGCGACGTCGACGGCGTGCCGGCCTCCCTGGCAGCACATAGCACGGGCACGGCCTCGAGCTCGTCCACGGCCGGCTCGACCACAGCGCGCGGCGCCGGCGTCAAGCCAGGCACAGTCAGGCTGGTCGGCACACCAGGCGCACAGGTGGCTGCGGCCAGCTGTGCCGCCATGGCCTCTGCCGCTGCTTCCTCTAGCTCCTCTTCATCGATCACCTGTTGGGGCGGGACCAAGCGGGGCAACAACAAGCACGAGTGATGAGCTTCTGACTCGCGCCCTGTCCTCTGACCGGCGAATCATGCAGCGACGCGCGAGCACATGTTTGAGTGGCGCACCTGCTGCATGATTCTGCACATCAGCTGATCTTCCTGGATTTGGGCCACTATCCGCCTGATGGGCCCAACCTGCTCCTCACTCTGCATGCGCCGTTGATGCTCGGAACTCAAAAAGTGCTGGCAGCAAAAGAAAGCAAAGAAAAAATCACGCAGACACGAGTCAGCGACAGCACGACCCTACGGAGCCGCGGTGAGGGCGGCGTAATCAGATGAGTGGGCAGTGTCAGCTCGGAAGAGCCACTGCCAATCGAAACACACCTCAGTGGCCATGCGCACACAGCAGCTGTCATTGTGGTACTAACCGACTTCTCTGACTGGCAGAACACGTGGCAGATCTCACACCATTTTGGGGGGAGTGGCGGAGCTGGCGGAGGGCCTGTGGAGAATCTGGAGACGTTGAGCCAAGGAGTCTTTCCTGGAGGAGCGTCCCAGTCAAAGATCGGCCGAGTGGAGTACGATTCGGCGGCGGACAAGCCGGCCGGCGCGCTCCTGGACTGCAGTGGGTCGATGTGATGGAACAAATGGACCGAGGGAGCGAATTTTCCCGCGGTGTCGCGGATGACGAGTTGAGGCTGCCGCTGACGCGCCTGCCCAGCCATGTCTTGTGCGAGCGTGAGCAGCTGTGCGCGGCTCCAGATCGTACAGTGCAGGGAGCGCGCCTGTGTGCGAAGATCCTGGAGCGGTGTGGCACCTGCATGGTCAGCCGCCTGATAGAGGGCGGTACGCACCATCAACGCAGCTCGTCTGCTGGGCGCCGGCGGCGGAAGCATCAGGCCAGGTGTGGCTCCACCATCGAGCACGAGCGCGGCACCTTCGGACAGATGCGTTGCCACCGTCCCGCCGAGATCACAAATGAGCTGGGGAAGCGGGTCGTCACGAGTCGAGTAGTCGAAGACAAAAGCGACGCCCTCGATCTGGCTGCCATGGGGGGGGGCCGGCACGCACGGTGGGGGAGCGCCGGATGCACATGACAGGGCTGATGGAACTGGTTCGGCGGTCGCTGTTGGATGAGGGGCAGCGGGCGACGGCATGATTGCTGCAGTGGGAGGTCGTCTATTGTTTCCTTTTTTTCTTGAGGTTGGTTCATTCTGTTCCAATTTGTGAAACCACTCCTGTGCCTCGCTGCTGAAAGAGGCCATGTCGTCTGTATCAACAGAAGGTTCGTACCAGTTGACCATGATCTCTGAAGCCGTCCCGGTGGTGACGCCCACCCAGAAGGGGAGGGAGGTGTCCCCTGACACAGCGGTGAACACCATGCCCGGCTCGAGGTGCAGATGGGATGTCGCGCCTCTGTCGAGCCGCGGACCTGCACACTTGGGAAGGTTGAACGATGCTCTGCTGATGATGGACGCCTTGGAGCGCAAAGCTCGCTGCGCAGAAGTGGCGGCTTCGGAGCGGGGAAGGCTCGTCACACAGTTCTGCTCATCCGCCCACCACCAACCGCCGGCCGCAGTCTTGAATACGCGACTCGGGTGCGTGCAGGAGGCCGCGTGCGTGACGAGTAGTACGTTGGCCGCGCCGATATTTTTCAAGGCGTTCTTCTCTACGTCCGTGAGCTTTTTCTTTTTCGGTTGGCCAGACGGACCGCTGGGCTTGGCAGCTATTTGGATAAGGTCGTAGGCCTTAGTGTGCGCCTCCACGATTGCCGACGCTTGGTGGCACTGCCGACAAGATGAGATCAGCCGTTGGACTGTGCCTTTGAGCAAGGTCTCCCACTGCTTGGTGAACTCCGATTTCCAGATGTGGGTGTAGACCAATTGCCACTGCGTCGGAGCGTGGGCGCCTGTCGACATCCCGAGCGCTTTGCCCAGGGGAGAAGCGTGAAGACCTCGGAGGGCGGCCTCCAGACACTCGTCGTCCGCGGCCTCTGGGCCCAGCTGGGGCATGGACGCCGGCGGTTTGAGCTCGTCGATGGCCAGCGGTCTCGACTTGATGGGATTCCCCTTGGCAATTTGGTCGGCCGGGAATATTGGAAGCGAGCCAGGTTCCCACCCATCGGCGTCGTAGACGTGCGGAGTGCCGTCAGGGTTGAGATGATCCGACCACACGTAGCGATGGCGCAGCACGGTCGCCCCATTGGCGTCGCGATGGATGCGAAACACGTACGGAGTTGAAATCCCCGTCCATTTTGACGGCATCTGCTTCATCAGCCATTCCTTAACTTCCGCCACCTCCGACACAACTTCTGTGTAAAGCGTGAGTAGAGGGCCCTGGCCACTGGCATGGGAGGAATTCGCTGGGGCTCCGTGGCTGACGGCCGCGCTGTTTGCAGCGGATTGAGCGAGCGGCCGCGGCTCCGGAGCGCTCGGTTGAGCACAGGCCGATGTGGAGGCGATGCACTGCTGCTGATGCTCCAGCATTGCACGGACGAATGTGACAGGATCCTGAAATGCGCATTGACTTTGGATATGCTTGTTGCAGTTGGGACACCACTCGTGCGGCTGCACGTCCTGGCTCCACTCGCCCTCGTCAGACTCCTTTGGCTGGCTCTGCTTCGCCTGTTGACCGACGGGCCCTCGGTCAGCTGGCGCAGCAGGCCGGCGGACGAGTCGAAATTGTTGCATGGTGTTGCACGTGCGGAGGTGATCATTCAAGGACCTGAAGTCGACGAAGGTCGCCGTGCACCCGGACGCGTCGTCGAAAGAATGGGGGCACGGCACATTGGGCTGATTCGTCTCACCGAGCGCAACATTTTGATTGAGGACGTCGAGCGCAGTTTGAGCTTCGGCTGGGGTTTTCACGGTGGGCTTGTAGGCACTTTTGAGCGCGGCGGCCAGCTCCTCCATCGTCATCGCCGGATGATTGTTAAGCCAGAGACTGAAGCGCGAGAACATCTGATCGATCTTGCAGTGGCCATGGCCGGGCAGGTAGAACGACAGCGTGATAGACTCGAACACGTGTTGGCTGACGAGCAGAGCGAGGTAGTTGAAAAAGGTGTAGTTTTTGTTGCTGCTTGACGCGTTGTCCATGGTGATGTTGAGGTGCTTGGGGTAGCGCGGCGGACGGCCCTCTCTTTCTGCATTCTTCTTCTCCGCATCCAAGGACAGTTGGAGAGCGCGCTGCACCACCTCGCACGTGAGGTTGGCGTTGCCGGACACCTCCTGCGTGCAGAGGAAGGCCATGGCCGGGATCGGGCCGCCCTCGACGTGCACGCCCACCACCTTGACCGTCAGTGCAGGCAGCTCGTTCTTGAGCCCGCGAGGAACGTGCGGAATCTTGGTCTTGCACTGGTCCATGGCGTCACACGCGAGGTGCCAGCTGTCGCTGCCGTCCACCTGCGCCTCAGCACCGAACCGATAGGACGCGAAGCGCTGCCCACGCTGCAAGTCTAAATGCCGCTCGAACTGCGCTCGAAGTTCCTCCTTCTGAGCGTTGGTCACGTTGGCTTGGCGCATGGCGTTGCCCAACGTGGTACAGACCTGGCACTTGCCGAGCATGGTGCGCTCGCTCAATCGCACGTTGATTCCGCAGCGACCGATTGCGCGCCTGATGGTAGAGTCTGAAGGAGACATGCCCGGGGACAGGAAGTCCGCGTTGGTCCTCACACGATTGGCGAGTTCGGCGTACTGCGTGACGCCCGGGATCGTGATGGTGCCGGGAACATGCGGCATGTGCTCGGCATCTTGGTCCAACATCATGTTGACCGCAATGATGGCCATTTGCTCCTTCTTGGCCAGGCGCGCCTTCTTGACGGCTGCAGGTTTGGAACCGGCACTGAACGCCTCTTTTTTATCGCGCGTGAACGTTTTCTCGGATTGGTCAAGCATGCGATATGTGCACTGCACACAAATCTCAATGCCGCCGCACTTATCGAGCATGGCTGGCTTGGATTCGGGATCAGTATTGAACTTGAGCGTGGATGCCAGAGCCGTTTTATTCAGGTAGCTGAATTTGGCGAGCAGCTCCAGGCGGTGCTTCTTGCGCTTGGGAGACGGAGTCAGACGGGATTTCTTCAGGGACTCCTGAGCGAAATAGAGAAATGTGCGATCCGGGGACTGGCCGAACGAGTCCCTGTCCGTCTCGGGGTGGCGGCTGCGTCTCTTCTCGGGGCAGAAGCAGCAGACGCGCAGATGCTGATAATGCAGCAACAGGACAGAAAGCTGCGCCTGCCTGCAGAATTCCTGATCCAGCCTCAGTAGCGGTGGCAGTGACGTCTCCGGATGGGCCAGGGAATCGTGAGCCTCCTTGAGCATCTTCGCAAGCCCGTTGCTGGTCTGCTTGCTCCCCTTCTTCTTCAGGTGTGACCATTTGTCCGAGCGCCACTTGAGGAATGTTTTCAATTCATCGGGGAAAATCCATATGAACATGTTCCGCAGCGTGTCGACACTGAGCTGCTCCGGTTGTCTCGGCTTCTGAGGCGGTTTGGCTCGGCTGGACGGCGCTGAGGCAGCGCTCTCCTTATCGCTGCTGTCTGCACCAGTGTAGTCGCTCCCAGATGATTCGGTTGTGGTACCGCTGTGTGAAGGCAATGAGGGCGATGAGGGCGATGACGATGAGGGAGCGAAGCCGCCGCAAGTCAGGTCGACGTCCTCGTCGACCGACATCGACTGAAGCTGGGCCGCGATGGATGACACACCGCTCGACGCAGCCACGGGCGCTTGTGCTCGTGCGGGGGGGACAGACGACTGGTTTCCACCGTTAGGGTGAGCAGGTGCCGACAGGTGGGGTGACGCATGGCTGGGACCGAGTGGACCATTGGATGTTGCTGGCACGCCCGGTTGTGGCTCGAGCGATTCCTGCACGCGACGGGGAGTCCCTGCGTCCGCTGTCCTCGGTGTGCGCGTTGCAGGGCGCGTCGAGGGTGCGTTCTCTGCTGCGACCTTCGCTCTTTTGGAGGACTGCGAGGCACTGCTGTCGGCAGCGGGAGCGGATGAGCCAGAACCATTGTGCTGTGCCAGCGCGTTGAGACTCCACGCGCCGCTGGACGGATGGGCGGCGCACGTCTCGCACCACCAACTTTCGAAGGGCGGCGGCTGCCGGAGACCGACGCATGCTAAATGATAGACGCAGAAGCAGCTTGCGCATTCCACATGGATGACGTCGACCTCTTTCGAACACTGACGGCAGAGCTGGACGTGAAACGCCGATCGTTTGCGGGACACGGGTGCAGAGTTGAGCATTGGCCGTGGCAGTGCCAGCGTGGCCGAACACGGCGTGGGCGGGGCCGGCGCGGGCGACG
>LNAP01005452.1_pt1 | contig 11296 bp, 9 predicted proteins | sample 602601 | NCBI WGS metagenome assembly LNAP01 (sample SAMN02440304, study PRJNA202911) | soil metagenome | biome: Subtropical and temperate rainforests or woodlands; isolation source: soil samples (1 kg each in a 20% v/v slurry with milli Q water) were... ...
CGCACGTATTCGCCGGTGACCGCCGCCAGCATGCTCGGCGAGCCTTGCACCGCCGCCCGTTGCAGGTAGTGCTTCACCGCGCGCAGGCCACCGAGTTCTTCACCGCCGCCGGCGCGACCCGGGCCGCCGTGCTTGAGCTGCGGCAGCGGCGAGCCATGGCCGGTGGACTCGGCGGCGGATTCGCGGTCCAGCACCAGCAAGCGCCCGTGCCAGGCCGCGGCCACCGGGATGGCCTTGGCGGCGATGCGTGGGTCGCGGGTCACCAGGCTGGCCACCAGGCTGCCTTTGCCTCGCGCGGCCAGGGCCAGGGCTTCGTCGAGGTCGTCATAGGCCATCAGCGTGCTCACCGGGCCGAAGGCCTCGATATCGTGGGCGCCGCCTTCGGCATGCGGGTCGCGGGCCTGCAGCAGGGTCGGGGCGAAGAACGCGCCCTGGCTGACGTTTGTACCGCGCGGCTCGAAGCCGTCGCGGGCGCCGAACAACAGGTCGCTGCTGTGCAGCAGGCTCTCCAGGCGTTCGGTCACATCCCGCTGCTGGTCGTGGGAGGCCAGCGCGCCCATGCGCACGCCTTCCACCGCCGGATCGCCGACCACCACCTTGGCCAGCCTGTCGCGCAGGCGGCTGGCGACCGTGTCGATGTGCCTGGCCGGCACGATGGCGCGGCGAATGGCGGTGCATTTCTGCCCGGCCTTGGTGGTCATTTCCCGGGCCACTTCCTTGATGAACAGCTCGAACTCTTCGTCGTCCGGGCTCACGTCCGGGGCGAGGATCGCGCAGTTCAGCGAGTCGGCTTCGGCATTGAACGGCACCGAGTTGCGAATCAGCTGCGGGTTGGCGCGCAGCTTGGCCGCGGTGTCGGCCGAGCCGGTGAAGGTCAGCACGTCCTGGCCCTGCAGGCGGTCCAGCAGGTCGCCGGTACTGCCGATCACCAGTTGCAGGCTGCCGGCGGGCAACAGCCCCGATTCATCCATCAGGCGTACCGCGGCTTCGGTCAGGTAGCTGGTGGCGGTGGCCGGCTTGACGATGCACGGCATGCCGGCGAGGAAGCTCGGGGCGAATTTTTCCAGCATGCCCCAGATCGGGAAGTTGAACGCGTTGATATGCACCGCCAGGCCACCGCGGGGCACCAGGATATGGGTGCCGGCGAAGCTGCCGAGCTTGCTCAGCTGCAGCGCCGGGCCTTCGTGGACGATATTGCCCGAGGGCAGTTCCCGCGAACCCAGGCTGGCATAGGTGAACAGGGTGCTGTTGCCGCCCTCGATGTCGATCCAGCTGTCGGCGCGGGTGGCGCCGCTGTGGTGGGAGATCGCGTACAGCTGTTCCTTGCGTTCGCTCAGGTACAGCGCCAGCGCCTTGAGCCGCTGGGCGCGCTGCTGGAAGTCCAGGGCCATGAGGGAGGCGATGCCCTGGCGCCGGCCATGGTCGAGCGCCTCGGCGAAATCCAGGCGCTCCTCGTGGGTGCGGGCCAGTTCGTGGCCGTCGATGGCGCTGCGCAGCACCTGGGCGCCGTGTTGGCCGATCCAGCGGCCGGCGATGAAGCTTTGCAGGGTAGGGGCGTGAGGCATCACGATTCCTCCGGATGATGAATGAGGCCGGCGCGGCCAACGACCGCGCCGGCGGGGTTTACCAAAGAGCCAGGGTGTAGCCGAGGATCAGGCGGTTCTCGTCGAGGTCGGTGGCCAGGCCGTTGCCCGAACGAAAGGTCACGTTGCGCCAGCGGAGGCTCAGGTCCTTCAGCGGTCCACTCTGGATCACGTAGGTGATGTCGGTGTCGCGCTCGGTTTCGCGGCCGTTGTCGACAGTGCCCGCCTTGACGTGGCGGCCGTCGGTGTAGCGGGTCATGAAGGTCAGGCCGGGCAGGCCCATGGCCGCGAAGTCGTAGTCGTAGCGCAGCTGCCAGGAGTCTTCCTCGGCGCGGGTGTAGGTGTTGTAGGTCACCAGGTTGACCACGTAGGGATCGCCACCGTTGAGGAACGGGAAGGCGCTGTCGCCGGACAGTTGCTGCCAGGTGGCGCTGATTTTGTGCGGGCCCTTGATCAGGCTGAACATGCTGTTGAAGTTGCGGTTGTCGATCCGCCCGGCACGCTCGGCGCCGTCGCCACGGCTGTCGAAGTAGCGCAGGTCGCTGCGCAGGCTGAAGCCGCCGCCCAGGGGCTGGGTATGCAGCAGGCCGAGGTAGTGCTGGCGATAGATCTGTTCGAGCTTGCCGTAGTAATAGCTGAGGCTCAGTTGCGGGCTGAAAGCGTAGCTGGCGCCGGCGAAGTCGAAATGATCGCTGCGGGCGGCGCCATAACCGATGTCGTCGTTGCTCGAGGAATCGCGCAGGTTGGCTTCGGTCAGGCGCCCGGCATTTACCGTCAGGCCGCTGATTTCCTGGCTGGTCAGCAGACCGCCCTGGAAGGTCGAGCCGAGCAGGCGGGTGTCGTTGTACGTCGCCACGGGCAGCAGCGGTTGCAGGGTGCCGATCTTCAACACGCTTTTCGACAGGCGCAGCTTGCTGGTCAGGCCCAGTTCGCTGAACTCGTCCGCCGGTTCGTGGCTGTTGGGGCCGAACGGCAGCAGGCCGGTGCCACGGCGATCCGGGCTGGAGTCGAGCTTGAGCCCGAGCTCGCCAAGGGCATCCAGGCCGAAACCCAGGGTGCCCTCGGTGTAGCCGGACTCGATCCGCGCGGTGAAGCCCTGGGCCCATTCCTCGGCCTTGGACTGCGCGGCGTTGGCCTGGCGGAAGTCACGGTTGATGTAGTGGTTGCGCATTTCGATCCGTGCCTTGCTGTCACTGATGAAGTCGGCTTGTACGCTGCAGGTGAACAGGCCCAGGCCCAGCGAGGCCATGGCCGGCAGCAGGTGTTTCGGTGAGGCGATGGAAACGGGGTTCATTGTTGTTATTCCCTGTCATCGATCGGAACGGGTTCAGTGTTTGCTGGCGCCGGAAGCGCCGATGCCGGTCATCGAGCGGATGAACTGCGCGAGGTAGCGGCCACGCTCCAGTTCGGCCCGCGCCGAGGTGTCGGTCACCGAGAACAGCCAGGCGCTGAAGAACGCCAGGCTCATGGAGAACAGCGCCGGGTTGGAGTAGGGGAACAGCGCCCGTTCGTGATGCAGCACGTTGACCCAGACCGCCGGGCTCAGCACCAGCAGCACGATCGCCGACACCAGCCCGGCCAGGCTGCCGGTCACGGCGCCGCGGGTGGTCAGGCCTTTCCAGAACATCGAAAGGAACAGCACCGGGAAATTCACCGAGGCGGCGATGGCCAGCACCAGCCCGGACAGGAAGGCGATGTTCTGCGACTCGAACAGCAGGCCGAGGACGATCGCCAGCACGCCGATGCACAGGGTGGCGATGCGCGACACGCGCATTTCCTGCTGCTCGCTGGCCTGGCCCTTGCGCAGCACGCAGGCATACAGGTCGTGGGACACCGCCGAGGCGCCGGACAGCGCCAGGCCGGCGACCACCGCGAGGATGGTGGCGAAGGCCACCGCCGAGATGAAGCCGAGGAACAGGTTGCCGCCCACCGCCTGGGCCAGGTGCACGGCGATCATGTTGCCGCCGCCGATGATCGCGCCGTTGGCGTCGCGGAACGCCGGGTCGGTGCCGACCATGACGATCGCGCCGAAGCCGACCACGATCAGCAGCAGGTAGAAGTAGCCGATGAAGCCGGTGGCGTAGAACACGCTCTTGCGCGCTTCCTTGGCGTCGCTGACGGTAAAGAAGCGCATCAGGATATGCGGCAGGCCAGCGGTGCCGAACATCATGCCCAGGCCCAGGGAAATGGCATCGATGGGGTTCGACAGCAGCCCGCCGGGGGCCATGATCGCGCTGCCCTTGGCATGCACGGCGCTGGCCCCGGCGAACATCGCCTCGGTGCTGAAGCCAAAATGCCTGAGCACCATGAACGCCATGAAGCTGGTGCCGAACAGCAGCATCACCGCCTTGATGATCTGCACCCAGGTGGTGGCGAGCATGCCGCCGAAGGTCACGTAGAACACCATCAGCACGCCGACCAGCATCACCGCATAGAGGTAGCTGATGCCGAACAGCAACTCGATCAGCTTGCCGGCGCCGACCATCTGCGCCACCAGGTACATCAGGGCCACGGTCAGGGTGCCGAAGGCCGAGGTCAGGCGCACCGGGGTCTGCTCCAGGCGGTAGGACACCACGTCGGCGAAGGTGTACTTGCCCAGGTTGCGCAGGCGTTCGGCGATCAGGAACAGGATGATCGGCCAGCCGGCGAGCACGCCCAGGGCGTACAACAGGCCGTCGTAACCGTTGAGGAACATCATCGCCGAGATGCCCAGGAAGGACGCCGCGGAGATCATGTCGCCGGCGATCGCCAGGCCGTTCTGCAAGCCGCTCATGCCGCCGCCGGCGGTATAGAAATCACTGGCCGAGCGGGTGCGCAGGGCGGCCCAGCGGGTGACGCCGAGGGTGAACAGGACAAACACCAGGAACATGCCGATGGCGTTCCAGTTCAAGGGGCGCGCGCTGCCTTCGGCGGCCAGTGCCAGGTCGGTGGCGAACATGCACGGCAGGGCGAACAACGCCAGCAAGGGCTTCATTGGGCGCACTCCTGCTTGAGCTTTTCGTTCAGCGGGTCGATCACGTTATTGGCGCGATAGACGTAAAAGCCGGTGAGGGCGAAGGCCAGCAGCACGATCGCCACGCCCACCAGCATGCCGACCGTGGTCACCCCGCCACTCAGCGAGCGCCCCAGGGTGCTGGGGGAAAACGCCACCAGCAGCACGAAGCCGTAGTAGATCACCAGCATGGCCAGGGTCAGGGACCAGTAGAGGTTCTGTTTGCGCCGCACCAGCTGGACGAAGTCGGGGTGCTGGCGGATCTGTTCGATGTCTTGCGGGGTCATGGGAGCGCTCTCTTGATGTTGTTTTTGTTTTGGTTGAAACGCGGTGTGGTTCTTTTGCTTCTGTAGCCGCTGCCGGAGGCTGCGATCGACTTGGGCGGCACTCCGACGAAGCGGGCGCACGGTCTTAAGATCGCTGAAGGCCTTCGGTCTTATCGCAGCCTGCGGCAGCGGCCACAGGTCAGAGCTGGTCGAAGTCCAGCACCACCTTGTCGCTGACCGGGAACGACTGGCACGACAGTACGTCCCCGGCCGCCACTTCGTAGTCCTCGAGGGCGTGGTTGCTGTCCATTTCCACTTCGCCTTCGATCACCTTGCACTTGCAGGTGGAGCACACCCCGGCGCGGCACGAATAGGGCAGCTCGGCGCCCTGGGCATTGCCGGCATCGAGGATGCTCTGGCTGTTGCGCGGCAGGTCGAAGGCCAGGGCGCGACCGTCGCTGATCACGGTGATCTGGCTGACCGCCGCATCGAGCTGCCGGGCCGCCTCGCGCTCCTCGCGCTTGTGCGGGCTGCCAGCGGCGGCGAACAGCTCGAAGTGAATGCGCTCGGCGGCCATGCCGTGGGCTTTCAGGCTGTCGCGCACGGTTTCGGTCATCGCCTGCGGGCCGCAGATGAAGGCGGCGTCCAGGGCCTTGACGTCGAGCCAGCGGGAAAACAGCCGGGCACATTTGTCGGCGTCGATCCGGCCGTTGTAGAGGTCGATGTCCTGCTGTTCGCGGCTGAACACGAAGATCAGGTTCAGGCGTTGCAGGTAGCGGTTCTTCAGGTCTTCCAGCTGTTCGCGAAACAGGGCGGCGGAGCTTGCGCGGTTGCCGTACAGCAGGGTGACGCGGCTGTGGGGCTCTGTTTCCAGGGTGCTCTTGATGATCGACAGGATCGGCGTGATGCCGCTGCCGGCCGCCACCGCCAGGTACTGGCCATGGCGCTCGGGATCGAGCTGGACATGGAAGTGCCCGGCCGGCGGCATCACATCCAGGCAATGCCCGGGCTTGAGCCGGTCATTGGCGAACGCCGAAAAGCGCCCGCCGGCCACACGCTTCACGGCAATGCGCAGCTCGCCGTCGTTGACCCCGGCGCAGATCGAATAGGAGCGGCGCACTTCCTCGCCATCCAGTTGGGTGCGCATTACCAGGTGCTGGCCCTGGGTGAAATGAAAGCTGTCCTGCAGGTGCTGCGGAATCTCGAAGGCGATGGACACCGCGTCGCGGGTTTCGCTGCGCACATCCTTGATGGTCAGGCTGTGGAATTTGCTCATGGTTGTTCTCCCACTGACACGGCGTCAGATGCACTTGAAATAGTCGAACGGCTCCAGGCAGTCCCGGCAGCGATACAGCGCCTTGCAGGCGGTCGAGCCGAACTCGCTGAGCTGTTCGGTGTGGCTGCTGCCACATTGCGGACAACAGATGGCAGCGCTTTCGCCCAGCAGGCTGCGCTTGCTGCTACTGCCCACAGGCGGGGCGATGCCGTAGGCCCGCAGCCGTTCGCGGCCGCTGGCGGTGATCCAGTCGGTGCTCCAGGCCGGGGTCAGCCGGCGTTGCAGGCGGGGCGCGGGAAACCCGGCGAGTTCCAGGGCGGCACGGATATCGCCCTCGATCACCTCGGTGGCCGGGCAGCCGGAATAGGTCGGGGTGACCACCACCTGCAGGTGGCCGTCGTGCCAGCCGAGGTCGCGGACGATGCCCAGCTCCACCACGCTGACCACCGGCACCTCCGGGTCCATGACCGCGCCGAGGATGTTCCAGGCCGCCTCCAGGTCGCCCGGTTGCAGGGCACGGGCGCCACGGTCGCTGGAAATCAGCTCACCAGGTTGCATCGGGGTACGCTCGTGGCAGTGCCTGCATTTCCGCCAGCAGAATGCCCAGGTGTTCGCTGTGCAGGCCGCGGCGGGCGTCCAGGTAGAAATGGCTGGGGGGCGCTGGCAGGGGCAGGGTGGCGCTGGCGAAGATCCGCGTCACCGTGGCCTGCCAGGCGCTGGCGACCTGCGCGGGGTCGGCGATGAGGCCGGCGTCGTGCAGGTGGTTTTCGCTGTCGTCGCCGCTGATCAGTTCGACGGTGAAGCGCCAGAGCAGGGGGATCGCCTCCAGCATGCGCTGGTGGCTGTGCTCGGTGCCGTCGCCCAGGCGCTCGACCCATTCGCTGGAGCGGCGCAGGTGATAGGTGACTTCCTTCACCGCCTTGGCGGCGATCCCGGCGATGCGCTCGTCGCTGGACCGGGCCAGGCCCTTGAGCACTTCCAGGTGCCAGGCGTCGTAGAGAAACTGCTTGAGCAGGGTCACGGCGAAATCGCCGTTGGGCTGCTCCACCAGCAGCAGGTTGCGATAGGCGCGCTCGTCGCGGCGGAACGCCAGGTGGTCGGCGTCGCGGCCGTCGTCCAGCAGTTCGGCGGCGTAGTCCAGCCAGTTGCGGGCCTGGCCCACCAGGTCGAGGCCGACGTTCATCAGCGCCAGTTCTTCTTCCAGGGCCGGCGCGCGGCCGCACCACTGGCACAGGCGCTGGCCCTGGACCAGGGCGCTGTCGCCCAGGCGCAGCAGGTACTGGATCAATTCGTTTTGCGTGTTCATGGTCGACCTCACATGTGCCCGACTTCGGCCGGCAGCTCGTAGAAGCTGGCGTGGCGATAGACCTTGTCGTCCGCCGGGTCGAACAGCGGGTCCTTTTCATCCGGGGACGAGGCGACGATCAGCGCCGAGGGCACCACCCACAGGCTCACGCCTTCGCTGCGGCGGGTGTAGAGCTCGCGGGCGTTCTCGATGGCCATGGCGCTGTCGGCGGCATGCACGCTGCCGACGTGCTTGTGGTTGAGCCCGTGCTTGCTGCGCACGAAGACTTCGAAGAGGGTCCATTCAGACATAAGGGTGACTCCACATCAGGGGCTGAAGCGCTGTGGCCCTGGCCGCGGGTTGCCGCGGCCAGGGTTCACGCGGCGTTTTTATTGGCTTTCTTGCGGGCGTGGGCGACCGCGGCTTCGCGGACCCAGGCGCCATCCTCGATGGCCTTGCGCCGGGTGGCGACGCGTTCCTGGTTGCACGGGCCGTTGCCCTTGAGCACTTCGTAGAATTCGTCCCACTGGATCTCGCCGAAGTCGTAGTGGCCGCGTTCGGCGTTCCACTTCAAGTCCGGGTCCGGGCAGGTGCAGCCGAGCAGTTCCAGCTGCGGGATGGTCTGGTCGATGAAGCGCTGGCGCAGTTCGTCGTTACTCTGGCGCTTGATCTTCCAGGCCATGGACTGCGCGCTGTTGGGCGAGTGTTCGTCGCTGGGGCCGAACATCATCAGGGCCGGCCACCACAGGCGGTTGATGGCGTCCTGGACCATGTCCTTCTGCGCCTGGTTGCCCTCGCGCATCAGGGTCAGGAGGATTTCGTAACCCTGGCGCTGGTGGAAGCTTTCTTCCTTGCAGATGCGCACCATGGCCCGGGAGTAGGGGCCGTAGGAGGTGCGCTGCAGCACCACCTGGTTGACGATCGCCGCGCCGTCCACCAGCCAGCCCACCGCGCCCATGTCGGCCCAGTTCAGCGTCGGGTAGTTGAAGATGCTCGAATACTTGGCGCGGCCGCTGTGCAGCTTGGCGATTTCCTCGTCGCGGTCGGCGCCCAGGGTTTCCATCGCGCTGTACAGGTACAGGCCGTGGCCGGCTTCGTCCTGGATCTTGGCCATCAGTTGCAGCTTGCGCTTGAGGGTCGGGGCGCGGGTCACCCAGTTGCCTTCGGGCAGCATGCCGACGATTTCCGAATGGGCGTGCTGGGAAATCTGCCGGATCAGGGTTTGCCGATAGGCATCCGGCATCCAGTTCTTGGCTTCGATCTTGATTTCCGAATCGATTTTTTCCTGGAAGGCACGTTCCTGTTCGGACATCTCCGAACGGGGCTTGATGCTTTTGACTCCGGTCTCTACCAGCTGTGCGTACATGGTGCGTCTCCTGCCGTGAAGGATTGCCTGGGCATGGAGAACTTTATATGTGATACAAAAATAAATATCAAACACAAAATAACGTGTCGTATATGTTTTTGTATCGCTTTGCCCGGCAAGGGTTTTCCCTCGGGCAAAAAAAGCCCCGCCGAAGCGGGGCTTTAAGCTTGGAAAGGCCTATTTCTGCCGATTGTCCACCACGTGGCTGGCCTTGCCCTCGGAGCGCTTGAGGGAAAAGGCCGGGCGCAAAACGATACGCGAGCTGATGCCGATGTAGGTTTTGATGTGCCGGCTCAGTTCGTCGCAGATGGCTTTCTGCTGCTCGTCGCCCAGCTGTCGGTGCTCGTTCTTGAGCTCCACATGCACCTCGACGCTGTCGAGGTTGCCGTTGCGGTACAGGTGGATCTCGTAGCATTCGCAGAGTTGCCGGACCTTGAGCACCTGCTCCTCGATCTGCGTGGGGAACACGTTGACCCCGCGAATGATCAGCATGTCGTCGCTGCGCCCGGTGATCTTGTCGATACGCCGCATGGGCCGCGCCGTACCGGGCAGCAGGCGGGTCAGGTCGCGGGTGCGGTAGCGGATCATCGGCAGGGCTTCCTTGCTCAGCGAGGTGAACACCAGCTCGCCCATCTGGCCATCCGGCAACACCTGGCCGGTCACCGGGTCGATGATCTCGGGGTAGAAGTGGTCCTCCCAGATGGTCGGCCCGTCCTTGGTCTCGGCGCATTCCATGGCCACGCCGGGGCCCATGATTTCCGAGAGCCCGTAGATATCCAGTGCGGTGATGCTCAGGCGCTGCTCGATGGCGCTGCGCAGTTCGGCGGTCCAGGGTTCGGCGCCGAAGATCCCCAGGCGCAGGGCGAGCTTTTGCGGGTCGATGCCCTGGCGCTCGATCTCGTCGGCGATGTTGAGCATGTAGGAGGGCGTGACCATGATGATGTCCGGCTGGAAGTCCTTGATCAGTTGCACCTGTTTTTCGGTCTGGCCACCGGACATCGGGATCACCGTACAGCCCAGGCGCTCGGCGCCGTAGTGCGCCCCCAGGCCGCCGGTGAACAGGCCGTAGCCGTAGGACACATGGACCTTGTCGCCACGCCGGCCGCCGGCGGCGCGGATCGAGCGCGCGACCACCCTGGCCCAGGTGTCGATGTCGTTCTGGGTGTAGCCGACCACCGTCGGCTTGCCGGTGGTGCCGCTGGAGGCGTGCAGCCTCACCACGTCCTGGATCGGCACGGCGAACATGCCGTAGGGGTAGTTGTCGCGCAGGTCGGACTTGCTGGTGAACGGGAACTTCGCCAGGTCCTCCAGGCTGCGCACATCGTCGGGGTGCACGCCGAGCGTGTCGAAGCGCTGACGGTACAGCGGCACGTTCCGGTAGGCGTGGTTCAGGCTCCAGCGCAGGCGTTCCAGCTGATGCTGGCGCAACTGGTCGACGCTGGCGGTTTCCAGCGGGTCCAGCAGGGGATCAAGCACGGCTTTGGCAATTGGCATGTTCATGGCTTCACTCGAATTATTGTTGTGTCGAGCCGCCGGCGGGCGACTCCTGAGTGCCTGCGCCCAGGATACCCTCGGGGGCTCCGGGCGCGGGTGTATCTGGTCTTAAACTCGTTCGACGATCAGGGCGATGCCCTGGCCCACACCGATGCACATGGTGCACAAGGCGTAGCGACCCTGGCGTTGTTCCAGTTCGTGCAGCGCGGTGGTCACCAGGCGCGCGCCGCTCATGCCCAGGGGGTGACCCAGGGCGATGGCGCCGCCGTTGGGGTTGACCCGCCCGTCGTCGTCCGCCAGGCCCAGCTCGCGCAGCACCGCCAGGCCCTGGGCGGCGAACGCTTCGTTGAGTTCGATCACGTCCATGTCCGCCAGGCTCAGCCGGGCCAGTTCCAGCACCTTGCGCGTGGCTGGCACCGGGCCGATGCCCATGATCCGTGGCTCGACCCCGGCGGTGGCCATGGCGACCACCCGACCACGCGCCTTGAGGCCGTAGCGTTGCGCGGTTATCGCGTTGGCCAGCAACAGGGCGCAGGCACCGTCGTTGACCCCCGAGGCGTTGCCCGCGGTGACGCTGCCGCCCTGGCGGAATGGCGTACCGAGCTTCTGCAGCTGTTCGAGGGTGGTGTCGCCCCTTGGGTGTTCGTCCTGCTCGACCAGGGTCGGCGGGCCTTTGCGCTGGGGGATGGGCACCGCGACTATTTCCCTGGCCAGGCGTCCGCTGGCTTGCGCCGCCGCGGCCCGCTGCTGGCTGCGCAGGGCGAAGGCGTCCTGGTCGGCGCGGGAAATGCCGAACTGCGCGGCGACGTTTTCCGCGGTTTCCGGCATCGAGTCGATGCCAAAACCGTGCTCCATCAGCGGGTTGACGAAGCGCCAGCCAATGGTGGTGTCGAACAGATCGGCCTGGCGCGAAAACGCGGTCTGCGCCTTGCCCATCACCAGCGGCGCGCGGGACATCGATTCGACGCCGCCGGCCAGCACCAGCCGGGCCTCGCCACAACGCAGGGCGCGGGCGGCGGTGCCAATGGCGTCCA
>LNAP01005455.1_pt1 | contig 11290 bp, 9 predicted proteins | sample 602601 | NCBI WGS metagenome assembly LNAP01 (sample SAMN02440304, study PRJNA202911) | soil metagenome | biome: Subtropical and temperate rainforests or woodlands; isolation source: soil samples (1 kg each in a 20% v/v slurry with milli Q water) were... ...
CATCGTGATGCCCAGCGCCGACGGCGCCGCCGCCGCGATGCGCCAGGCGCTGGACGATGCCGGCCTCGCACCGCAGGACGTCGACTACATCAACGCCCACGGCACCGGCACCCAGGCCAACGACGTCACCGAGAGCCGCGCCATCCGGCTCGCCTTCGGCGCGCATGCCGAACGCCTCGCGGTGTCCTCGACCAAGTCGATGCACGGCCACGCGCTGGGCGCCTCCGGCGCGCTGGAGCTGGTGGCGGTGATCGGCGCGCTGCGCGACAGCGTGGTGCCGCCCACCGCCAATCTCGACCAGGTCGATCCGGCCTGCGATCTGGACTACGTGCCGAATGTCGCTCGACCGATGCCGGTGCGTGCCGCACTCTCCAACTCGTTCGCGTTCGGTGGACTCAACGCGGTGCTGGCGATCAAGCGCGCCCCGTAGCGGCGACGCCTCGACTGCCCGCTTCGCAGGGTGGGCATTGCCAGCCGCTCTATGCCAAAACATGGAGCGGAAGCCGGCGGGCATTGCCCGCCCTACGCGCTGGCGCTCAAGCGCGCGCCGTAGCGCTACGCCCGTAGGAGCGCACCCTGTGCGCGATGCTTTTCGTGGGGGTTCGGAAAAAGCGTCGCGCACAGGGTGCGCTCCTACAAAAGGGTGATCGTCCCGGGCGCTCTTCAGCATCAGCCCTTCTTGGCCTTGGTCAGCAACTGGTCCAGCAGCGCGATCGCCAGGTCGATCTCCTCATGGGTGATCTCCAGCGACGGCGCGAACGTGATCACGTTCTTGTACCAGCCACCCACGTCGAGCACGAGGCCGATCTTCTTGCCGTTGTGCTCGAGATCGCCGGCCAGGCCGATGTCGACCATCCTGTCCAGCAGCGCCTTGTTCGGCGTGAAGCCATCGTCCGTGCAGATCTCCGCACGCAGCGCCAGGCCGAGGCCGTCGACGTCGCCGATCTCCTTGTGGCGCTTCTGCAGGTCGCGCAGGCCGTCGAGGAAGTGCGCGCCCTTCTTCGGCACGCTGGTCTCGTAGTCCAGTTCGTACCCCATCCTGATCACTTCCAGACCCAGCGCGGTACCGAGCGGATTGGAGTTGAACGTGGAATGGGTCGAGCCCGGCGGGAAGATCGTCGGGTTGATCAGCTCCTCGCGCGCCCACAGGCCGGACAGCGGATTCAGGCCATTGGTCAGCGCCTTGCCGAACACGATCACGTCCGGCGTCACGCCGAAATGCTCGATCGACCACAGCTTGCCGGTACGCCAGAAGCCCATCTGGATTTCGTCGACCACCAGCAGGATGCCGTACTGGTCGAGCACCTTCTTCAGGTCCTTGAAGAAGTTCATCGGCGGGATCACATAGCCGCCGGTGCCCTGGATCGGCTCGACGTAGAACGCGGCGTATTCGGCCTGCTTCACTTTCGGATCCCACACGCCGTTGTATTCGGTCTCGAACAGGCGCGCGAAGTGGCGCACGCAGTCGTCGGAATACTCTTCAGGGGTCATGCCCTTCGGGCGGCGGAACGGGTACGGGAACGGGATGAACATCGCACGCTCGCCGAAGTGGCCGAAGCGGCGGCGGTAGCGGTAGCTGGAGGTGATCGACGAGGCACCCAGCGTGCGGCCGTGGTAGCCGCCCTCGAACGCGAACATCAGGCTCTTGCCGTTGCGGGCGTTGCGCACGATCTTCAGCGAATCCTCGATCGCCTGTGCGCCGCCCACGTTGAAGTGCACGCGGCCATCGAGACCGAACTTCTTCTTCGCATCCAGCGCCACCGTCTTGGCCAGCTCGATGCGGGTCTGGTGCAGGTACTGGCTGGCCACCTGCGGCAACACATCGATCTGCTGCTTCAGCACGTTGTCCAGACGCGGATTGCGGTAGCCGAAGTTGACCGCGGAATACCACATCTGCAGGTCGAGAAACGGCACGCCGGCCGTGTCATACATGTAGCTGCCTTCACAGGTGCGGAAGATCTTCGGCGGATCCACGTAATGCACGGTGTCGCCGAACGAGCTGTACTTCGCCTCGTCGGCGAGCAGTTGGGCGTCGTCGATCACCACGGAAGCGTTCTTGTCGAAAACATTCATCGGAAGTCCGGAGTCGGGGGAGAGGGATCGCGCAGGCCGGCGCCGGTCAGGCCGACGTCGCCAGCGCAGGCACGGGGGGATGGTCGAACAGGCTGCCGTCGAGCAGCTGCGGCAGGAACTCGAGCGCATCCTCGAAGCCGGTGATCGGCACGTAGGGAATGCCGGCGGCGCGGCAGTGCTCGATCAGGCGATGCTTGGCGAACACGAAGTCGACGCGGTCGGCGGCGCAGAAGTCCGAGGCGCCATCGCCGATCAGCAAGGTCCTCGCGCCGCCCGCGCGGGCCTGGGCCACGCAGGCGCACTTGCAGGTGCCGCTGCGGCAGCCGTCGGCCTGGAACGGCGAGGTCAGCTGCCACTGCTTCGGCGGCGTGCCGGGCGCCAGGTGGTTCGCCGCCAGCGGCAGGTCGTTCAAGCCGTGGCGATCGAGAATCCGCCGGATCGCGTAGTCGAGGCCGTCGCTGACCACGCGGATCGGCACGCCGAGCTCGCGCGCCTTCGCCACGAAGCCCGGGAACGCGTGGTCGATCCATACCTCGGCTAGGTGCGCGTCGAGTTCGGCGCGGCTCATCTGCAACAGATCGACCTGCCCGGCCATGCATTCGCGCGAACCGATGCGGCCGGCGCGCCAATCCTGTTCCAGCACTTCCCAGCCGGGGCGGCCGAAACGGTCAAGCAGCGAATCGATCACGTCCTCGACGGAAATGGTGCCGTCGAAATCACACAGGATGGTCCAGCCAGAAACGGACATCGACGGCACGCTCGAATGACGATGCCACGCAGCGTAGGAAAGCTGTCTTTCGGCGCCCTTTCCCCTTTCCGAACGGATGCTGAGTGCACGCGCCGTGGCGTCTGCCGAAGCACGTCGGTAGCACCTATGCTGCTGTCCCATGCGCGACCACCGCCCCATCCTGATGCAATCTTGTCTGCCGCGACTTCGCCTGCTGCTGGCAGCATGCCTGCTGTGGCCGCTGGGCTGCATCGCGGCGACCGACTCGGCCGCGTTCGCCGTCGGCGTCGGCATGCAACGCATGCCCAGCTGGCCCGGCGCAAAGAACCAGCACAGCGAACCGGTGCCGTACCTCGACATCGAACTTCCCGGTCGCGGCAGTTTCTCCACGCTGGACGGACTGCAGATCGATCTGATCCGCGGCACGGAGTGGCACGGCGGCATCCATGGCGATTACCAGTGGGGGCGTTCGCGCGACGACCTCGGCAGCCTGCGCGGAAAGATCGCTTCGCTGCCGCCGCGCATCAACCTGGGCGGCTACCTGGAATGGCAGCTCACCCGGCAGATCGACGTGGGTGGCAACCTCGACCACGACATCAACGGCGCCGGCGCCTATCTCGAGCTGTATGCCGAATGGGATCTGCCGCCGGTCGGCCTGCTCGAACAGGCCGTCGCGCTGCACTGGCAGGCGATGAACGCGCCGGCGATGAACCGCTTCTTCGGTATCAGCCCGCAAGCCGCGCGCGCCCTGTCGGCGCCGGTGTGGCAACCCGGTGCCGGCAGCCAGCTGGCCTCGCTGGAGTACGACTTGTTCATGCCCACCAGCAAGCACACCGGCGTGGCGCTGGTGCTGGTCTACGGGCGCCTGCTCGGCGGTGCCGCCGACAGTCCGCTGGTCACCCGTTACGGTTCGCGCACGCAGCTGTCCGAATCACTGGCGTTCATGTACCACCTGTGAGGCCGCACGCGATTTCGGCAAGGCAGGCACCCGCTACCGGCAAGGCCTTCTGCCGCGTATCGGCGTTACGGTGAAGCCCGACGGACCTCAGCGGTCGTCGCACGTCCAGATCGCGCCGTCTTCCTCGCGCACCGGGAAGCTGGCGATCGGCTCGTACGCCGGCGGTTTCGTCACCGCGCCGGTGCGCAGGTCGAAGCGCGCGCCGTGGCGCGGGCATTCCACCTCGAAGCCGAACACCTCGCCGCCGGCCAGGTCGCCGCCGTCGTGGGTGCAGGTGTCCTCGACCGCGTACAGCACGCCGTCGATGTTGTACACGGCGATCGGCGTGTCGCCGTCCCACACCACCTTGAATTCACCCGGCAGGAAATCGCTGCGGGTACCGACCCTGACCCAGCCATTCATGCCGCGACCCCGTCGAAATCCTTCAGCAGCACCTCGAAACGCAGGTCGTCGCGGCGGGGGATGCCAAAGCGCTCGTCGCCGTACGGGAACGGCTGGTATTCACCGGTGCGCCGGTAGCCACGACGGCCGTACCACGCGATCAGTTCCTCACGCTGCACGATCACCGTCATGCGCATGCCGCGGCAACGCCATTCCTCTCGCGCGATCCGCTCCGCCTCGGCCAGCACCCGTTTGCCCAGGCCACTGCCCTGCTCGGCCGGGTCGACGGCGAACATGCCGAAGTAGCCGGCGTCGCCCTGCCGCTCGACATGGCAGCTGGCCTTGAGCCGGCCAGCCGACTCGGCCAGCAGTACGCGACTGCCGGGCCGTTCGATCAGCGCGCGCACATCGGCCGCATCGGTGCGCTGGCCGTCCAGCAGGTGCGACTCGGTGGTCCAGCCGCGCAGGCCGGACTCGCCGCGATAGGCCGACTCGACCAGGGCCACGATGGCATCGACATCGGCGAGGGTCGCCGCGCGGAACACGGGTAAGGGTTGTGCAGTCATGCGCGGATGATAAGGCCTCGCCTGTTTCGCCCACCATGACCTGGAACAGCTGCGCCTGCGCGTGACTTTCGACACTGGGCAGCACACGACCGGTTTGCCTAGCCTGCCGTTTACGCAAAATTTTGCGACGCCCGGATGAGCGGGCGTGCACGTGTGCCCACCGAAGGAAGCCACCCATGAAGCACCGTTTTGTAAAGCCATTGGCGTTCGCCGTGGCGATGACGCTGGGCACCAGTGCATTGGCCGCACCCACCACCGCGTTCGACGTGAACGAGATCGACAGCAGCATCAAGGCCTGCACTGATTTCAACGGCTTCGTCAACGCGAAATGGATAGCCGCGCATCCGATCCCCGCCGATCGCACGCGTTGGGGTTCGTTCGACGCGCTGCGCGAGGGCAGCCTCGACGTGCAGCGCAAGATCGTCGAGAAGGCCGCGCGCGAGGCGGCGGCTGCCGCGCCGGGTTCGATCGAGCAGAAGATCGGCTACCTGTACGCCTCCGGCATGGACGCGGCGGCGATCGACAAGGCCGGCTTCGACCCGATCAAGCCGCAACTGGCGCGCATCGACGGGCTGAAGAACCGTACCGGCGTGGTCGGCTACATCCGCGACAGCTACGCCCGCGGCGAGCCGGTGCTGTTCCGCTTCTACGGCAACGCCGACTTCAAGGACTCCAACCGGCAGATCGCCTACGCCGGCCAGGGCGGCCTCGGCCTGCCCACCGTCGACTACTACAGCAAGCCCGACTACGCGAAGATCCGCACCGCCTACGTGGCGCACATCGCGAAGCTGCTGGAGCTGACCGGCACCAGCGCCGCCCACGCGCAGCAGCAGGCCAAGGCGGTGCTGGCATTCGAAACGCGCCTCGCCGCAGCCTCGCTGCCGCCGGTGCAGATGCGCCAACCGGAAAACCGCTACCACTACGTCAGCATCGCCGACGCCGACAAGGTGACGCCGGACTTCGACTGGGCCGCCTTCTTCAAGGCGCAGAAAGCCGACGTGCAGGACGGCTTCTCGCTGTCGCAGCCGAAGTTCTTCGCCGAAGCGCAGAAGATGTTGCACGACGTGCCGCTGGCGCAGTGGCAGGCCTACCTGCGCTACCACGCGATTGCCAATGCGGCGCCGTACCTGTCCACGCCGTTCCAGCAGGAAGACTTTGCGTTCAACGCGCAGACCCTGAACGGCCAGAAGGAAATGAAACCGCTGTGGAAACGCGTGCTCGACAGCACCAACGACAGCATGGGCATGGCGCTGGGCCAGTTGTACGTGGCCGACAATTTCTCGCCGACCTCGAAGCAGCGTGCCGAGGAGCTGGTCGCCAACCTCAGCGCGGCCTTCCGCACGCGTATCGAGCAGCTTGAGTGGATGAGCGACGCGACCAAGCAGAAGGCGCTGCAGAAATGGGCCACCTTCGTGCCGAAGATCGGCTACCCCGACAAGTGGCGCGACTGGTCCGGCCTCACGCTGGCACCGGACAACTACTTCGCCAACGTGCAGGCGGCAAACAAGTTCAACTACGACTACACGGTCGCCAAGATCGGCAAGCCGGTCGATCGCACCGAATGGGGCATGACGCCGCAGACAGTGAATGCCTACTACAACGCGCAAAAGAACGAGATCGTGTTTCCGGCCGCGATCCTGCAGCCGCCGTTCTTCGACGCCAGCGCGGATGACGCGATCAACTACGGCGGCATCGGCGCGGTGATCGGTCACGAGATGGGCCACGGCTACGACGACCAGGGCAGCAAGTTCGACGCGCACGGCAACAACGTCAACTGGTGGACCGGTGCCGACCGCACGGCGTTCGAGGCGCGCACCGCGAAGCTCGGCGCGCAGTTCGACGGTTACGCGGCGCTGCCCGGCAAGCACGTCAACGGTCAGCTCACCATGGGCGAGAACATCGGCGACCTCGGCGGCCTGAATGCGGCATACACCGCGCTGCAGATGGCGCTGTCGAAGAACCCGGCCGAAGCGGGCCGCAAGATCGACGGCTACACCCAGGACCAGCGCTTCTTCCTCAACTGGGCCCGTGTCTGGCGCGGCAGCATCCGCCCCGAGGCGCAGCTGACCCTGCTCAACACCGACCCGCACGCGCCGGCGAAATTCCGCGCGATCGGCGCGCCGTCGAACATGCCGGAGTTCGCCAGGGCGTTCCAGTGCAAGGGCGGCGACGCGATGGTGCGCGACGGCGAGAAGCACGTGAAGATCTGGTAAGCCCGGGCGCCTGAGCCACCCGAAGCCGCGGCCGCAAGGCCGCGGCTTTTTCATGGCGCTCATCCGCCGTGTAGGGCGGGCACCGCCCGCCGGCCTGGCTTTCGGGTCGATGCGAAGAACAAGAGCGGCGGGCAATGCCCGCCCTACCGGAGCCTGGTCGTCACGGCGACTGCCTGCCCGCCTCGTAGACCTTCAGGTGGGCATACACGGTCGCCAGCAGCGAGCGCTCGTCGCGCGACCGGTCGGCGCGCGCCAGCATGTCGCCGACCACATGATCGGCCTCGATCGGATGGCCGTGCTGCAGGTCGCGCAGCATCGAGGCGGTCAGCGTGGAACCGGCCTCGGTCAGCACGCTGCGGGCGCGCTGCAGAGTCTTCTCGTCTGGTGCGTGGCCGGATCGCTCCGCCACGGCACGGCAGTCTTCCAGCAGGTCCAGCGCCGCGGCAGTGCCACCGGGCACAGCCACGATATCGCCGACCGAGCCGCGCATCAGGCAGGTGATCCCGGCCAGCGTGGCCAGGAAGATCCACTTGTCCCACATGTCCTGCAGGACCGTGCTGCTGGGGCGCGCGTCGAAGCCCGCATCGGAAAGGGCCTGCGTGATCTGCTGCATGCGCCCGGACGCGCTGCTGTCGCGTTCGCCGAAGGTGAGGCTGTGCGACGTGTTGAGATGCCGCACGATGCCCTGCGCATCCAGCGTGGCGGCGATCACGCACTGCCCGCCCAGCACGTGTTGCGCACCGAAGCGCGCGTCCAGCAAGTCGAGTTGGCGCATGCCGTTCAGCAGCGGCAGGATCGCGGTCTGCGGCCCTACTGCCGGCGCGATGTCGGCCATCGCCTGCCCCAGGCCATACGCCTTGCAGCTCAGCAGGATCAGGTCGTATGGGGAACGCAGCCCGCTCGCCAGCACGGTGGGCGGCGACGGCAGGTCGGCGTCGCCGGTGGCGCTGCGGATCAGCAGGCCATGCTGCGCCAGTTGCGCCGCCCGCTTTTCGCGCACCAGGAACGTCACGTCGCGCCCGTGCTGCAGCAGGCGACCGCCGAAGTAGCCACCGGTGGCACCGGCGCCAACGATCAGAATGCGCATATCAATCTCCTGTCGGTGCGGCATCCGCCGCCATCAGCATGCGTCCGGCCCGGGCGTCCTTCTCGCTCCACAGCGTATTCACCCACAGCTTGACGCGCCCACGAAACGCCGTGTCCTCGTCGTAGCTGCCTACGAGCGCCGCGTCGATCGGAAGCTCGCGCACGTGCACGCGGATATCGCGCACGCGGCCGGCGATGAGATCCATCATCGTGGGACGGCCCTGCGGATAAACGATGGTGACGTCGAGGATCGCGTGCAGCGCATCGCCCATCGCGTCGAGCACGAACGCCAAACCGCCGGCCTTCGGCCGCAGCAGATGGCGGTACGGCGAAGACTGCGCATCGTGCTTGGCCGGCGTGAAGCGGGTGCCTTCGACAAAGTTCATCACCGACACCGGCATGTGGCGGAATTTCTCGCAGGCGCGCCGGGTGGCCTCCCGGTCCTTGCCCTGCAGCTCGGGATGCCTGGCCAGGGTTTCCCTCGAATAGCGTTTCATGAAGGGGAAATCCAGCGCCCACCACGCCGGTCCCAGCAACGGCACCCAGATCAGCTGGCTCTTGAGGAAGAAACGCAGGAACGGAATGCGCCGGTTGAACACCTTCTGCAGCACCGGGATGTCCACCCAGCTCTGGTGGTTGCACAACACCAGGTAATTGCCGTCGCGGCGCAGGCCGTCCAACCCCTCGACCTGCCAGCGGATGCGGGTGAACACGTCGAACAGGATGTTGTTGACTCCGATCCAGCTCTCCGCGATCACCACCAGCACGCGCGAACAGGCCAGCCGCACCACGCGCACCGGTACGATCACCTTGACCAGGGTGAACGCAAACAGCAGCGTCACGTGCAGCAGGATGTTGAGGGCGAGCAGCAGCATCGCCAGCGGGATGCGGATCAGGCCGGGAAGTTTGGCGAACATGGAGTCGGTCGTGGCGGAAGGAACGGGAAGCATAATGCCGGCGGCAGCGACAAGGCCATGCGACCTTGCGCCGCCTCACATCAGCAGCTTGCGCACCTTGAGCAGGGCCACGATGAACGCGTCGATCTCCTCGCGCGTGTTGTAGAACGCCAGCGAGGCACGCAGCGTGGCGGGCACGCCGTAGAACTGCATCAGCGGATGCGCGCAGTGGTGGCCGGAGCGCACGGCGACGCCCTGCAGGTCGAGCAGGGTGGCCATGTCGGTGGCCTGCGCGCCTTCCAGCAGGAACGAGATCACCGGCTCCTTCTCTTCCGTCTCGCCGAAGATGCGGATGCCGGGAATCTCGCGCAGGCGTTCGGTGGCGTAGTGCAGCAGCTGCTGCTCCCACGCGTGGATCGCCGCGAAGCCCACCGACTCGTAGTAGTCGATCGCCGCCGACAGTCCGACGAAGCCGGCAATGTTCGGCGTGCCCGCCTCAAACTTGTGCGGTGGCGCGGCGAACGTGGTGCCGCTGAAGCGCACCTCGCGGATCATCTCGCCGCCGCCGAAGAACGGCGGCATCGCCTCCAGGTGTTCGCGCTTCGCCCACAGCACGCCGGTGCCGGTGGGGCCGAGCATCTTGTGCCCGGTGAGCGCGTAGAAATCGCAGCCCAGCGCCTGCACGTCGACCGGCCGGTGCGGCACCGCCTGCGAGCCGTCGACCAGCAGCGCGATGCCGCGTTTCCTGCATTCGCGCGCGATCTCGCGCACCGGATTGACCGTGCCCAGCACGTTGGAAACGTGGGTGACGCAGGCCAGTTTCACCTCCGGCGTCAGCATCTCGATGTACTTCTCCACGATCAGCCCGCCGCGCTCGTCGATCGGCGCGGCCTTGACCGTGGCGCCGCTGCGCGCGGCCACCAGCTGCCACGGCACGATGTTGGCGTGATGCTCCATCACCGTGGTGAGGATGCTGTCGCCGGCTTTCAACTGCGGCAACGCATAACTGTAGGCGACCAGGTTGATCGACTGGGTGGTGCCGGAGGTGAGGATCACCTCGTTGCGTGACGGCGCGTTGATGAAACGCGCCAGCTTGTCGCGCGCGCCCTCGTAGGCGGCGGTGGCCTCTTCGCCGAGCAGGTGCACCGCACGCGCCACGTTCGCGTTGTGCTCGCGATAATGCACGTCCACCGCCTCGATCACCGACAGCGGCTTCTGGCTGGTGTTGGCGTTGTCGAGATACACCAGCGGCTTGTCGTGCACGCTGCGCGCCAGCAGCGGAAAATCCGCGCGGATGCGCTGGACGTCGAAGACGGTGGGCGTGCTGGCTTGTGCGTTCATCTTCGACGTTTCCGTAGGTGGCTCCCTCTCCTGCGACCGAAGGAAGTCCCTTTTCGGGACAAGCAGGGGGAGGAGAAAAATCAGGCAGGCAATTGTGCGATCAGCAAGCCCGACAGATGCTCACACAGCGCCTTGTTCGGCAGATCGTCCAGCACGGCGCGGCAGAACGCGGCGGTCAGCAGCGCGCGGGCCTCGGCCAACGGAATGCCGCGCGAACGCAGGTAGAACAGCGAGCGTTCGTCGAGCTGGCCCACGGTGGCGCCATGCGCGGCCTTCACCTCGTCGGCGTAGATCTCAAGTTCCGGCTTGGTGTCGATCTCGGCGGTCGGCGACAGCAGCAGGTTCTTGTTGTTGAGGCTGGCATCGCTGCCGTCGGCGCCGGGGGCCACCACGATCGCGCCGCGGAACACCCCGCGCGCACGGTCGTTGGCGACGCCGCGCCAGTTGGACGTGGAGGTGGTGTTCAGCGCCTGGTGGCGGATCGCCAGCTGGGTATCGACATGCTGGCGGCCGTGCGGCATGAACGCGCCACGGGTATGCAGCTGCGCCCCGTCGCCGACCAGCTCGGCCTGCAGGTCATGCCGCACCAGCGCGCCGCCCAGTTCCAGCACGTGCAGCAGCGCCTGTGCGCGTGCGTGCAGGCGCAGGCTGCTGCGGCGAATCAGGTTCGCGCCGAGCGCGGCGTTCTGCAGCACGGTGTGATGAAGCTGCGCGCCATCGCGCAACACGATATCGCTGACCAGGGTGGCCAACTGGGCCGGTTCGCCGCTGCTCACGTAGTGCTCGACCAGGCTCAGCGAGGCGCCCTCGCCCAGCTCGATCACGTTGCGCGCATGCCAGGCCAGTTCGACTTCGGCTGCAGCACCGACGAAGACCAGGTGCACCGGCGCACCGATCTTCGCGTGGGCGGCGACCCGCAGCACCACGCCATCGCCGGCGCTGGCGGCGTTGATCCACGTGAACGCGTCACCGGCTTCGCGGACATGCCCGACCAGGGCCGGCCGCGACAGCGCGAAGCGCAGCGGCTCCGCATCGCCGCGCAGCGCCTG
>LNAP01005457.1_pt1 | contig 11290 bp, 8 predicted proteins | sample 602601 | NCBI WGS metagenome assembly LNAP01 (sample SAMN02440304, study PRJNA202911) | soil metagenome | biome: Subtropical and temperate rainforests or woodlands; isolation source: soil samples (1 kg each in a 20% v/v slurry with milli Q water) were... ...
GACGGCAAGTCCCAGCGCGCCGAGATCGGCGGCCAGACGCGGCGCATCGAAGGCGGCATGCACGGCATCGCGGGCGCGGGCATGATCGAGCGTGAAATCGAGCAGCGCCTTGGTCGGCACGCTCGCGCCACTCCGCCCGAGCGCGACGCGCGCGGGCGTGAACGCCCGCAGATCGAGGGTCGGACGGCGCGGCAGGGCCGGATCAGACATGTCGCGTCATTCGGCGGGAACGGCGGCCTCGCGCAGCCGGATCGAGTAGTTCGAGGCGTTCTGCCTGCCGCTCGATGCCGCACGCGCAAAGGTGATGAGGTGGTGCGCGATCAGGGTGCATCCGATCAGGCCTTCGAGATCGCCGCGCCTGATGCGCCCCCATGCGAACTTCCAGAACACGCGCTTGTAGTCGCCGAGCACGCCGACCTTCCAGAAGATGTTGCGCAGCATGACGAGGCCGCGCCTGATGTTGGGCCAGGTCTTCATCTCGTCCGGTACCGGCATCTTCATGCGGTGCACATAGACGTTGTCGCACTGATGCTGGTAGCGCGCATAGACCTTCTCGGGCTCGTAGGCGACGCCCATGGCATGCTTCCAGGACGCCACGACATCGTCGTAGGGCAACAGGAAATCGACGTTGGAATCGCGGCCGTCGTCGTGAACGAGGCGCCCCTCGCGCTCCAGCCGGTCCCACAGCGGCGTCTTCGGCAGCGCCTGGAGCAGGTTGATCGTGAGCAGCGGAATCCGGGACTCCTCGACGAAGCCGAGCAGCGCCTCCGCCGTATTCGGCTTGTCGGTGTCGAGCCCCATGATGATGCCGGACACCACCTCCATGCCGTAGGAGTTGATGGTGCGCACGCCCTCCAGGATCGGGACCATCATGTTGTGGTCCTTCTGCATCGCCTTCAGCGCTTCGGGATCCGGCGTCTCGATGCCGCAGAAGATGGTGACGAAATAGGCCTCGCGCATCTTCTCGAGGATCTCCGGCCGCTTGGCGATGTTGAGCGTCGCCTCGCAGGCGAGCCGCACCACGTAGCCGGTCTTCTTTTGCCATTCGATCAGATGCGGCAACAGGTCCAACGCCGCCTTGCGGTTGCCGATGAAATTGTCGTCGACGAAATAGACCGTGTCGGTCATGCCGCATTCGCGCAAGCGGTCGAGCTCGGCGATGATCTGCTCCGGCGACTTGATGCGCGGGTTGCGGCCGTAGAGACCGGGGATGTCGCAGAACTCGCACTGATAGGGACAGCCGCTGGAATACTGAATGCTGCCGAGGAAATATTTCTTCATCTCGGCGAGCTCGTAGGCCGGGATCGGAAACTCCGTCATCGGCACGCGATCCTTGGTGGTCAGCACCACCTGGGCCTCGGGACGAGAGATGTCGCGCGACAGGATCTCGATCAGCTGGTTGGTGGCATCGCCGAGTTCACCGACATGGAGATAGTCGAAAGACGGATAATAGTCGGGACAGGCGCTGACGGACGGACCGCCGAGCGCGACCGGCAGATCGAATTCATGCGCGCGGCGGCAGATGTCGTTCATCTGCTGGCGCTGGATGTGCATGCCGCTGACGAAGACGGCTTCCGCCCATTCGAACTCTTCCCTGGTCGCGCGGCGCAGGTTCTCGTCGACGAATTTGACCTGCCACTCCTGCGGCAGATAGGCCGCGAGCAGCAAAAGCCCCTGCGGCGGCATGAAGGCACGGACGCCATCGGTCAGCGGATAGGAATGCTCGAACGTGCCGAACGACGAGGTGTAGCGCGGAAACACACAGAGGATCCGCCGGGACGTTCCGTTACTTTCAGCTCGCATCAAAGCTCCCCCGCCACACTCGATCTGGTTGCGGAAATTGCCAGCCAGACACATAGCGTAATGCTGTCGCCGGAATTTCTCAATATTGTGGCGTGACCATAATCCCGGGAGGCGCCAATGGTTTCCTGAAGGGAGAGGTTTGGCGCCTCAGGCGATCAGCCGCGAGGCAAAATCGGGCAGCAGGCCTGCATCGCCGGCCAGACGGAGATCGGCGCCCGTAATGCCCGACCGCACCAGCCAGTCGTCGAATTCCGGCGCACGGCGCAGACCGAAGACGTCTCGGACATAGAGCGCGTCGTGAAAGGACGTCGACTGGTAGTTCAGCATGACGTCGTCGGCGCCGGGGACGCCCATGATGAAGGTGACGCCGGCGGCGGCGAGCAGCGTCAGCAGATTGTCCATGTCGTCCTGGTCCGCCTCGGCGTGGTTGGTGTAGCAGATGTCGATTCCGAGCGGTAGGCCGAGCAATTTGCCGCAGAAATGGTCCTCCAGCCCGGCGCGGATGATTTCCTTGCCGTCATAGAGATATTCCGGGCCGATGAAGCCGACCACGCTGTTGACCAGCAGCGGGGCAAAAGCGCGGGCAACCGCATAGGCGCGTGCCTCGCAGGTCTGCTGGTCGACGCCGTGATGGGCGCCCGCCGACAGCGCCGAGCCCTGGCCGGTCTCGAAATACATCAGGTTCTGCCCGACGGTGCCGCGCCGCTGCGACAGCCCGGCCTCCTGCGCCTCCTTCAGGAGCGCCAGGTCGACGCCGAAACTGCGGTTGGCGGCCTCGGTGCCGGCGACCGACTGGAAGACGAGATCGACCGGCACGCCCTGCCCGATCAGCGACAGCGTCGTCGTGACATGGGTCAGCACGCAGCCTTGCGTCGGGATCTTCAGCCGCGTGATGATCTCGTCGAGCAGCCGCAACAATTGCGCGATGACGGCCGGATCGTCACTGGCCGGGTTGATGCCGATGCAGGCATCGCCGGCGCCCAGCAGGATGCCATCGAGGATCGAGGCGGTGATGCCCCTGGCATCGTCGAACGGATGGTTGGGCTGCAGCCGCGTGCTCATCCGCCCCTTCAGGCCGATGGTGTTGCGGAAGGCTGTGACGACTTCGCATTTCCGCGCCGCCAGGATCAGATCCTGGTTGCGCATCAGCTTCGACACCGCGGCGGCCATCTCCGGCGTGATGCCGCCCGCCAGCTTGCGCAGGACCTCCGGCGTGGCGGCATCGGACAGCAGCCAGTCGCGGAAGCCGCCGACCGTCAGGGATGCCACCGGCGCGAAGGCCTTGGCGTCGTGGCTGTCGATGACGAGGCGGGTGACCTCGTCGGCCTCATAGGGGATCACGGCTTCCTGCAGGAACTGGCCGAGCGGAACGTCGGCCAGCGCCATCCGCGCCGCAATCATCTGCTCGGCGGTGCCGGCGGCGATCCCGGCCAGCCGGTCACCGGAGCGCGGCGGCGTCGCCTTGGCAAGGAGATCGCGCAGGTCCGGGAAGGTGTGGGTCGTGGCGTCGATGGTGTGGCGGTAGACCAAGGGCCTCTCCGGGGTGCGTCGGCCGGTGGCCGAGTCCAAAGCGATCTGAAGGCGATCCCGATCTCAGGAATACGCGCTTGGCGGCCAGCATGCACGCCGACCTTTTGGGGCACCCCCGCGAATTGACGGAGCGATTTTCCGGAAACCGATCAAACACAGACAAGCGGCTGAAATCCTTGGTCATTCCGCCAAACCGGCGTCCCTCCCCGCGGCTCCCGCGTTAACGCCGCGTCCATCTTCGTTCTGCATAGTTTTGCATTAAATTCGAACGACCCCCGCTCACCGGCCGCTTCAGGCCATTCCGGGCCCCTGAACATCATGACATCAGACCGATCTGGGAATGCCGCCAAGCTGGCCGGCCGTTTCACGCTTGCCGCCAAGCTCTATGCGATCTTCGCGCTGTTCGCGCTGCTCACGGCGGCGATGGCGATGCTGTCCGACTACAACAGCCGCCGCGGCGCCGACCTGACCAGCGCGATCGAGACGGCGAACGCCGCCGCGCTGAACGTCGAGCGCGTCAACTCGCTGGTCTATGCGGTGGTCATGGAATCCCGCGGCGTCTACATGTCGACCGAGCCCGCCGTGGTGAAGAAATACGGCGAGGGCCTGCTCAAGTTCAACGCGCAGATCCTGGACGTCGTGAAGCGCTGGGAGACCATCGTCAAGGCCGACGATGCCGAGCAGTTCGCCACCTTCAAGAAGCGCATCGAGCAGTTCGTCGAGTTCCGCAAGGAGCTGGTGCGACGCGGCGTCGAGATCAACGCGGCCGCGGGCCGGGAATGGGGCGACAACGATGCCAACCGCGCGGTGCGCTCGGCGCTGAACAAGGACCTCGAGGCGCTGTCCAAGGTCTATGCCGGACGCGCCAAGCAGATCGCGCGCGAGACGGAGACCAATCGCACCCTGTCCTTCGTGCTGACCTGCCTCGGCGGCGTGGCGCTGGCCCTGGTCGTGATCGGCATCATCATCATCGCCCGCTCGGTCGCCCGCCCGCTCGCCACGATCACCGCAACCATCAAGCAGGTCGCCGACGGCGCCGAGAATGTCGTGGTGCCGCACTCCGACCGCGCCGACGAGATCGGCGCGCTCGCGCGCGCGATCCAGGTGTTCCAGGAGGCGATGGGCCGCAACCGCAACCTCGCCTCCGAGGTCTCGCAGGGCTCCGCCGCGCGCGAGGAGCGCGCGCGTCATATCGAACAATCCGTCGAGGAGTTTCGCGGGGCGATCGGCGCGATCATGCGCGGCCTCAGCGACAACGCCTCCACCATGCGCAAGACCGCGCAGACCATCACCCGCGTCACCGCGGACGCCTCCAGCCGTGCCGGCACGGCGGCGAACGCCACCGAGCAGGCCTCGCACAACGTCACGGCCGTGGCAGGCGCGGCCGAGGAGCTGTCGGCCTCGGTGGTGGAGATCGGCCGCCAGGTGCGGCAGAGCGCCGGCGCGGTCGAGCAGACCGGCCAGCGCACCGAGAAGTCGATCTCCGAGATCGAGAGCCTTGCCGCGGCAACGCAACGCATCGACGGCGTGCTGAACCTGATCCAGGCCATCGCCGAGCAGACCAATCTGCTGGCGCTCAACGCCACCATCGAAGCCGCGCGCGCCGGCGAAGCCGGTCGCGGCTTTGCCGTGGTCGCCCACGAAGTGAAGGCGCTCGCGGGCCAGACCGCCAAGGCCACCGCGGAGATCAGCGAGAACGTCGCGATGATCCAGGCCTCGACTCGCAACGCGGTCGATGCCGTGCGCGAGATCGGCGGCGCGGTGCGCGAGATCAACGAGGTCACCTCCGCAATCGCCGGCGCCATCGGCCAGCAGGACGCCGCCACGCGCGAGATCTCGTCCAACGCGCAAAGTGCAGCGCAAGGCAACGAGACGCTGGTCGCCAACATCACCTCGCTGCGCGATGCCATCGGCGAGACCGATACGGCAGCCTCCTCCGTGCTGACCGCGGCGGGGAGCCTGACCGAAACCGCGGACACGCTGTCGCGGGAGGTGGAGAAGTTCTTCCAGAACTTGCGGTCGGGAGCCGCAGACGGCCGTATCGCCAAGGCGGGATGATCAAGGCGGGATGACCGCGCGTCCGCCGCGCCGAACACCATCGCCGAAAACGGCCAACCAGCTCGCCGTCATTTACCGTCGAGGAAAGCGCGCACTTTGCTCACGGTCTGCGCCGGCTGCTCCTCCATGATCCAATGTCCGGAGCCGGTGATGATGCCGCCATCGACTTTGGTGCCGACCTCGCGCATGATCGCGACCTGCTGATCGCCAAAGGACTTTTCGGCGCCGAGGGCGAGGATCGGCATGTTCAACTTGTTCGCGGCAAAAACCTTGTTGTCCTTGGCGTCCTGCCCGAACGCCGCGAACTGCTCGAACGCGTAATGCATGTTGCCAGGCCGTGCGTAGAGCTTCGCATAATGGTTGCGCGTCGCCTCGTCGATGGCCTTGGGATCGGCCGACAGATCGTTGTAGAATCGGTCGAGATAGATGCGCTCGCGGCCCTTGACCAGGCGATCGACGTCGGGGCCGCGAAAGTTGAAATGCCACAGCATGGGGCTTTTCAGGATTTCGTCCCAGGGACCGATGCCTGGCAGCGGCGCGTCGATGACGACCCATTTGGTGATGCGATCGGGATATTGCGCCGCGAGCGCATAGCCCACCATGTTGCCGATGTCGTGCGTCACCAGATCGGCCTTCTGGACGTTGAGCTTGTCCATGACCATGGCGATGTCGACGCCCTGGTTTTTCTTGTCGTAGCCCCCCGCGGGTTGCGACGAAAGCCCCATCCCGCGCAGGTCGGGAACGATCACGGTGTGGTCCTTGTAGAGCGCCTTGGCGAGCGGCGCCCACATGTCGCCGGTATCGCCGAAGCCATGCAGGAGCACGACTGCCGGTCCCTTTCCGCCGACGCGGACATGCAGGGTGACACCATTGACCGAAATGCGTTCGATCCTGAAAGCCGCGGGAAAGGGCTCGACGGCTGCAAGAGCCGATGGGCCGCTACAGATCATCAACAGGGTCAGGAGAGAGCCAAAAACGGCCGCGATGGATCGCGCGCCGGACGACCGGCCGGCTGGGGCAGAACTGTGCATTGTCGAGTTGCTCGCTGATATGCCGAGCGCAACAACGTCGGCAGTGCCTGCATCACATTAGTCGCCCCACCATAAAGCACCATGCTACCTTTGCACAACTGCTCCTGACGCTCAGCTCGCCAGCTACTTCTCTTTTGCGAATGGGCTGAGGCACTCCGCCTCATTCGTGAGGCGGCGGCGTCTGGTTGAGGAGCTGCGACACGGCTGTCACGACTTGCGCTGGTGCGAATGGCTTTTGCATAAGCAGGCTGTTCGGCACACCGTGCGAAGGCCACTGATCGGCACCTGCTCCGGTCATGTAGATCACCGGCATATCGGGATTGAGTTCTCTGGCGCGTTTCGCAACGTCCCATCCCGTGAGCGCGCCTTGAAGATGAATGTCCGTGACCAGCGCACGGTAATTGTTCTCGTCGCCTTGGAGCAGGGTCACAGCCTCTTCCCCCGATGAGGCAACCTCGCTTTCAAAGCCACCCTCGGAAAGCGCGCCCTGAACCAAATCTTGAATGAGGAAGTCGTCCTCAACGACGAGAATTACCAAGACGGGACCCTGCACGCCTCAACCCTCAAACCGCCACCACGCGGGCGTTAAGTCCAAAAGTGAACATTTATTCCCGTGAGGCAAGACAGGCTTGGTCAGCCCGAACGAGTTCGCCGCAACCGCAGTGGCAGCTCGGCAGCCCTTTCAATCACGAGATGAACGACGCGGCGCTTCACGCGTGGCGCGCAGTGTAGCCTCGACGTCGCGGTCCGCGCCGCCCGGGCGCACAACGTGCATTGCATTCACATGCAAGCGCGGACGGTGGACGCTGACGTCCCTAGCCCATCACCCCGCCGCGCTTGATCAGCTCCTTCCCCACCGCCGCCAGATGAACCTGGTCCGGTCCGTCGCCGATGCGGATGAAACGGGCGTAGACATAGGCCCGGGCCAGGAACGTATCCTGCGAGACACCGGCGGCGCCGTGGATCTGGATGGCGCGGTCGATGACGCGGGCGGCCATGCCGGGCACCACGATCTTGGCCGCCGCGATCAGGTCGCGCGCGGCCTTGTTGCCCTCGCGGTCCATCTTGTCGGCGGCCTGAAGCGTGAGCAACCGTGCCTGCGCGATCTCGCAGAAGGAGTTGGCGATGTCCTCGCGCACCGAGCCCTGCTCGGCGAGCGGCTTGCCGAAGGCCACGCGGGAGACGGCACGCCGGCACATCAATTCGAGCGCGCGCTGGGCGCAGCCGATCAGCCGCATGCAATGGTGGATGCGGCCGGGCCCGAGCCGCCCCTGCGCGATCTCGAAGCCGCGTCCTTCGCCGAGCAGGATGTTCTCGACGGGCACGCGGACGTTCTCGTAGACGATCTCGGGATGGCCGCTGGGGGCGTCATCATAGCCATAGGTGAGCATGTCTCTGATGATGCGGACGCCCGGCGTGTTTCTGGGCACCAGGATCATGGATTGCTGGCGGTGGCGGTCGGGATCGTCGGGCGCGGTCTTGCCCATCACGATCAGGATCTCGCAATCCTCGTTCATCGCGCCTGATGTGAACCATTTGCGGCCGTTGATGACGTAGTCGTCCCCGTCGCGCGTGATGGCGCACTGGATGTTGGTGGCATCGCTGGAGGCGACCTGCGGCTCGGTCATCGAGAAGCCGGAGCGGATCCGCCCCTCCAGCAGCGGCTTCAGCCAACGCTCCTGCTGCGCCTTGGTGGCGTAGTTCGCGAGCACCTCCATGTTGCCGACGTCGGGCGCGGAGCAGTTGAAGACCTCGGGTGCCCAGAGGATGCGGCCCATGATCTCCTTCACGGGCGCATATTCGAGATTGGTCAGACCCGGTCCGTGCTCGCCGGAGAGAAACAGATTCCACAGCCCCTGCTCCCGCGCCAGCCGCTTCAGGTCCTGCAGCACCGGCGGCGTCTTATAGCGCGAAGCTTCCGGCTTCACCTGCTCGTAATAGAGCTCCTCGACCGGCTCGACATGCGCTTGCATGAAGCGCCGAACGCGCTCCTGCAGCTCCAGCGAACGGGCGGAGTGTTGGAAGTCCATTTTAATCCTCCGCTCGCCGACCATCGCGCCGGTGTCGTAGGGTGGGCAAAGCGAAGCGTGCCCACGATCTCTCTCGATCATAATTGATAGGTGGTGGGCACGGCGCAAGGGCGCCTTTGCCCACCCTACGATTCCGGGCTCGCGGAGAGAGCCCACTCACCCGGTTTGCTCGCCCCCTCACGTTCCGCGCAACAGCTCGCTCGCGACCACCCAGTCGTTGCCGTCGAATTGCAGCATGTAACCGTCCTTGATCGGACGGAAATCCTGCGGCGTGGTGTTGAGGGTGATGCCGGGCATCAGCAGCGACAGCGGCACGTTCTTGAGGTTCGCGGCCTGCGCCATGATGTTCTCGCGCGTCAGATTGTCCTTGCACTGCTTGAGCAGCACCACCAGCGCCTCGGCGACGGTGTAGCCGTAGAGGCCGGCAACGTTGTTGACGTCGGCATTGGGCAGGCGCTTCTTCATGAAGTCGATATAGGCCGTCATCGCCGGATCGTTCTTCGGCTGCTCGACGAAGGGCTTGAGCGAGCCGAGCGAGAGCACGCCCTTGCCGGCGTCGAGGCCCGCCGGCACCATCACGGTCGCCTTGTTGGCGCAGCCGCTGGCGAGGAAGCGCGTCGGCTGCCAGCCGACCTCGTGCGCTTTCCGGATCGCCTGCGCGCAGGCGCGCGGCGTCACCGAATAGATCATGAAGACGTCGGCCTTGGTGTTCGCCAGCGTCAGCACCTGGGAATCGACCGTGGGATCGGCAACCTCGAAACTCGAGGCCATCGCGATTGCCTTGTCGGCGTCGGCGCCGAGCGCTTCCTTGACCCCGCGAAGATATTCCTTGCCGGCGTCATCGTTCTGATAGAGCACCGCGAAGCGCGCATTCGGGTTCTTGGCGCGGGCATAGGCGACGTCGATGGCGGCCTCGCTGGTGTAGTTCGGCGCCCAGGGCAGCGCCATCGACCAAGGCATGTTGGCTGGATCGTTCCACTTCGAGGCAGAACTGATCAGGAAGAGCTGCGGCACCTTGTTGCTGTTCAGATATTTTGCGATCGCCGAGCTCGGTGCTGTGCCCATCGTCGCGAAGATGAAGGCGACGCCGTCGCCTTCGACGAGGCGCCGCGCGGCCTCCATCGTCTTCGGCGGCGAGAACGCGTCATCCAGCGAGATCAGATTGAGCTTGCGGCCGTTCACGCCGCCCTTCTCGTTGACCTCGTCGAAATAGGCCGCGATCACCTTGCCGGTGATGCTGAGCGGCGAGGCCGGCCCGCTATAGGGCATGGTATTGCCGATCTTGATCTCGGTATCGCTCACTCCGGGACCGTAGGATTTCTGCGCGGAGACTGGCGTGGACAGGCAGGCGGCAGCGAGCGCTGCGGCCAGGGCCAAGGCGGCTTTCATGGTTTCTCCCAGGTGATCATCGTCCGCGCGGGGCGGCCGCGCGACGTGCTGCTTTTTGTCAGCACGTCAGCTCAGCGGACTTCCGCAAGATGGTCTTGCGTCGAGTTGCTGATGGCCTAGCCGCGCCGCTTCAGGCCGAAGCCCAAGCTGATCCAGCCGGCGCCGGCCATGATCAGGTCGAGGCCGAGGAACAGACCGAGGATGTAGACGCTGTTCACCGGCCAGCGCGCGACGATCAGAAGGCCCAGCAGCAGCGTGATGGCGCCCGACATTGCCACCCACACCCACGGGCTTTCACGCTTCATGTTGAAAGCGAGAAACAGCCTGACGGCGCCCGACGCAATCAGCGAGGCGCCGAGAAACAGCGTCAGCAGAACGGCCGCGAATAGCGGATTCTCGAAGGTGAGGAATCCCGCGATGACGTAAAGCACGCCGAGCAAGGCCCAGACCAGGAACTTGCCCCAGCTCTTCATCTGGAATGCGCCGATCATTTCGGCGGCGCCGGCGACGATCATCATCGCACCGACCACGATCACGCTCGCCACCGTCGCCATCACCACGCTGCCGAGCGCGACGAAGCCGGCGATGAGATAGACGAAGCCGAGCGCGACGATCCAGCCCCATTTGGCATGCAAGGCCGCAAGGCCGGAGCCGAGGCTGGCATGGTGAGACGTATCCGAAGCACTTGTCATGGCGGCCACTCCTGCATGCGAGACCCGGAACGCAGCCGAGAACAGCATCCGCCGCTCCGGGACGAGCGCCAGCAGAGCAGCACCCGGCGGCGGCAACATTGACGCAAGTCAAGCCTGATCGCGAGCTTACACCGGCGCGCCCCCCAGCATCGTGACGACGGTGTCGAAAACGATGGAGATCGCGACAAATTGAAGGGCCCGCGAACGGGCGAGCGCGCTTGCGGCCTCTCAGCGGGAACGCTCTGCCGCTTCGTACAGGTCCAGAACCGCCTGCGCCCATTCGGCCGGGCGCTCCTGCGGCAAATCATGACCGGCATTTGTGAAGACACGCCGCTCGAAGGGGCCCTCGAACTTGCGCGCGTGATGGGCGGTGCCGGGATTGACGCCGTCGCTGTCGCCGTCGATCGCGATGGTCGGGACACGGATCGGCGGCTGGCCAGCGAGCTTCGCCTCGATTCCCGCATAGGCAGGGTCGCCCTCGACCAGCGCGTAGCGGTGGCGGTAGGAGTGGATCACGACGTCGACGAAGTCAGGATTGTCGAACGACGCCGCGCTCCGTTCGAACGTCGCGTCGTCGAACGCCCATTTCGGCGACCACATCGCCCAGAGCTGGCGGGCAAAGCCGCGCCGGTTGCGCTCCAACGCGCGGCGGCCGCGCTCGTTGTGGAAGAGATATTGATACCAGAGCGCAGCCTCCTCCGGCGGCGAGGCCGGCTCCATGGCGCGGGCGATGTTCTGGATGTTGTAGGAATTGCCG
>LNAP01005458.1_pt1 | contig 11289 bp, 8 predicted proteins | sample 602601 | NCBI WGS metagenome assembly LNAP01 (sample SAMN02440304, study PRJNA202911) | soil metagenome | biome: Subtropical and temperate rainforests or woodlands; isolation source: soil samples (1 kg each in a 20% v/v slurry with milli Q water) were... ...
CTGGCGCCGGCGCGCAGCGGCGCGGCGCTGCAACGCTATCGCGACGCCCTGGTCGCGCTGGTCGCCTTTGCCGTGCTGGCAAGCCTGCCGATGTTCACCGGCAGCAAGGCGCTGCTCGATTTCGTCATCCGCTGCTCGGCTTACGGCCTGTTCGCGACATCGCTCAATCTCCTGGTCGGCTATACCGGCCTGACCTCGTTCGGCCACGGCATGTTCTTCGGCCTCGGCGCCTACAGCTATGGGCTGATCATGCAGAAACTCGGCGTATCGATTCCCGTGGCCTTCGTCGCGACGCTGGCGATTACGGCGATCGTTGCGGTGATCATCGGCGCGATCTGCGTGCGGCTGAAGGAGATCTATTTCGCCTTCGTCACGCTGGCGTTCCAGATGCTGATCCACTCGACCATCCTGTCCTGGGCGTCCTTCACCGGCGGCGATCAGGGGCTGCGTGGCGGCATTCCGCGCCCCGTGTTTTTCGGCGTGGATCTTGCCAACCACGTCCATCTCTACATCGCGAGCTGCGCGCTGCTGATCCTCGGCCTGCTCGCGATGCGCCAGATTGCGCAATCGCCGTTCGGCTACACCCTGCGCATGATCCGCGACAACGCCGCGCGCGCGAGCTTTCTCGGCATCGACGTCTGGCGCACCAAGCTCACCGTCTTCGTGCTGGCGGCGCTGTTCGCCTCGATGGGCGGCATGGTGATGGCGTTGTTCGTCTCCGGTGCCTATCCGGAGTTCGCCTACTGGACGATCTCGGGCGAGGGCATTTTCATCAACATGCTCGGCGGCGTCTCGACCTTCCTCGGACCGATGGTCGGCACGGTCTTGCTGCTGCTGCTCAATGACACCGTGACGCGCTTCACCGAATACCACGGCATCGTGCTCGGCGTGGTTATCCTGTTTTTCGCGCTGGGCCTGCGCAAGGGCCTGCTCGATTTCGCCGCCGAATGGTTTGCTCATCGGCGCGACGCAGGCGAGGGGCGCTAGCCATGCTCCAGATCCGCAACCTCGCAAAATCGTTCGGCGGCGTGAAGGCGACCAACGACGTCTCGCTCGACTTTCCCGACGGCTCGCTCACGGCCGTGATCGGCCCCAACGGTGCGGGCAAGAGCACCTTCTTCAACCTCATCACCGGCGCGCTGAAGCCGGATTCCGGCCAGGTGCTGCTCGACGGCGTCGATCTCGCCGGTCGCTCGCCGCCGGAGATCGTGCGCCACGGCATCGGCCGCGCCTTCCAGGTGGCCAGCATCTTCAAATCGCTGACGGTGCAGGAGACCATGCTGGCCGCCGTCAGCGCCGACCAGCGGACGTCCGCGGTGTTGCACAAGCGCTTCCCGCTGCCGGAGACGCGAGACCGCGCCGAGCACGTGATGGAGCTGCTTGGCCTCGCGAGCAAGCGCCATCGCACGGCCGCGACGCTATCGCATGGCGACCAGAAGCTGCTCGATATTGCCCTTGCGCTGGTGCTCGAACCCAAGGTGCTGCTGCTGGACGAGCCGACCGCCGGCATGGGTCCGGAAGAGCGCTGGCGCATGATCGACAAGGTGCGCGAGCTCTGGGAGACGCAGAAGATCACCGTCGTCTTCATCGAGCACGACATGGATATCGTGTTCAAGATTGCCCCCAAGATCGTCGTTCTCTGCTATGGCCGTATTCTGGCAACCGGCACGCCCGACGAGATCCGCAACAATAGCGCTGTCATCGACGCCTATCTCGGCACCGAGCATGCGGGAGCCGCCGCATGAGCGCAGCCATCATTGAAGTTGCCGATCTCGACGTCTATTACGGCACCAGCCAGATCCTGTTCGGCGTCGGCCTGTCGGTGCGGCAGGGCGAGACGATGGCGCTGCTCGGCCGCAATGGCGCCGGCAAATCCACCACCATGAAGGCGATCATGGGGCTGGCGCCGCCGCGTCGCGGCAGAGTGAGCCTTCGCGGCGCGGTGATCTCCGGCCAGAGGCCGCACCATATCGCGCGCGCCGGCCTCGGCTTCGTGCCGGAGGATCGCCAGATCTTTCCCGAGCACACGGTCGAGGACAACCTCGCCATCGGTCGCAAGAAGGGGCCGGAGGGCCAGGACGAATGGCCGATCAAACGCATCTATGAGGTCTTTCCGCTGCTCGAGCCGCTGCGCCACCGCATCGCAGGGCGGCTGTCCGGCGGTGAGCAGCAGATGCTCGCGATCGCCCGCACGCTGATGGGCAATCCCGCGCTGTTACTCCTGGACGAGCCGAGCGAGGGGCTCGCCCCGATCATTGTGCAGCGGATCGGGGAGCTGCTGCGGCAGCTTCGCCAACTCGGGTCGACCGTGCTGATCGCGGAGCAGAACATGCATTTCTGCCTGGGGTTGGCGAGCCACGCCACCGTCATCGACAAGGGCCAGATCGTCTACGCCGCCGGAATCGACGAGCTGAAGGCCAACGACGCGATCCGGCGCCGCTATCTGGCCCTGTAAGCCGCCGGCCGGTGCCCGAATAGGCCGAAAGAAGAAAACCATCGCCCCGGGACTGTCCTGAGGAAGGAGTTTCCCCTCCGGAGGGCAAAAACGCCAATCGCTTCCATTGCCGTTTGAGGCCGAAACGACGACATTCCGTTCAGAAATTGATGGATTGGCGGCCATGGAACGCACTGGATTTGAACCCTTCGGCGAGGAGCTGGTGTCCGCAACGGACACCCAGCCGCGGTCGCGTGCGTCCAAGCTCCTGCTGCGGGTCGGCACCGGCCTGTTCTGGTCGCTGGTCGCCGGCATCGTACTTGCGCGTGCGGCCTTCTTCGAGCCCGGCGTGTATGACGGCTTCAGCCGCGTCGCCTCGCTCGCGAAAAGCCTGATCTTCTGAGCCGGAATATTCCGGGCCGAGCACAGAACTTCCATCGGCCCTGATATGCCGAAAACTTATTCCCCTATCGAGCGGCGCTGCGTATAAATCCTTCTCCTCTTGGAGAGATTTGTGTCGCAGAATCAAGCATCCACGCCGGCTGACGCCAAGCCGGCCACCGCCGCGAGCCGCATTGCGGCGCTGATTCCGGGCATTCTCCTGTGCGTTCTGGTCGCCGGCGTCTCGGCCTTGCTCGAGCGGGCGGAACTGGGCGTTTTCGAGCATCCCTATGTCGAGGCGCTGGTGATGGCGATCCTGCTCGGAATGGCACTCCGCAGCTTCTGGAAACCCGCGCCGCGTTGGCAGTCCGGCATCGCTTTCAGCGCCAAACAGCTGCTCGAAGTCGCGGTCATGCTGCTTGGGGCCTCGATCAGCTTTGCCGCCATCGCGGCGTCGGGCATCGCGCTGCTGGCATCGATCGCCGCGGTCGTCGTGGTCGCACTTTGCGCGTCCTTCGGTCTCGGCCGGCTGCTCGGGCTGTCGACGCGGCTGTCGATCCTGATTGCCTGCGGCAACTCGATCTGCGGCAATTCGGCGATCGCGGCCGTGGCGCCGATCATTGGCGCCAACAACGACGAGATCGCCTCCTCGATTTCATTCACCGCGATCCTCGGCGTGATGATGGTGCTGGGGCTGCCGCTGCTGATCCCGCTGTTGCAGTTGACGGCTACTCAATACGGCATCCTGGCAGGTCTGACCGTTTACGCGGTGCCGCAAGTGCTGGCGGCGACGGTGCCGGCGGGGCTCGTCAGCACGCAGATCGGCACGCTCGTGAAGTTGATGCGTGTGCTTATGCTCGGGCCGGTCGTCGTCGGCCTCTCGCTCGCCGCCTCGCGCTGGCAGACCAGCGCGAAGAAGACCAATGTCGGGTTTTTCCGCCTCGTCCCCTGGTTCATCCTCGGCTTCCTCGCGCTTGCGACCCTGCGATCGCTGGAGATCGTGCCGGGTACGGTGGTGGGGCCGGTGACGAAGATCACGAGTTTCCTGACCGTGGTGTCGATGGCCGCACTCGGCCTCGGCGTGGACGTGCGCGTGCTTGCCAATGTTGGCGGAAGGGTGACGGCTGCGGTCACGCTGTCACTTATGCTGCTGCTCGGCATCAGCATCGCGCTGGTGCATTGGTTCAGGTGAGCAACACTATGGAGGATCGAGCTCGACGGGCGTCGGCGCTCCTTCCTCTTCACCGTCAAAGAGGATCAACACACGCAATCCGGATGATGTCCTTTCCAACGGCAGCAGCCCCTCCGGTTTTCGGCTGGAATTGAATGCAGAAAGCTCAGCGAGCCGCTTGACGTTCTCGCTTTCTGCGTCCCAAGCAAAGATCGCATACAGGCCGGGACCATCTTCGACAGGGCCCGCAAGGATGAGGATCTGGTTCTCAAACACCGCAAGATCGCGCACACCGCGGCCCTCACCCAGTGGCAGACGAAAAAGCCGATGGGTCGATCCCGTTCCGCCAAACAGGGTGTCAATACGAGCGGACAGAAGGAGGGCGCGGTTGCCGTCGAGAACCGGTCCCCGGAGCCCGGCCAGTACGAAGCCATCCTTGATTGCCACGCCTTCGATCGTCAGTCCGTTCGTTTCAAACCGCCGATCCATGAAAGGCGCAAGCAATGGCTCCGCCGCGATAATCTCTCTCAGCCTGGGCGTGCGTTCGACCTGCGAAGCATCGCCATCCTTGCCGGTGGTGCGGAAGCGGACAATCTGGCTGCTTGCGGATATCCGCGCCTTGATCTCCCTCGCGGTGAGCTTGTGTTCCTTGTCACGTGGATGGCCGTGCGAGCCCATCACGTAGTAGAAGCCTCCGGCAAATGCGACGCCTTCACCATCGAGTTCCAGCGCCTCGCCTCTGAATGTGTCGCCGATCAAGTGAACGGTGGCACCAGCGACGAGTTTTCCGTCAGTCAAGGTGACGAACTGCGCGTCCTGTACATTGTCGTCGATTGCAACGCATGAGCGCGGAAACCCCTGCGTGGTCGCGCAGGCGATGCCGCTGGCGTCTCTGGATTTTCCACCATTCTTGCCGAGCAGCTTGTTCTTGACCGGCCAGGCGTTTCCGTTTTCGCCAAGGGCAGGCTGCGTGCAAGCGAACGCCGCAGCCCCGACATACAGCATGCAGATTCCAAGTATTCTTGCGAGGCTCACGACGTCTCCTGCCGATGACCGCTTGGCAGTTGCCGCAAGGCGGTGCGTGTCTCGCTTTGGGAGGGCGCTAGCGCGCGAAATACCGCATCAGTTGTCCCTTTTTATGCGCGACGTATCCGTCCTGCCAGTCGGCGGTCGTTTCCAGGAAGCCCGACCACCCCTTCTTGCCTTTGCGTTTGCGCTCGCTCTCGATCGCCCGGAAGCGGTAGTGGTCGTAAACGTCGAGGATATGAACTGCATAAGCCTCAGCCAACGGGCGATTGCCGCTGACGATCAGCATATTTTCATCGTTTGAATAGGAGGCTTTGAAACCGAGGTTGTGGCTGCCGAGAATGACGTGACAATCATCGAGCCGGGGATCAATGACGACAAGCTTGTCGTGTATGATTGCACCAATCGCGCCCTTCGCCGTCAACTGCTCGGCGCCAAAGTCGCCGAGCAAATTGTGGTCGTCGATGCGCGAGGCGCGGACTATCGAGACGTTCTCGTCGTCGAATGTCGCAGGCGACTCGCCTTCTTCCACGATTTCACCATCCTCGTCTTTCTTCTTGCCGACATAGTTCGGCATCGCCATGGAGCTCGAGACCGCGCCGCTGATAAGCAGCGAGCGGTCATGTAGCCCGATGTTGATGACTTCGCCGATGATGCAGTCCTTGCCTTTTTGTCCTGGATAGAAAGCCAGGAAGAGGATCGCCTCCTTGGCGCTGCGCATCAATTTGTAGGCATCCGTCAGGTCGGGCGGCGTCTGCGCCGGCCTGGTCTTGGATGTTGGCTTCTTCCGCTGTGGCATATTGGGAGAGAACCAGGCGCGCAGGGTTGTTCCGTTCCCTGCGTCCATTTCCTCGGGCGTGGCATTGTCCTTTCGGAACGTCTCGCCCTGCTGGTTGTCCTTCATCGCCTTGCCGAACGGTTTCGGAATCTTCAGTTCGTCTTTCCTCATACGCTTCCAGTAGTTGAGATAGGTCTCGGCAATGCCGTCGTTCTCGATCAGCAGCGCGTTGTTGGTCTGCCCGGCAACGCCGGTAGAGGTCCAGTTGGTGCTGCCGGTCAGCACGGAACGATTTCCACCGTCCGGCGGGACATGCACGACGAACTTGTTGTGGCCGATGTGGATGGAGTTGTTGAACATGCGGTGCTGGATGTCGACCCCTTCGTCAACGAGACGTTTGCGTGCGGGCCTGTTGCGCTCGTCCCATTTCTTGTCCTTGCCTGCGGAGGTGTTGGAAAGGATTACGTGAATACGGGACTTGTTGGCGACGAGAATGTCTTCGAGTTCGCGATCCTCGAGCTCGTACAGGCTGAGATAGAATTTCCCCTCGCGCTGGAAGAAATCGTGGATCAGCGGGATAACGTCGCCCGCGAGATATTTGCGGTGCACATCGTTGGGGTTTTCGAGCTTGTCTATCAGCTCGTTAGGCTCGATGACGCCGTCATCGAGCAATACGTTGCGTAGCCATTGAGCCGCTAGAATCCCGTTGGTGAAGGTCGAGCGGAAGGGGCCACGCTTGGTTGTCACGAGGACGTCGTTCGATTTTGTGGCGGGTGCGAGATAGCCGAGTGGGCGCCTTGGTCCTTCGTACGCCCTCACGCGAATCCTCTCCGGTTTGCCGTCGGGGCCTTTCACGGGGCGGCCTTTGTTGTCCCGCTTGATGATGTCGGCAAAATCAATCCCGTTCGGTGGGACGGGTTCGAGGCCGGGGCGCATGTCACCTACAGGCCGGATCTCGTAACGCACCCGAACCTCGTCGGGCCGACGCGTTGCGCCGTCGCGCTTCTTGCGGAGAGTGAGGTCCCGCCAAGCGAGCTTCTGCACCGGCCAGACGCCCGTATCCTGTGGAATCCAATTCGGATTGCGTTGTCCCTTGAAGGAAACCCAGGCGGCGCATTTTACCCGATCTTCTTTGCCATCGGCGCGGCGCTTCACAACGCCGCTTTCGTCAACGTAGACGCGGGTGACTTCGAAGCCAAGGCAACCGTCAATCTTGGCGTCGATATCCCACGCAACGTAGGCGACTTCATTGTTCGCGTAACCGCGAACGGCAATGATCTTACCCATCACACACCCCAGCCGGCATGAAACGAGGTGTTTATAGATCAAAAGAACCAGAGGTTGTGGGGATGGCTGATGAGATGGGACCCTCTATTTGTGCGGCATATTGCCACCCGGCCTTTGTGCGTCGAGGGCCATCATCCTTCCTGTGCTCACGCCGAAATGGGCCTCACTATTGGTGGTCAAATGCGTAATGAGAAGCGCCGAAGGCCGGGATGCCGACGGCCGGTATAATCCGGAAGCGGTCGCAGGAAGAAGCGGCGGCGTCGATCAGGATCGTTAGATCACGTCCGCCAGCGAATGCCCCTGCAGCTCGATGTTCAGCCCCTGCATGCCCAGATCGGTGATCTCACCGCCCATCGCCTTGATGCTTTCCTCGCGGATCAGTGACATCAGTCCGCGGCGCAGTGCCAGGAACTCCGACGACATCATCATCGCTTGCTGCCGCGGTCGCTCCAGCGGGATCGGGATCTCCGCCTTGATCGAGCCGGGGCGGGCGGTCATGCAGTAGACGCGGTCGGAGAGGAAGATCGCTTCATCGATGTCGTGGGTCACGAACAGCACCGAGATCTTCAGCCGCTGCCACATGTTGGTGAGGATCTGCTGCATGATGACGCGCGTCTGCGCGTCGAGCGCGCCGAAAGGCTCGTCGAGCAGCAGCACTTTGGGCCCCGTCGCGAGCGCGCGGACGATGCCGACGCGCTGCTTCATGCCGCCGGAGAGTTTTTCCGGATAATGCTTCTCGAAGGCCTCGAGCCCTGCGAGCCCCAGCAGCGTGCGCGCGGCGCGTTCGCGCTGCGAGCGCGGCATGCCGCGCATCTTCAGACCGAACTCGACATTCTCCCGCACCGTCTTCCAGGGAAACAGCGAATATTGCTGGAATACCATGCCCCGTTCGGCACTGGGGCCGTTCACACGCTCGCCGTCGACGGTGACCACACCCGTCGTCGGCTTGAGGAACCCCGCGACCGCATTGAGCAGCGTCGACTTTCCGCAACCGGAAGGGCCGACGATCGAGACGAACTCGCCGGGCTTCACATGGATCTGCGTGTCGGTGACGGCCTGAACCGGTCCCTCGATGCTGTCGTAGCTGAGGGAAAAATTCCTGACCTCGATGTGGCCCTTCGGCGGGTTTGCAAGCATCTCGCTCATGTCGACCTCCACGGCATCACCAATTGTCCCGCGCCCCTGATGAGCAGGCTCGATCCGAGGCCCAATACGCCGATCGCGATCATGCCGAGTGCAATGTCGGCGTACTGGACCAGCGAATAGGCCTCCCAGGTGAAGTAACCGATGCCGTACTGACCGGAGATCATCTCGGCGGCGATCAGCGATACCCAGGCCACGCCCATGCCGACGGTGAGACCGGTAAAGATGTGCGGCAGCGAGGCCGGAAAATACACGTCGCGGAAGATCGATCGCTCGCGTGCGCCGAGGCATTGCGCGGCACGCACCAGGACGGGGTCGACCAGCGACATGCCGTGCAGCGTGTTTATCAGGATCGGGAAGAACGAGCCGAGGAACGTGATGAAGACGATGCTCTGCTCGTTGGTCGGCCACAGCATGATCGCCATCGGCACCCAGGCGATCGCTGGGATCGGCCGCAGCACTTCCGCGACAGGGAAGACGATTTCATGCACGAGCTTGAAGCGGCCCATGATCAGGCCGAGCGGCACGCCGACGATCGCCGCCAGCGAGAAACCGACGAGGATGCGCCGGCAACTCAGGACGATGTGCAGCAGGAATTTTGGATCGTGGATCGCCTTGGTGAAGCTCGCATAGACCGCCAGCGGCGAGGGCACGTTGGTGAAGCGCACGAAGAACACGACGCGATAGGTCGTGAGCAGGTGCCAGGCCAGCAGGAAAGCGAGCAGCGAGATGATGCCGATCGCGGTCGCGCGCAGCCCCGCCCGGTTGAGCCGGTACCAGCGCAGCGCGAGTGTGCCGAACGAGGGTGGTGTCGCCTGCGGTGTGGCGGTGGGCACGGGGCCCGTCTCTGCGATTGCTGTTGCCGGCATGCTGTCCTCGGAATGTCTGAGGATGGCGGGACTGCTCACGTCTTGCCTCCGCCGACCGCTGCCTTCACGGCGTCGTCGAAGCCGAGCACCTTGCCGCTGATCCTGGCGGCGTGGGCTTCGGCGTCCTTCTTCAGCAGGAACGGTGCAACCTCGCCATTGCCGACCGCGAAGAACGCCTGGTCGGCGAACAGCTTGATGCCGCGGGTGGTATCGAAGACATAGGCGACGTTGATCTTCTTGCCCTTGGCCTTGAAGTCGGCATAGGCCCCCAAGGTGCAGCTCGCCGACGAGAACGGCAGGATGCCGGCGTCCTCGACCCAGACCTCACCGGCCTTGCGCGGATCGGTGATCGGCTTCTTGCAGAAAGCGTCTTCGCCTTTGATCTCGTAATTGCTGGTGCTCGCACGCTGAGCGTCGTAGTCGAGCTTCATCTCGGCATAGGCCTTGCGGATGTAGCTGTCGTCGACCCACTTTTTCGGATCGAATTCCTTCATGCGGCCGAGGTTCTGGAGGACCTTGACGTCGGTCGCGGCTGCATCGACCAGCGCTGGCTTGACCGTTGGATCTGTCGTCATGTTGCCGCTGGGTCCAAGGAAGATGTAGACGACTTCCTTGTTGATTCCGGTCCATTCCTGGATCTTTTCGGCGGCGAGCTTGGGATCGTCGCGCAGCCACTGGTTGGCGGCGATCAGCGCCTTGAAGTAGGCAACGACGACCTCGGGATATTTCTCGGCAAAATCGGTGCGCACCACGATGCCGTGGAAGGTCGGCAGATTGGTCTCGACGCCGTCGAAGATCTTTCGCGCGAAGCCGCGGAACGGCAAGAGCTCGGCGAAAGGAACGAAGTCGGCATGCGCGTCGATCTTCTTCTCCTGGAGGTTGGTCGAACCAACCTCCGGGCTCTGGCTGACGAGCTGGAAGAAATCAGACGCGTAGCCGCGGTCCTGCATCGCCTTCAGCACCATGCCGTGCGCCGCTGAGCCGAAGGGAACGCTGACGAGCTTGCCCTTGAGGTCGGCCAGATCGTAGTAGGGCGAGTCCTTGTGGACCACCATGCCGTTACCGGAACCGGACAGGCTGTAGGCGGCAATGCCGGCCAGGCGGCTCTTGCTCTCGGGGTTACTATCGAAGGTGAAGCCGTTCACGATCAGCGGATAGTCGCCCATCATGCCGATCTGCAGCTTGTTCGCCATCATGGCATTGGTGACGGGCGGGCCGGACGTGAAGTTCTGCCACTCCAGCTCGAACTTGATGCTGGAATATTTGCCGTCCTTCGGCAGATATTTTTCGAGAAGATGAAGCTGGCGGATGACGACGCCGGCGGTCACGGTGTTGGTCGTGGTGTCCTGCGTTCCGATGCCGAGCGTGACGGTTTCCGCCGTAGCCGGCTGCGCGAGCAGGAGCGCCAGCGACGTCACCGACATCGCGATCGAGAGCGTGGGAAGATGGCGGACCATTCTCATCCTCATTCGGTTGGATGTGCTGTGGTTGCCATGATTGGGTGAGGGCTCGGGCAGGGCAAATCCGGAATGACCGCCGCAGTCGATTAGTTGCCGGGAAAAGCTGATTGCATACTCCTTGGGCAGTCTTGCACTATAAAGCCGCTTGCCTGTGCACCGACCCTAGTCGCCGCTCTGGCCGCGCATCTCTTCCAGCACGTCGGTCCGACACACCACGATCTGCGAGCGCTTGGTCACGACGATTCCCTTCTCCTGCATCCGCTTCAGGCTGATCGTGACCCATTGCCGGGTAGCCCCGACCATGTGGGCGATGTCGGCATGGGTGAAGGCGGCGGCAATCACCCGGCCGTCGGCGTCCTCGACGCCGTAGAGCTCGACGAGATGCAGCAGCAGATGCGCGAGGCGTTGCGTGATCGAGCGCGTTCCCAGCATCTGCGCCAGCGCCGAATAGCATTTGCCCTTGAAGGTGAGGCCCTCGATCAGGCCGATGGCAAGATTCGGGATCTCCACCGCGAGCGACCGCAGTTCCTTCCCTGGCAGGTGCACGACGCTGCAATTGCTGGATGCGACGCCGGACCATTGATGCACGGTGCCTTCGAACACCTCGGGTCCGCCGACGAAATTGCCGACATGCCAGTAGGCCAGCGTGATCTCGCGCCCGAGCGGCGAGGTGTAGAACACGCGGACGCGGCCGCTCTCGATCAGCCAGATGCCGTCATGCTTGCCGCCCTGGCTGAACA
>LNAP01005459.1_pt1 | contig 11288 bp, 9 predicted proteins | sample 602601 | NCBI WGS metagenome assembly LNAP01 (sample SAMN02440304, study PRJNA202911) | soil metagenome | biome: Subtropical and temperate rainforests or woodlands; isolation source: soil samples (1 kg each in a 20% v/v slurry with milli Q water) were... ...
AGGCGGCGGGCGCCTGAGTCAGCGGCGGTTCGTAATCGGTGCGCAACAGGCTGCCGCAACCGCCCAGCGCCAGAAGCAGCGCCAGGGCGGCGGGTGTGCGAATCAGGGAAACCGCTTTCATCGTCCTCATTCCCGGGCCAACGCCTCGACGGGATCCAGGCGCGCCGCATTGCGCGCCGGCAAATAGCCAAAAAGCACACCGATCAGCGTCGAGCACGTGAATGCCGCCACCATCGATGCCGTGGAATAGATCATCTGGAACGAACCGCCCGTGGCCTTGGACACCAGCACGCCCAACGCCAGCGACAGGATGATGCCCAGCGCCCCCCCGATCAGGCAGACCAGCACCGCTTCGATAAGGAACTGCTGCATGATGTCGCTGCGGCGCGCGCCCACCGCCATGCGCACGCCGATCTCGCGGGTGCGCTCGGTAACGGACACCAGCATGATGTTCATCACCCCGATCCCCCCCACCATCAGCGAAATCAGCGCGATCAGGGACACCAGCAAAGTCATGGTGGCCGTCGTGCGCTCGATGGTCTTGCGGATCGCGTCCGTGTTGAACACGAAGAAGTCCTTCACCACGTGGCGCCGGATCAGCACGCGCTCGATGGCGCGTTCGGCCGCCGCCGGCGGCGTGGCGTCGTTGACGCGCACCGTGATGCTCTTCAAGTGCTGCTGGCCCAGCACGCGCGACAGCGCCGTGGTGTAGGGGATCCAGACATTCAGCGATTCGTTGTTGCCGAAGACGGATTCCTTTTTCTCGGTCACGCCGATCACCCGGGCGGGCATCGACCCCAGGAACACGACCTGGCCGATCGGTTCCGTGTGCGAGCCGAACAAGGTCCGCCTCGTGCCTTCGTCGATCACCACTTCCTGCGCGCGGCGCACCACGCTGGTCTCGTCGAAGAACTTGCCTTGCGCCAGTTTGATGGCCCGGACGCGGAAGTACTGTTCGCCCACGCCCTGGATCGACCCGTTCACGGACACGTTGCGGTAGCGCAGCGTGTTGCTGGTGGTGACTTCCGGCGTGACGCTGTCCACATAGGGTTCGCGGGCCAGCGCGTCGGCGTCGGCCGCAACCAGCGTGCGGATAGTGACGGCTTTTTCATCGCCGAAGTCCTTGCCGGGGAACACTTCGACGGTGTTGGTGCCGATGGCGCTGATGTCTTCCAGGATCTTGCGCCGCGACCCTTCGCCCAGCGCCACCACCGACACCACCGCCGCGATGCCGATGATGATGCCCAGCATGGTCAGCGACGTGCGCAGCCGGTGGGCGTTCATGGACAGCAGCGCCATGCGCAGCGCTTCGCCGCAACGGTCCAGGTACGACTGCCAGGCGGGCCGCTTGGGCAGTTCCGGCGGCGCGTCGCGCTCGGCTTCCACGCGCGGCGCGTCGGGATTGCGCTTGTCCGCGACTATCTCGCCGTCGCTGATCTCGATGATGCGCTGCGCGTGACGGGCCACATTCATGTCGTGCGTGACGATGATGATGGTGTGGCCGGCCGCGTTCAGCTCTTCCAGGATGCGCAGCACTTCCTGCCCGGTGTGCGTGTCCAGCGCGCCAGTGGGTTCGTCGGCCAGAATGATGTCGCCGCCGTTCATCAGCGCGCGCGCGATGCTCACGCGCTGCTGCTGGCCGCCCGACAACTGGCCGGGCCGGTGTTCCGACCGGTCGCCCAGCCCCAGCCGCTTCAGCAGTTCCTCGGCGCGGGCCGTCCGAGCCTCGCGCCGCTTGCCAGCGTATACGGCCGGCATTTCCACATTGCCCTGCGCGGTCAGGTCCGACAACAGGTGATAGCGCTGGAAGATAAAGCCGAAGTGCTCGCGCCGCAGTTCGGCCAGTTCGTCGGGGTCCAGCTCGCCCGTGCTGCGGCCGCTGACCCGGTAATCGCCACGGGTCGGGCGGTCCAGGCAGCCCAGGATATTCATCAGCGTGGACTTGCCCGAACCGGACGCGCCCACGATGGCGACCATTTCCCCGGCCTCGATGGTCAGGTCGATGTCTTTCAAGACGGCAATGGTCTGCTCGCCCGCAGGGAACTCGCGGCGCACCCCGGAAAGCGAGATCAGCGGTCCGCCCATGTCAGCCTCCCCGCGCTACGGCGGCCGCGGGCGCGGAATCCGCCGTCACGACCCGCTCGCCCACCTCCAGCCCTTCCAGCACCTGCGCCTGCACATTGTTATTCATGCCGATCTTGACCTGGCGCTCCTCGGTCTTGTTGTCTTTCAAGACCACGCGCACGGTATAGCGGCCGTCTTTGCCGCGCTTGCCCAGCGCCGAGGCCGGCACCACGACGGCGTCCTTGGCTTCGCCCAGCACGATGAAGACCTGGGCGGTCATCGAAATGCGCAGCTTTTCATCGGGGTTGGGCACATCGAACAAGCCGTTGTAATAGACGGCGGCGGTGGTGGAACTGCCGCTGGAAGACGTGAGCGACGACGTGGCGTCTTCTTTCTGGATGGAGTCCGGCGCGGGCTCCACCGCGCGCAGCTTGGCCTGATAGCGCTGATCGGGTTCGCCCAGAATCGTGAAGTACACGGGCAGGCCGGCCTTCACGCGGGTCACGTCGGCTTCCGAGATCTGGGCCTTGATCGTCATGGTGTCCACCTGGGCCACCTTGATGATGGTGGGCGCGCTCTGGATGGAGTTGACGGTCTGGCCTTCCTTGGTCACCACGGCCACCACCATGCCGTCGATGGGCGAGACGATGCGCGTGTAGCCCAAGTTGACGCGGGCGGTGTCCACCTGAATTTCGGCCTGCGCGATCTGCGCGTCCAGCGAGGCGATCTCGGCACGCGTCACCGCCAGCGTCGCCTCGGCCGTCTCGTAGGCCTCGCGCGAACTGGCGTCGGCCGCCAGCATCTGGCGCTGGCGTTTGAAGGCCAATTCGGCCTGCTTCAGCGTGGCGACCTTGGCCGCGCGTTCGGCGCGCCGCGTCTGCAGGGCCGCCTCCGCGTTGCGCAGTTCGTTCTGCTGGGTCAGGTCGTCGATCTCGGCGACCAATTGGCCTTTCTTGACGCGGTCGCCCAGTTCCACTTTCAAGGACTTCAACTGGCCGGTGGCCTGGGCACCCACACTGACGCGTTCGATGGCGTCGATGGTGCCGCTGGCCAGGACACTGTCCTCAAGGTTCGCCCGGCTGACCTCGCCCACCGCAAAGGTGGGCGCCGGCGGCGCTGAAAAAAAGACGGCGCGCAAAGCGAACGCCACAAGTAGGACGACGACGGCGATCAACGCATAACGCTTGAACTTGCTGCGGGGCTTTTTCATTGAACCTGGTGATAGGAGACGAGGGCTGTGGACCCGCGCCGGTATTGCAAAGCATAGGCGCCCATCCTAAACGGGCGACCCTGCCAAACGATGGCCAATCTGTGCCAAAACGGTGAAAAACAGTAAAGCAGTACCGGTCAGTCCGGCAGGCGCCGGATTGTTCCGTTGCGAGAACGATACAACGACTGCGGCGCATGCGCGGAACCGCCTTTTTTGCACATGCGCCGAACATGCCGCCATCTTGCCCCGTAAGTCGCCGACTTACGCATTAGATGGCGCCTATCTTGCCGCCCGGGCTTGAAACAATTTGCGGCACTGCAAAAACGCCGCGCCTCGACATAGGCCGACGATCCGCACAGAATGAATGCAGTTACGCCGTGCCTACCTCTCACAGATCCCCTTCTTCGCCTTCAAGTTCCCCGGAATTTTCCGGGGCGGTGCTGCTGTGCCTGCTGGCAATGATGAATCACGTGGCGCTGACCGGGGGACGGATCACCGTTTCACTCACGGCGCTGCAAATGGGCCTGTCCACCTTCAAGGTGGGCACCCTGGTCGCCGTGTTTGCCGTGCTGCCGATGTTGTTCTCGGTGCGCGCCGGCCGCTGGGTCGACCGGGTGGGCATCGTTCGCCCGCTCGTCATCGGGACGGCTTTGGTCGCGATCGGCACCGCTTTACCCTTCATCTCGCAGACACAGACCGCCTTGCTGATTGCGTCCTGCTGCATCGGCATTGGCTTCATGCTGCATCAGGTCGCCACGCAAGACTTGCTGGGCCACGCAGAACCCGCGCAGCGCCTGCGCAACTTCTCGTTCATGTCGCTCGCGCTGGCCGGGTCGGGATTTTCCGGGCCGCTGATCGCCGGGCTGGCGATCGACCATCTGGGTACGCGCACCGCCTTTGGCCTGCTGGCCCTGGGCCCCATCTTGTCGGGCATCGGCCTGTATGCCTTGCGTCACCAATTGAAGGCCGTGGATTCGCAACTGACCGGCGTCAAAGAGGCCCAGCGCCGCCGGGTGACCGAATTGCTGGCCGTTCCGGCGCTGCGCCGGATCTTGATGGTCAACACCATCCTGTCTGGCGCCTGGGACACCCATTTGTTCGTCGTTCCCATCTTCGGCGTCGCGATCGGGCTGTCGGCCACCACGATCGGCGTCATTCTTGCGTCCTTCGCGGCGGCAACGTTCGTCATCCGCCTGATATTGCCGCTGATCATGCGCCGGGTCCGATCCTGGACGCTCGTCCGGGTGGCCATGGCAACGGCGGCGATCGATTTCATGCTTTACCCGCTGTTCACCGACGTTACCGTCCTGATCGTGCTGTCGTTCATCCTGGGCCTTGCCTTGGGGTGCTGCCAACCGAGTATGCTATCCCTGCTGCACCAGCATTCGCCGCCTGGGCGCGCCGCCGAAGCCGTTGGTTTACGGATGGCGCTGATCAACGGATCCCAGGTGTCCCTGCCATTGACCTTCGGCGCGCTGGGCGCGGTAATTGGTGTCGCCCCCTTGTTCTGGGCCTATTCCCTAGCCTTGATGGCTGGCGGCTGGGCCAACCGCAACCCCCCGCTCGAATCTGACCGGAACCCGTAGTCGTGAACACGCCGTCCCCATCTTCCGCCATCGCTGGCGCCAGCCTGCCCTTCCGCTTGTGGACGCCCGAAGAAAGACGGGCTTCGCTGGACCAGGCGCTGCAGCACTGGCAGTCGGGGGAAGACGTCTGGGTATATGGGTACGGATCACTTATCTGGCGCCCCGACTTCGACTTCATGGAACGCCGCCTGGCGACCTTGCGCGGGCACCACCGGGCGCTGTGCCTGTGGTCGCGCGTGAACCGCGGCACCCCGGAATGCCCCGGGCTGGTATTCGGCCTGGACCGCGGCGGCTCCTGCCGGGGCGTGGTCTACCGTCTGGCCGGCGACCAGGTCCCCACCTATTTCCCCGCGCTCTGGGAACGTGAAATGTCCACCGGCGCCTATCTGCCGCGCTGGATCAACTGCGTGACCGACGCCGGCCCCGTCCGCGCCCTGGTTTTCATCATGAACCGCGACAATCCGGCCTACATCCGCGCCCTGCCCGACGCCGAGCTGCTGGCCATCGTGCGCCGGGCCGCCGGCCGCTACGGGCCGTGCACCGACTACGTGGTCCAGACCGCCCAGGCGCTGCGGGCCGCCGGCATCCATGACGCCCGGCTGGACGCCATCGCCCGCCGGCTGGAACTTGATGGGCGGCCGCTACCCGAAGGCGCCTGACCACCCCTGCCCGCCGCCCGGCGGGAAACATGCCTGAGACCTGCGCGGGGTCAATAAGGGAGCGATGCCCCAAGCGGTATAAACTCCCTGTTATCAACGCTGAATCCCACGCCTCATGTCCGTCTCCGATCTGCGTCAAAGCTACGAAAAGAACGTCCTGCTGGAAAGCCAGGCCGCCGCCTCGCCGTTCCAGCAGTTTGCCCGCTGGTTCGACGAAGCGCTGGCCGCCAAGGTGCCGGAACCCAACGCCATGACCCTGGCCACGGTGGACGCCACCGGGCAGCCCAGCGCCCGCATCGTCCTCATCAAGGGCTTTGACGAGCACGGCTTCACGTTCTTCACCAACTATGAATCCCGCAAGGGCCAGGACCTGGCGGCCGAGCCGCGCGCTTGCCTGCTGTTCTTCTGGCAGCCGCTGGAACGCCAGGTGCGGATCGAAGGCGCGGTGGAAAAAGTCGCTGCCGAAGAGTCGGACGCGTACTATCACAGCCGCCCCACCGGTTCGCGCATCGGCGCTTGGGCCTCGCGCCAAAGCCAGCCCATCACCCGTGAAGCGCTGGAAGCGCGCGAACAGGAATTCCGCGAACGGTTCGGCGAACAGCCGCCGCGTCCGCCGCACTGGGGCGGTTACCGCCTGAAGCCCACCGCTTTCGAGTTCTGGCAAGGCAGGCCGTCGCGCTTGCACGACCGCCTGCGCTATGTCGCCGACGGCACGGCCTGGAACATCGAACGCCTGTCGCCTTGATGCCGGGCGCCTTGCGCGCCCGCCCGACTTAACGATTGCATGCCCGCCTCCTCCCCTGACTTTGACGCCTCATTCTTCCGTACCGCGCTGGGCCGCTATGCCACCGGCGTAACGGTGGTCACCGCCGCCGGCCTCGACGGCGCGCCCATCGGGCTGACGGTCAGCTCCTTCAATTCAGTGTCGCTGAACCCGCCGCTGATCCTCTGGAGCCTGTCGCGCGGTTCTTCCTCGCTGGCGGCGTTCGAACAGTGCGAACGCTATGTGGTCAACGTGCTTAGCGCCGAACAGATCGCGCTGGCGCGGCGTTTCGCCACCGGCAAGACGCCGGACCGCTACGCTGGCCTGACCGTGCACCACGCGCCCGGCGGCACGCCGATGCTGGACGGTCATTGCGCCGCCTGGTTCGAATGCCGCAACCGCAGCCGCTACGAAGAAGGCGACCACATCATCATGGTGGGCGAGGTCGAGCGCTGCGGCCATAGCAGCGAACCGCCGCTGGTGTTCCACGCAGGCGGTTTCGACCTGACCCCGGCCGGATCGCGGTCCGAAAGGAAGACGTCATGAGCGTGGACGTCGATTGCGTCGTCATCGGCGCGGGCGTGGTGGGCCTGGCGATTGCCCGCGCGCTGGCCCAGTCCGGCCGCGAAGTGCTGGTGGCCGAAGCCACGGAAGCCATCGGCACCGGCACCAGCTCGCGCAATTCCGAAGTCATCCACGCGGGCATCTATTACCCCGCGGGCAGCCTGAAGGCGCGGCTTTGCGTGCGCGGCAAGCACCTGCTGTACGCCTACTGCGCCGAACGCGCCATCCCGCACAAGCGGCTGGGCAAGCTGATCGTGGCCACCGACCGCGAACAGGCCGCGCAACTGGAAGGCATCGCGCAGCGCGCCCGTGCCAACGGCGTCGATGACCTGCAATACATTTCCGGCGAAGACGCCATGCGCCTGGAGCCCGCGCTGCAATGCACGGCCGCGCTGGTATCGCCATCGACCGGCATCGTCGACAGCCACGCGCTGATGCTGTCGTTCCAGGGCGACGCCGAAAACGCCGGCGCCCAATGCGTGTTCCATACGCCGCTGGTATCCGGCCGCGTGCGCCCCGAGGGCGGGTTCGCCCTGCAATTCGGCGGCGATGAAGCCATGACCCTGACCTGCAACGTGCTGATCAATTCGGCGGGCTTGCAGGCGCCGGCGCTGGCCCGCCGCATCGACGGCGTGCCGCCCGCCAGCATTCCCACCGACTACCTGTGCAAAGGCAGCTATTTCACGCTGTCCGGCCGCGCTCCGTTCTCGCGCTTGATCTACCCCGTGCCGCAACATGCCGGCCTGGGCGTGCATCTGACGCTGGACATGGGCGGCCAAGCCAAGTTCGGCCCCGACACGGAATGGGTCGGCACCGAAGACTACACACTGGACCCGGCCCGCGCCGAGGTGTTCTACGAAGCGGTGCGCAGCTACTGGCCCGCTTTGCCCGACGACGCCCTGGCGCCCGGCTACACCGGCATCCGGCCCAAGATCTCCGGCCCGCACGAACCCGCCGCCGACTTCGTCATCGCCGGCCCCGCCGTGCACGGCGTGCCCGGCCTGGTCAATCTGTTCGGCATCGAATCTCCCGGGCTGACCTCCAGCCTGGCCCTGGCGGAAGAAGCCCTGGCGCGCCTGACCGCCTGACTCCGCCCCACCATCCCTTTCCTTTCCTGGCCTATTTCCGCACCATGCAGCACAACGACTACATCCTGACCCTGTCCTGCCCCGACCGCACCGGCATCGTCTACCGCGTCAGCGGCCTGTTGTTCGAATTGGGTTGCAACATCCTGGATTCCCAACAGTTCGGCGACGAGGAAACGGGCCAGTTCTTCCTGCGCGTGCACTTCGACCTGCCCGCCCCCGTGGCCGCCGACGACCTGCGGGCCCGCCTGGACGCCATGTCGGGCGAATACGGCATGGACCTGAAGCTGCACGATGCGCGCCGCAAAGAGCGCCTGCTGATCATGGTCAGCAAGCAGGGCCACTGCCTGAACGACCTGCTGTTCCGCGTGCATAGCGGGCATTTGCACGCCGAAGTGGCCGCAATCGTGTCGAACCACAACGATTACGCCAGCCTGGCGGCCTCCTATGGCATCCCGTTCCACCACCTGCCGGTCACGCCGGACACCAAGGCGGAACAGGAAAAGCAGGTGCTGGAAATCGTCGAACAGTCGAATGCCGACCTGGTCGTGCTGGCCCGCTACATGCAGATCCTGTCGGCGGACATGTGCCGCGCGCTGAACGGCCGCGCCATCAACATCCACCACAGTTTCCTGCCCAGTTTCAAGGGCGCCCGTCCCTATCACCAGGCGCATGCGCGCGGCGTGAAGATCATCGGCGCCACCGCCCACTACGTGACGTCCGACCTGGACGAAGGTCCGATCATCGACCAGGATATCGAACGCGTCGACCACACGATGACCGCCCAGGACCTGACCCAGGTCGGCAGCGACATCGAATCCCTGGTGCTGTCGCGCGCCGTGCGCAGCCACGTCGAACACCGCATCCTGCTGAACCGCAACAAGACCGTCGTGTTCCGCTGATCTCAGCCTGCCGCAGCGGGCGGATACTGGCGCGCCACCAGCGCCATCGCCTTCTGCTGCAGCGGCGAGCCCGCCTGCGCTGGCCAGATCACCTGGCTGATGGAGCGCGCCTCGTGCGGGAAAGCGATGAAACGCGTGCCCGCCAGGCCGCTACGCGACAGGCAGGCCGGCACGATCGACACCCCTAGGCCCTGCGACACCAGCGACGCCACGCTTAGCCAGTGGCGTACCTCGTGCCGGATCACCGGCATGAATCCCGACGCCACGCACATCGATAGCACCGTTTCGTAATAGCTGGGCGACGCCGCGCGGGCAAAGAACACGAAATCATCGCCCGCCAGGTCCGCCAATCGCAGCGACGCCCGGTGCGCCAGCGGGTGCGAATCCGGCAGGCAGACAACAAATGGCTCGGCCACCAGATCGCGCGCCTGGACCTCGTCCGGCACCGGGTTGGCGTGGATGAAGCCCAAGTCCTGTTCGCCGCGCCGAACGGCTTCGATCTGCTCGTGGGAGTTCAGCTCGGTCAGCACGTGCTCCACATCGGGAAGCTCGGCGCGCATGGCGTTCAGCAGCGCGGGCAGGCCGCGATACAGCATCGATCCCACGAAACCGATGCGCAGCCGGCCCCGCAAGCCCGCGTCCACCCGCTGCACCAGCGTGCGCACCTCCTCGGCCTGGCGCAACAGGGTCAGCGCCTCGCGGTACAGCACCTGCCCGGCATCGGTCAGTTCCACGTGGCGGCTGGTGCGGGCCAGCAGGCGCGCGCCCACGTTGTCTTCAAGCTGGCGGATGGCGTAGCTCAGCGGCGGCTGCGAAATGTGCAGGCGCGCGGCGGCGCGGCTGAAATGCCGCTCTTCGGCAACCGCGATGAAATAGCGCAACAGGCGGGGGTCCAGATCCACGGCGTCTTCCGATCCATATTTTTTATGAATTGTTCTACACAAAAACGGTATTTGTATAGATTAATCGACCCGCGCAACATCGCCATCTTCCCCGTCTTTTGCAGGATGCCGCCATGGATGCTCCGAAGATCTCCCCGATCGCCACTGCCGTCACGCCCGTTCCGGACTCCCGCGGCCTGAACCTCTTCAACGCCGATCCCTATGCCGCCGCCCTCAGCCAGCGCTACCTGCCGCCCCCGCTGCATGCGCACTTGCTGCCGCACCTGCAACGGCTGGGTGGACTGGCCGGCGGCGTCATGGACGAGTTGGCTTCCACGGCGGACAAGCATCCCCCCACCCTGTCCGTGCGCAGCCGCGCCGGCACCGACGAATCCCGCGTCGACAAGCACCCCGCCTATGTCGAGTTGGAACGCCTGGCCTACAGTGAATTCGGCCTGGCGGCGCTTTCGCACCGCGGCGGCGTGCTGGGCTGGCCGGAACCGATGCCGGCCGCCGCCAAATACGCGCTAAGCCACCTGTTCGTGCAGGCGGAATTCGGCCTGTGCTGCCCGGTCAGCATGACGGACTCGCTGGCGCGCACGCTGCGCAAGTTCGGCGACCCGGCGCTGGTCGAACGCGTGCTGCCCCAGGTGACCTCCCAGGATTTCGACACATTGCGCCAAGGCGCCATGTTCATGACCGAACAGGGCGCGGGTTCGGACGTCAGCGCCACCGAGGTCACGGCCGAGGCGCAAGACGACGGTACCTGGCGTATCCACGGCGACAAATGGTTTTGCTCGAACCCCGACGCGGGATTCGCGATGGTGCTGGCCCGCAGCGAACCGCAGCCGGGCCTGAAGGGCGTATCGCTGTTCCTGCTGCCACGCGATCTGGCCGACGGCAGCCACAACCACTACCGCATCCTGCGCTTGAAGGACAAGCTGGGAACCCGCTCGATGGCCAGCGGCGAAATCCGCCTGGAAGGGGCCGTGGCCTGGCTGGTGGGCGAACGCGGCCGCGGCTTCAAGCACATGGCCGACATGATCAACAACTCGCGCCTGTCCAACGGCATGCGCGCGGCCGGCCTGATGCGCCGCGCGGTCACCGAGGCCGTCTACGTGTCGCAACACCGCCGCGCCTTCGGCAAACGCCTGATCGACATGCCGCTGATGCAACGCCAGTTGGTCAAGATGACGGTATGGGCCGAACAGGCCCGCAGCGTCATGTTCCAGACGGCCCGGGCGCTGGCCGACGCGGACCAGGGCGCGGCCGATCCCGCACTGGCCCGCATCCTGACGCCGCTGATCAAGTTCCGCGCCTGCCGCGATGCGCGCAAGGTAACCGGCGACGCGATGGAAGTGCGCGGCGGCTGCGGCTACATCGAGGAATGGACCGAACCGCGCCTGGTGCGCGACGCACACCTGGGTTCCATCTGGGAAGGCACCAGCAACATCGTCGCGCTGGACGTGCTGCGCGCCATCAAGAAAGAGCAGTCCCTGCCCGCGCTGCGCGCCCATGTCGACCGCCTGCTGGCCGAGGGCGCGCCCTGCCCGCCCGCGCTGGCCGAACGCCAG
>LNAP01006283.1_pt1 | contig 11287 bp, 10 predicted proteins | sample 602601 | NCBI WGS metagenome assembly LNAP01 (sample SAMN02440304, study PRJNA202911) | soil metagenome | biome: Subtropical and temperate rainforests or woodlands; isolation source: soil samples (1 kg each in a 20% v/v slurry with milli Q water) were... ...
GCACCTGGGCTGGATCGCCCAGATCGGCAGCCCGATCGACATCTACGAAACCCCGACCAGCCGCCTGGTCTGCGAATTCATCGGCAACGTCAACATCTTTGACGGTGAAGTGATCGACGACGCCGAAGGCCACGCGATCATCACCTGCAAGGACCTGGACCGGCAGATTTATGTGGGCCACGGCATCAGCACGTCGGTGCAGGATAAATCCGTGACCTACGCGATCCGTCCAGAAAAACTGCTGGTGACGCCGACCATGCCGACCTGCGAGTACAACTGGTCCAGCGGCAAAGTGCATGACATCGCCTACCTCGGTGGCCACTCGGTGTTCTACGTCGAACTGCCGAGCGGCAAGATCGTCCAGTCGTTCGTCGCCAACGCCGAGCGCCGCGGCCAGCGCCCAACCTGGGGTGATCAGGTTTACGTGTATTGGGAAGACGACAGCGGCGTGGTACTTCGCTCATGAACCTGCGCAAATTCAAACGCCGGCTCAATCGAATAATTCCCGGTGGCCGTCAGCTGGTCATCGGGGTTCCGTTCATTTGGCTGTTCATGTTCTTCATGTTGCCGTTCTTCATTGTCTTGAAGATCAGCTTCGCCGAAGCCGACGTGGCCATTCCGCCGTACACCGAGATCTACAGCTTCATCGACCAGAAGCTCCAGGTGCTGCTTAACCTGAGCAACTACGCGATGCTCGGCGATGACGAGTTGTACATCGCCGCTTACCTCGGTTCGCTGAAGATGGCGCTGATCAGCACCGTCCTCTGCCTGTTGATCGGCTACCCGATGGCCTACGCCATTGCCAGTGCCCGCAAAGAACTGCAGACGGTGCTGGTGTTGCTGATCATGATGCCTACCTGGACCGCGATCCTGATCCGCGTGTATGCGTGGATGGGCATTCTCAGCAACAACGGTCTGCTCAACGGCTTTTTGATGAGCATGGGCTGGATCGACGAGCCACTGCAGATCCTCAACACCAACCTCGCGGTTTACATCGGGGTCGTTTACTCCTATCTGCCGTTCATGATCCTGCCGCTCTACGCCAACCTGGTCAAACACGACACCAGCCTGCTGGAAGCCGCGTCGGACCTCGGTTCGAGCACCTTCAACAGTTTCTGGAAGATCACCGTGCCGCTGTCCAAGAACGGCATCATCGCCGGCTGCATGCTGGTGTTCATCCCGGTGGTGGGTGAGTTCGTGATCCCGGAACTGCTCGGCGGTCCGGAAACCCTGATGATTGGTAAGGTGCTCTGGCAAGAGTTCTTCAACAACCGTGACTGGCCGGTGGCGTCTGCCCTGGCTGTGGTGATGCTGGCGATCCTGATTGTGCCGATCATCCTGTTCAACCGTAGTCAGGCCAAAGAAATGGAGGGCAAGGAATGAAGCGCTTCCGTTTCTCAAGTTTCATGCTGGTAGCGGGTTTGCTGTTCATCTACGCGCCGATGCTGATCTTGGTGATCTACTCGTTCAACGCCTCGAAACTGGTGACGGTGTGGGGCGGTTGGTCGATCAAGTGGTACGTGGGGTTGATGGACAACACCCAACTGATGGGCTCGGTGGTGCGCTCGCTGGAAATCGCCTGCTACACCGCGATTGCAGCGGTAGCACTGGGGACGCTGGCGGCGTTCGTGCTGACGCGAATCACCCACTTCAAGGGCCGCACGCTGTTCGGTGGCCTGGTCACCGCGCCACTGGTGATGCCGGAAGTGATCACCGGTCTGTCGCTGTTGCTGCTGTTCGTGGCCATGGCGCAGATGATCGGCTGGCCGCAGGAACGCGGCATCGTCACCATCTGGATCGCCCACACCACGTTCTGTGCGGCGTATGTGGCGGTGGTGGTGTCGGCGCGCTTGCGTGAGCTGGACCTGTCCATCGAAGAGGCGGCCATGGACCTGGGCGCACGGCCGTGGAAGGTGTTCTTCCTGATCACCATTCCGATGATCGCGCCGTCGCTGGCGGCGGGCGGGATGATGTCGTTCGCCTTGTCGCTGGATGACCTGGTGCTGGCGAGCTTCGTATCCGGTCCGGGTTCCACGACCCTGCCGATGGAAGTGTTCTCGGCGGTGCGCCTGGGCGTGAAGCCTGAGATCAATGCCGTGGCCAGCCTGATTTTGCTGGCGGTGTCGCTGGTCACGTTCCTGGTCTGGTACTTCAGCCGTCGTGCCGAAGAGATTCGCAAGCGTGCGATCCAGCAGGCCATCGAGGAAGGCGCCGCCGACTCCTGGAAACAACCGGACGTGCGCCGGGCCCAGGCGCCGGAAGCAGCTTGAGCTTGATGCCGGGTTGACCACGTCTGTGTGGCCAACCACAGATCCAATGTGGGAGCGAGCCTGCTCGCGATAGCATCACCTCGGTTTCCTGCTTGCACCGAGTTGCCTGCATCGCGAGCAGGCTCGCTCCCACAGGATCTGTGGCAGACACAAAATTTATGTTCACTGAAGATCCCTTGTAGGAGCGAGGCCTGCTCGCGATGAGGCCCGCCGTCACACCACAAAATTAATGAGCAGCCCTGGCCGGCAACAGCTTCAAGGTACTACGGGTATTGGCCGTCACTTCTTCATCATTGAAATGCGCCTGGTAGTAAACCCCCTCGATATACGCCTCGGCCTGGTCGGCATAGTGGCTGTCGAATGGCACGCCGCTCTGGCCGACCGGGTTGATGGTCAGGCTGTGGGCCGGGTCGGCGAAGTCGATCAGCCGCCGCGTCGACGGGCCGTAAGTCACAGGCCACGGCGCCGGGCCGATCTTGGCCGAGAGGTTGTTCGGCACTTCGTGGGTGCCGGGCGCCGCGAACGGCCCGACGTTGAAGATCCGCTCCAGCGGTTTTTGCGTCCCCAGCGGATGGCCGTGAGTCAAGGTGTGCGCCTTGCCCCACTGCCATTGTGTGGAGTCGTCGCCCAGGGTGGTTTTGAGGTGAGCCATGCTCGCTTGCCAGGCAACCTTGACCGTATCGGCGCGGGTTTCCTTGCCGGGGGTGTTGCGGTTGTCCCACCACGGTGAGTCGGCGGAGGCCGCCAGCCGCGGTAGTGCGGCATCGATCACCCGGGTCGGCAGCAGCGTTTCGAAGAAGTCGTTGCCCAGTTCATCGCGCATCGCCGCGTCGGTGAGGTTGAACAAGAACTGGTTGAACAGCGTGGCACTGATGGAGTCCAGCGGATAATCGCCGCTCCACTGTGCCAGTTGCTCCACGAATTTGAGCTCGGCGGGATCGCTCACCACTTCACGCAGCACTGGTAGCAACGGCGCCAGCAAGCGCGGGCCGTAGTCGGTGGTGGTGCCCAGTTGCAGCTTCTGGCTGGACTCGTTGTCCCACTTCACGTTCTTGTCGCTGAGCTGACGATTGAGCTGCTGACCGCGATCGGCCAGGTTGTAGTAACCGGGAATTTCCATGCCGGTCGGCGACACCGGTTGGAAGTTGGCCGAGACGATATAGCCCCGCGCCGGGTTCTCTTCCTGTGGGTTGGCGCTGAACGGGTAAAAACCTTCCTTGTCCGCCTGAGGGGTGCTGCCGTCGAGGATGAAACCGGGCTTCACCCCGGCCGGGCGCTTGGGCAGCAGCGCTGAGGCCCACCAACCGATGTCGCCCTTGGCATTGGCGTAGACGATGTTCAGCCCCGGAGCCTGAACCTTGGCCGAGGCGGCGCGGGCCTTGGCCAGGGTGTCGGCGCGGTTGAGCTGGTAGAAGCCGTCGAGGATCGGATTCGGGGTCTCGAGGAAGGCCCACCACATGGCGACCGGTGTTTTGCCGGCGGCGGTGCCGAGCGCATCGTTGATGATCGGGCCGTGGGGCGACTGGCGCAGGGTCAGGGTGACCGGTGACTGGCCTTTGACCGCGATCTGTTGTTCGGTGTTGACCATGTCGACCCACTGGCCGCGATACCAGACCTGGTTCGGGTTGTCCGGGTTGACCTTCTCGGCGATCAGGTCCAGATCGTCGTTCTGGAACATGGTCAGGCTCCAGCCGAAGTCCAGGTTGTGGCCCAGAAACGCAAACGGCACCAGCGCCTGATGGTAACCGTAAAGCTCGAAACCCGGCGCCGACAGATGCGCTTCGTACCACACCGACGGCGCCGAGAAGCGAATGTGCGGGTCACCGGCCAGCAGTGGCTTACCGCTTTTGCTGCGGTTGCCGGAAATCACCCAGGCATTGCTGCCTTCAAATTGCGGCAGGCCATTGTCGGCCAAGGCCTGCTCACTCAAACGGGCGAGGGCGTTCAGATCCTTCCAGTCATTGGCGGTGAGGGCCGGTGCAGGGTTGGCGCGCCTTTTGGCCAGCACGCCCTTGGTCTGCCAGTCGAGATCAAAGATATTCAGATACTCGGCGCCCAGTTGGTCACGCACGTAAGTCAGCAAGGGTTCGGTACGAAACGCCGCGGCAAAGCTGTAGGCCATGTAGCCGGCGATGCTGATGCTGTCTTCGGCGGTGAAAGGGCGTTTGGGGATCCCCAGCACATCGAACTCTACCGGCGCAGCGTGGCTATCCTGATATTGATTGATGCCGTCCAGATAGGCTTGCAAGGCCTTCCAGGCCGGCGACTGACGATCCAGCGCGGCGACGTAGCTTTCAGCCCGCTCGCGGATGCGCAGGCTGCGAAACAGTTTGTCGGTGTCGATCAGTTTCGGGCCGAGGACTTCGGCCAGCTCACCACGGGCCAGGCGCCGCATGGCTTCCATCTGGAACAGTCGGTCCTGGGCATGCACATAGCCAAGGGCGCGGTAGAGGTCGGTTTCGTTTTCGGCACGGATATGCGGCACGCCGCGCACGTCGTAGCGCACGGTCACCGAACCTTGCAGGTGCTGCAATTCCACCTGGCCCTGGCGCGTCGGTTGCTTGCTGTACACATACCAGCCGCCCCCGGCGACGAGTACGACGATCAGCAAGGCAAGTACGGTCAGGACGCGTTTCATGGTGACTCCTTGTTCTTTCGGGATTGCTGCCCGTGTGGGCTGCAAACGTGTAGCACAGACCTCCTGTGCCGGGCATCGCGGTCCTGGAAAAGTCAGGAATGCCTTACTTCACCTCAGCAGGCCACGGGCAGTAGCAACCCACCGCCAGCGTATGGGTGGCGTTCACCGCCCGGCCTTCATTCAGCGCTTGCAGAATGGGCTCGATAAAGCTGTTGCTCGAATTGCAGGTCAGGCCTTCGCTGTATGGCCCGAAATACGCCAGCCTGCCACTGCGGTCCCAGATCGCCACCGCCGGGCTGGCAGGGATCTGTTCGGAACCTGGCAGGACAGTGATGGTTTTAAGGCGACTCAACGTGCCGGGCAATTGACCATGGCTGCCGGGCTTTTGGACCGCATAGAACTCGACGCCCTGCGGTACATACTGCTCGACCAGTTCGGTCAGGTGTTGTTGGTTGCCGACATTGCACGGGCAGGCGGGGTCCCAGAAGTGCACCAGGCGAATGGCGCCGGGGCCGGCAAGTTCGTCTGGCAGGCGCAATGGGTCGCCGGAGAACACCGCAGTGTGCGAGCTGAAGGCACGCAAGTAGCGCCCCTGAAACCAGTCATAGGCGGCCCACAGCACGCCGGCACACACAAGGGCGAGCAGGCTGGCAAGCAATGTGGTGCGGTAGGCCGGGCGCATGGGTTTCAATCCTCGAAGGTCGGCTAGCTTGCCATGCTTGCCGCGACAGATGAATATCGCAGGCCCATAAAGTCAGTTTCGCGCTCTGGAATAGCCCATGTCTGCCACTTTCGACCCCGATCATTTGCGTGCCAGCCTGCGGCCATTGGCCGAGTGGCAGCCGCTGTCGACCGAGGCCATGGCCTATCAGCATTTTTATGGGCTGGATTTCCCCCGGCGAAACCTGCGCAGTGGCCTGGGGCGTTTCGAGGTCGATGGTTATGAAGTGGTCAGCCAGCTCTGGTGGCCCGAACGGGCGAAGGCAACGCTGTTTTTGTTTCACGGTTTCTACGATCACACCGGGCTCTATCGGCATGTGATCGAGTGGGCGCTGGACCAGGGTTTTGCGGTGATCGCCTGTGACCTGCCGGGGCATGGTTTGTCCAGTGGCGAACGGGCGAGCATCAAGGACTTCGCCGAGTATCAGAGCACCCTGCAAGGGCTGTTGGCCGAGGCGCAATCGCTGGGCCTTCCGCAGCCCTGGCACCTGTGCGGGCAAAGCACCGGCGGGGCGATCGTGATCGATCATGTGCTCAATCAGGGCGCGAACAGTCCCGCCCAAGGGCAGGTGATTCTGCTGTCGCCACTGGTGCGGCCGCGAGCCTGGGGTTGGTCGCAGCTCAGTTATTACCTGCTCAAGCCGTTCGTCAAAGGCATCGCCCGGCGTTTCAGCGAGAACTCCAACGACCCCGACTTCCTCGCATTCCTGCAAGCCGATCCACTGCAGCCGCTGCGCCTGCCGACGGCCTGGGTTGGTGCGCTGGGGCGCTGGATCAAGCGCATCGAAGCGGCACCGAACAGCCCACGGCAGCCGCTGATCGTGCAGGGGCAGGCGGACATGACCGTGGATTGGAAGCACAACCTTGATGTATTGCGGGATAAGTTCGATCGGCCGCAGGTGCTGATGCTGCCCAAGGCGCGGCATCATCTGGCGAATGAGTCAGCGGGATTGCGGCAGGAGTATTTCGGGTTTTTGAGCAAGCGGATGAAGGGGCGGAATCTTTAGCGGTAGTCAGGGCCCCATCGCGGGCAAGCCCGCTCCCACAGGTTTTGTATTGGTCATGGGTGACTTGCACAGGTCCACTGTGGGAGCGGGCTTGCCCGCGATGGCGATCTGGCTGACGCCAAAAATTACTGGGCAAGGCTCGACGTACTCTGCCCCACCGCCAACCCCGCCCGAATCGCCGCCAATGCCGCCTGGTAGTAAGCCTTGCCTTCAGTGGACTCGGCGAATGTGGCGAACTCTTCCAGTTCTTCATCCGACAGGTCGCGATAGACATACAGCAGCGTATTGTTCAGGTCGGCGCCGATCTGCTCCATCAGGCGCTGGCGCTGGCCGTTCAACATGCCTTGAGCCTGACCGCCACCGAGCAGGCCGGGGATCATCGAGCTCAGGCTGTCGGCCGCCACGCCCGCAATCGCCAGGCTGACTTCAGCACCGGCCTCGCGGGCAGGCAGGGCTTGGGCCAGGTGACCAATGATCAGCTGACGGGTATCGCTGGCCTGCATTTTCGGCAAGCCCTTGGCGTTTTTGGCCAATTGATCGCGACGGGTCGCCAGCAGTTCGGCGGCGACGATTTTCTTGCCCAAGGGCGATTGGAAGAAGGTCAATGCAGGTTTCGGATCGGCAAGCTTTTTGCGCAGCTGCGCTTCGGCACGCTGATCCATGGCTTTGGGCGCAAAGCGCTGATTACTGTTATTGACCAGGGCCTGAAACACCGCCGGCGGCAGGCTGTTCTGGTAACGCTGCTGAGCGGCAGAGAGAGCATCGTTGAAATGCGCACGTTGTTCTGGCCAACCGGCGACCTTGTACAACTGGTCGTGGCCGTCCGCCCAGGCGGGCAAAACACAGAACATCAGCAGTGAAAAAAGCAAACGGCGCATAGGGACTCCTGTCAGCAGGCGACTATTCTCCGTGCGGCATTCGTACTTGTCGAGAATTCGTATCAGGTTGCGTGCCTTATCCGACCAATCCTCCGCTGCGCGGCTCTGTCGGATTTGCGGGCACAGGAATACTATGCGCGCCATGCAAATATCCTCTGATCATCCGCTGCTGTTACGTATCGTCGACGACCTGGCTGAGCGCGGCTGGTCGCAGCAGAATATTTTCCTGCCTCTGGATCTGACCCAGGTGCTGGCGGCCGAGTGTCGCAAACGTGCCGCTGAGGGCGAGCTCGCCCCGGCCGCCGTAGGGCGCGGGCCGTTTTCGGAGATCCGCGAGGGCATTCGCGGTGACCATATCCAATGGCTCGAACCCGGTCAGGCCGAGGCTTGCGACAGCTATCTGGGGTTGATGGACAGCCTGCGTGAGGCGATGAATCGCAGTTTGTTTCTGGGCCTGGAAGATTTCGAGAGCCATTTCGCCCTGTACCCGCCTGGCGCTTTCTACCTCAAGCATGTCGACCGTTTCCGCGACGACGACCGGCGCATGGTTTCGGCGGTGATCTACCTCAATGACGCCTGGCTGCCCGAGCATGGCGGTCAGTTGCGCATGTACCTGGACGAAGGCGTCGAACACGATGTGGTGCCCACCGGCGGGTGTCTGGTGGTGTTCCTGTCGGGCGAAGTCCCCCATGAAGTCCTGCCCGCGACCCGAGATCGCCTGTCGTTGACGGGCTGGTTCCGCCGTCGTGGCAACGAGCCGTTCTGATCATGCAAAAGATTCTGGTAAGCCGTTGTTTGCTCGGTCACCGCGTCCGTTACGACGGCGGCGCCAGTGGGCCATTCAATTTGTTGGAACAGTGGATTGCCGAAGGCCGGGTGGTGCCGTTGTGCCCGGAAGTCGCCGGAGGTTTACCGACGCCAAGGGCCGCGGCGGAGATTGCGGGCGGGCAGGGCGGTGAAGTGCTTGATGGCCTTGCATCGGTCATCACCACTGAGGGCGAGGACGTCAGTGCCGAGTTTCTTTCGGGGGCTTATCAGGCGCTGGAGCTGGTGCAGCAGCACGGCATTCGTATCGCCGTGCTCAAGGCCAACAGCCCATCTTGCGGGAATCTGTTGACCTATGACGGGACGTTCAGTGGCGTGAGGGTCAGCGGTGAGGGTGTTGCCGCGGCATTGCTCAAGCGCCATGGTGTCCAAGTGTTCAGTGAGTTGGAGTTGGCTGAAGCGGCGATAGCCTTGGCAACCCTGAACTAACGACTTGCCAAAAAACCCATGTGGGAGCGGGCTTGCTCGCGAAGAGGGAGTGTCAGTCGACATCAATGTTGCCTGACACACCGCATTCGCGAGCAAGCCCGCTCCCACATTAAATCTTCAGTGCCTTATGGTTTCGGCGCCACACTCGCATCCGCCCCGAACCATTTCTGTTCCAGCGCCTCCAGCCGGCCATCAGCCTTGATTCGCTGCAAGGCGTTTTCCAGGCTGGCATGGAACGCCGGGTTACCCTTCTGAAACGGAATGGCCATGCTCACAGCCGGGGCGGCTTTCGGCTTTTCTTCCGTCAGCGACTGCACCAACAGGATTGAACGCGGCTGCTCTTCTTTCTGCGCGATCAATTGCGCATTGGTGTGAATGTAAGGTTCGGTGAAGTCGAAACGATCCTTAAGGTCCGGGGTCTGTGCTATGTGATTGATGGCGACGTCGTACTTGCCGCTTTCGACGCCGGCCAGCAGGTCGACGGAATCGGTGACGACGAAGTCGGCCCGTACATCCAGCTCATCGGCCAGCAGTTGACCCAACTCGACTTCGAAGCCGGTCAGTTTGTCGTCATCCTTGAAATTGAAGGGCGGTGTATTAGCCTCAAGGGCAATGCGCAATTCGCCGCGGTCGTTTACATCGTCCATCAGTTCGGCATGAGCCAAAGGGCTCAAAAGGGGTAGCAGGCAGATCAGGCCAGGCAAAAAGCGCATGGTCACTCCTTTGAATTCATTTATCGCGACGCGCTGTTCAGGCTCGCTTTGCTATGGTTGTCGTGTGCCTTCGACAACGAATGGCCGTGAAGTTGTCACGGTCGAGCGAATTTTACGGAAAAACTGGAGAAGAGAATGAAAAGCTTTATGTCACGTGCAGCACTGGCTGGCCTGTTGCTGGGTGCATCGATGCTGGCAACGGCTGCTACACCGGCTCCCAAAGGTGCAGAAGTGTTCATCGTTTCTCCTGCGGACGGAGCCACGGTTCCGCAAACCGTCGTCGTCAAGTTCGCTGTCGAGAACATTGCGCTGGCTCCGGCGGGCGATGTCACCAAGAACACCGGCCATCACCATTTGCTGATCGATGTCGATAAGCTGCCAGCCGCTGGCGCCCCGATTCCGAATGATGCCAACCATTTGCACTTTGGCAAGGCGCAGACCCAGGCTGAAGTCAAATTGACACCGGGCAAGCACACCTTGCAGCTCGAACTGGGCGACAGCGGGCACATGCCGTTCGATCCGCCAATCGTTTCGAAGAAAATCACCGTGAATGTGAAGTAACTTTTTTCACAGGCATGAAAAAGCAGCCATGAAAAAGCGGCCATGAAAAAGGGAGCTCCGAGGAGCTCCCTTTTTTGTCGCTCAAGTCGCGATCAGAACAACACGCGGCAACGAATGGTGCCGTTGATGTGCTGCAGCTTCTCTTGCGCCATTTCCGAGTATTCGGCATCGACGTCGATCACGACGTAGCCGACTTTCTCGTTGGTCTGCAGGAACTGACCGGAAATGTTGATGCCGTTTTCGGCGAAGACCTTGTCACACCCGGAATGTTCTCGTGGATGTGCAGCAGACGGTGCTTGCCAGGGTGAGCCGGCAGAGCCACTTCCGGGAAGTTCACGGACGATACCGACGTACCGTTGTCGCTGTACTTGACCAGTTTTTCCGCTACTTCCAGACCGATGTTGGCCTGCGCTTCAGCAGTGGAACCACCGATGTGCGGGGTCAGGATCACGTTGTCCAGGCCACGCAGCGGGCTTTCGAACTCTTCTTCGTTGGAGCGCGGCTCCACCGGGAATACGTCGATGGCAGCGCCGATCAGGTGCTTGTCCTTGATCGCGTCCGCCAGGGCATCCAGTTCGACCACAGTGCCACGAGCAGCGTTGATCAGAATGCCGCCCTTCTTGATGGCGCGGATTTCCTTCTCGCCGATCATCCACTGGGTGGCCGCGGTTTCCGGAACGTGCAGGGTGACGATGTCGGACATGCCCAGCAGCTCGTGCAGGTTGCCGACCTGGGTGGCGTTACCCAGTGGCAGCTTGGTCACGGTGTCGTAGAAGTACACCTGCATCCCCAGGCCTTCGGCCAGAACCGACAGTTGGGTGCCGATCGAGCCGTAACCGACGATGCCCAGCTTCTTGCCACGGATCTCGAAGGAGTTGGCTGCACTCTTGATCCAGCCGCCACGGTGGCAGGAAGCGTTCTTCTCAGGGATGCCGCGCAGCAACAGGATCGCCTCGGCCAATACCAGCTCGGCTACGGAGCGAGTGTTGGAGTACGGCGCGTTGAATACCGCGATGCCGCGTTCGCGAGCCGCGTTGAGGTCGACCTGGTTGGTGCCGATGCAGAAACAGCCGACAGCCACCAGTTTCTTCGCGTGATCGAAGATCTCTTCGGTCAGCTGAGTGCGGGAGCGAATGCCGATGAAGTGCGCATCAGCGATCTTTTCCTTGAGCTGGGCTTCCGGCAGAGAACCTGTGAGGTACTCGATGCTGGTGTAGCCCGCCGCCTTGAGGACGTCGACAGCCGA
>LNAP01007614.1_pt1 | contig 11287 bp, 8 predicted proteins | sample 602601 | NCBI WGS metagenome assembly LNAP01 (sample SAMN02440304, study PRJNA202911) | soil metagenome | biome: Subtropical and temperate rainforests or woodlands; isolation source: soil samples (1 kg each in a 20% v/v slurry with milli Q water) were... ...
GAAGCGCAGCTTCAACGCGATCAAACAGGAAGTTGAACGTGAAATCGGTGCCGACGAGATTCGTCGGCAACTGCACAACGAGCACATCCTGTCGCTGGAACAGGAGGCGCGGAAGATTTTCACGCCGACCCAGCAGGAGGCCACGCCCGTTCAGCCTGTTGAACCGATCGCGGAGCAAACGATTCATGCCCCCGCCGCCGAGCCAGCACCTGTCGTCGCCGTAGAAGCACCTGCACCCGTTGTTGCAACGCCACCGGTTGAACCTGCCACGCCTGCGGCTGCGCCTGTTGCGCCGGCCCCTCATGACCCAACACTGGCGCCGCGAGCCCCATGAGCGATCTTCCTGAAAACGACCAGCACATGCCGCTGGTTTCGCACCTCACCGAGTTGCGTACCCGCCTGCTGCGTTGCGTAGCGGCGATCTTCATCATCTTCGCCGGGTTGTTCGCCTTCACCCAGCAGATCTATACCTTCGTTTCGACGCCGCTGCGCCAGTATTTGCCCGTGGGCGCAACGATGATCGCCACCGACGTGTCGTCGCCGTTCCTGACGCCATTGAAGCTGACCATGATGGTCTCGCTGTTCCTGGCAATCCCGGTGATCCTGCATCAGATCTGGGGCTTCATCGCGCCGGGCCTGTACAAGCATGAGAAGCGCATCGCCGTGCCGTTGCTGGTGTCCAGCATCATGCTGTTCTATGCCGGCATGGCATTCGCCTATTACCTGGTGTTCCCGCTGATCTTCAAATTCTTCGCCGCCGCCACCCCGGCCGGCGTGGAAATGATGACTGACATCAGCAGCTACCTCGACTTCGTCATGACGCTATTCTTTGCCTTCGGCGTGGCGTTCGAGATCCCGGTGGCTGTGGTGCTGCTGGTATGGATCGGCGTGGTCGACGTCAAATACCTGAAGAAAATCCGCCCCTACGTGATCATCGGCTGCTTCGTGGTCGGCATGATCCTGACACCACCGGACATCTTCTCGCAGACGCTGTTGGCTGTACCGATGTGGCTGCTGTTCGAGATCGGCATCCTGTTCGGCGGTCTGATCAGCAAGCGCGGCGATCATCCAGACGATCAGCCGGACAACCAGCCGGCAGACGATCACAACGACCAGCCGCCAGCGACCCAGCCGTGAACCTGCTGCTCCTCGAAGAGGCCGATTTCATTGCGGCCGACCGGGTGATCCTGCGTGATCGCCGGTTGACGCACATGCAGGAAGTCCACCGCTGTGAAGTGGGTGACAGCATGCGCGTCGGGCGTATCGGCGGCCTGATGGGTGCGGCCGAAGTGCTGCGCCTGGACGCTGATGAAGCCGAATTGCGCGTCACCCTTGACCAGCCGCCGCCGACCAAGCTGCCCCTGACACTGATATTGGCCCTGCCACGGCCGAAAATGCTGCGCAGGGTGTTTCAGACCGTGGCGGCCATGGGTGTGCCACGAATCATCCTGGTGAACAGCTATCGCGTCGAGAAGAGCTTCTGGCAGACGCCGTTTCTGGAACCTGAAGCGATTCGCGAGCAATTGATCCTCGGCCTGGAACAGGCCCGGGACAGCGTGCTGCCGGAAATCGTCATCGAGAAGCGCTTCAAGCCGTTCGTCGAAGATCGGCTGCCGGCCATTTCTCAAGGCACCCTCGGCCTGGTGGGTCACCCGGGCAATTACCCGCCCTGCCCTCGCGGCCTGAATGAACCGGTGACCCTGGCCATCGGCCCCGAAGGTGGCTGGATCCCTTACGAAATCGACCTGCTGGCCAAGTCTGGCCTGCAACCGGTACAACTCGGCGAGCGCATCCTGCGCGTCGAAACCGCCGTCACCGCCCTGCTCGCCCGCCTCTTTTAAGATCAAGCACGGTCACTGTGGCGAGGGAGCTTGCTCCCGCTTGGGCGCGCAGCGGCCTCCGCTTTTTTCCTGCAAAACCGTATCAACCTGATTTGCGACTGCTTCGCAGCCGGACGGGAGCAAGCTCCCTCGCCACAGGGATTTACTCGACCTGAATACCGCGCTGTACCTACAGATTCCCGGCCGCCGGCCGATACAGCTCCCATAAAACCAATTTGTAGTCCGAGGGAGTAGCAGCATGTACCGTTGGCTAACCGAGAGTCTGGGAAACGTAAGCGTCAATCGCAAACTGGGGATCGGTTTCGGTCTGGTGCTGCTGCTGACGCTGCTGATCACCTTCACCGCCTGGACCGGCCTGACGGGCGTGATGAGCCGGGGCGACAAGCTGGGGTTCATTGCCAGCCTCAACGACCAGACCAAAGACCTGCGCCTGGCCCGTCTGGACTACGAAATGCGCCGAGGCGAACAAGGCCCGGGCGCCGTCAACGATCTGTTGAGCCAACTCGACACAGGCCTGCAAACCGCACGCAAATTGATCGAACAGCCTGCTGATGCGGCGATGATCGACCAGCAATTGGCCGCCGTCAGCCAGTACAAGCAAGCCTTCATCGCGATGACCCAGGCCGGCGCCAACCGCGAAGACGCCCGCAGCAAACTGGGCGCGACCGCCGATAACGCCGTGGCCCGCGTCGCTGAAGTCGAAAAATCCATGCTGCAAGGCGACAGCGTCGCCGACTTCAACAGCGTGATCGACCTGAGCAAACTGATTCAGCAGGCACGCTTCCAGGTGCGCGGCTACACCTACAGCGGCAAGACCGAGGCCGAGCAACCTGCACTGGACGCCATCGACAACGCTCTGAAGAACCTCGAAAGCCTGCCCTCCAAACTGCCGGAACAGCACATTGCCAACCTGCAACAGGCCAGCGATTCGCTCAAGGCCTATCGCGCCGCCGTCAGCCAGTTCCGCGACTCGCAAGTGGCCAGCGCCGCCGCCCTCAAGCGCATGGCCGCGCAAGGCGATATCTTGCTCGACGTCAGCAAAAAACTCACCGTGTCACAAACCATCGTCCGCGACACCGACGCCGCACACGCCAAGAACCTGCTGCTGATGGCCACCGTTCTGGCCCTGGCGTTTGGCTTGCTGGCGGCATGGGCGATCACTCGCCAGATCGTGGTGCCGCTGAACCAGACCCTCAAAGTCGCCGAACGCGTGGCGGCTGGTGACCTGACGCAAAACCTTGTTTCCGAACGTCGCGACGAATTGGGCCAGCTCCAGCGTGCCATGCAGAACATGACTCTGGGCCTGCGCGAACTGATCGGCGGTATCAGCGATGGCGTAACGCAAATCGCCAGCGCCGCCGAAGAACTGTCCGCCGTCACCGAACAGACCAGCGCCGGGGTCAACAGCCAGAAGGTCGAGACCGATCAGGTGGCCACGGCAATGAACGAAATGACGGCCACCGTGCAGGAAGTCGCGCGAAACGCCGAAGAAGCCTCCGAAGCCGCCGTCGCCGCCGATCAGCAGGCCCGCGAAGGTGACAAAGTGGTCGGAGAGGCCATCGCTCAGATCGAGCGCCTGGCCCTTGAGGTCGGCAATTCCACAGCGGCCATGGGTGATCTGAAACGCGAGAGCGACAAGATCGGCAGCGTGCTGGACGTGATCAAATCCGTGGCCCAACAAACCAACCTTCTGGCCCTCAACGCCGCGATTGAAGCTGCCCGTGCCGGTGAGGCCGGACGTGGTTTCGCGGTGGTCGCCGACGAGGTGCGCAGCCTGGCCCAGCGCACTCAGAAGTCCACCGAGGAAATCGAAGAGCTGATCGTCGGCCTGCAAACCGGCACCCAGCAAGTGGCGACCATCATGGACAACAGCCGCAGCCTGACCGACAGCAGCGTCGAACTGACCCGCCGCGCCGGTAGCTCGCTGGAAAGCATCACCCGCACGGTGTCGGCGATTCAGTCGATGAACCAGCAGATTGCCGCCGCTGCCGAGCAGCAAACCGCAGTGGCCGAGGAGATCAACCGGAGCGTGCTGAACGTGCGCGATGTGTCCGAGCAGACCTCGGCAGCCAGTGAAGAGACCGCGGCGTCCAGCGTCGAGCTGGCGCGCCTGGGGACGCATCTGCAGATGCTGGTGGGCAGGTTCAAGGTTTGAAACCGAGGTGATGCCTTCGCGGGCAAGCCTCGCGCCTACAGGACTTTGCGTATCGCTCGATTGAGCCACGACACAATACTGTAGGAGCGAGGCTTGCCCGCGAAGGCGTCAGGACAGGTGCTAAAGCTACAAAATCTGGCGCAAGAAGGCCTGCGCCCGCGGATCCTTCGGCGCATCGAAGAATTCGGCCGGCGAGGCATCTTCCAGCAATTTGGCGTGATCGAAGAACAGCACTCGATCCGCGACTTCCCGTGCAAAGCCCATCTCGTGGGTGACGCAGACCATGGTCATGCCTCCGTTTGCACAAGGGTTTAAGCAGGAATTGTTGCTCTAACGCTGGTCGTTCACACGCTCTGCGTGGGAGCGATCAGCAGCGCAAAAAAAACCCCGCTTTCGCGGGGTTTCTCGTCAGGCCAACTGAGGCTGCGCACTCAGTGGTTTGAGCGGTAGCAGCGGCGCATGGGGATCGGCTTTCACCGATTTGCGCCAGGCCGCCAGCCACTCGGGATGGCCTTCATTCCAGATCTGCTCATGCAAGCGAGCCAATGCCACCGGGTCGCTCAGCAATTGCACACGCTCATTGTTGTTCAGGCCGTCAGGCCCGACTTTCAAGGCGTGACGCACCCGCTCGATGCGCAACCATTCGATCGGCTCGGCCTGACCGTGACGCGAGGTCGCCAGCGAGCACGCCAAGGCGTTCTGCTGTGGATCGACCACCGCACGGATGAAACCGTCGTTCAGTGCATGCCAACGGTTTTCGTGGGTGTACTGATCGGTTGCCAGCAACGCCTGCGGCGGATTGTATTCCTCAGGGATCAGGAACAGGCTTTCGTCACGGGACTTGAGGCCCAGGCCGACACGACTGGAAATCACCGATACCGGGATCGACAGCATCAACGAACCGACGATCGGCACCAGCCACCACAGGAAGCTCGGGTTCAGCCAGACCACCAGCAGGGCCCAGAAGAAGCCCAGCAAGGTTTGCGGACCGTGGCGCTTGACCGCTTCGCTCCATGGCGTGGAGTCGTCGTCACGTTGTGGCGAATTCCAGGTCGCGGCCCAGCCGAGGAACGCGGCGAGGACGAAACGGGTGTGGAAAATCATCCGCACCGGCGCCAGCAGCATGGAGAACAGCATCTCCAGCAGCATCGACAAGGTCACCTTGAACTTGCCACCGAACTCTTTCGCGCCCTTGGCCCAGATCAGGATGATGCTCAACAGCTTCGGCAGGAACAACAGCACAATCGTCGTCGAGAACAGCGCAATTGCTTTGTCCGGGTGCCATTGCGGCCACAGCGGATAGAGCTGACGCGGCTCAAGGAAGTACTGCGGTTCCATCAAGGTGTTGACCGCCAGCAGCGCCGTCGACAACACCAGGAAGAAGAACCATAACGGCGCCGACAGGTAAGACATCACGCCGGTCAGGAACACCGCACGGTGCACCGGGTGCATGCCCTTGACCAGGAACAGGCGGAAGTTCATCAGGTTACCGTGGCACCAGCGACGGTCACGCTTGAGTTCGTCCAGCAGGTTCGGCGGCAGTTCTTCGTAGCTGCCCGGCAAATCGTAGGCAATCCACACGCCCCAGCCGGCACGGCGCATCAGCGCAGCTTCGACGAAGTCGTGGGACAGAATCGCACCGGCAAAAGCACCTTTACCCGGCAACGGCGCCAAGGCGCAGTGCTCGATGAACGGCTTCATGCGGATGATCGCGTTGTGGCCCCAGTAGTGGGATTCACCCAACTGCCAGAAGTGCAGGCCGGCGGTGAACAACGGACCGTACACGCGGGTAGCAAACTGCTGCATACGCGCATAAAGGGTGTCCATGCCCGACGCACGCGGCGCGGTCTGGATGATCCCGGCGTCCGGCGTGGCTTCCATCAAGCGCACCAGGCTGGTCAGGCAGTCACCGCTCATCACGGAGTCCGCGTCGAGCACGACCATGTACTTGTAGTCACCGCCCCAGCGACGGCAGAAGTCGTCGAGGTTGCCGCTTTTACGTTTCACACGACGGCGACGACGGCGATAGAAAATCTTGCCGAAACCCTTGGCTTCACGGCAGACGTCCAGCCAGGCTTGCTGCTCGGCCACGCAGATGTCCGCGTCATTACTGTCACTGAGGACGAAGAAGTCGAAGCGATCCAGGTCACCCGTGGCTGCAACCGACTCGAAGGTCGCACGCAAACCGGCAAACACCCGTGGCACGTCTTCGTTGCAGATCGGCATCACCAGTGCAGTGCGCGCGTCCTTGGCAATTGGCTCGTTGCCAGCACTTTTACCGGAGATCCGGTATTTGTCGTGGCCAGTGAGCAATTCGAGGAAGCCCATCAGCGCCGTCCAGAAACCGGCCGACACCCAGCAGAACAGAATCCCGAACAGAATCAGAATGCTGGTTTGCAGCGCATACGGCAGCACTTGCGTGACGGTTTTCAGGATCGGTTGGTGCAGAACCTCGTTCAGGTCGACGAACGACCAGCCCTGGTACGGCATGATGCCTTTCATGTACCAGCCGGCGACGATGGTCTGGCCAAGCATCAGGACCAGCAGAATGTAACGGCGGATCGAACCGACGGTGCGCCAGCGAGCCGCCGGCAGCACGTTCTCGTCCTTCGGCGGGGCCGGTGGGTTGGTGCGACCGGTCAGACGCCGCCAGCCACGCACCAGAATGTTGGTGCGCCACGGCTCCGGCACGACTTTGGTCCGACGGATCGGCGGGGTGGCCTTGAGGCAAACCCGACCACTGGCGTCGACCGCCAGCATTTCCGCTTCTTCCAGTTCTTCAGCAGTGCTCAGGGTCAGGCGACGGCCCACCGAGGCTTGGGCAGCCTCGGTCGGAGCGTCGAACGTCGAAGACGACAGACGTTGGTGCAATTCGCTGAAGGACTGGCAGCCCGCGAGTTCCGCGCGCTGCTGGTCGGTCATCGGTAGATGCGCCAGATACTCGGCAAGAGTCTCTGGCTGTAGTTGAGAATTACTCATCGGCAGGCAACTGGTAGCTCCAGGTCTCGGTCAGGACTTCTTCCGTCGCTGCCGATTCCGGTGTGGCTGGGGCCGCGTCCGCAGCAACAGGCTGCTTGGCGTCTTTGTTGTCCTTGTCCTTTTCCTTGGTATCGGCAACTGGCTTCGCGTCGGCCTGCTTGGCTTCGGCTTGCTTGGCGTCCTTGGCTTCCTTGTCCGCCTTCTCTTGTTGCTTGGCGGCCACTTTATCGGCCTTGGCAACCGAAGAGTTGGAGACTGGCAGCGAGTTCTTGGAGAGGTCGCCCGGCACGATGTTCTCGACCAGTGCCGCACGCATCTCGGTAGGCTTGCCCGGATCCTTGATTTTCATCCGCAGGGTCAGGCGCCAGCCCTTGGTTTCAGGGTTGTAACGCACGCTGTTTTCGACCAGCTCGGCATTGTCGCCCACGCTGACCTGGCTGCGAACGTCCGCGGTTTCCGGCAGTGCTGCCAGGGACGGACCTTCGAAGTCCACCAGATAGGCAACGCTGCCATCCGGCTGACGGATCAGGTTGGACTGTTTCACGTCACCCGTGGAACGCAGGGTCTGTTGGACCCAGGCGCTGTCCGGTGCGTGAAGGGCTGCTTCGTCGATGGTCCAGTGCATGCGATAGGCGACGTCCAGCGGCTGACCAGGCTCAGGCAGTTTTTCCGGGCTCCAGAACGCAACGATATTGTCGTTGGTTTCGTCGGCAGTCGGAATCTCTACCAGATCGACGGAACCCTTGCCCCAATCGCCTTTTGGTTCGATCCAGGCACTTGGGCGCTTGTCGTAGCGGTCGTCGAGGTCTTCGTAGTGGCTAAAGTCGCGGCCACGTTGCAGCAAGCCGAAACCACGCGGGTTTTCGATCGAGTAGTTGCTTACGGCCAAGTGTTTTGGATTGTTCAGTGGACGCCAGATCCATTCGCCGTTGCCGGCATGAATCGACAGACCGCTGGAATCGTGCAGTTCACGACGGTAGTTCAGCACTTTCGACGGCTGGTTGGCGCCGAACAGGAACATGCTGGTCAGCGGCGCAACGCCAAGCTTGGTGACCTTGTCACGCAGGAACATGCGGGCCTTGACGTCGACAATGGTGTCGCTGCCAGGACGCAGGGTCAGACGATAAGCACCGGTGGCGCGTGGCGAATCCAGCAGCGCGAAGATCACCAGGTGTTTGTCACCCGGTTTTGGCCGTTGAATCCAGAATTCGGTGAAGCGCGGGAATTCTTCGCCGGACGGCAATGCGGTATCGATGGCCATGCCGCGAGCGGACAAGCCATAGGTGTGACCCTTGCCGACAACGCGGAAGTAGCTCGCGCCGAGCATGGTCATGATTTCGTCTTGCTTGTCGGCCTTGTTGATCGGGTAAAGCACTCGGAAACCGGCATAACCCAGTTGTTCGGTAGCTTTAGGATCGAACTTCACATCGCCGAAATCGAAACGAGTTGGGTCGTATTTGATCTCTTCGACGGTGTTAGCCGTGATTTCGTTGATTTTCACCGGCGTGTCGAAGTGCATGCCCTGGTGATAGAACGAAAGCTTGAACGGGGTTTTCTGATCGGCCCACTCGGCTTTTTCAGTGCGGAAACGAATTTTTTGATAGTCCGCGAATTTCATTTCGCGGAATTCGTTCGGCAGGTTACTGCGCGGGGCTTCGTATTTTTGTCCGGCCAGCTCTTTCGCCTTGACCGATACATCCTCCAGATTGAATGCCCAAATCTGGCCGGCGCTGAGCAAGCAGAGCAGTGCAGAGCCCGCTACCAGAGCGCTTCGGAACCGTTTGGCAGTCAATTTTGGTGCATTACAGGGAGTAACAATCACGAGCAACCCTCGCCGAAAACAGATCAAAAAACCAACGGCCAGCTATCTATATGCCAGGTTGGCGAGCATTGTTCCGACTCCTATGGGGCTAAATGATTCCCCAACAGGTCTCGGACAAGTCTCTACCTAAGTCAAAATGGACCAACGAACGCTGATCCCCGTAGCGCGCGATTATCTAGTAGGCCGCGTTACAACGCATCAGGGGTAACACGAAAAACCCCTGTTTTCAGTCGAAAAGCCCTGAAAAACATGTTTCAAGTGCTTTCACGTCTGTAACAGGAAGGTGACCGGGCCATCGTTGACCAGGTGCACCTGCATATCCGCGCCGAATCTACCTGATGCCACAGTGCCATGCACCTGTTTCGCTTTGCTTAATAAATAGTCGAAAAGCTCCTCGCCCAGGGCCGGAGGGGCAGCGGTCGAAAAACTCGGGCGCAACCCGCTCTTGGTGTCTGCGGCCAGGGTGAACTGCGAGACCAGCAGCAACCCGCCGCCTACATCCGCCAAAGACAGATTCATCTTGCCCTCGGCGTCACTGAATACTCGATAGTTAAGCAGTTTATGCAGAAGTTTGTCGGCGCTGGCACGAGTATCCTCGGGCTCTACCGCCACCAGCACCAATAATCCCTGATCGACCGCCCCCACCACCTCCCCCGCTACCTCGACTCGCGCGCCATGCACGCGTTGCAGCAGGCCTTTCATGCTTCTTCGGGCGGCAGGTCGAGCAGGCGGCGAGCCATCTGCCCGGCGGCACGCACCAGTGCATCGGTGATGCCCGGCTCGGACGCGGCGTGGCCGGCGTCGCGGATCACCTGGAGTTCACTGTTCGGCCAGGCCTGATGCAGTTCCCAGGCGTTGTCCAGTGGGCAGATCACGTCATAACGACCGTGGACGATCACGCCAGGCAAATGGGCGATCTTGCCCATGTCGCGAATCAGCTGGTTCGGCTCGAGGAAGGCATTGTTGGTGAAGTAGTGACATTCGATACGTGCGATGGACAATGCGCGCTGCGGCTCGGAGAAGCGATCAACCACCAGCGGATTCGGACGCAAGGTCGCGGTCCGGCCTTCCCAGGTGGACCAGGCCTTGGCCGCATGCATCTGGGCGATCTGATCGTTGCCGGTCAGGCGCTTGTGGAAAGCGCTGAGCAAGTCGCCGCGCTCATCCAATGGAATCGGCGCGACATAGTCCTGCCAGTAATCGGGGAACAGACGGCTGGCGCCACACTGGTAGAACCACTCGATTTCCTGCGGACGGCAGAGAAAAATCCCGCGCAGGATCAGACCGTGTACACGCTCCGGGTGGGTTTGCGCGTAGGCCAGCGCCAGGGTCGAGCCCCAAGAGCCGCCAAACAGCACCCATTTTTCGATGCCCAGGTGTTTGCGAATGCGCTCAAGGTCGGCGACCAGATCCCAGGTGGTGTTGTTTTCAAGACTGGCGTGGGGCGTGGAGCGCCCGCAACCGCGCTGGTCGAAGGTCACGATGCGGTACATGTTCGGATCAAAGTACCGTCGACTCTGGGCATCACACCCGGCACCGGGGCCGCCGTGGATGAACACCACCGGCAAACCTTCCGGTGAACCGCTTTCGTCGACATACAGGGTGTGAGTTTCATCGACGGCCAGATCGTGCCGGGCGTGGGGTTTGATCTGCGGGTACAAAGTCTGCATTGCGCGCTCCGTAAGGGGTCGAGGTCATCCCTGGGGGTTATTCTGCCGTCCGGCATCATAAACCCGAATTACGCCAATGAGCATGCCCCTTGCAGCGTCATAACCTGTCAGCCAAAAACCCGAGCAGCGTTTCATACAGCAAGTCGACCTCGGCGACCTGGCCCCGGGCTCGCAAACAGCCATGAACCAGCCCTTCTCCATAGTAAAGCGTGGTGGGCACACCCGCGGCCTGGAGATGCTCGGCATAGAGCACGCCGTCATCGCGCAGCGGGTCGAATTGCGCCACGGCAATCAATGCCGGCGGCAGCCCGCCGAAGTGTCCGGCGAGCAACGGCATCGCATAGGCGCCCGGCTGTCGGGTGCCGCGCAAGTACAGGGCGTGATAACAATCCACATCACTGCTGGCGAGCAATGGCGCGTCGATGCATTCGCTACGCGACGGCAACGAGCGATCACCGCCCAGCCCCGGATAGATCAAAACCTGCGCCGCCGGGACCGGCTCGCCCGCATCCCGCAGCGCCAGACACAACGCAGCAGCCAGATTGCCACCGGCACTGTCCCCCGCCACCAGCGTTCGTCCGGGATCAAGCCGAAAAGGTCCGCTTCGCAGCGCGCGCCAGACACCCAGGCAATCATTGAACGCCGCCGGAAAAGGATGTTCCGGCGCCAATCGGTAATCGACCGCGATCACCAGTGCGCCGAGTGTCGACGCCAGTTCGGCGCAGATGAAATCGTGGGATTCCAGATCCCCTACCACCCAACCACCGCCATGCAGATACACGATGCACGGTCCACCGCCGGTCGGAGGTGAAACCGGCGG
>LNAP01005461.1_pt1 | contig 11286 bp, 9 predicted proteins | sample 602601 | NCBI WGS metagenome assembly LNAP01 (sample SAMN02440304, study PRJNA202911) | soil metagenome | biome: Subtropical and temperate rainforests or woodlands; isolation source: soil samples (1 kg each in a 20% v/v slurry with milli Q water) were... ...
GTAGATGCTGTTGACGGTGCCCGACATGGATTGGAGGAAATTGGAGAGGACCATGGGGGCGAGGAAAAGGAGGTAGGTTTTCCAGAGGGGGTGTTGGGTTGAGGGGGTTTGCATGGGTGGGTCTCAGGGCGGCATGTAATCGCAGTTGGAGGAGTCTACGTCATGGGGAAATGTCATCGCATCGGAAAAAAGCGTGGCCATCGACTTCTCACCAGCCGACATCACATTTTGCGACTACTTTGATAGTGGCTCATAGAACCGTGATTCCAGAAAGGTTAGATTTTCAATAGAAGTGAAGGGACGCAAAATGACTGACAGAAGACCGATCAATAAAGATGTAAATGTTCCTAAACCCGGCGGTGGCGAGCAATCTCGATCGCGAAACGATGATGGTCAGATACGTAAGAAACGTGAAGACGCTGGAAAAACCAAAGGCAAATAATCGAGTAAAAATACAGACCATCGTCTATTTGCGAAGAGGCGATGGTTTGACCACTCTGTAACTACTCCGAACAGAAATTTCACTGGGCGGCACCAAAGGCCCGATTTCCCTCAGACCGCGCCCTCAAGGAGCAATCGATTGAGCAATGGACCTGTCATTCACAGAGTGATGTTTTTTGCATTGCTCCTAACCCCTTTGACACATGCACTAGCCCAAAATATGCAGTGGGTGACCACGGACCGCACAGATCGACGCACCTGTCCGTCTACAAAATGTGGTGTTGCTGGGCATCTGATGTTTCGGGAAGGTGCCGACATTCTGGAAACAAAGAACGGCTGGAGTCGAATCACCAAGGCCTACTCTGCGTCCTGTGACGGCGGCAAAAGTGAATACGTTAAGGAGGGCAACAACACCTGCACCAGCGCTAATGGCATCCAAAATGGAAAGTTCGCGGAGTGGGTGCAAAACAAAGATCTGAGTCCGAACCGGCCCGAAGGTCCAGGGCAAGGGGCGACCGGTGACCATTCACTTGTCAGCGACTCCGACGATTATCGTCTCTATAAGGATCAATACGCCAAGGCTGCACGACAGTTGATCAATGACGGCACTTGTACGGAGGGGGACTTCAAGGAGATGGGTGGATGGATGGCTTCTACCAACCGAGGTAAAGGGATGTACTTTACGTACTGTGGTGGCCTGGCTCTGAGCAACAAAGTATATCTCGACGCTAATTCGGGAAAGATCAGCCGATAACTTCCAAAGATTCAATAAAAAACATCAAGTATATTTTTAATTGACCCACTTTTTATTTGGTATTGGCAAACAACTTCTTAAATACCGGGTCGAATCCAAAAACAGGAGCCATCGAAATTGACTGAGGTCGACAAACAACGAGAAGCCACAGCCTCTATCAGAGGTTATATGTACCAACTGGATGCAACACTACTAGAAATTCTTAAAGCAGGGATGGATGATGAGGTCATTATCGAGGGCATCGAGGATTTTGATAGATACTCCAAAGATGCAATTATTTATAGCCAAGTAAAGTACTACGCAGGCCAAAACCTGACAGATAGCGTTCTTCGCGATCCTCTATACAAACTGTTCACCCATTTCAACGGGCTGAATTCTAGCCAGAGAAACGGCCGGAAATATGTCTTGTATGGGCACTTTGCAAAAGTTAACATTTCTATAGACCAACTATCAGTTGACCGATTCAAAAGCATAATGACTTTCAACAAAACCATCACAAATGGTGGCAAAAAAACAAAAACCACACATTCATTACTGGACGACCACTCCGTAAGCGATGAAACCATACAAGAATTCTGTATTTCTTTTGAGATAATAATATCCGAAGACTATGACAAGCAGAGAGCTTCAGTTATTGAGAGTGTTCGAAAAGCCCACGGTGTTTCTTTATTAGAAGCAGAGGGATTCTATTACCCTAGAGCATTTGATTTCATAGTAAGCCTGGCTGTTAATAGCGACCATCTTAAGCGAAAAACCACGCGCAGAAACATACAAGAGAACCTTAAGGGATGCCAAGCGATTCACCAACAGTGGATGCTGCGAGAGAAAAGCGCCACAGATTATGGCCGACATATTCGAGAGCTATACTTTCAATCAACTAACAGCGCAGGAATTGCAAGATTTTTTGTCATAGAAATTAACAAACCAAGCGACAGCTTAATAATTCTTGATCAGCTCAATGAAATAGCTAAAAAATGGAGCTCAGCCGAAGTAAAACGCACGCAAAACTCTGACCGTCATGCTCCATTCGTTATGTTACGCGGAGCCACTCCCGAATTACTTTCCGAAGTAAAAAATTCACTGTACGAATCCGGTATAGATTTTGTTGATGGGTATCCCTATCTTGGTTCGCCGTTCCGATGTGAACACCTCAATACACCGCAAACATCAGAGCGTAAAATCTCTCTTCGATTTATCGATAATATTGAACATTTGGAAGAAGCATTCAGAAAAGTCGGTCGAAAACGGTGCAACATCTATGATTTTTTCTTAGAACGGCCGCTAGATGCACCTTGGATTCAATCTAATGGACGAACGTTCTCGATTCCAATTGAGGACATATCCACCATCAGGAAAATGATCTAGAGGGTTAAAAAATATGACTGCGGAAATCGTAAACGCTGAAGTAATAGCCGTATATCCGAATAGAGTTCGTGTTGCAGTTGATGACCTGATTAACTTTCAAGCTTCAGGCGAAGCACTGAGAGTCGGATCTTTCCTAAAAGTTTCAGACAATGAAAACGTTTCCCTTATTTGCATCATTGAAAGTTTCTCCATAGAAATGAGAGAAACCTCTAGAGGTGGGGTATCAGATGTAAAACGTCTTTACATGATAGATGCATATCCTCTGGGTACGCTGAAAGGAGGAAAATTCAACAGAGGTGGTGACGAACTGGCGATCCCGCCTAAAAAAGTCGTTCCTGCAACGAAAGAGGAAATTTCTGCAATTTATACTGAGGCATTTCGTGTAGAAGATCGTTTCTGTTTTTCTTCGTTAACTAGGCAGCGCGACATCAATGTCCCAGTACATGGAGATCGATTTTTCAATAAGCATATAGCTATCGTTGGGGCTTCCGGTTCTGGCAAGTCATCAAGTGTTGCCTCTATCCTTCAGAGAGCCACTTCAGCAAAAAATAAAGAATATGATGGACTCAATAATGCTCACATTCTTATATTCGACTTGCATTCTGAATACGCCAACTCTTTCCCCAAAGCGAAAGTCATCACGGTTGACGACTTAGCTTTACCATACTGGCTCCTCAACGAAGACGAAATGGAGAACATGTTTTTAGAATCTGGCGACAACAACAACTACAATCAAGAAGCGCTACTTCGATCAGTCATTACCACAGCAAAAAAAATTGCCAATCCAAGTATCGACAAAGTAAATTTTGATAGCCCTCTCCCTTATAACATCAAGCACGTTACCAATGCCTTTAAAAACCTAACGCAAGAAACTAAGAACGCAGACAACTCTCTGCTAATCAAATGGAAAGATGGCTCTCAGACCGAATTCTCTGACGCCGAAGCCCAACTGGAACACTACTGCAAGGATATTCTTGAATTCGCAATCCCAGAGCGCAGCAAAATAAACAAGGGGGCTTATGCTGATGGCAGCATTGATAAGTTTGAACGTAGGATCAGATCAAAAATTGCAAATCCTCGACTAGATTTCTTATTTGGGAATAAAGCTCAAAACATTTCTCTCGAAGAAGTACTTGAACAGTTCACCGGATATACATCGTTTTCCAAATCAAACGTGACCATCATTGACCTAAGCGGAATTCCTTTTGAACTGCTTAGCATTACTGTTTCACTTATCTCGAGACTAATGTTTGATTTCTGTTATTATGCGCGCAGATCGAACATGCCAATTGAAACGCCTTTTCTCCTGGTATATGAAGAAGCCCACAAGTATGCACCAAAAAGCGGCTTATCCCGTTACAAAGCTTCTTTAGCCGCTATAGAGCGCATTGCCAAAGAAGGCCGAAAGTATGGCATCAGTCTATTAATTTCCAGCCAACGCCCTTCGGAAATTTCCGAAACAATATTTTCACAATGCAGTAATTTTTTGGCTATGCGACTGACTAACCCCGATGACCAGAGCTACGTCCGTAGGTTACTCCCAGACACTTTAGGGAATTTGACTGAGGGTATGCCTGCCCTAGAGCAGGGTGAAGCAATACTAATCGGAGATGCCGTTGTAATGCCGTGCATCGTATATGTTGAAAAATGTGATCCAGAACCAGCGTCAAGCGATGTGAAATATTTCGCTCTATGGAGAGAGCAATGGAAAGATATCGACTTCGTCGCTAGTGCAAAGCGATGGCGCGGATGATCTTTCAGATACGGCATCTTTGGTTTATAAACAGCTCCTTAAGTGAAGTGTTAATTTTTCATTAATGGAATAAGAAAACAGAGGAATAAGGGCTGGATTGTTTGAGATTTTTTAAAAAAACAGTTCCGCCCCCCTTTATCTAACCACCAGCCTTTTAAGTTCTGAGCGTGCCTGACAGCGCATCCCTTCACCGAATATAACTTTAAAATAACCAATTCGGCACAGATTAATTAATCTTCCCAAGCTAACTAAATAGTCATTTCTCAATGTAGGATCGATAAGACTCGTTACGCTCCTCCTGTCCTACAGCTCTCTCAGAACCCAACACCTTGCTCACCTAACCCTATGAAGCTTATAGTCCGCCCCGTCGCCCCAATGGCGACCAGGTTTGGCGACCTGAGTTATCGGGTGCAAAAGCTCTGTGCTTTCTTGCAGACGCTGTTGCACGCTCGCAAAGTTGTCTTTATGGCAGCTGTGCGCGGGAGACCTTCGGGTCTGCCGGTTTTCCGATCCCGGTTCGCCAACCTGCGTACAGCTGTCACCCATTCGTTTGGCGACGAGTGAGCGGCAGTCAACCTTTGCACTGATCGGAGTTTCATCTATGGAAAGATACATGCCCCTCACCGGAATCGACCTGGTTCCGGCCTCCCTGCTCATCGACACCCAAGCCCCCCTCGACGTCCTGCAAGCCATGGCCGACTACCGTATTCGGACAGTCACGCAAGTGCTGGAAAACATTGCCTACCGATCAGAACTTGGTTGCGACACCGTGGTGTTGGAGGACTTTTCCAAGCTGCTGGTCATTCCGTTGAGGGATGGTTGTGATTTGATGGATGTGATTGGGCGGCGGTTGCGGGCGCAGGTGGCGGAGTGAATGAAAACGGGCGCCAAAGGTGCCCGTTCTTTTTGTCCGACGAGAAAAGCGGCTTTTTGTTCTGTGGCGTAAATTTCGTCTGTTTTCGTTTTCAGACCTTCGCGACAGGCAGCAATCGTCAAAAGCAGCCGCTCACGAACGACTACTTCCGACCCAATATAGCCTGTCAGTAGTCTTGGAGGTTCTTTCCTTTGACCAGTTCATCTGCCCACCCCGGCTGCCGCTCGAACTCCTCGAACAGCTCGAAAATGGTCGACTTGACCTTCTGCACGGCATTGCTCTCTACAACCGTGTCATGCCAGCACAGCGAAAGATCCCGCTTGAACAGTCGATGATCGATCCTGGCCAGCTTGAGCCTGTGTTGCACAAGCTCAACATGGGCCGCGGCCCACGGCAGGATCGTGACACCGAGCTGCGCCTTGACGGCTGAGAACAACAGGTCGGTGGAATTGGCTTCGAATTCAACCTCGCATTTCAGGCCGGCCTCCTGCAGTGCAAATTCGACCCGACTGCGAATGGTGTTCGGAGCACAGGGCAGCACCAGCGGCATCTTCGCCAATGCCTCAATCGACACCGGTTCATCCGGTAATGAAAACTCCGGCCACGCCACCAAGTACAGCGTTTCGGTTAACAGCCGCCGGAAAGCCATGCCCCGGGTTTCGACCGCATCGACATTCACCGCCAGTGCCACTCGCCCTACCGTGATCAGACGTCCGAGTTCGGCGCTCGGAGAATCAATCAATTCCAACTTGATACCCGGATAACGGCTGCGAATCGTGCGTGCGAGCGGAATTGCCAGCATGCGCGCCGTACTCGACGGCATGCCGACCGAGACTTTGCCTTGCGGGAATTCGGCGTCCTGGCGCAGCAGTTCGTGGGTGCCGTCGGCCTGGCGCAGCAGTTCGATGGCATGCCGATAAAGCGTTTGCCCAGCCGCCGTGGGAACAACGCCATGCACGCTGCGCTCGAGCAGTTGCATGCCCATGTCCTGCTCCAGGTTGCGCATCTGCTGGCTGATGGCTGGCTGCGCGATATGCAGCGTTTCACTGGCGCGGGTGATGTTCCCGCACTCGACCACCTTGATGAAATACCGCAACTGGCGCAGGTCCATGTGTACCTCCCAAGCCATATGATTTTCCGATGAGTGTAGAGGAATATCATATTTGAAGGTTATGAGATACGGCGCCTAGACTCGTCTCACAACACGAAGCGCTAACGGTCGTCACAGGCGAATGGCGCTTCAACGGCCTTGGTGCAATGGCCGGTATTCAACCCTTCAATGGAGAGTCCTATGCAAGCTTTGCAAGGCGTGAAAATCGTCGACCTGAGTCGCGCACTGTCCGGGCCGTTCTGCACCATGGTGCTGGCAGACCTCGGTGCCGATGTGATCAAGATCGAGCCCGGCCCGACTGGCGATATGAGCCGCACCTGGGGCCCCTTCGACCGTGGCGTGAGCACCTACTATTTATCGTGTAACCGCAACAAACGCGGCATGTGCATTGACTTGCGCACCCCCGAAGGGTTGACCACCATCGAGCAGCTGATCGATGACGCCGACGTCGTCATCGAGAACTTCAAACCGGGCACGCTGGAAAGCATGGGCCTCGGTTATGAGGTGCTCAGCGCCCGCAATCCGCGACTGGTATTGGGCAGCATTAACGCCTTTGGCGCCGACGGGCCGATGAGCAGTTGGCCGGGCTTCGACCAGATCGCCCAAGGCTACTCGGGGCTGATGAGCCTGACCGGTTTCGTCGATGGCGACCCGACACGCACCGGCACCGCCATCGGCGATTTGACTTCGGGCATGTGGCTGGTGACAGCGGTGCTGGCCGCGCTGCTCGAGCGCGAGCGCACCGGGCGTGGCCAACATGTCAGCACGTCGCTGCTGGCCAGTCTGGTCGGGTTGCTGAGTGTGCACGGCCAACGCTACCTCAGCCTGGGGGATGTGCCGCGCCGCACCGGTAACGCCCATTCGGTGATTGCACCTTACGGCGTGTTCCAGACAAAGGATGGCCCGCTCAATCTGGCGCCGATCACCTCGGCCATGTGGGGGCGTTTGTGCATACTGCTCGATTTGCCCGAGCTGCCGGATGATTCGCGCTTCGCCACCAATGAAGCGAGGGTCGAACGTCGTGACGAATTGAGAGAGATTCTGGAAAGTCGTTTGAAAACCCGCAGCAAACGCGAGTGGACCTCGCTGTTCGTCGACGCAGGATTACCCGCCGGCCCGATCAACACACTCGATGAGGTCTTCGACGACCCGCAGGTACTGCACAGCCAACTGACCGAGACACTCACGCACCCGACCCTTGGTGCACTGCGTCAGGTAGTGACCCCGGTGTTCTGCGCCAATGACAGCGTTGTCAGCCGCCCACCGCCGCTGCTTGGCGAACACACCGTCGAAGTATTGCGCGAAGCCGGTTTCGACGCTGCATCAATCAACGCACTGCTCGCCGCTAAAATAGTGTTCCAGAACTCCGATGACATGACCGGCGCGCAATCGACAGGAGCCGCACAATGAATCCAGCCTCTTCCACAACCGTGACCGTCAACCGGGTCGATGAACGCATCGCGCGGCTGGTCTTCAGCAACCCCACACACCGCAATGCACTCAGCGCGCAACTGCTGACGGCGCTCGACGAAAGTCTCATCGCACTGGCGTCACAACGCATCCCGGTGGTGATCCTCGGCAGCGAAGTCGGCCAATCCGTGTGGAGTGCCGGCCACGATATCCGCGAACTGCAACACGACCGCGACCCGATTGCCTATGGCAAACCGCTCGAACAGGTATTGCGCCGCATCCGCGCCTATCCCGGCGTGGTGGTTGCCCTGGTGTCCGGCTCGGTGTGGGGCGGCGCGGTGGATCTGGTAATGAGCTGCGACATGGTCGTCGCGGACCGCAGCGCAAGCTTTGCCATGACTCCGGTGAACATTGGATTGCCCTACACCACCAGTGGATTGCTGCGCTTCTTCAACAATTTGCCGATTCATGTGTTGAAGGAAATGTTTTTCACTGCACAAAAGCTCGATGCGGTGCGGGCGGAACGGTTTGGTCTGGTCAACCGACTGGTCGACACTGATGTGCTGGAAGCGACCGCGCTGGAGCTGGCACACGGCATCGCCTGCAAAGCGCCGCTAGCCGTTGCGGCGGTCAAGGAACAGCTGCGTATCCTCGAAGACTTGCAACCGATTCCGGTGCAGGCGATGGAGCAGATTGCCGAACTGCGCCGACAAGCCTGCGAAAGTGCTGACTTTGGCGAAGGACTGGCAGCCTTTGCCGAGCGCCGGCCAGCAGCATTTAATGGCAATTAGCACGACAGCGTTGAAAGCTTCTGTGTTTGTACGACCGACTTCGCAGGCAAGCCACGCTTCCTCGTTTCGTCACGCTCGGCCCGAAGCGAGTCGATTGCTAAACATCCCGAAACAATAACAACAAGGACGGTACCTGCGGGACCGTCCGAATGCGGGGAGTCAGATTGAAATGAATAATGAAATTCTGTCGATTTTAGTGCTAGTGGTCATTTTCGGCATCGCCAGCGTGTTGCCCATCAATATGGGCGCGCTGGCGTTCGCGGCGGTCTTTATCGTCGGTTCGGTGATAATGGACATGACACCGGCGACCATCTTCGCCGGCTTTCCCAGTGACCTGTTCCTGACTTTGGTCGGTGTCACCTATTTATTCGGCATCGCCCAGAACAACGGCACCATCGATTGGCTGATCGAACGGGCAGTGTTGATGGTGCGTGGCCATGTCGCCTGGATACCCTGGGTGATGTTCGTGGTGGCGGCGCTGCTCACCGGTTTCGGTGCGCTGAGCCCTGCGGTGGCAGCCATCCTCGCGCCTATTGCTCTCAACTTCGCCGTGCAGTACCGCATCAACCCCGTGCTCATGGGACTGATGGTGATTCACGGCGCTCAAGGCGGCAGTTTCTCCCCTGTGAGTATTTTCGGTGGCATAACCAATCAGATCGTTGCGTCCTCCGGGCTGCCTTATGCACCGTTCACTCTGTTCATCGCCAGCCTGCTGTTCAACCTGGGGATTGCCATGGTGGTATTCGTAGTCTTCGGTGGTTTACGTAGCGCTCGCGTGTCAATGGTGGTGGTCCCGTCCGGTCCCGAATTGCATGCTGCCGGTGCATCGCTGGCCATTCTTGGCCACGGTGGTACGCCGGCGTCCCCTGCTTATCATCGTACTGACCTGACGGGTGCCGGTGCGCCGCTACATACCCTCAGCGGCCTGGACGGGGCCAAGCTGTCGACGCTGGTCGGGCTGTTGGCCCTGGCGATCTCGGCATTAGTGTTCAAGTTCAATATCGGGTTGGTGGCCATGACGGTCGCGGTAGTCCTGGCCATGTTTGCGCCCAAGGCGCAGAAGGCGGCCATCGACAAGGTCAGTTGGTCGACTGTTCTGCTGATTACCGGGATCATCACTTACATCGGAGTGATGCAGACCATCGGTACCATCGACTATGTCGCCCATGGCATCTCCGGCTTGGGTGAACCGCTGCTGGTCGCTTTGCTGCTGTGCTTCACGGCCGCAATTATCTCGTCCTTCGCTTCGTCCACGGCGTTGCTAGGGGTGATCATTCCCCTGGCCGTGCCATTCTTGAGCCAGGGCCACATCAGTGCGGTCGGCGTGGTCGCGGCTATCGCCATTTCCACCACCATCGTCGACACCAGCCCGTTCTCCACCAATGGTGCGCTGGTGGTTGCCAATACCCCCCCGCTGGAGCGAGAAAAAGTGTTGCGCAGTCTGCTGATCTATAGCGCGGTGGTTGCCCTGGTGGGACCCTGTGTTGCCTGGTTGACCCTAGTGGTGCCCGGGGTGCTCTGAGCCTTCGGGTCAGGCCCTGATCAGCCTGATGGACTCAATTTTTCCGTCACCTGCCACAAGGGGTAAACTCCTACACGATTTTCGGAAGGGAAGAATCGAAGCCATAAGTGCAGAACCTGCCCGCCCGCAAAAATGAGCCTTTTGAAATGGAAGTCATCTCATGTTCGAACGTAACAAACTGGTTCCGGAGTTAATGGTAAGCAACCTGGATAGCAGCCTGGCTTTTTGGGTTTATTGCCTGGAGTTCAAAGTAGCTTATCAACGCCCGGAAGATGGATTTGCATACCTTGATTTGAATGGTGCTCAAGTAATGCTTGAGCAGGTTGATTCGGACGCGGGTCAATGGCTGACTGCGCCGTTGACCAAGCCGTTTGGAAGAGGCATCAACCTGCAGATTGATGTTGAGGCTGTCGCACCCATCATCCAAAAACTTGATCAGGCTGGATTTCCTCTCTATCGAGAATGCAAAGACACCTGGTATCGGGCTGACAATGTAGAAGTAGGCCAGCGCGAATTCATCGTCCAGGATCCCGACGGTTATCTCGTAAGGTTGGTAGAGCGGTTGGGTGAGAGACCGGCTTGCTCAATCTGAATCAGAGCAGCCCTTGACGAGTGGCGACGGTCATGACCCTCCCCTCTCGTCCCACTGCACCGCTCAAAGCCCCTTCCCCTGCTACGCACCCTTCACACTCACGCCTGATCCATAGCCTCTTCTACCACGCCCTTATCCTCCCCCAGGAACCCGCCGCTTTGATGCTGCCAAAGCCGCGCATAGACGCCGTTCTTCCCGAGCAATTCGGTGTGGGTGCCCTGTTCGATGATGCGTCCGTCATCCATGACGATGAGCCGATCCATGGCTGCAATCGTGGACAGCCGATGGGCGATGGCGATCACCGTCTTGCCCTGCATCATTTCATCGAGGCTTTCCTGAATGGCCACTTCGACTTCCGAATCCAGCGCGCTGGTAGCCTCGTCAAGTAGCAGGATCGGGGCGTTCTTGAGCATCACCCGGGCAATCGCGACGCGTTGGCGCTGGCCGCCCGACAGCTTGATGCCCCGCTCACCCACAAGGGTGTCGTAACCGGTATGGCCTTGCCGGTCGCTCAATTGACTTATGAATTCATCGGCCTGGGCATTGGCCGCGGCGCTGCGGATTTGCGCGTCGGTCGCATCGGGACGGCCGTAGGCGATGTTGTCGCGAATGGAACGGTGCAGCAGGGAGGTATCCTGCGTGACCATACCGATGCAGCCGCGCAGGCTGTCTT
>LNAP01005463.1_pt1 | contig 11285 bp, 6 predicted proteins | sample 602601 | NCBI WGS metagenome assembly LNAP01 (sample SAMN02440304, study PRJNA202911) | soil metagenome | biome: Subtropical and temperate rainforests or woodlands; isolation source: soil samples (1 kg each in a 20% v/v slurry with milli Q water) were... ...
ATTATTTCGATTACATCGTGACCAGTGAAGAAGCCGGCTTCGACAAACCCCACGCGGCGCCCTTCGAAATCGCTTTGGAAAAAATGCGCCCTAAAGGCGATTGCATCTGGATGATTGGCGACAATCCAATCAATGACATCCGCGGGGGCCGCGAACAGATAAATGCGGTGACATTGCAAAAGATCCATACCGGCACACCGCTGGGCACGGGGGAAAATGCGCCGGATGCCGCGTTTACAGAGTTCCGCGAGTTGCGCCATCTGATTTCCAGAGTTGGAGAGAAAAATGAGGTTGCATGAATCGGTTTGTCAGTTCTGCTCTGAAATCGGTAAAGACCCGCTGATCGTGCAAGGTGCTGGCGGGAACGTATCCTGGAAAGAGAACGATGTACTCTGGATTAAGGCCTCGGGCACCTGGTTGGCTGATGCTGGTGACAAAGATATCTTTGTACCCGTTAAACTCGACCACCTGACCACTGCGCTCAAAAACGGGGACTATGCTGTCGTACCGCAAACGATCTCGAGCTCGCCACTAAAACCCTCAATCGAGACACTGCTACATGCCCTGATGCCCCACCGCATCGTGGTCCACGTGCATGCGATCGAAGTACTCGCACATTTGGTTCGCAAAGATTTCGATCTGATGAACTACCCCACACTGGACAAGGCACTTAACGCGCGCACCGTTAAATATTGCAAACCAGGGGCAGAACTCGCAGAGGCCGTTGCGAGCCAACTGGATGGCACTTCAAACACGCGAGTGGTCTTTCTGAAGAACCACGGCGTCATTATTGGTGGTGACAGCATTGATGAGATCAGTGAAACACTTCTATACCTGACTCATTTTTTTGCAGTGCCTGCGGTGCCAGCTCAAGTCACCACACCTCATTTTTCGCTGCGCCTGGCAAACGGTGTTGAGTTCGACCCCATTGGTGTAACTAAGCTCCATGAAGTTGCAGTCACTCCATCACTAGTAGATCGCTTGAATGACAACTGGGCGCTTTATCCCGATCATGTTGTTTTTCTTGGTCCACGGCCAAGGCTCTTCGGATCGTTTGAAGAAGCGAAATCCTCTCTTGAAATGGAATCAGAATTGCCTGACGTGATTTTTGTCCGTGGTGTGGGGACCTTTGCCAGAGAAACCATGAACAAAGCAAAAATAGCGCAGTTGATTTGCTATTACGATGTCATTACAAAGTTGAACGACAGCGTACCGCTGTCAACATTGACCGATGCACAAATTTGCGAGCTGGTTGACTGGGACGCTGAAAATTACAGAAGAGGTTTAAATGACACAAAGTAAGCGTCTGACAGGCCAGCAGTATTTATCGATCATAGCCTGCGTGCTACTAACAGCCATGGTGAGCATCTATGCCATGGCGACTTACATGAAAGGCCCCCTTAACGGTAACTTTGATCATTACCTGATGCAGTCTACCCGTTTCGGTGTGCCCGAAGACCTCAAAGCGCACGATGTTACGGCGCTCTATCAGGACGAAAGTATCTCGGGATGGGACGGCCAGTTTTATTACTACATCGCCAACGACCTGCTCGCGCAAAAAGACACAACGAGCCACATTGATGCTGATGCCTACCGCTATCAGCGCGTGGGTATACCCATGCTGTCTAAACTGCTCTCATTGGTGCTGTTCCAAGATTGGGTGAGCCCCTTCATTTTCTACCTAACTCACTTTTTGCTTATACTTCTGGGCACCGCTGTGGCTGCTCGCTTTTTTGTTAAGGAAGGCGTACCTGCTTACTGGATCATACCTTGGTCGGTGGGTATGGGGACTCAGATCACACTGCTGAACGGGCTTCCAGATGGTGCCGCTGATGCGCTTCTCATGATCGCCATGATTGCGGCCTATCAGAACAAATACAAAGTTTATGCAATCGCAATTACGTTTGCATGCCTATCCAGAGAAGCCTATGTGGCTTTCCCCGTGATCTTGTTCGGAGCGGTGGTTCTAGAACGCTGGATCAAGAAAAGGTCTATCAAGCCTTATACTGACTTTTTCTTCTTGGTCTGCCCCATCATCATATTCATTGCCTGGCAGCTCTTCATCAGGCTGCGCTTTACCATGACACCGGCTGAACAAAGTGCCTCTGTCCTGGGGCTACCACTAAAAAGCCTTTTTGTTCATATGATTTCTGGGCTGCAAGGGCATTACCCAAATGTTCCAGTTGGCTTCAGTTCTTACGTTGCTGGCGTGGGTGTCGCTTTGTTTACTTTGCTATTAGTCTGGACGCTGATAGTCATCATTAAAACACGCCCTTTGACTTCAATGCTTGAAGGCAATATCGTCCGAAACACTGCAGCGGGATTTACACTTATACTTTGCCTGCTATATTTCTCCTTTGGTGACACGGTGATATGGCATTTCACAGGATATATGAAAGCCGGCGGACTATTCTTGTTCTGCATCCCCTTCATCGCTGCAATTACTAAACAACCTCTTCACAAGGCTACCTTTGCATTCGCAATGGTCATTACTGTATTTTTCTGCTTGCAAGGCTGGCGCGCGAGGATTGATCAGCCGCCTATCAAGTACAAGGTTGATACCCAATGCAAACATCTCAAGATTGATATCAGCGGGACCTGTTTTGAGAAATTCGTATGGCAAGGGGATGAACTGCCAGGATTAGTAGGTACGATAAAAGAGGGAAAACGTGTAAACGAGCAAGGCACAACGGCCTCAGGCTACAGCTCATACGGCCCCTACATCGAGCTACCTAAAGGGAAGTATCGAGTCGAGCTTTCGATTTCTGGAGAAGGGGCAGATCTCGGCTATATGGACATCGTCGGAGTTTCCCCTAGCAATGTCACCACTACTCTATCCAAGAAATCGTTACCTTCGGGCGAGGACGTGAAGATAGAGACATTCCTCGATATACCAGACAGCTTCATCAGGAGTCTCGAGGTTCGCACTTGGTATCAATCGGGCAACCTTTCAATCCAGTCCCTGACGATTGAAAGACTACCCAACTAATAGGTTTTCGTCGCTTAAGTAATGGATTCCTATCAGCAAACCCTTTTCACAAAAGACATATGGCGAGGAGCAACTACCAATCGGTAGTCACTCCTCGCCGCCGTTTTAAAGCACTCGCAATAAAATCTTTTATCCTCAATATCAAGCTTTCATTCTAATGAGTGGTTTTCTATTCGGGTGAACGAACACTCTTGCGCCTTAAAAACGGGTGGAGTGCAATCGTAGACAAGTGCTCTCCGGGCCCAGCTAGACCAGCCGGTTTTGATACTAGCTAACATTTCGTCATTTCATCATTCACCAGCGCTCAACTACCCGAGCCTCGGCTGCCTGTAGCACCTCGCCTTTTCCTGAAACACTCACCAACATGCTGAACTTACTCGCCAGCTTCGGGTCATTTGCTCAGTGCGGTTGCAAACCTTGCCAGGAGCGCCGACCTCCATTCACTTTGGATTTGGATTGCGATCCGCCGTCTTCATCCCAGCGTAAGGCCATGTGCAGCCGGGTGTTGAACTGGAAGCGATCCTTGCCAAATTAGCGCAGACGCAAAGCGCTGGCTGAAGTGCCAGCGCTCGATAAGATCTGCAATTACTGTTAAGCGATGGGCACAATGACATCTTAGAACGAAAAAGACTTTACATTGCAAACGCTATATCTTTCTTTGTTGATTGATGTTTTCCAGTGTTCATACCAAACAGTCATAATATCCGTATTATTACGACATGAATCCAATTCTCCGAAGGAATGTGATGTACCTTTTAAATAGCAAGAAATCACTACTTTTAGTTTGTGGAGCACTTGTAGTCAGCTTACTGTCTCTTGTCTATAGCACAAATATTCACAGCGACATCCTTTTCATGAAATTCTTTCTTGACGATATTTCATCTGGCGGACGCTGGTCTAACTGGAGACTCTCCCCAGCACCAAGTTACTTCCCAGACTTAATCATTTATGCCTTAGCCCATACCTTGACAAGCTTAGTGCCCGTTCAAATCATATTAACCACCGCGGCCCAGGCAATAATTATAACTTTACTGGCAACGGGTCTAATTAAGAAACTAAACCCTTTTGCGTCACCCACAGCAAGAATCGCCATTATTGCCTTGACCTTATTATGCGTTATCACCTCAAGTCATTACACACCCGGGTCAGGCATAGGTATATTTTTCGGTTCAAGCAACATACAAGTACCGACTCTGATATCGAGCCTTGCTATGCTCTGGCTTACATTATCAATGATTGAATCCAAATCAAAAACCAAGACCTTGATATTTTTACTAGTCGGCATGTTGGGCTATGCGTCATCAGCCGCTTTTATTATTTGCTTCTCGACCCCGTTTATAGCCACGCTATCTGCGTTTGCAATACATAGCAAACTTAATCGGGACAATTACAACCTCCAGCAATCAGTGCTCACGCTTTTTCTGTTCGTAATATCTCAAGCTCTCGGGTATGCACTCAGTAAGATCATTACATTCAATGCGCCGCTTGATGGACGAATCCCCTTATCACTCGACGGGGCAAAAAACTCCGCAACGCTACTACTAAAGGGAACACAGTTTATTTTTCGCCCTGAAATTTCGATTGCATTCTTCACCGCCATCGTTTTTTTGACTATTTTTTTATACGCGTTAGTGAAGTGCATTAGAGCCTTGTTTATATTGACTAGAAAGACCTCAAAATACCCCACGTCAATATCGGAAAAGCTTGTTATTCTGTTCTTTCTTACAAGTACTGTGTCATCAGTATTTGGATCAATCCTATCGGGCGGGTTCGCGGATATATTCGGCTATCGGTACTTTGAAACATTTATAGCGGTATCAGCTATCCTTGCTCTGCATTTCATCGATAAGGCATCTGGAGTCAAAACAAAACTCCATTTGGCGTGTTGCATAACAATATTTTCGGTGGCGATCGCGGCAACCTCTACTCTTTTACTGGAGCGCAGTCGAAGCCTATCATTCTCCGAGCTTTTGGTGCATGGGGCGTTCACCTACCAAGCGCCGTCAACAGCCCACTGCCTAGATAATCTTATTTCCAGTGGTGTGCCTTTGAAGGCCGGCGTTGCAAACTACTGGTTTTCACGTAGCGTGATGTTTTATGCAAAGAATAAAATTTTTATAAATCAATCTGATAATAATTTACTCCCGTTTTTTTGGATATCATCGATTGAACCCATAAAAAAACCAGAAAAATACAATGCCTCATTCTACAACTATGTAATTGCTGATAATGCTGTAGCGAATAGGATCATGGGCTTCGATACCGAGAGTCTGAAAAGCAAGCTACCCAAAGGTTACCAAATCTTCTCGTGCACTGGTTCGAGTTCGGATGTTTTCTACTACCCAAACAACAACTTTGATTTACATATAAAAGAAGTACACAGAAAATTCTTAATTTCCCAAATTGGCCACGGATCGGCAACTTTTCTGGGATCGGAGCTTCCTGGTCTGATCGGCACAGCAGACGGAACGAGTCGGTCAGTATCTGCGCGGGACGGAAGCGGTATTCTTTCTTTCGGACCATACCTTTCGCTACTGCCGGGTAAATACCTCGCGACACTTCGGTTTCACGCTGAAAATGAAGGTAATCGATCCGCTGGACGCATTGAAATAGGCAATTTTGTTGACGAGCCACACACTATTCTTTACAGCGGAGAACTCCCTAAGAACCGAAACGCTATCGATATGGAGTTCTCCGTCGACGGAGAGGCACTTGATAAAATAGAGGCGCGTGTAATATTCAACGGCACTGGAAGCTTAACAATTCACAATTTAGATTTTCTGTGGATTAAATAACAGAACCCGCTGCCGAAAGATAGTAAGCGATGCATAAGGCCAACCTTTGAGAAGGGCATTTGAATGTCTTTGACGTACAGCTCCAAGGTCAACATAGTGCCCACATCTTGGGGAGATGAGGTTTCGGAGTGGTTACCTACTAACGGCACTCTATCGATAATTATTCCTCTCTCGCCACGTCAATCCCTCCCCAATAAAAGTGTAATCCAACTGATAAATCTGACGAACGAATAAACTAAACTTTTAAGTACTCAATAATCATCGCTACGTTGTCTTCCACAGTATGCTTAGAATTATCTATAATTAAAGCCGGTGCCAGTGGGATCTCGTAATCAGACGAGACCCCCGTAAAATTCTTCAGAGAACCGCTGCGCGCTTTCCGGTATAGACCTTTAGGGTCTCTTTGCTCGCAAACATCGAGAGGAGTACATACAAAAACCTCATGAAAGCAAGAAGGGTTAATTATAGCGGACGCTAGAGCGCGGTCTTCAATCATTGGAGAAATTATCGCCACAATGACTATCAGACCTGCATCGTTCATGAGTTTGGCAACCTCAGCTATTCTTCTTACATTCTCCGATCTATCAGACAAGCTAAATCCTAAGTCTTTACTAAGGCTATGCCTGATGTTATCACCATCAAGAATGAAACAAGATTTACCTTGAATCGCTAAACTTTTTTCTAACGCACAAGCTAAGGATGACTTTCCAGAACCGCTCAGTCCCGTCAACCAAATAGTAACCGCCGCTTGCCCCAGGCGGGACTCTCGATCATTACGGCTCAAGGATCCCTGATGCCAACTTAGATCATCCTCATATCTTTTCATCTTACAAAAATCTCGCAGTCTGAAAAAATCGCACATTGCGCCTCATCAAACCACGCCACTCCTTCCTGAACAAAAGTCACTCTAAGAATTGACAACATTGTTAGTTCAGGAGCAATGACTTTTACATTAAACCTTATGGTTTGCCCAACACGCAAAGTTGATTCGATTCTGGTCCTGACTCCATCAAAAACAATGAACTCGTTTGTGACTGGGTTTATCCAGTGGTAGCAGACATTGACTGGATAACGGCCGTCACTCTGAATACGGAATTTTGAGTTATTCGTTATCTCGACTTCAACTTCGAAAGTAACTCCCTGTTCAACAGCACTTGGAAACGACAATGTATTTACAAGTAGAGCCTTTCTTTCCTCTGAGGATAGCGGGACATTGCAAGCCTCATCCGAACGTTTCGAGCTTGATATATAATTATTTAAGAGTAACGAGTTTACGAACTCGTCATATCTTGATTCAAAAGTCTCGACCGCCCAATTGTAAAGCTCCTGATCCAACGAAGTAATCTCTCTTATAGCACGAATTGTATCGCTCGATAATTCATTACCTACGGGGCGATTTTCGGACACATTCAACTTCTTATGAGAGAAGCGAGGGTAAACATCTAGAGTATGTGACAACATCTGTAGCGACTGATTCATTCGTTCTGCGATACCAAAAAACATAAACTTTTCTAGTCGGGACTTAGCTAGATCTAGCAATTCTCGATCTTTATTACGCGCTGCATAATCTTGGATAGCAGCCCTGCCATAGCCGACTGGATCTTTAGAAAGCCTATCAAAATCTAGGTCTGCGGCAAGAAATAGAGTTTGAGCGTTGACCATATCCCACTGAGTTTCTTTATCCGTAACGAAGTCCAAAAGAGACCAGTTTTCGCTCACAACACGATCATGACGATAAGCATGTGGTTCACGCTTTACATGTGAATACCAGGAAATCGTACGTTGTACAGGGTCTCGCAACATCGTTATATAGTTTAAATCGCTCCCGACAAAACGCCCCAAGCCAAACCATAGATGTCCACGAAAAAAATCATAATTCGAAAGTTTATCGCTATCCAACTGAAAAAGCTGTGGAAGCAACTGGGCCGGACATATCTGGGACTGATCAAATTGCGCATCTAAAAACGAAATAAGTGATGTACCGGCGGTCTTTGGAATATGTAAATAATAGAGTGGCTTATTCATTTTTGGATTACCGCCCCCCAGAATCAAGTTAAATACTGAAAATTTATTAATCAACTTTCGATAAGAAATGCGGAGAAATCGATTATCACCCGCTAGTCTTTCTTACTAGTTAAAGCGACAGGCACGTGCAAGCCCTATAATTCTTTCTGGGCTGCACGGCCTGCCATGTATTAATTGAATATAACCGAAACCCATTCACGCTTGGAACACCCACCAAATATCGATGAACAGCAATTTTATTAATAGATCAAACGTTGTTTAAATATGGCAGCGGCATCAAATCAACACCGCCTGTAATTGCTTAGCGCTTTGTTCCCACGTCAGCCAAGGCATTGTCAGGGACTCAGGATGTTCGCCGCGCTCGAACAGCTGCAGCCAGGTTTTAATGGATCGCGCCAAATCGCTCCCGGACATCCCTTCAAAGTAAAACGCATGCTCACCTGCAATTTCCCGAAAAACGGGAAGGTCGCGAACGATCATAGGCAGATGGTGTTGAGCTGCTTCGATTAACGGAAGGCCAAAACCTTCGCCCTCGGACGCTGCGATCAAACAGGTTGCCGCCGAATAGATTTTTTCCAGATACTCGTCACTAATGCCTTCTAGCCAAAAGAGCGTGTGCCCCTTTGCCGGATGGGCGTCCAGACGTGCAACCAGTTCATCGACCAGCCAGCCCCTCTTGCCAACAATAACCAGGTTGATTTGATGACCTTCGTCCCAAAGCGCTTCAAATGCAGTCAGCGTTTGAGCATGCCCCTTTCGAGGCTCAATGGTGCTTACCATCAAAAAACTTGGCCTGTCAGACAAATTACTCAACAGTTCCTGTGAATCCGCAGGCAGCCCCAAGGATGGCAGGCTGTTATTAATGTCAGCCCCCAAATGAAAACTTTTAACCGATGGTTTGTTGCCCGCACACTTGTCCCCGTTAGACGACAGCCACTGCTCCATTTCCCCAGCCACGGCGTCTGAAATGCAGATCAGGTTACTTGCGACCATGCTGATCTTATGCAACCAGTCGTTAAATAGTTCAGCATTGGGTGAAAGCCACCAATCTGGTCGATGGAAGAGTAAAAGGTCATAAACGATGTAGTTGATCTGCACGCCCATGTGACGCATTTGGTGATGTAGCGGATAAAGCTGGCTGGCCAAATGCATATTCAAGTCCAGCGACAAGTAAATATCGTCCTGCGCATAGTCGATCACTGTGTCTATCGACTCAGGGAATTGAGCGTGAATACGTGATGCAAAACTATTGGCGTAATAATATCGTCCGTCAGCATAATAGACTGGGCGAACATTCAGGCCCGCTGGCTGTGCACTCAAAAACTCATGCAGCAAACTGCGCACGACGCGCTGTATACCTGACTTTGCATCACTGTGAACAATGCTGGAGACATCAAGCAAAAGTTGTCTTTCTTCATCAATATTTGCGAAGTTAAAGGCAATGCTCTTTGCCATTTCGAACAACTCGTTATCGCTAGGCTGATTTTCTGAGAGCGCCACTAGACGTTGTTGCAAATTGTCCCTTGAATAACGTGGAGCATCTGCTGGGACTGGGCGTGCCCCCCGCTCAAGAGCGGCAATGGCTTTTTTGGCCGAATCGTCCCAAGAAAATTTCGTGAGTTGCTCGGCGGCGTTCGCAATCAACTGAGCATAAAATACGTCGTCCTCCAACGCTTCGACTATCTTCGCTCTGATTGACTGAGGCGAAAAAGGATCAAACAATGCATCCGCAAATCCGATGACTTCCGGAATGCTGCTGCAGTTCGATCCAATAACCGCTGCACCACATGCCATCGCTTCGAGTAGTGGAAGACCGAAGCCTTCGTGGGTAGACGGAAAAACAAACAGTTTGGTCAGCGAGTACAAAGAAATAAGGTCGCTGTCATTCACATAACCTGTAAGGACAAGCTCAGTTGATTTCACCCCATATTTCTTAGCAAGATCAAGCAGTTCCATTCTTTGCTGAGGATGCAACTTACTCACGATGACCAATTGATACTTATCTTTTAGGGACGCGGGCAGCGTGCTATATGCCTCCATTAGGCGATCGAAATTTTTTCTTGGATCGAAGCCCCCCGGTGCATACAGGATGAATTCGTTTTTAATTTCCAAGCGATCCAATATTGCAAGGCACTTGCTAGAGTCAAGCTTATCGCGAACAAACTGGTCCCCAATAGCGGCCGATATATTCGCTATTTTGACCCGATCTATTTCCAGATATGTGACGGCTTCCTGACGCGACGAATCAGAGATGGCCAACAGCGTGTCAGCTTTTTTCAACCAGTCGATTTTACGATAGTAATAATCCTGAAGGTCGAGTGTCGGGAGGTAAACCTCCTTGTTCAGAAACGGTATAAGGTCGTACAGGATCACTGCAGTCTGATGTTTTGTAGGTATTGCCCCAACCGAAGTAACGGCATTAGCCCAATACCCTTCAAACAGGCTACTGATCACAACTACATCCGGTTCAAGCGTACTTAGAAACGTTTCGCGGACAACTTCAGAAGCGCGAGCCATCCAGGGGCTCGGACTTACGTCGTTAGGCACATCAAAGATACGGATCCGGTTCTCCGGGATTAGACCTGAAAAAGCGGTAATGATATCCGGAATACTCTCTGGCATCCGGCTGTTCAGCGCCAACCATATTTCGTGATCGCCTGAGTTACGCGCCATTGCCAGCGCTAACGATAGAGAATAACGACCGATACCCCGATAACGACTTTCAGACTGGGCGCCTTGTAGGTCAATAACAATACGCATTAGCGGTTTTCCTTGCGCTCAAATGCCAGCTTCAATTCACAATAAATACGGGTTACCCGTGGACTCGCGATGAGAACACTTTCCTCGGACGCCTCTGATGGAGCGCGCTGGGTTTCCACATGACGCATGGCGAATTGCTTCAAAAAACCAAATAGTTTCGGGTATGACTTGATCCTATTTCGGATGCGCAGTTGCAGAGCGGGCCGACTCAAGACAAATCGTATCGAGCGCGACAGCAACGAATGTATGAAGTGTTTGAATACGCGCTTAGATTGCCCTATCACCCGACGGAACAGCGACTTCGAAGTACGTAATGGCTGCGTGATTCGCCAGGACGCGCTGTTCACTAAAGCAGCTATCTGCGCCTCGTTGGCATTGGCCTGACTACGCCAGTGGTACTCATTTTCTAACGATTCGTTCAGACGAGCCTTGAGCTCCTGCAGTCCATTCTGAACGTGATTGAGTTGCTCACGTAATTCGACGGTAACTGTGTCACTCTGCTTCATCCAATGCACTAACTGCTCGTCATATCGGTCAACCGCTAGCTGCGCGTCATTGGCATTGGCATTGGCATTGGCCTGACTCCGCAACTGGTGCTCATTCTTTAGTGATTCATCCATGCGAGCTATCAGTTTCTGTTGCCCTTCCTGAACATGATTCAGTTGTTCACGCAGCTCAACGGTAACTGCGTCGTTCTGCTCCATCCAATGCGACAG
>LNAP01005464.1_pt1 | contig 11284 bp, 14 predicted proteins | sample 602601 | NCBI WGS metagenome assembly LNAP01 (sample SAMN02440304, study PRJNA202911) | soil metagenome | biome: Subtropical and temperate rainforests or woodlands; isolation source: soil samples (1 kg each in a 20% v/v slurry with milli Q water) were... ...
AAGTCTGGGAACCAGGCGGAGAAATGCGCCGGTGGCTGACGGCCATATCCGCAGCGATAACTGGCAACGTGACCGGCGCCATGGGCGACATGGTTCAAGCCGCTGCCATCAACTACCTGCAAGGACTGGCGGCATCGGAAGTCAAGCGCATCACCGCGAACCTCGGAGATGGCGCCGAAGCCGAGGCAGCGCGAGCCGCCATGCACGCAATCGTGGGTTGCGCGGGCGCGGCGGGCAAAGGAGGGAATTGTTCGGCAGGTGCTTTGGGTGCCGGTGCCGGCTCGGTAATCAACGCCTTGCTGAGCGGCGATCAAAAGAAGTTGGATCCAGAGGAGAAGGAGGCTCGTCGTAACCTCGTGGAGTCTCTTGTGGCCGGTATTGCGTTAGCTGCTGGCACTAGCGTGGTGGACGCCGCTTTCGCCGCCATTAACGAAACGGAAAACAACGCCTTGAGCGTACCGGAACACCAAGCGCGAATCGAGGAAATGGCGCTGTGCAACCGTGATAGGGTATGCGAACTGGAGGTTGCAAGGAAATACAAGAAGATCGACGACGGGAAGCGGCAGGAGTTGAAGGATTGTGTGACTCCTGACGCATGCCGAAAAAAAATCGAAGAAGCAACTGTGTTGCTCGCGCAGTATGCGAGCCGCGTTGGGGATTTGGAAGAAAAGCTGCGGACCGAGGGTAGTCTCAGTGCCTCCGAGCAGGAGGAGTTGGCCATTCTAAAGATCCACGCGCCGGTGCTGCTTGAAGCGGATCGCAACGCTGCAATCAAGAACTTGATTGTGATGGGAGGTGATGAAACCAAGCAGCTTGTGTGGGATGAGATAGCGAAGGCCGGTGCGGCAGGTGCGGCGGCGGCGGTTGGGGCAGTTGGTTCAACAAAATCTGGAAATGCTGCAATAGGGGCTGGATCATCCGGGAAAGCCCCGCCGGTCCCTCAAATTACCCTGAACCGGCAAAATGGCATTGAGTTTGAGAAGCAGGTGGTGGCGGCGTTCGAGCATGTTGGTGGTGTGAAGAACAACATACCGGTGACCGTCTCGGTTAACGGTATTTCGGTGACAACGATCCCGGATATGTGGGGGAAATCCGTTGGCGGGATGCTGGAGGTTAAGAATGTTCAGAGTCTTTCAATGTCTGACCAATTGCGGGCGCAGATCCTTCATGCTAAAGAAACTGGTCAGCCTCTAAATCTTGTTGTAAGCCCTAGAACGAGTAACGTTTCTCGTATGCTCCAGCAAGAAATTAGAGAGACTGGTGGTAATGTTTACAGATATAATCCTTCAAGTAACGAATTAACTAATTTTTGATGCCATGAAACCATATGTTCAGATTTCGCTAAGAACTAAAATTGAAACGAATGGTTGGGATATTGGCGGTCAACTAATCGAGAGCTTGTATTTAAATGATGGCCTGCTGGCTCCAGAGTGCGTTTCGCATAATCCAGATAAAGTAACCGAGCTTCTTGAAGGTAAACATCATGCGGAGCAATTCTGGGCGAAAAAGATCAGTATTCGTGTTAATGGAAGTCTTTCAGATCATTTTGATTATTTTGCTTGGAAAAGGAAGAGATCTGTTAAGAGTACAGGCTATGTATCTCATACAATGAGAGATATTCGAAATAGGATTGTTCCGGGAGGTGTGCACCTAAATTCAGTCTATAGTGACAAAGTTGATTGGTATCATCTCTTCAAAGTATGGTGCGAAATATTTCCTCCCCAGCTCGCCATGCTTCACTATTTTACCGGGCCGGAACTACAACCGTATATGGTGAACGACAGCTTCCAGATTGGCTCATTCAATGCAGCACTTAGGCCGGATGTCCCAAACGCCGGTTGGGGTATGTTCTATGGCAATGAGTTTTCCGATAGGGTCGATGCAGATAGGATCGCCAGTGCGGGCTTCCCGATTGAAAAGATCGGCGACGGCTATTTGGTGAGAGTCACGAACGATATTCAGGATATCGTTGCCGACTTTCAACTATTTGCCCAACGCCGCGTCGAGCTCAAGAGCTTGTTCCCGGAAGGATTTTTCTTGGTATGACAAGAAAATAAAAAATAAGGTTTTAGACTCCATTTTCCCTTCAAGAAATAAGGTGTCAGACTACATTTTCCTTTAGGCCGTGCTCTATGACTGGCGAGAAAATGTAGTCTGAAAAAATAAGGTGTCAGACTGAGCTGACCCGGATTTCTCGGACGAAATAAGGTGTCAGACTACATTTTCCTTCAGGCCGCGCTCTATGACCTGCGAGAAAATGTAGTCTGACACCTTTTTTACAAGTAGGAGGTGTGATATGTACTGAAATAAGGTGTCAGACTGCATTTTCCCCCAGGCCGCGTTCTATGGCGCGAGAGAGAACGTAGTCTGGCACCTTATTTTTTTGACCCCCTTTTTAGCCAAGGATTTTGAATGGCAAAAAGAATAAAGCTAGGCGATGTTTTGCAGATTCTGACGTCACAGGGGGTAGCTTATGCACAAGTTACACACAAGCACCCCGAGTTTGGATATTTGATCCGGGTTTTATTTGGGTTCTACGATACGCAGCCAAAAGATTTTTTAGAAATTGTGAATTGCCCTGTCCAGTTCTCCGCATTCTTTGTCGTACAGAGTGCAGTTAATCAAGGACTGCTATCCGTGGTGGCAAACGTTTCTGTTCCGGAGAGCTTGCAGATATTTCCCACATTTCGCTCTAGGAACGGAGGCCCAGGCGGTTCGATATGGTTGTGGGATGGTGGTGAGGCAATTCGGCTGGAGCGTAATCTCAGTTTGGACGAGCAGAAAATCTCGACTAGGGGGATCATCAGTGCCCCGCTGCTTGTGGAGAGAATTGAGAATAATTACAGAGCGGAGACTCATGATGTTTGGTAAGTCAATGGGGGATCGGACTCTGAGGTTTTTTCACGAATCCATTGGCCTATCCCGCTATTGAACAAAAAAAATAAGGTGTCAGCGGTACGTTGGGCAAAATAAGGTGTCAGACTACATTTTTACTCAGGCCGCGTTCTGTGCCTCGCGAGAAAATGTAGTCTGACACCTTATTTCGAAATTAAGGATGTTGCCAAACTGAGCAACAGTGCGCAGTTCCGTGCTTATGCCGAGCTGGTCGAGAGCGGTGGAACAGTAACGAAGGGATTGGGGCCGGGAAATGGTGTGTTCAAGCAGTTTGAAGGGATTGATCTCATTGTCTCGCCAGGGGCAAGAATATCAGTTCCATTGCAAGATCTCATAAAAAACAGTGGAGGGTCAATTCGCGAATTTGACCTCGCAACGCAGCAATTGACGCCGTGGATCCCTAAATGAGAGTTACGAACTAGGAAATCATGAAAAAGCGATTCATTCCGTTGAATGCAAAAGCATTGCTTACCCCTTCTTTCAAGGATGCGGACGTTTTTGCAGATTTGGTGGAAGATTTCTTGACGAAATTACCCTCATTCGCCCCGGCGCGATGGGGAATAGTGGAACCAATTAATCTTGAGCTTTCCATGCCAGAAATCAGAGATTTTCTTCAATCTGGCACATCCAACATTATGTGGAAAAGGAATGCTTCCCCAAAAGGTTGGGGAATATTCAGGAAGCGCACAAACCCGCTCCGGGGCCCACAGTTGGCAAGTCATCAGCTAGACGTGTCTGTCGAAAAAAATGATCAAGTTTCGGATCTAATTTCATACTTCAGTCATTTGTCGCGCAGAGTGGGAGTTGAGTACGCACAATGCGATTCTCTTTCTCTTCCCTACGTGGAAGTTGCACACCAGAATGGCCTGGCCCCATATAAGAATAATATAAGCGTTTATACGTACATGCTCGTCAAATCGCTGCCGGATATCATGTGGTTTCAAATATTCGGTCCCGCCTATGTAAGGCTTATAGGATTGGATAAAATTCTCTCGGCTCCTGCGTATAAAGTAGAGCAACTCGGCCCAGAAACCGTGTCGATACAACTATCAGAGTCTCTGTTCGATATGCACGATCGTTACGGCGAGGTCGAGGTTGTGCGGCAGAAGGTAAAGAAGCATCTCGATGAGAATGTTTTTTTTGATCCGAGAAATGCAGAAGATCATATCTATAGAACTCCCCAATTTGCGTTTCCAGACTAAGGTAGAGTGTTGTGTAACCACGTGAGAAATTAGCATATTTCACGGCGGGGAAAATTAAATGAGATATCAGACTAAATTTCTCTCCCCTACACACTCTGCGGTGCGAGAAGATGCGGTGTGAAATCTCATTTCGGGGTGGGTCAATGAAAAAAAAATAGAGGTCGACAGTGCAATTTTGTTGACGCCGTCCTTTTAGAATTCGACTGATTTCGGTGATCTAGTCGAGAATTTTGTGGAGCAGTTGCCCGAGTTCAAACCTAGGCATTGGGGGGTCATTGAGCCCATTAATCTTGAGCTGGAAATTGCCGAGGTGCGCGATTTTCTTGGTGATGGTGAAAACGGAATTATGTGGAAGCGGAAATCGCCTCCAAAAGGCTGGGGGGATTTTAAGAAGCGAACGGATCCATTGCGGGGTCCGCAGTTTGCGAGGCATGGCATGCAGGTGACAGCGGAGAAAGCGAGCCGTGTCGATGCCCTGATTGGCTACATCAAACAACTCGAATCACGGTTCGGGGTCGAGTATGCATTTTGTGATAGTGTGGCTGCCGAATATAAGATGATCGGCTTTGCCAATGGGTTTGCTCCAACAGCGGGCAATATCTATGTGTTCACGCATACTCTTTCGGAGAAGCTCCCCGATATTCTCTGGTCCCAGATATTCGGGCCTGCGTATGTGCGACTATTTGGTCTAGACAAGCTCCTCTCCGCACCTGCGTATCGAGTAGAACAGTTGGCGGATGAGGTCGTATATCTGCAGCTTTCCGAGTCGTTATTTGATATGCACGAGCTCTACGCGGAAGTCGATGCTGTGCGACAACGTGTAAAGGAGCACTTGGATGACAATATCTTCTTTGACCCGCGAAACGCAAAGGATCACGTCTATAGGGTCCCCCAGTTTGAATTTTCGAACTGAGGCCGAGCGATATGCAATTGTTGGGAAACGAGTCTGTTTCAACGCGAAAACTAAGCTTCCATAGCCATGAAGAAAGAGCCCTTGCAGGTCAATGCGGGAATGTTGCTAATCCCTGATTTCTCGGATAACGAATCCTTTTTTGCGCTGATAAGAGATCTTATCTTCTACCTGCCTGGGTACCAGCCGCAGAGTTGGGCGACGGACAGCGGTGACGGATCCAAGTTATCACTTATGGACCTGCGATCATTGGTCCAGGAGGGGGCCTCCACTTTATATTGGAAGCGCAAGACGTCACCGCGAGCAGAGGGAGCTATCAGCAGGAGGGTTCAGACACCAGCAGGGCAAGAACATGCTGCACACCGGCTACGTTTATCAGTCAAGAATAATGAGCACGGGGATTGGTTGGTCAGCTACCTTTGCTATTGTGCGGCTAGCGATGGCGTTGATTTTGCGTGCTTTGGTGCGGAGGATGGCAGTCGAGAATCGAACAGCGGCTCCATGCAGATGGAAAGTCGGCTTTGCACCAAGCTTCTAGAAAGGACAATGCCGGATTTGTGCTGGGGGACCATTTTTGGGAGAGCGTATGTCGAGCTCTTTGGTCTGGATAAGCTGCTATCTGCACCCGCGCATCTGGTGGAACAGTTGACTCCAGATGCGGTTTATATTCAGCTGACGGAGTCCATATTCGATCTGCGTGATAGAGCTGATAAGGTGGAAATCAGGAAAAATATGGTTAAACGACACTTGGATGACAATATTTTCTTTGATTCACATCATCCTGCGAACCACGTCTATCGGACTCCGATTTTTAAATTCCAATAATGCTCGTTCACATCGAACGGGAGCTCGCGGCTATGCAAAATAAGGTGTCAGACTACATTTTCCTTTAGGAAAGCCACGGCGAATCCATCGTCCGCAACAAGAACAACCGGAATATAAGGTGTCAGACTACATTTTCCTTCAGGCCGTGCTCTATGGTCTGCGAGAAAATGTAGTCTGACACTGAGGTTTCCAGAAGCAGGTCGTGGCAGCGTTCGAGCATGTTGGTGGTGTGAAGAACAACATACCGGTGACCGTCTCGATTAACGGTATTTCGGTGACAACGATCCCGGATATGTGGGGGAAATCCGTTGGCGGGATGCTGGAGGTTAAGAACGTCCAGAACCTCTCAATGTCGAACCAGTTGCGGGCTCAGATTCAACATGCTGGTGAAACAGAACAACCTTTGAATCTTGTTGTCAGCCCTAGAACGACCAATGTGTCCGCAGAGTTGAGGACGCAGATCGAAGGAACCGGCGGTGGTATTTACCGATACGACCCGTCAACGGGTGAATTGACGAAATTCTAATTCTATGAAGCCATACATTCAGATATCAATAAGAACCAATATTGAAACTGTCGATTGGGACGTTGGCAGCCGCTTGCTTGAGTCTTTATATTCAAATGAGGGCCTTCTTTCTCCTGAATTCGTGTCGCACAATGTGGACAAAGTGAAGGAGCCATTTGAGGGAGGGGCTCAAGCTGAATTGTTCTGGGCTGAGAAGGCAAGTATAAGGGCCAATGGCAGTCTCTCAGATTTTTTTCTTGATTTTGCTTGGAGAAGAAAACGGTCTGTAAAGTCTTCGGGGAATGTGATTCATACGTTTCGTAATATCAGAAACAAGATCGTTCCGGGTAGCGCGCGCCTAAATTCGGTGTTTAGTGACAAGATTGATTGGTATCAATTATTTAAGACTTGGAGTGAAATATTCCCCCCGCAGCTTGGTATGCTGCATTACTTTACTGAGCCAGAGCTTGGACCACATGAGGTACACAACAGCTTTCAAATCGGCTCATTTAAGGCAGCGTTAAAGCCGGAAGTGCCGGATTCCGGTTGGGCTATGTTTTACGGCGATGAATTCGCCGAGAAGGTTGATGCGGATCGGATTGCCAGTGCTGGCTTTCCGATTGAAAAGATTGGCGACGGGTATTTGGTGAGAGTCACGAACGATATTCAGGACATTGTTGCCGACTTTCAACTATTTGCCCAGCGCCGAGTCGAGCTCAAGAGCTTGTTCCCAGAAGGGTTTTTCTTGGCATGAAAATAAGGTGTCAGACTGGACTAACCCGGATTTTCCGGACAGTTTGGTTAAGGCACAAAATAAGGTGTCAGACTACATTTTTCTTCAGGCTGTGCTTTATGACCTGCGAGAAAATGTAGTCTGACACTTTTTTTCAAGGCGTTTTAGCCAGTGCCTTTGGAAACAGGAATACTGCTGATTTGGCGAGATACACTTCAAATGGAACCCCTGTAGTCGTGCGCGTTGCCGATAAGACAGGAGGTTCTGATTTCTCTAACTTTGTAGTGGTGGATGGAGTTACGACTAGAAATGGTATCCCTGTTGTTGCTATACGCGACCCTCATGGGATGCAATATTTCAGTCCTGTCACCACTTTTGAAAGAAGCTTTACCGGTGAGGTTGTGGTTCCTCGGAGTGCATTGAAATGAAATTAAAGATTAAATTTCCAAAGGATATACGGACGGGATATTTACTAAGCCAGGAGCGAGTTCCTTGCTTGTGTAAGGTATCAAAAGAGTTTGAGGTGTCTTTTTCAGATACCGTTCCTGAGTCGTCTGGAGTGGTGTTTGAGTGGGATCGTAAAGAGTTGGAATTAAGAGCTATTGCAGGTGCTGGAGGCCAATATACGCATTATGCCAATAGTCTAATTACGCTGAAGGAAATAGATGTTGATACTTACCAAATCATCGATCTTGAGATGTTTTACGCTAGATTCGGATGGTGCGTTATATTGAAGAATGGCGAATATGCGCGACCAGGTGATTTCTGGGACGAAGAATAAATAATTAAAAAAGGTGTCAGACACTGAGGTTTCCTCACGCAAAAATAAGGTGTCAGACTACATTTTCCTTCAGGCCGTGCTCTATGACCTGCGAGAAAAATAAGGTGTCAGACTACATTTTCCTTTAGGCCGTGCTCTATGACCGGCGAGAAAATGTAGTCTGACACCCTTTTTAGACACCTTTTTTATTGCAGGCCGCGTTCTGTGGTCCGCGAGAGAATGTGGTTTGACACATTGTTTACTGGCATTTACTAGGAACTTAATAACAACGACTCCAGGAGTGATCAAATGAGACTGATAGGAAGTCTTTTGGAGCAGTCCTCTCGTGAGGAATTGACCATATCTTGGGTTGGGCTTAGAAGGCCAGAAAACAGATTGTTATCTATCATTGAGGCTCAGGTCGGGTTGATAAGCAGTGCCTTTGTTTTAAATTGGACTCCTGAGGAATCAGAAGATTTTTATGTAATTTTGGTTAATGGTTCCTCCGTTGTTTTTCTTGAAGTCGGGAGATCCAATGGGGATCTGGTGAAATTTGAGTCCATTGGTGTCAAGGAATATGAGAGATCGCTTCGCTCACGACAGCAAAGAATTAGATTTTGGGTTGCTCTCGATTTGGCATGTCACGTTAAGTAAGATACCGTCCTGCCCGACAAGACCAAAAATAAGGTGTCAGACTAAATTTTCTCGCAGGCCATAGAACACGGCCTGAAGGAAAATGTAGTCGATAAATAAGGTGTCAGACTACATTTTCCTCAGTCTGGTACATCCAACCATCAGCGTTGCCGCGATCTGCCGGCGGCGACGTTCAAACCGGCGCTCATCGGCTTCTCCGAGGTTTGACCCTATAGCGCGGTAAAATAAGGTGTCAGACTACGTTTTCCTGCTGGCCGTGCTCTATGACCGGCGAGAAAATGTAGTCTGACACCTTATTTTTTATCACCGTGCACGGAACAAATCAGCTTATTATTGCTTTCCGGTAGTGGACACCCTCTACAAAAAGCACCTGAACCATGATGTATATAGATTATGCTGTTGTGAACGAGATCTGCCCTGTTTGTGGGCAGGGCAGAATTCTTGTGGCGGCAGAACGTGGGAGTGACTCTCTCTTTGTTATTTGCGAGGATTGCGAATCTGAATGGAGTGAGCCTCAGAAATCGACCAACGCTGCATTGGTTAATGTAAGTGGGCACTCCGATTTGAGATATTTGGAACCATATGAGTTGCTTGACCATCCATGGTATTCATCTGTGTTGAATCGTTAGAAAAAAAATAAGGTGTCAGACTACATTTTCCTTTAGGTCGCGCTCTATGACCTGCGAGAAAATGTAGTCTGACACCTTATTTCTGGGTCTTGGAGGCAGGGGCACGACTCCCGGCATGCCGAGTTACTACCATTTGGGCCGGTCGCTGGTCGATCTGCAGCAGTGGGCGAGTGCCGCAGAAGCCTTCTCCGAAGGCATGAGTTACCAACAGGATTATGTCTGGGCATACGCCTATCGCAGTCTGGCCTATGACGGGATGGGGCAGCCGGAACTGGCGCGGGCCGACATCGACAAGGCACGCGCCTTGATCGGGAAGTCCAAACCAGATGTCCGCGAGCGAAGCCGCCAGACCCTGAAGGCACCGCCATTCGTGGAATTGTTGACGAAGTATCCTGAAAAATAAAGAGTCAGTCTGGACGAGCCCGGGCCAGCTCAGTCTGACACCTTTATTTGCTGGCCAGCGCCGGCGCGAGCGCTTCATCAGGTGCCTACATGCGGCGGCTCGTCCGAGTGACCGGGACCGGACACTAGCGCTCAGCGCGCAAGAACTTGCCGAGGAAAAGACAAGCGGCGAAGATAGCTGCGTTTACTCCAGAGGCTGAGTGCAAAGCGCAGTCGGCCTCGACGCTATCGAACGTCGCTCGATTGGTGAGGAAGGGCGCCATGGCAACTGAAAACGCACGCCGCAGTCTCGCACGCGCCAAGAACTCGGTTGTGTCAGTCATCGAGTTCTGTGGCAAGCATCCGTTCGCCACTGGCCTGTTTGCCATTCTTGGTGTTGCAGGCCTCTTGTTTTCCATTTATTCGGAAATCCAATCGAGCGAAGACTCTGGGCGGTTACAGAAGTCCGTCAGCCACGTGGAGTCGATGATGCAGTCAGTATGCAAGTCGCCACCGTGTTGGACTGCCGAGCAAGCCATTCGAAGCATCCTGGGATCGACGAAGGACCTGGTCGACAGTAAGGTGGGAGTGTCTACTGCTCGCAGCGCGTCAGGGTGGAAATACTCAATACAAGACTGTCCAGTGACCGTTCACTATGCCCAAGACGTGGCAGCATATTTCTCCTATCCTTTGTCGGCCGCTTGCCCCTTCTCATGGGTAGAAATGTTCGACATTGAAAAACCTATGCCTCCGCCCGGAGCCGTATCGTTGGGGCACATGATCGACGCGATCACGGGCTCTCCAGAACTGCACATGGCGACCGGCTGCATCAACTGCGGCAATTGGCACGAGCCTTATCTAGAGTTCAGGATGCCGGGCCCGAGCGCGAGTGGCTTCTACGATCTGTACTTCACCACAGACTTTGAAGGTACGGATGGATCAGACTCGGTGGACAACAGCGACAAGTTTGAGCAGGCATTACGGGCCAACTCAAGCCACGATACGAGCGGCACGCTGCAAGAATTCTGCGCCGTTGACGTGAAGAAAAGCGTCGCCGAATCGCTGAGAGTCGCTCGGGTTCAAAGCGTAGGCTATGGGAGGCGAGGATGGCATGGTCGGCCTAACTATCCGCTGGATATCTGTAGTAAGGGGTATGTCGCGGGTTCCCCGCGGGGATAGCCCAAGTCGGTGACTTTTCCGTCCCTCTCTACGCCGACGGGCTTCTTTAAGCTGCTAATCTGAAGTCAGTCAATTTCTAACGCGGAACTGGCATGGCTCCAAGGCTGGCGCGACTGGTGGTCGCGCATACTCCACATCACATCGTGCAACGCGGCCACAGTCGGCAGGCAATATTTGCGGAGCCTGAGGACTATCAGTCCTATCTGTCGGATTTGCGTGAGAAAACGATGGAGTTGGGTGTGCAAGTCCATGCTTACTGCCTTATGACCAACCACGTGCATCTGATGTTGACGCCGTCGGAAGAAACAAAGGCAATAGCACGAGTCATGCAGGAAACCGGAAGACGGGCTACCCGGCGATGGAATCAGCGCTGCCGACGTTCCGGAACGCTATGGGAAAGCCGATACAAGTCCAGCGTGGTGCAGACGGAAACCTACTTGCTGGCATGCTGCCGCTATATCGAACTCAATCCGGTGCGAGCCCGGATGGTGGCTCGGGCCGAGGATTATCCCTGGTCCAGCTATCGATCTCGCATGGGAATAAGCGACATGGGTGTGTTGGCGCTGCACCCCGTTTATCAGGCTATGGGGGCGTCGGATTCGGAGCGGCGC
>LNAP01005465.1_pt1 | contig 11284 bp, 11 predicted proteins | sample 602601 | NCBI WGS metagenome assembly LNAP01 (sample SAMN02440304, study PRJNA202911) | soil metagenome | biome: Subtropical and temperate rainforests or woodlands; isolation source: soil samples (1 kg each in a 20% v/v slurry with milli Q water) were... ...
ACTGCGTGTAGCGAAAGCCGACCCGTGGCTCGATCCGAAACGCCGCCCGCTCCCACGGCAGGCCGAGGACCAGCGCGTCAAACTGCGCGTTGGTGAGCGACAGAGATATGGGCGATGTCGTGGTGGCCGGTACCCACGCGAAGCGGCCTGCGTTGAGCCGGCGTGCCGCGCACCAGACGCCGAAGCCGTCGTGCACGAGGAGCTTGATGCGGGTGCCGCGGGCGTTGGCGAACAGGTAGCCGTGGTGGGCCTGCGCTGCACCGAAGACTTGCACAACGCGCGCCAGCAGGCGGTCGGCGCCGGCGCGCATGTCGATGGGGTCGGCGGCCAGCCATATCGCGTCGATGCGGATCATCGAAGCAGCTCGCGCATCCAGACCGCGCAGTCGCTGGCGGCACCTGCCGGCCAGGTCACCGTGACCGTCGTCGGTCCACGTCGCAGCTCGATGCGAATGTCTGGGACCTGAGCCGGTGGCGCCGATGGCGGCAAGCTGACCGGTACGAAGACGGTCTTGGGCTCTCGCGTTGCGGCTCCAACCACGACGTCTGCGCGCACGACATCGCCTCTTGGCTTCATCTCGGCCTCGTGGACCCAGCGCCGCAGAAGATTGGCGTTGATGCCGTGAGCCATTGCTACTGCGGCCATCGACATGCCAGGCTGCGCACAGGCCGCCACCGCACCGGCCTTGAACGCATCGCTGTGCACGCGCCGCCGCTGGCGCGGACCTGCTTGTTGATCGGGGATAGTGTTCACGAGTCCACCAAGAGTTGAAGTGGACTCGAGGCTCCTATGAACCGCCCCGGCTTTCAAGATGGGCTGACTGGACGCTCACACCAAAGCGGGATTGCTGAGCGTAAGGCGATGATCGAGCGGAACCACGATCTGAGCATCACGCGCCAGGCCGAGCTGCTGGAGGTCAGCCGCGGCTCGGTGTACTACCTGCCGCGCCCGGTCAGCGCGGCCGATCTGGCCCTCATGCGCCGGCTCGACGAGCTGCATTTGGCGCATCCCTTCATGGGAGCGCGCATGCTGCGCGATCAATTGGACCGCCAGGGCATTCACGTGGGCCGGCGCCACATCAGAACGCTGATGGTGCGCATGGGCATCGACGCGTTGGCGCCTCAGCCTGGCACCAGCAAGCGCAAGCCTGGCAACAAGATCTACCCCTACCTGCTGCGCAACCTGGCCATCACCCGGGCCAATCAGGTCTGGGCCCTCGATACGACCTACATCCCGATGGCCCACGGCTTCGTCTACCTCACCGCCGTGGTGGACGTGGCCAGCCGCCGGGTGCTGACCCACAAAGTGGCGATCACGGTGGAGTCCTGCCACGCCACAGAGATCCTCAAGGAGGCTTTTGCAAGATACGGTGTCCCCGAGATCGTCAACACCGATCAGGGTAGCCAGTTCACGGCCAAGGACTTCACCGACACCGTGCGTGATGCAGGCTGCAAGCTGTCCATGGACGGGCGCGGTGCATGGCGCGACAACGTATTCGTCGAACGCATCTGGCGCAGCGTGAAGTACGAGCGCGTGTACCTCAAGGCTTATGACAGCGTGAGCGCAGCACGCGCCGACATCGCCGATTACTTCGACTGGTACAACAATGAAAGACCCCGCTCCAATCTGGATCGGGTCACGCCCGAGCAGGTCTACCTGAACTTGCTGCCCAAACTGCACGAGGCTGCATAGAATGAAATCCGTGGTGCGCCCCGAGTTGCCCACCGCGTCGGTCGGCTCAATGCAAGCGCCGACCGACGCCGTGGACATTAACTCTGCACCGTTAGCAACCCGCCCGCAGTCCACTTATAAATCGGGGGAAGTTGTTCAGACAACCGGGGCCACTTCTCAGTTCAAAATAAGTTCACCTGATCTTTTTACGGAAATTCTAAATGTATAACTTCGCACGGTTTGACTTGGTAAGTATCAGACTCGTTGTGTGGTGTGCACAAACTGGCAGCTTGACAAGAGCCGCGCAGGACGCGAATTTGGCCGTCGCGGCCGCCAGCCGGCGGTTACGTGATCTGGAAGACGTCCTCGGTTTGCGGTTGTTCGAACGCAATGCGCGCGGCTTGGTCGTCACCTCAAGCGGGCGCGTATTCGTGAAGCATGCCACCGTGGTGCTGCAAACGATGGTGAAGATGTCCAGCGAGCTGGCCGACCTGCAGCGCGGCGTCGCCGTTCATCTACGGCTTTCTGCCAGCACCGCCGCAATCGATCAGTTTCTTCCCGGCTTGCTGGCTGCGCATGCGCAAGCGTATCCGGGGGTGTATATCGAACTGGAAAAGCAGGTCTCCGCGGGGGTCGTCAGTGCGTTACGCCAAGGGCAGGCCGACGTGGGCGTGTTCGTCGAAGGTCACGATACGCGTGATCTCGAAACAAGGTTGTTCCGGCGCGACGAACTGGTGTTGGTGATGCCGATCGGGCACCCTTTATCCGATCAACGCACGCCGCTGCCGTTCGTCGATGCGCTCGATGAGCACTGGATCACCCTGACGGAGGGCGCATCAATGTTACGCCAGCAGCAGATGGCGGCGCTCGCCAGCCAGCGCACCCTCAAGCTGCGCATGCAGGTACGCAGCTTCGACGCGGTGTGCAACTTGGTCACATCGGGACTGGGCGTGGCTTTGTTGCCCAAGCGCGCTGTGATGCCGGTCCTGCGCGCGATGAAGCTGACTTGGCGACCCCTGCTAGACGAGTGGGCGCATCGCCGCTTGCTCGTCGCCATGGCGGCCGGCAATACGGACGCCAATGTCCGTACGTTTGCCGACTTCCTGACGGAGCCTTCGCCAAACGCGAACGCTCAAGCTCAGGAGTAGCAATGGACTTCATGAACCGTCGAGTAGAACATTCATTTTGAAATAGACACAGGATGAGCCCATACATGAAACATGAAGATGAATTTTTATCCGGCACAGCGTCGGTGGCGTCACTGCATGGGATTAAAGTTCTCGAACTCGGGCAACTGATCGCCGGTCCGTTTGCTGGAAAAACATTGGCCGAATTCGGCGCGGACGTGATCAAGATCGAACCGCCCGCCCGCGACGGCCAGCATGGCGGGGATCCACTGAGGCGTTGGCGACTGCTGCAAAACGGCTCCTCGCTCTGGTGGGAACTGCAGTCGCGCAACAAGCGCTCAGTGGCGGTCGACATCAGGGACGCGCGAGGGCAAGAGATTGTGCGCCAGCTGGCGATGGATGCCGATGTGCTGATCGAAAACTTCCGCCCCGGCACGATGGAGGCTTGGGGACTCGGGCCGGACGTCTTGCTAGAACAAAATCCGGGCTTGATCATGTTGCGTGTTAGCGGCTACGGCCAGACCGGTCCATATCGCAACAAACCTGGCTTTGGCGTGATCGCCGAGGCGATGGGCGGGCTGCGCCACCTGAGCGGCGAGCCGGGCAGGGTGCCGGTGCGCGTCGGGGTGAGCATTGGCGACACGCTCGCTTCGCTGCACGGCGTCATCGGAGTCCTCATCGCGCTGCACCACCGCAATGCCACCCGCAGTGAACAAGAACCGCGCGGCCGCGGCCAGGTGGTCGACGTGGCGCTGTACGAGGCGGTGTTCAATTGCATGGAAAGCCTGCTGCCCGAGTACGACGCGTTTGGTCATGTGCGCGGCCCGGCTGGCAGCGCGCTGCCCGGCATTGCGCCAAGCAACGCCTACACCTGCAAGGATGATGAGCGCATCCTGATCGCAGGCAACGGCGACAGTATCTTCAAACGTTTGATGGCTTGCATCGGGCGCCCCGACTTGGCGGCCGACCCGGCGCTCGCCGACAACGCCGGACGGGTGGCGCAGGTCGAGATGCTCGATGCGGCGATAGGCCGCTGGACGATCGGGAAATCAGGTGACGAGGTCCTCGCCATCCTCGACGCCGCGGCGGTGCCGGCTGGCCGTATCTACACGGCGGCGGACATCTACCATGATCCGCAATACATCGCACGCGGCATGATCCAGAAAACCTGCCTCGACAACGGCAGCGTGCTGGCCTTGCCCGGCGTGGTGCCCAAGCTGTCATTGACCCCGGGTACGACGCGCCGCAATGCGCCGGCATTGGGCCAGGACACCGATGACGTGCTGCGCGGCATAGGATTGAGTGCCGACCAGATCCGGGCACTCAAGGAAACGTTCGTCGTCGGCGGGGGCGCGCTATGAGTAAGCGTATCTGGTTCAACGAGGTGGTGACACGCGATGGCTTTCAGAATGAAACGGCATTCGTTCCCACTGACGACAAAATCGCACTGATCAACGCCTTGAGTGCGTGCGGCTACGCCAAGATCGAGGTGACATCGTTCGTCTCGGCCAAGGCGATTCCCATGCTGCGCGATGCCGAAGAAGTGATGGGCAGGATTCGGCGGTTTTCGGGTGTCGAGTATTCCGTGCTGGTACCGAACGTACGCGGCGCCGAGCGCGCGCTCGAGTCCTCCGCCGACGAACTGAATGTCGTCATGTCCATGTCGGAAACGCACAATCTGGCCAATCTGCGCTTGCCGCGCGAGAAGAGCATTGCCGCGCTTGCCGAAGTGATCCGGATGGCCGACACGCCCCCGTTCCACACCCCGGTCAACGTTTCGCTGTCGACTGCGTTCGGCTGTCCGATGGAAGGGACCGTGCCGCAGGACGAAGTGTTGCGCTGGGCCGATCGGTGCGCCGCACTGGGGGTACGCGGTTTTACCGTGTGCGACACCACCGGCATGGCGCATCCCGCCCAGGTGGCAGAGATGGCAGAAGCAATGCAGCGGCGCTTCCCGACCTTGCAGCTGACCATGCATTTTCACAATACGCGCGGCATGGGGCTGGCGAACGTGCTAGCGGCAGCGCAAGCCGGCATCGTCCGCTTCGATGGCTCGTTGGGCGGACTCGGCGGATGTCCCTATGCGCCAGGCGCCAGCGGCAACATCTGTAGCGAGGATGCGATCCACATGCTCGAAAGCATGGGGTACGACACAGGTATCGACTTGGACGCGCTGATCGCGACCGCCCAGTACTTGCCGGAACTGGTGGGCCACGCGACCCCGGGCCAGTTGATCCGGGCCGGGCGCATCACCAGGCTTCACCCCGCGCCGGAACAGGACAGGGGGGGGGCGGGGCGCGCCAGCAGCACGACCTCCGGACGCAGGGCGGACCGGCAACGCCATGAAGTGGCGCTAGCCCAGTGACAGCGGGACGCAGCGGATTTTGACGATTTTAATAAATAAGGGGATAAAGATGGCAGTCGCCGATATGGAGTTGTTCAACGCCTGGATCCAGGTGCTGCAATTGTCGAACCTGAAACAAGGACAAAGTGTGTCGATCCTGACGGATCCAGGCACGCATCCGCAGACGTTGTCGACGGCGATCGCCGCGACCCTATCCCTGGGCGCGACAGTCACACGCGTGGATCTTCCCGCAGTGAACGCGGCCAGGTCGCTGAGCAGGGACAAGACCGCCTACGTGGGCTCGACGGCGCTCACCGGCAATCGCGCCGCGATTGCGGCCTTGAAGGCAAGCGATCTGGTGCTCGACCTGATGCTGCTGCTCTTCTCGCCTGAGCAAGATGAAATCATGAAGGGCGGAACCAAGATCCTGCTGGCCGTGGAGCCGCCGGAAGTGCTGGTGCGACTGGTGCCCACCCTCGAGGACCGGCGCGACGTGCTGGCCGCCGCCGCCCTGCTGGAGCAGGCGCGTTCCATGCGCGTCACGTCGGCCGCCGGGACGAACGTCGAATTCCCGCTCGGCGCCTACCCGCTGCTCAAAGAGTATGGATTCGTCGATGAGCCGGGCAAATGGGACCACTGGCCGAGCGGCTTCGTGGCCACCTGGCCGAACGATCACACGGCACAGGGAAAGATCGTCCTCGATTGCGGCGATATCTGGACGCCGTGGAAAGAATACATCCGCAGCCCGATCGAACTGACCATCGAGAAAGGCTACGTCACCAGCATCGACGGCGGGCTGGACGCGGAATTCCTGAAGGACTACATGGGCACCTTCAACGATCCGGACGCGTACGCGATCTCGCATATTGGATGGGGCCTGCAAAAGCGGGCGCACTGGTCGGTGCTCGGCCTGTTCGACAAAGAAGCCACCCTCGGGATGGACGCGCGTGCCTTCGCCGGCAATTTTCTGTTCTCGCTCGGGCCGAACAACGAAGTTGGTGGCAGCAATAACAGCCCGTGCCACATCGATATCCCGATGAGGAATTGCACTGTCGCGCTCGATGGCGTTGAAGTGGTGCGCAAAGGAAAACTATGTGAGGAGTTAAACCAATGAGCGAGTCCACGATTGATCTGTACCAGCGCCAGGGCTTTGGCGGCAGCCTCGGTGCGCCCTCGCAACCAGGGCTCATCATTATCGACTTCAACAACGGTTTTGCTGATCCGGCCATTTTCGGCGGCGGCAATATCAAGGAGGCGATTTTAGCGACAGTCGAAGTGCTGCAGGAAGCGCGCCGCCGCAAATGGCCCGTTGCGCACATTCGCTCGGTGTACGCCGACGACCAATCCGACGCCAACGTTTTCACAATGAAGGCCCCATCGGTTCTGCGCCTGACGGAACACTCGCATGAAAGTGCAATCGTGCCCGAGCTGGCACCGGTCGCCGGCGAATTGATTGTAAGAAAGACCGTGCCATCGGCGTTTTTCGAGACCAACTTGAGGTCGTGGCTGACGATGCAAAAAGTGGACAGTCTGATCGTCACAGGCTGCACCACGAGCGGCTGCGTCAGGGCCAGCGTACACGATGCGATGGTCTGCGGTTTCCGGCCATTTGTGCTGGAGGAGTGCGTAGGCGATCGCGCCATGGAGCCGCACAAGGCCAACCTTTTCGACATGGGCCAAAAGAACGCGGAGGTCCTTACCTTCAAGACGTTTCTCGAACGCCTAGCCCAATCCGATTGAAATTGACGGATGCATTTTTATGACTCCCCTGAAAACAGGTTTTTCCAACTAGAGAGGTACGCACCATGAAGCTCAGTGATCTAAAGAATACCCGCTGGACCCAAGACCATCCGGAACTTGGAACTGGCCCTGTTCCTATCGATTCGTATAAGTCCACGGAGTACTTTGAGCAGATCAAGGAAAAGGTATTCAAGAAAACCTGGATCTGTACCGGCAAGCGGGTCGACGAAATCCCGAATCCGGGTGACTATTTTCTTGAAAATACCGAGATCACCGGGACTTCCGTCATCGTCGTGCGCGGCATGGACAAGGTCATCAGGGGATTCCACAACACCTGCAAGCATCGTGGCACGCAGCTGGTATTCGATACCTATGGCAGCCTCGCTGGCAAGATCAAATGCATATATCACGGCTGGACCTATTCGCTGACCGGCAAGAATATTCTGGTCACCGAACGCGAGATGTTCTTCGACGTTGACCAGATGGAGAAAGACCTGGTTCCGGTGTCGATCGACATCTGGGCCGGCTTCATTTTCTTCAATCTCGATCCGAGTCCGCAGGAAACCCTGCAGCAGCACCTGGGCCCCGAACTAATGGAGCTGTTTAACGACTTCCCGTTCGAAAAGACGAGCGTGCAGCTGTCCTACAGCGGCGACCTGGACTGCAGCTGGCCGGTGTTGAGGGATTCCCAGATCGATGGCTACCATCTCAAATACCTGCACGTGCGTTCCGCGCCGGGCTTCATGGAAAACAGTGACGCGCCCAGCCGACATGCCTGGGATTTCAAAATTCTGGGCAAGCACAGTTTTGGCAGTTTTTACGGCGACCGCGCGCGGGGCAGCGAGGACCTGCCGAAGACGGCGCCGATCGCGTCGCTGATCAGCCAGATCGGACAAACCCTGGCCAGCGATACGGCGTCGCGCGGCGATGCCAGCAATCTGCCAAAAGGCGTCAACCCGACCAAAGCCAAGGAATGGTTCTTCGACATTCTCTACATCTTTCCGAATTTCCACATCATCTTCCTTGGCTATGACGCATATGCCGGGCACAAAATGATGCCGCGTAAACAAGTCGACAAATCGAACTGGAATGCGAGGTATTACGCACCGCCCGTCAACCTGGACAGTCTGGTCGACCAGTGGGCCGCCGAGTACACCAAAGTCAGTCTGCGTGATCTGTGGCGCGAGGATGGAAATACCACTAGCGGTGCGCAAGCGTCCATCAATTCGGGCGTCATCACGGAGATGTACCTGCAGGATCAGGAAATCATGATCCGCCACGCCGAGAAGGTCCTGAAAGATACCATCGACCGTTGAACTTAGTCAGTAATCAGGAGTAGCAAATGAAAGCAAAGAAATCATTGCCAGCCCAGTTTCAAGAGCTGGAAGAATTCCTGGATTGGGCCTTGCCGACCGAAACGCAACGGCGCCAGAAACGGGAAAGCTGCGAGATGGAAGAAATTCAGGAGTTCTACAGCGCGATACTGCCGAAAGTCCCGGCCATCCTCGACCATTTTCGCGCGGCCGAGACTGCTGTCGGCGGTGCCGAAAACGTGGATGCAGAAACCAAGCTACTGTTTAGACTGATGAACGCTTTTTCGTGTGCGTCGTTGTCAGTGGAATTGCACAAGAGTCCCGTTGTGCCGGATGGCATGCCAGGTGACATCTGGAAAGCTGAACATGAGACGGTGGGCTGGAAGAACAAGCCCAAAATCCGGCTATTCCCGAGAGATTCGACCTACGGTTAATTGGCGGCATTGGCAGCGCTAACTGAATGTGTTTTTTAACGTGCTAACAAAAGGTATCTCAAATGACTCCGAAAGAAGTAGTGACCGCGTTCGTCAAAGCCCACAATGCAAAAGACATCGACGCAATGATGAGCTATCTGACTGAAGACAGCGTCATGATCGATGTCGCCGCGCCAATTCCGCTGGATACCAAAAAGGATGTCCGCAAGCTGTACGAGATGATCTTTGCAGCGATTGACATTCACTTCGAAATCACCGGAATGATCGCGGAGGGAGACAAGGTGTTCGCCGCCCTGCGTACCACCGGTACCGGCACAGGTATTTGGGCAGGACGCGACATTACCGGCGCCACCTGCGATGTGTTCGAAGGCATGTTCGCCGAGGCCCGCGGCGCGCAGCTTAAAACCACCATGTTCTACAGCGACACCGCAACCTTGTCACGGCAACTGGGTGGCTATCCACCGGCTATCGCGATGAAGGCTGACACCAAAAACATCATGTAATGGCGTGGGCGCCGCCCCAGCGGGCGGCGCCCGGTCGTATCACCTTCAGGTTGCCTTGGACAGTGGGACTTTGTCGCGCTGGGAGAGCAGTCGCGTGTATTGGATAAAAATCTTATGACAGCGCTTCACGAAATAGATACTGCCATGATCGATATTTTTAGCCGCGGATCGGTGTGCAAGGGGGCGACAGTAGCGTCCTTGAATATTGCCGACGAAAGTTTTCCGTCGCTGAAGCGGGCCCGTGGCATGTCTGCCGATGAGCTGGTGGACATTATCGAGTGTTCAGGCCTGGCGGGAAAAGGCGGCGCCGGCTTTCCGACCTATCGAAAGATTGAATTTTTGCGGCGCCAAGCCCCGGACCACAGGTATTTGGTTATCAATGGCGCGGAGCATGAGCCTGGATCCTTGAAAGACCGTTTTTTGCTCGAAAACCATGCCGAGACGGTGCTGGAAGGTGCACTGATCCTGGCCCACGCGGGCGGCGTGCGCGAAGTGCTCCTTACGATCAATGAATGTTGCGTTGAGGCGCTTGCTGCGGCCAACGCCGCAATGGGAAACATGGCCGCCGCGGGCGTCGGCAAGGGCGACCCATCCATCGTCGTCAGGATCGTGTCAGTGCCCGATTCGTACATGGTCGGTGAAGAATCGGCGCTGCTTGAAGTGCTGGAGGGACGACCGGCGCTACCGAGAACGAAGCCGCCATTTCCGATCGAAAAAGGTTTGAATGGCCATCCGACCCTGATCCAGAACGTCGAAACCGTCGCCCATTTGCCCTTCATCCTGGCACACGGGACAGACACTTACCGCGCGCTCGGCGTCAATGGCGCAGGAGTAACACTGTGCACGTTTGGCGCCGAATTCCAGAATAGCGGCGTGCGTGCGATTCCCCTGGGGATCAGCGTCCGGGAGCTGATCTACGGCTACGGCGGCGGATTGAAATCGGGAATCGAGATCAAGGCCGTACAGCCCGGCGGGCCTTCCGCGGGTTTCCTCACGTCCGCCCAATTCGATACTCCGTTCCTCTCCGAAACGTTAAAGCAGGCCGGCAGTGCATTGGGATGCGGCGCGATTCGTGCGTATTCCCAGGACGACGACATGATTCCCGTCGTCGCCGAGATCGCGGAATTTTTTGCGGAGAACTCTTGCGGTCAGTGTCCCCAGTGCCGGATGGAGACGCAGATGCTGTCAAAGATCATGAACCAGACGCTGTCAGGGCGCGGCAACCAGCGACTTCTCAAGCAGATACCAGTGATTATCAAGGCCAATGCCGGCAAAGGCATTTGCAGCCTGATCAAAATGCCGGTCGACCCCATACTCAGCGCCCTGAAAAACTTTGGCACCGAGTTTGATCGCTATATGGTCGACGAAGAAGGGCGCCAGTAAGGCTAAAGCATTTTGAGTTGCGTGTCGCATTACAACGGTAATTTGACGCGGCACGCATGTTGGTTGGGGGAGTAACGTGATTATTACAATAAAAGGAAATGACTGTGGACATGCTTAATAAACTAAACGATTTGGATATCGATGATGTTCTGGACAGGCGGGACGTCGATGAACGTGTCGCGGAGGAAGGCTCTGGCACCGAGGATTACTCCTTGCGGCGGGTTCCGGCAACTTGGCGCTGGTCGTCATGGGGCGCCTTGTGGAGTTGGTCCGGCCTGAACACGGCGATGGCCTTCCCGCTGACTGCCGGTTTATTGGCCATGTATTACGGCGGTGCGGCCACCCTGATCGCCTTTGCGATGACCTTGGCCTACGCGGCTATCGGCGTGTACTATTTCGCCAAAAAATCCGCTGAAGAAGGCGCGCTCGAAGTACTGATGAGTAAGCAGTCGTTTGGCTTCATCGGCGCTTCCTACCAATTCATCATTTACGGTCTGTTGGGAGCGCTGTATTTTGCGCTCGAAGGCCACGTGATGGCGAGCTCGCTGTCCGAGATGACCGGCTGGTCGCCTTTCCTGTCCGCCGCGGTGGTTTGCATCACCTTCATCCCGCTGTCAATCTACGGCATGAAATTTCTCTCGCTGTTTCAGGGAGCAACGATCTGGTTGTACATTGCCGGTATCGCGCTGGTTCTCTACAGCATCACGTCAAATGTCAACCCGGACGTCAGCGTCGCGAACTTCACCGATTCCTGGTGGCTGGTCAATCC
>LNAP01005466.1_pt1 | contig 11282 bp, 13 predicted proteins | sample 602601 | NCBI WGS metagenome assembly LNAP01 (sample SAMN02440304, study PRJNA202911) | soil metagenome | biome: Subtropical and temperate rainforests or woodlands; isolation source: soil samples (1 kg each in a 20% v/v slurry with milli Q water) were... ...
GTCCAATTCTTTTTTTTGAACATCCGTCAATTTTTCTTCGGTTCCATCCTCCTGATAACTGACAACCAAAGCCTCTATTAGGCGCAACAAATGGTCATCCGCAGCTTTTATATAATTCTGTACACGTTTTCTTAACTCTATTGTTGTATCCATAATAATTTCCTCCTATGTCTAAAATCGTCAAACAAATATACGAAACAATTGCAAGAAATAAGAAACTGGAACCCAGAAATTATTTTCGTGCAAACCAATATTTCAAAGAGCGGCTTTGCCGGCTGTGCCCGGCAGTACCTGTTTCCACTCGTTTTCCTCTTTTTCCCTGTGCCGAAGGCGAGTTTGTTCTTTCTGTCGCATCCGCGAGGCGATGAGGTATTCCGAATGCTTTTCTCCGAACAGCCCATGGTAAGCAAGGATAAGTTGGTTGAGCTCCTCCACTTTCCGGTTGTAGTGGCGGTATATCTCCTCCAGTTCACAGTGGGAGAGCACCAATTCGTCGGCGAGATAATAATATCTCACCTCTATATCCATCGGTTCGGTATATCCTGTTTCCTCCATATCGATTTTGGAGAATAAAGTAGAAAATACGCTGTTAGCTATTGAATTAAAAGCTGGCACGGCTGACTTCCGAGTATTCGGCCAGATATCTATGTATATCGGATTATTATCAAAAAAAAATTCCTGATAAAATAATTAGAGGTCTTATTACATTCTCCCGCTAAGAAAAAACTATCTATGTCAAGGGTTATGTAAGCAATTCCGTTTTATTGGAAACATAAAAAATCTGATACAAGCACATATAGTTTATCATTTTTAGTATATTTGCAATATGGCTACAACAGGACTAACAAAGATAAACTCATTACTACAGAAATTTCCGCCGGGGGCATTGTATTTTGGCTCGTGGTTAAACAAAAATGGAATATCTTATTCTTTGCAAAGGCATTATCGTAATTCGCAATGGCTTACGGCAATAGATGATGGCGTAATGTACAGGACAGGCGAAAAAGCTACTTTGTTTAGTGCTTTATCGTGCTACAATAGCCAATTAAACAAAAAATTCCACATAGGAGCGGTATCGGCTTTAGAAATGCGGGGATTCGCTCATTATGTTCCGCTTGGCCGGAAAACAATAGTAATATATTGTCCGCGAGGTGAATGGTTCCCGAAATGGCTTTCGGAATATGATTGGGGTGTTGATATACTGAAGAAATACTCCGAATATAGTGAAACGGGAATATCATCAATCAATGAAAACAATTTTGAGGTATCGGTTTCTTTGCCGGAAAGGGCATTTCTGGAGAGTTTAAACCTGGCTCCAAAATATTACAACCTAACCGATTTGTACCAGATCATGGAAATGCTTAACGGTCTGAGGCCAAATTTACTGCAACAATTATTAGAGGAAAATAATTCAGTAAAAGTGAAAAGGTTGTTTCTTTATATGGCAGAAAAGGCCGGACATTCGTGGTTCAATGATTTGAATTTGGAAAGGATAGACTTGGGTAAAGGGAAACGTTCCAATGTTAAAGATGGCGTTTATGATCCAAAATATCAGATAACCATACCAAGAGATTTAGCATATTATGAATAAAATATATCTGCAACAGGTTGAATTACTCAAAGAGCCAAACGTTAGTATGATAGTTGATTGAAAGAGTGGAAGTATTGTTAGCTTGTTTTAGTTGTTCCCGCACCATTAAATATAAGTTGTTCAATTATGTAAGCGACAAGGTCATAGCCGTCGCAGGTTTGTTGAGGGGTTGCGAAGTTTTCCAGGAAGTTGGAGACGGCTAGGTGAAGGGAGATCTCTTGGCTGATTTGCACGGCTTTCCGGATCCAATGCCCATAACAATTTATGTCGTGATAGAGAATGACGGTTTTATTGCGAAGGACGCTTGATTTCTCGGTGTTGAGTCCGTTGAGGTTTCCGGCTGCGAGCCAGTTGTAGTCGTGGTTGGTCATGCGTGCTATCATCACTGTTTTCTCTTGTTTACGCATTGTTTACCAAAAGAGAAAGCACTTACCGAAGTGAATCGGTAAGTGCTTGATAATGAAGTGACCCCGGAGGGGCTCGAACCCTCGACCCATTGATTAAGAGGCCGCAAACATAATATATCGATTCTTACCGATTTATATTATTTGTCTGTTTTTCTGCTATTTATGATTTTCACCTATGTTAATTTTATCTATATATTTGGTTATTTTTCGATGTTTCTCTACATTTGTATGACCTATGTATGACCCAATTTATTTTGTAATGCTTTGATAAACTATACATTTAGCGGGGTGAAAATTTCACTGGTTCGGAAAATAAAGAACGGCAGGAACAAAAATGAGCAACCAATCTATTGGCGCGTTACTTTTCTGCGTAAACAATCTTACTATTTTACCGGGTTAAAGTACGATGATCAGGAATGGGATGCTTTCTTAAATCGTAATCTGAAAAAACACGCTGAGACAAAGGCCTTGTTAGACAAATACTTTCACTCTACCATCAAGCCGATTATCGATGATCTGGCATCAAATAATCAATTCACCCTTGCAGCCTTCAATTCAAGATTTCTGAATATTGACACACAAGAGATCACCGTGAATCAAGCTTTTAAAAATAAGATCGATTACCTGGAAAGTGAATTCAGGCTGGGCAGTGCAGGGGTATACAAAGCTACCATAAAAGCATTGATGCGGTTCAAGCATTTCAAGCAACTCAAAAATCGTGCTGATAAAAATGCATTCATCGCACTCTGTAGGGAGAAGCGACATGTTACCATCGGGAAAGATGTCCTTGATATTGAACATACGATCAATTTTGAGGAAATCACCACCGGGTTCCTGGAAGAGTGCGAGAAGTTCTGGTTCGAGACTGAGATCTCTCCTGCCACGATGGGAATCTACATGAGGACATTGAGGGCAATCATTAACAATAACAGGGGCGATAAACCGTATATCGATGCTGAGAAGTACCCCTTTGGGGTGTCGAGGGGAAAATATGCCATTCCGGAGGGAGGCAGGAGAGAGATCGCTTTATCGATTGAGCAGATATGGAAGATTGAGGATTACCAGACAGAAAATGTTACGCTGGCCACCGCGCGCGACATATTCGTATTCATGTTCTACTGCAACGGACTGAATTTCGGTGACCTCTGCCGGTTACGGTATGAGAACATCGATGTGTCGAACAATGAAATCGTCTTTCAGCGAAAAAAGACACTGAGAAAAACAGCGAAACCAACATTTATCTATGTACCTATCCTTCCTCCTATGATTGAAATTATCAACCGGCAAGGGAACAAGGATCAGGATGGATATATCTTCACCTTCCTGAATGGCATTGAACCCACTGATAGCAATGAGCGAAAAATCATCAACGCGATGAGGCTCAATTTAGATCTCATCAACACTTCACTCAAACAGATAGCAAATGAACTGGGACTGGATCCGGAGCTATCGACCTCATATACCCGGAACAGTTACATCACTCATCTCACCAGTGAATTGCTTGTGAACCCGATCGTAGTTAGAAAGATGGTCGGCCACAGTACCAGGAAAGATGTAACTGCTGGTTATGTAAAGCTGACAGCCAAGAAGCGGAGAGAAATCAATATGAAGCTGTTAAATCCGGAGAAGAGGTATGCTACGATTAATTCAGGGAGGGTGATTTAGTATTTTATAGATTGTAATTTTCTCATTTTCAGACAAAATCTCTGTTATATAATGAATTTGTACAATATAGAAATTAATAAATTAATTTTTTATTCAATTCTACGTTCAATCAAAATAGTTACTATATTTGTTTTTACTAAAAATGTATTAATAATGTATAATAGGGAAGACTGTTTGAACTTATAAGTCAACTAAATAAGTAATGCTATGAAAAAAATGAAATTATTTTCTTTATTGATAATTTGCGCTGGTTTTAACAGCTGCGCTATTCTAAAACCACCTATAATTGTAAAAAACGAGTTTATTGGGAACTATAAATACATATATGTGGCATCAACAAATAGTTTGACTTCAAGTTCGGGGTCTTCTTACGGAGGACAGTATTATTCATCAAGCAAAAGTGTCAATCCAAGTGATGTTATAATCGGGATATTGACCAAAGAAGGGTTCATAGCATTGCCTGAGATAAAACCAGAATTAATTGACCAAACCCTAATCGTTAATTATGGAGAAAGCGGTAAAAGAAATATCGCCGGTGGTCTTGGTGGCTATACAATTGAAGTTACGATCCAATTCATTTCCGCTAAAACACATACACTTATGAGTTCTTGTACTGCTGAAGGACAAGGAGAAACAGAAGCTGACGATATAAGAAAAGCAATAAACCGTTGTTTAGCTGGGCTATTGGATAGATGAACAAAATAAAGTTCTCTCAATAATTATAATAAAAAAATACCTTGCATAATTTCGATGAAATATTGTTATTGTTAGCGTTTTTAATTATTGTCATCTTACCTTTTGTTTACAAATTGTATCTACCGATATTAAAAGGTAAAAAAGGCGAGGCAAAGGTTAGAAGACAATTGAATAAGCTTCCAAAGGATGAATATTATAGTCTAAATGATATTTTGATCAAAACAAATAGAGGTTACTGTCAGATAGATCACATTGTCATCTCTATATATGGTATCTATGTAATTGAGACTAAGAACTACACAGGTTGGATTTATGGACATGAGAATTCAGAAAAATGGACACAATCAATATATGGCAATAAAACAAAATTTAGAAATCCGATTAAACAAAATTGGGGTCATATATATGCAATTAAAAATGTTCTATCGGATTACGGTAAAATAAAGTATTTCTCCATTGTTGTTTTTGCTGGTACTGCAATACTCAAAAACGTAAATTCCATAGTCCCCGTAATTTATAGCAAGCGGCTATATAAAACTATTATTGGGCAAAAAGGGATACCATGTTTATCGATTAGAGAGATTGAAGTCATATCTAATAAGATAAACAAAATTAATATTCAAGACAGAAAAGATAAGAGAAAAGCAAAAAAAGAACTAGTAAAACAGATTAAGACTGGTATATCTGAAAGGAATCAGAAAGAAAAGCAATTGATTTGTCCAAGTTGCGGAGGCAATTTAATATTGAGAAAAGGTAAGTACGGAAAATTTTATGGTTGTTCAAATTACCCAAAATGCAGATATTCTAAAGAAAAATAATGAATTATTAATCGATTGAGAACAATACAGATAAGGTAAAAGAGAAAAATGATGAAATAATAAAGAAGGATGCATTTTTGCTCTACCTAGAAGACAACATTAAATACCTTTCCTTTGAGGATACAATTACTGCGTGTAAAAAATGTGCATATAATTTTGATATAAACAACATGGAATAATGTCCCAAATGTAAAGAATATTATAAAAGCATTAAGTATCCAACCTGTATTCAATGTTTGCCCGAAGAAAAGCGAAAAGCGGTATTAGATTCTATTGAATTTGGAAAAGAAATGCAAGAAATGCACAAAAAGCTTGGCATCGACTAATTAGCATCAAAATATGTAATCATTGAGATAAAGTAAAATTGCGATATTTACCACACAAAATAAAAAATCTCATCATGAAGAAAATTTATTTATCAAACAAGAATCATTTCGGGCAAGTGTCTAAAATTATATCTGTAATTTTAATATTTGGATCCATGTTGGGATGTGCAACTGCCTCTACAATCATTACCGGGACGAAAAGATCTCCGATTAGCTCAGATGAGGTAAAAATCTATCTCGATCCCCCTGCGGAATACGAAAGTATTGGACTTATTGAAGTTTCCAGTGGTATTGTTTTTTCCAGACAAGCAGCAATGAATGAAGCAATGAAAGAGATAAAGTCAAAAGCAGCTAAGATTGGAGCTAATGGTGTGCTTTTAACCAATACAGGAAGCAAATCAGGAGGGACAACAGGCTATTACTCCAACGGAATCTATATTGGTGGCGATTCGAGTGATAAGATACTCGCACAAGGACGAGCAATATATGTTATTAGAGAATAAAATAACAGTATAACTTAAAATCACACCTAACAAGGAATTGTGATTAGCATCAGACATGCTGAATCTCGGAAACCTCTTCCGTTGAGGTATAAGAACATAGATGCGATAAATATTATACTCGTTCTTCACCGGGAAAAGACGCTGAGAAAAACAGCGAAACCAACTTTTATTTACGTGCCAATCCTTCCTCCGATGATTGAAATCATCAACCGGCAAGGAAACAATGATCAAGATGGATATATCTTTCCCTTTCTGAATGGCATTGAACCCACTGATAATAATGAGCGGAAAATCATCAACGCGATGGGGCTTAATTTAGAACCGATCAACACATCACTCAAACAGATAGCGAATGATCTAGGACTGGATCCGGAATTATCGACCTCCTATACCAGGAACAGCTACATCACCCACCTCACAAGTGAATTACTTGTGAACCCAATCGTGGTTAGAAAGATGGTCGGCCATAGTACCAGGAAAGATGTCACTGCCGGCTATGTGAAGCTGACAGCCAAGAAGCGGAGAGAGATAAATATACAGTTGTTGAACCCAGAGAAAAGATATACAGCGATTAATTCAGTCAGAGTGATTTAGTATTCTTCAGATTGTAGACTATCATATTCTAAACTTTAGAGAGATATTATTGATTTTTTTCGTTATTTGTCTAAATATTTGTTAGTTTTGCATCTATAAGCTTAGTACTGATGAGAAACTTATGTTTCCACCTCTGCATTTGAATTAAATGAATCTTTCGTAAATACCTTCCATTTGAAAGGATATACGAATGTTTATATTAGCCCTCAAATAAACCGAGCAGTAAAAAATAAAAGTTATTTTTACAACTGCTATGGAAAAGAGGAAAAACTTTACATCGAAAATCAAGGCTGAAATAGTTTTATCCTTGTTGCGTGGAGAGGATCCAGAGCTGATTAGCCGTGAATACGGAGTTACTCTGGCTGATATTAACCTTTGGCGGGATCAATTTATCGAGAGTGGTACTGACGGGTTTAAGCGTAAACCCGACGATTCAAAGCTGGGTGCTGTCGAGCGTAAGATCGGGCAACTGCAGATGGAGCTTGAACTCACAAAAAAAAGAACGAATTGGCAGCAAAACTAAAAAGGAAATAATCTCCATGCTGATAAAGGAACATTATCCATTAACCGGACACCCTTATCCGAAGCGTTTGATATTCAAAGTAGTCGGCTACAGCAGCAGCACCTGGTATGAAAACCCTACTCCCAAAACAGGGAAACGAGGTAGAAAACCCAAGCATAGCGATGAAGAGGTTTTACAGGAGATTAAAACTGAAATTAAGAAGAGTACATTCAACGCTGAAGGTTATATAAAAGTGAAGAAGCGCATGGGTAAAAGGAAGATAAACGCTCTGGTAGCCGGCAAGGCACGTGTGAACCGCATCATGCGGGAAAACAACCTGCTGAGCCCCTACAGAAGGCCCGGGAAGGCGAATAAGCGCGAACATGATGGTACTTTAATCACGGATGCACCCAATGTCATGTGGGCCACTGATGGGAAGAAGTTCTGGATTGAGGGGTTAGGTTGGCATTGGTTCTTTGGTGTGATCGATCACTTTAACGATGAGATTATCTCATGGCATATTGCAAGGAAAGGCAACCGGTTTGCCGCCATGGAGCCTGTTAGAGCTGCTGTTCGCAGGACTTTTAGCACTGTGGACAAAGATGTATGCAGGGGAATGAATCTGCAACTAAGAAGCGATCACGGCTCACAGTATGACTCTGCTGATTTTATGAATGAAATGAAATTCCTGGGATTGGAGATGTCCAAAGCGTTTGTACGATCTCCAGAGTGCAACGGGATAATAGAGCGGTTTCACCGCACCCTGGAAGAACAGGTGTTGCAAACAGAAACATTTTCTTCCTTTGAGGAAGCTTATAACAGTATTAATCAATTTATTAATGACTACAACACGGATTGGATATTTCATAGACTGGAATACTGTTCACCTGTAGAATACAGGGAAAAGTACGCCGAAAGCCAGCGAAAAGAAAATGATGACATACCATCGGGCAATAAGGATCCTGAGGTTCAGCTTGTCCTCATTTCAAGTGGCTCAATGCCACGAAGAAATGAAATAGCTCATCAGGCAATGGTAAAAGGGGCAATTACTTACAGTAACACCCCTTCTATAAATCCTTCGGTATAATATATCACCATCGGATCAGCTTGTCCGATACAAAAGTAATAAAAAAGATTAAATACAATTAATGTGCTCGGTTATTACGGGCTAATACAGGATATACGAATGTTTTATATCTGATATTTACGAAATTAGTATATTTATTGCGTAAAAAACGCGTTGAACTAAACCTGTCGGTAAATTAGAATAGTGATAATTTTGAAGCGTAATAACTCCAATTAATTATCATTATGAATCTAAACAAAACATTCGAGAGTTTGCAGATCAAGGAGATGCAAATTCGCAATTACAGTCCCCGTACAATTAAGACGTATTGCAGCCTGCTCATAAAACTTGAAAAAGACTTGGGTAAATCGCTGTATGAGGTTACCACCGAAGACTTTAAAAACTGGTTACATTACCTGATTACCAAAAAAGGAATTTCCGTTTCCACGGTAAACCAGCTTATAAGTGCTTTCAAGATTTTTCATGTAGACGTCTGCCATCGCAAATGGGAAGAGTTTCATGTAAGACGGCCTCGCAAGGAGAAAAAACTCCCCATAGTTTTGTCATTACAGGAAGTGCAACGCATGATCACGGTAACAAACAACATAAAGCACAGAGCCATTCTAATGCTTACTTATTCTGCGGGACTTCGCAGGATGGAAGTATTACAAATCAAACCACGCGACATTGATTCACAGCGTATGCAAGTAAGTATCGTGCAAGGAAAGGGGAAGAAGGACAGATATACCATTCTTTCGTGGAAAACACTCGAAGTGCTGCGAATGTATTATAAATTGGAACGACCAAGCACTTATCTATTCGAACCGATGGGGCGTAAAGGACAACCCTTGTCGGAAAGAACTGTAGAGTATATTGTGAAAAACAGTGCTAAAAATGCCGGAATAAAAAAAGAGGTATCGTTTCATACATTGCGTCATTGTTTTGCCACCCATTTATTGGAAGCCGGTGTAAACCTGAGACAGATACAGCAGTTCATGGGTCATACTTCATTGAAGACCACAGCTGTTTACCTGCATGTAGCCCATATCAAAACCAGCGAGTTTACTTCTCCATTGGATGATATAACACTTTTCTGATCTATCATTATGGAGAATAAAAAGCAAATCATAGAGATTGCTGACATTTTCCGGGATAAGAGACACGATTTCCTGACCGAGAACACACTTTGTGCCGTACAGCAAAAAGCAATGGAAGATATTATTGCCTGTCGTACTTCAGAACTTGGCGGGCATACATTGAGTTGCAATCATTGCGGTCACAAGGTTCAATCCTACAACTCGTGTCGTAATCGGAATTGTCCCAAATGTCAGTACGTAAAACGGATGCAATGGGTGGATAAACTTGCGGCTGATCTCCCCCCGGTAAAACATTTTCATATTGTTTTCACAATACCCGCGTGTCTGCATAAGCTGTTTTATATCAATCAGAGGATAGCTTACTCTTTACTCTTCAAAGCTGCCGGAAATGCACTTATTCAATGTGCCAAAAATACGCATTATTTAGGCGCAGAGGCTGGAGCGGTTGCCCTGTTGCACACCTGGGGACAAACAATGACCTATCACCCGCATATCCATACCATTGTTCCTGCCGGTGGGTTATCCGATGATGGAATGGAATGGGTACCTAGTGCCAAAAAGTTTTTTGTCCCGGTAAAAGTGCTCAGCGCTGTATTCAGGGGTATTTTATGTCGGTTGCTGGAGGAGTCAGTATGTTGCAATGAAATCAAACTGCCGGATGATACACCCGATTTTCAGACCATAAAAGCAAAATGCTACGCTAAAAAATGGGTGGTTTATGCAGAAAAACCGTTTGCTTCACCTGATAATCTGATACGTTATCTTGGCAACTACACACACCGTGTAGCAATTAGCAACCACCGTATGGTGGGTTACAAAGATGATAAGGTTACTTTCAGCTATAGAGATAACAAAGCAGGAGGTGCAAGAAAAACAATGACCCTGGAAACTATGGAGTTTATACGGCGATTCATGCAGCATGTCCTTCCATGTGGATTTAGCAAAATACGTTACTTCGGATTCATGGCTATCTGCAAAAGGAAAACAAAGCTCAATTTATGCTATTCACTGTTGCCCACCCCAACCTATTTTTCAAGACTTACAGGACTGCTTGCAATGGAAGTTTTACAAATAATATCCGGTAAGGACCCAATTATTTGCGCAAAGTGCAAAAAAGGGAAATTAATGGTAAGCCCGGCATGCAATGTTTTACACATGGAACCAGGATAATTCTGATAATTAACAAAAGCGTTCTTTCCATTTAATGACAAAACTCGTAAAGATGATGAGCAAAATCATACAGGGAGAATTATGCATTTACGTGGACGATCTAAGATTAAAAACAATCATGTACTTGAAAAAGAGCTTTTATAGAAACTTATTAACCCAAATCAAGCTAAAACTCCAACCTCCCATAAATACTTTTCCCATAGCAATAGGTTCCGTTCAACTAGTTTTATTTGCCATTATTGATATCATATTAAATTAATCTTTGTGAAAATTTGTAAATCAACTTCTTTTGAATAACTTTGGTGGGCTATAACGGCGAATAAAACACTAAGATGTTAGCAACAAGGCGAAAAAAGAGAACCTTCAAGACTGATAGGTGCAGTTTAAAACAAGCAGATTAAAATATTTAGCTCTTTGACAAGTCGGTGCAAATTTGATGGAATTTATTTTGTTTTTTTTCTCCCCCCGCAAAAAAAGGAAAGAAACCCCACCCCACATTGCAGCACATTTCCAAGCCCCCACAAGCCAACGCCCAAACCAAAGGCTTGTAAAAGAGCTGCAATTTTGCCTACACACTCGTGCTGAATTGTTACTTTTGAGCTATTAAGAAATGAACCGACAAAATGAAAAAGGAAATAGACAACAAACTCAACTTAAAAAACATCAAACCAACTGCAATGCGACAATTGGTTTTGCAAGTTCTAACAGAACAAAAAACGGCTATTAGTTTGCCTGAATTAGAACAAAAATTTGAAAAAGCCGATGCGGAAATTGCGCGCAAACCGCTCGTTGACGATTTCCATCGTCGGCATGCGGCCACGAACAATGCGCTCCTGGCTGGAGAGGT